>Ga0315287_10001303_pt1 | contig 22859 bp, 10 predicted proteins | sample YL17G11_0_MG_FD_205037 | JGI IMG/M metagenome (GOLD analysis project Ga0315287, IMG submission 205037) | Sediment microbial communities from Yellowstone Lake, YNP, Wyoming, USA - YL17G11_0 | ecosystem: Environmental > Aquatic > Freshwater > Lake > Sediment | place: USA: Wyoming | collected... | reverse complement strand
CAAACCCTCACGCTTCCTCTCTCTCTTCCTCCGTCTGCAACGACGTCCCCGCGTGGCTGTCGTCGTCGGGGCACCTCCTCGTCCGGCCGCTCATCGACGGCGTCCCGGCGCCGGGCCTCTTCCTCGTCGACTCCGGCGCTTCGGGTCTGGTGATCGAGCGCGAGGCGGCGGAGAGCCTGGGCCTGCGCGCGTTCGGCGAGCTGTTCGTGGCCGGGGTCGCGGGGGCCGTGCGCTCCCGCTTCAGGCGCGCCGCGTCGCTGTCGCTGGGGCCCGTCGAGCTCTCGAGCCCCCTGTTCATGGAGCTCCCCGTCGCGGGCGTCGTGACGGGGGGGCCCGCGGGCGGCGCGTCGATGCGCACCGTGGGCATCCTCGGGCACGACCTCTTCCGCGCCGCCGTCGTGACGCTGCCCAGGCCCGCCGGCGGCAGCGGCAGGAGCGGCGGGAGCGGCGGGAAGGGCTCCGGGAGCGCCAGGAGCTCGGGGGCGGCCATCGCGACGAGGCTGCGCCTCGACGACCCGGCGGCGTTCGAGGCGCCGGCCTCGGCCGAGGGCCGCTGGTGCGACCTCCGGTTCGTCTCCAACCTGCCTCACGTCATGGCGACGATGCCCGCGGTCTCCTGTGAGCCCGGGAACGAGGAAGAAGAGGAGGACACCGCTGGCAGCGGCACGAGCGGCAGCAGAAAGAGGAAGAAGCGCTTTCCCTCGCGGCGCGCGGGAGGGGGAGCGAGGGAGGGAGGAGGAGGCGCGGGAGGGGGAGGGGAGGGAGCAGCGGGGAGGGAGCACTCGATCATGCTGATGGTGGACTCCGGGGCAGGCGGAGCGGACGTCATGTTCCACTCCCGAGCCGCGGGGGAGCTCGGGCTGCTCGAAGGAGGAGGCGGCCCGCCGAAGTCGACGGCGCGCGTCGTCCGCGGCGTCGGCACCGGCTCGACGTCGTCCGGCGCTCCTTCCTCCTCGTCTCCCTCCTCCTCCTCTTCGTCGGCGCAGTCGCACCTCGCCATCACCGCCACCTCGGGATCCCTCCCCTGGCTCACCCTCGGCCCCGTCGCCACCTTCGGCCGCGTCCGCACGCTCGCCTTCTCCCCGCCGGGCGGGCTCGACCTCTCCGCCTACTCGCAGGGGATCGCCTGCGCCGACCTGCTGTCGAGGGCGAGGGTCGTGCTGGACTACCCGCGGAGGAGGATGGCCCTGATCCCCGTGCCCGCGGCGGCCGGCTCGGTCGCTGGGTCTGCCGGCGTGGACGCGAGGGCGCCGAGGAGGGGAGTGCCGCCCGGGAAGGGGGCTTGAAGAAAGGAAGGGGGGACGACTCGTTGTGAATGACACGTGAAAAAAACTCCAAACTCTCATTCGTTTTCTCTCCCTCTCTCGCTCTTTCTCTCTCCTTGTTATTTTCCCTTCCATCCTCTCCCAACCCCTCTCATTCGTCGTCGCTGTCGAACGTCACTTTCGTCGCCTTGGGCGCCCCCTCCCCGATGTCGTGGAAGTGCGCTCCGTAGAGCTTCGACTCCTTCTTCTTCACGGTGGTGCCAAACTTGAGCAGCTCGGCGGGCACCTCCTGGCCGGCCTCGCGGAGCACGTTGACCAGCTCGCCCGCCCTCCCTCGGTCCGTGGCGCCGCTGAAGAACGTGTGCGCCTTTCCCGTCTTCCCGGCGCGACCCGTGCGCCCGATGCGGTGCACGTAGTCCTCGGTCGTCAGCGGGAAGGAGTAGTTGATCACCGCGGCGACGTCCGGGATGTCGAGCCCGCGGGCGGCGACGTCGGTCGCGACGAGCACCTGGGTCCTCCCCGCGCGGAACGCGTCGACGGCGGCGGACCGCGCGGCCTGCGGCGCGTCGCCGTGGACCGCCGCGGCCTTCCACCCGTTTCGAGAGAGCAGGCTCTCGACGCGCGGGGCCTCCTTCTTGTAGAGGACGAAGACGATCGCGCGCTCGCCTGAGCCGGGCCTGCCGACCAGCGACCGCAGCACGGGGTCGATCCTCGAGTCGCGCGCCCTCGGCTCCAGCACCTCGACGCGCTGCTCGACCGAGTGCGACGCGGCCAAGTCCGCCGAGCCCACGACGACGCGCGCGGGGGACGGGGACAGGAAGTCGGCGGCGAGCGAGCGGACGGCCGAGGGCCACGTCGCCGAGAACATCGCCGTCTGCCGGTCGGCCCGCGTCGCGGCGGCGATCGCGCGCACGTGCGGCTCGAAGCCCAGATCGAGCATCCTGTCCGCCTCGTCGAGCACCAGGAACGAGCAAGAGGAGAGCAGCAGGGCGGGCGGGTGTGGGTTGGCGCCGGGGCCGTCGGAGGCGCCGCACAGGTCCTGGAGCCTGCCCGGCGTGCCGACGACGACCGCGGCCGGGCCGAGCCCGTCGCCGCCCCTGCCCTGGAGCTGCGCGACCTGCGGCCCCTTGGGCACGCCGCCGTAGCACAGGGCGACGCCCAGTCCCGCGGGCCTGCCGGCGTCGGCGAGGACGCCTGCGATCTGCACCGCGAGCTCGCGCGTCGGGGCCAGGACGAGGCCCCTGGGCGACGCGGCGCGCGCGTTCCGGTGCCCCGAGGCCACCGCCGCCCCGGCGCCGTTGGCGGCCGCGTGCGCCAGGAGCGGCAGCCCGAACGCCAGCGTCTTGCCCGATCCCGTCGAGGCAATCCCGACGAGGTCGCAGCCGGAGAGCAGCAGCGGCCAGCACTGCGCCTGGATCGGAGACGGGGTCACGAAGTCGGCGCAGGAGCGGAGGAGCGTCGCGGAGAAGCCCGCGTGCGCAAACTCGGCGCATGGCTTCCACGAGCGGCCAGAGGCGAGGGCCCCGCCGGGGGGGGTCACCTTGATGCCGCGCTCGAGCCTCCAGGCGGCCACGGCCTCGTCCGAGGTCGACTTGACGGCGGCGTGCTCGGAGTACAGGTCCGTGACGAGCGTCGGGCCTGAGGAGGCCGCCTTGGCGTCTCCCACGACGGGGCGAGGGCGCGAAGCAGACGAGGTCGAGGCCGAGGCGGCGACGGCGCCGGCGACGGCGCCCGGCGGCGTTGACGGCGGCTTCAAATCGCTTTTGGATTTTTTGTTCTTCTTCTTGTCGTCGCTCTTCTTCTTCTCCTCCTCCTCCTGGTTCTCCTCAGCTTCTCTGGCGGCCTTCCTGGCGGCCTTCTTGAGACGCTTGCGCTCGGCCTTGTCGTCGTCGGCGGCGCCGTCGGACGCTTCTTCTTCGGCGGGGCGCTTTTTCTTCTCCTTCGAGTCGCTGGCGCCGTCTTTCAAACTAGCCGCCGCCGGTGTTGCAGATGCGAGCGCCGCTGTAGCGGCTTTCTTCGCGGCCTTGCGGGCGGCTTTCCTATCGGCCTTGGCCGAAAGCTCAGTGAGGCTCGACATCACTGTGTCGAGAGGAAGGGATGCAAAAAAAAAACAGCTGAGACGTGCCGAGGAAAGTCGAATGTCCGTCTAGTTTTTTTTCGACGGACGAAAAGTTTTGAGCAAAACGACCTTCGTGCGCTCAGAAGGCAAATCTCGAAAGAAACTCAACTCTCTCTCCCCTCCCTCTCGTTTTCGTTCTTTTTTCCTGCGAGCAGCAGCCGCCTCCAGCTCTCTCGCTACTTCTTCCCACGCTGCTGGCCGAGTACTCTCGACGCATTCTTGACGATGTCACGATTGAGCGCCGCTGACATGGTGCGCTTGGAGAGATAACAACTGCGGACGCGAGGAATCAATCGGTGGCATCAGAAATTTCAATCGCGCTCCCTCGGGAAAAAACGAGAGGACAGAACTCTCGTCGTTCTCACGCGTCGCTCTTTCCAATCCCTCCAACACCCTCTCTCTCACAGGAGGCCTCGCGCCTGATTTTCGTCTCGGTCAAAGGCGCAGTCCCTCGACGGTACGAGGAGGCGGTTTCCGTTCTTCGTTTTCATCTTCTTTTTCATTTTCTGTTTTCGTTCCTTCAAACTCACTCTCCCTCCATGGCTCGACTCGACCTCGACCTCGACCACCTCCAATCTCAAACAACGAGCAGAAAGGTCGCCGTCCCCGTGCCGGATGGCTACACCTGGGAGGCCTTCCTCGACCAGGTCTGCCAGCGGCTCAAGCTCTCCGGCGTCGCCGCCCTCTTTCTGTCCTCCACGGGAGAGAGGGTCACCTCTTTGGAATGTTTGCAGGACATCGACGAGCTTGTCGCCGTCGACGCCGACGCCTCCTCTGGCGGAGGAGCTGCTGCCGCTGCTCGGGCCCGCTCGGGCGGCGTCGCGGGCCCCTCGTCTCACCACCGGTCCTCCGAGATCGGGCCAGCAGATAACGGCAACGGAAATGGCTACAACAACGGGGCGTCGGCGATGGAGGTCGACTACGACGACGAGGGCGGGGACCGCAAGTACCAGCCGCGGCGCGGCGTGTTCGACAGGCTCGTCGGGCGCTTCTTCCCGAGTTCCTTCTCGGCGACTTCGTCCTCTTCGGGTCTTCCGATGACGCGGCAAGAGGCGGACTGTGCTGCTGGCGGAAGGCGAAGGGGGCGGAGGGGCGGAGCGAGGGAGCTCGTCAAGAGGTCGAGGAGGCAGCGCGCCTGCCGGCTCCTTTCCGTCTTAATCGTCCTCGCCGTCGCGGCCTTCTTCTTAGCCAACTACATGTACGGTCCTGGGGGAGCGGCGCGCCTCGCCAACGAGGTCGCGCACGAGGTCGAAGGGAGGGTAGGGGGGGTGATGTCTGGGTAAAGTAGAAGAAGAGAGAAGAAAGAGAGAGAAAAGAGAAAAGAGAATGAAATCTGGAACAACCTAAATTGCACGAAAAAATCAACTATATTCAAAAGAACTGCTGATACTGGCCTTGCTGCTGCTGCTGCATCCGGTGCCTCTCTTCCTCCTCCTCGAGCTCCCGCTGCTGCATCTCCTGCTGCAGGTGGAGCTCGGCGAGCCAGTCGTCCTCCTCTGTGGTCGAGGAATGCGGCTGCTGCTGCTGCTGCACTTGCCCTTGCTGCTGCTGCGGCGGAACCTGCTGCTGCTGTTGGTACGAAAACTGCCCCGCGGGAGGGTATTCGCTCCCGTATCCGTGCTGCTGCTGCCGAACGGGCTGCTGCTGCTGCTGCTGCTGCTGCTGATTCGGAGGAGGAGGCGCCACGGGGACGTGCGACGAGGGCGCCGCGAAGAAGCCGCTGTTGATCGTCGCGGCGTAGACCGCCGCGAGCCGCTCCGGCATCGACGGCGAGTGTGGACCGGCGGGCGCCGGCGGCGAGGGCGGCGGCGGGGCGCCGGCGGCGGCGGGCGAGACCGGCGCCGCCGGCGGCGGGGCGGCGGGGCTCCCCAGCTCCGACCCTAGCGTCGTCGTCGTCCGCCCGCGCATCGGCATCTGGACGATGGGGTCGAGGTTGAGGCCGCCGCCGCCCCCATGAGCCTGCTGCTGCTGCTGCTGTTGCTGCTGCTGCTGCCGCTGGAGGTAGAGCTGCTGCTGCTGCTGCTCCATCATCTCCATCATCTGCTGCTCCCGCAAGCGCTGCATCTCAAAGAAGTGCTGCTGCTGCCTCTGGTGCTCCTGGTGGTGGTGGTGGTGGTGCTGCTGCTGCATTTGGAGCTGTTGTTGCTGTTGCTGCTGCAATTGCTGCTGGGGAGGAGACGGAGTGCCCGCCGACGCGGCGGCTGCCTCCTCGACGGCGCGGAGCACCGCCGACACGACCGAGAGGCCCGCGTCTTCTCCTCCTCCGACGCCTCCCTCCCCGGCGTGCGGGGAGGTCTGCTGCGCCGCGGCGGCAGCTGCGGCCGCGGCAGCAGCAGCTGCTGCTATTTGATGCTGCTGCTGCTGCTGCTGCCGCTGCATTTGTTGCTGCTGCCGCAGGAAGATCGGCGGCGCGACGACAGGGTCCTGCTGAGGGACGGAAGAGGAGGCCGAGTGCTGCTGCTGCCTCCGCGGCGGCGGCGCGACGACGAGGTCGGCCGAGGGGGAGGGAGGCTGCGCCTGCGGCGAGGGCGGCTGCAGAGGAGGAGGGGCCACGGGCGTCGCCGCGGGGACCGCTTGCTGCTGCCGAGGCCGCTGCTGGGGCTGAGAAGGTTTCTGCTGCTGCTGCTGCTGCTGCTGCTGCTTCCCGGCCCGCGGCGGCGTGCCTTGCTGCTGCTGCTGCGGCGGCGGCGGCGGCGGTGGCGGTGGCGGGGGTGCACCCTGCTGCTTCGCAGCTGCCGCCGCCGCAGCAGCTCTCTGCGCTTCTGCCGGAGGGACGACGACGACGATGTTCGCGGCGGAGGCCGCGGTCCCCGTTCCCCCCCCCGCCGCGCCCCTCGAGGAGCTCCTCGGGGGCCCGCCCGCCGGGAGGTCCATCAGCGGATGCGCAAACCTGCACACGTGCGCCCTACCTGGGGCCGCGCTCGACCTCGAGCCGGGCGGCGGCGGGGGCCCCGACGGGAGCTTGCACCGCCCCCGGACGAAGTCGCGGCAGGGGCCCGCCCCGCCGCACCCGGCGCAGGCGCCGTCCCAGAGCCCGTTGCGCTCGCGGCCGCAGGCGCCGCAGGACCAGTCCCCCGCGTACGACGTGATCCGCATCGAGAAGGGGGGCTGCGGCTTCGAGGGCGCGGGGGGAGGAGGCGGCTGGGGCGGGGCGGGGGAGGCGGCGCGGGCGGGAGGGGGAGGAGGAGGAGGAGCACAGTCTTTCGCCTTGTGCTGCTCCTCGGCGAGCGACTCTGAGATCGCGCGCCGGATCGCCGCGGCGAGCTCCGGGTCTTCCTCCTCCTCGTCGTCCTCTCCTCCCTCGGCTTTTCCCGCTGGCGCTGCTGCGGCCGCCGTTGCTGCTTTCGCTGCTGCCGCCGCTTCCTCCTCACACTTCCTCTCCTTCTGGAGCTTTTCCTTGGTTGCCGCGACGGCTTCTAGCTTCTCGCGCTCCACCTCGAGCCTCCTCGCCTCCAGGGCGGCCTCGTATGCGGCCTCCTCCTCCAGAGCCCTCTGCCGCCGGCGCGCGGTTTCTTCTTCGTTGGCCTTGGCGACGGCCGCGGCCGCCGCGGCGACGGCCTCCTTCTCCTTCTCGCCGGGGCTCTTTTCCCCCGCGCCGCCGCTCTCACCTCCTCCAGCCGCGTCCCGCTGCTTCTTCTGCTGCTTGGCGGCGGCCTTGGCCTCCCTCTTGGCCACAGCCCTGGCCTCGGCCTCCTTCACCGCCTCGGCCTCGGCCTCGAGCTCCCGCAGCAGCCGCTCGCCGGCCTCGCGCCGCGCCGCCGCGGCCGCGGCCTCGAGCCGTGCCCGCACCAGCGCCAGGGCCCGGTCCGCGAGCGCGCGCGACGCGTCGACGCAGGCCGCGGCCGCGGCCGCCCCGCGCGCGGCGTCGAGCGCGTCCCACTGGCGGGCCATCTGCCCGCGCAGCGCGCGCAGTGCCCTGCCCGAGGCCGCGGCGACGGCGGCCCTCGCGGGCGTCAACGCCGAGCCCGGCGAGGAGGAGCCCGAGGCCGAGTCGCCGCAGCGCGAGAGCGCGGCCAGCGGCCTCGCGACGGCGCGGGCCATCATCTCGAGATTGTTGCCGCTGAGCTTCGCCGAGGCGGGGAGAGGCTGCTGCGAAGAGTAAGCATCCGCGATGGAGATGGAGGAGGAGGAGGGGCCGGCGGGGCCGTCGATGGCGCTGCCGCCCTTGCACAGCGCGGCGACGGCCTCTGCCGCCTCGGCCAAGAGCTTCTCCTCCGAGGCCGGGGAGGCGAAGCCCTTCGCCCGGGCCGCGGAAGGCGGAGGAGCGGCCGCGGCGGAACCAGCAGCGGATTGGTCGACCCTACCCGCCGCGATCGCGGACACGCGCTGCAGCGACTCGACCGTCTCCATCGCGTCCCTCGCGGCCCGCGCGAACTCCAGCCGCGCCCTCGCGTCGGCAAGCCGGTCGCGCGAGCGCTCGGCCGCGACCGCCGCGGCGGCGGCCGACGCCTCGTCCGCGGCCGCGCGCGCGGCCTTGGCCTCGGATCGGGCCAGCGCGGCGGCGACGCGCGCCCTGTGGTCGGCCTCCTTGGCGGCCTTGTCGAGCGGGTCGCGCCTGCGGGCCGGGGCGGGCCCCTCGGCCGCGACGCGCGCGTGCGCGTCGGCGGCGTCGGCGGCGTCGCGCCTGGCGCGCCGGACCCTCGCCGCCTGCGACGCCGAGGCCGCCGCCAGGGCTTGCGAGTCGGCCATGTGAGCCAGGCAGGCCAGCGACTGCTGCGCGATCTCGCGGCCGATCAGCACGCGCGCCAGGCTCGACGTCTCCTTCGAGGAGAGGGCGAGGACGTGCTGCGGCGTGAGCGAGGGCTGCTTGGTCCGCGTCTTTTTCTTCGGCGGGCGCAGCGCCTCGGGGAAGACTTCCCCCGCCGCCGCCGCCGCCTCGTCGCCGCTGCTGCTGCCGCCCCGCATCGCCGCGACAACGGCATCGGCGGCCTCGAGCACGGCAGAGGCCCCGGAGACGGACAGCGCGGCGCGGGCCGCCTCGGCCGCCCTGCGCGCGCCCCACCTCGCCGAGCGCAGCGCCCTGCGCCGCCTCGAGAGCGCGTGCAGCCTGCGCCACGCTCCCGCGATGTCGCCGTAGAGGCGCGCGAGCGCGGCAGCGCGCTCCAGTGGCGAGTCAGGGGGAGGCGGGACGTTGGAGGGTAAGGGCGGCGGCGGCGGCGGAGGACCAGGGTTCTTTTTGCCCGCCTTGGCGTTGCTTTTCGAGGCGGTGTTTCTCGAAGGAGGGGAGGGAGCTCCAGCTCCTGCTGCTCCTGCTGCCGCCGGCCCCTCCGCCGCGGCGGCGTCTGCGGCCGCAGCGGCCGAGGCGTCGGCGGCCGCGGCGGCGAGCTCCTTGGCGCGCGCGGCGGCCGACATAGCGGGCTCGGCGACAACAGCGCCGTAGATCCAGCGCAGCAGCCGGTCCCCGCTCCTCTCGCCGCCCTGCTGCTGCTGCTGCTGCTGCGAGTGATGCCTGCCGCCCTTGCCTCCGGCCCCGCCCGCGGACTTGGACGACGAGGAGGCGCCGGCGCCGCCGCCGCCGCCGCCGCTCCCGCCGCCGCCCTCGGCGGCCAGCGCCGCCCTCCACCAGGGCTGCACGACCAGACAGGGCCCCTGCCCCGACCCGAGCTCGGCGCCCCTCGCCTCGGGGCCCGCGCTGACGAGCGGCGCGGAGTAGGTCTTCTCGAAGGGCGCCCAGACCGGGGGGCGCTCCGGGGCGGCGGCGGCGGCGGCGGAGGCGGCGGACTTGGAGGAGGAGGAGGAGGGAGGGGCGCGCCCCTTCCCCCCCCGCTCGTCGGCCCCCTTGCCCCCGGCCCCGGCAACTGCGGCCGCGACGAGCGACGATGTCGCCGTTCCGAGGATCGCCGAGAGCGCGCGGCTGTCCCTCAGCGCGAACGCGGGGTTGCGGGACTCGCGGATGGGGTCAGGGAGGAGCGCCCAGGGAGCGGCGGCGGCGGAGGAGGAGGAGGAAGAAGCGGGCGCGGAAGCGGGGCCTTTGCCTCCGCCGCGGCCCGACGCAGGCGCGGCTGTTGCCGGCGCCGTCTTCGACCCGTCGCCTCCTCCCTCCTCGTCCGACTCGAGCATCTCGGCCTCCTCGGCCTTCACGACCTCCAGCACGGACCGGCACGCGATCTCGACTAGCCTCGCGTCCATGTTGGACGCGAAGTCGAAGAGCGGAGGGCACGTGAGCGTGGCGTCGAGGTCGGAGTAATCGTCCTCGTCGCTCTCGTCGTCGTCGCCCTCATCTTCTTCCCCTTCGTCGTCATCGTCATCGTCATCGTCGTCGTCGTCGTCGTCTTCGTCTTCCTCGTCGTCGTCGTCTTCGTCGCTCAGATCGTCTCCCTCCTCCTCTTCTCCGGTCGAGTACTCAGAATCCCCGTGCTCGAAGACGGTGAGCTGGTGCCTCGAGGCTCTGGCGGCGAGCGCGACCTCTCTCGCCCTGGCGACGATACTCGAGTTCGAAGTCGAAGAAGAAGAAGCCAGCGCGGCCGCCGACGTCGAGGCCGAGGCCGCAGGGGCTTTCCCTCCGGCTTCTGCCCCGCCGTCCGCGGCCTCGACCTCGGCCAGCCTCTTGCCCGCGTCCACGGCGGCCGCGGCGGCGTCGCACACCTCTTTACCGAGGAGCTTCTCCGGGATCGCACTGAGGATCGACGAGAGCAACAGGTGCATGTCCTCGTGGCGCAGCGTCGCGAGCGCGGCCGAGAGCGAGTCGCTGACGGCTGGGACAGCAGAGGCGGCAGCAGCAGCAGACGAGGAGCCGCCCTCCGCCGCCGCGGCGACGGACGCCGCGGCGGCGGCAGCCGTCGCTGGGAGCCCCCTGTCCTCCTCCGCCGAGGCGCCCCCTTCGGCCGCGCCGTCGGTGCCTAGCAGGACGGAGGCGCGGTTGGCGATGGCGCCGAGCGTCGCCGCGAACGTGCGGCGGTCGACAGCCCACAGCTGCCGGAAGTGGCCCACGACGGCGGCGATCGCCGCTTCGCGGTCCGCGGGCTGCTGCTGCTGCTGCTGCTGCGAGGGAGAAAGCGGAAGGGAGGGGGGCAGAGCAGCCGCTGCGAGAGCGGCCTTGCCCTTCCTGTCGGGCGACGCAGCGGCGGGTTTCGCCCCCTCGCCGCCGCTCTCGTCCTCTCCGTCGTCGCCGCAGGCGCCGCGGCGGCGCTTGGGTGTCGAAGAGGAAGAAGACGTCGCACCGGGCGCGGCCGAGGCCGAGGCCGGGGAGACCAGGGAGCCGCTCCCGCTGCCGCAGAGCCTCGCCGAGTAGTACACAGCCTCGCTGGCGGCGACGATGACGGCGTCGGCGAGCGCGAAGGCCCTCCGGTCCTCGGCCGACTGCGGGACCTGACGCGGAGGGGCATTGCGGCCGCCGGCGGCAGCGGCGGCGGCAGCGGCGGCCGGGGTCGCTTCTGCCGTCCCGTCTCCTCCCTCTGCGATTGCCGCGGCCGCGGCGGCTACCACGGCGGCGGCCATGGCAGCGGAGGCGGCCGCGGCCTGCCCGCCGGCGGCGGCGAGGCTGCCGAGGGCGGAGGCGGAGCTCCCGCCGCCGCCGCCGCCCGGGAGCAGGGGCAGGCCCGCGCCGCCGCCGCTCGTGCTGTACCTGAACCCTTCGACCTCTCGGCGGTCGCGGCCGAGCATCTCGTGGTGGCAGAAGAGGCAGACGCGGCAGGTGGAGGCGGACGAAGCGGAGGCAGAGGCGGCGGCGGAGGAGGGCGCCCATCGAGCTTGCGGGTCCTCGGTGACGTCGTCGGCAGGGTCGGGCGCTTCTTCTCTTCCCCCTCCGGCTTTCGCATCAGCCTCCCCGGCGCGTTCGGTCGCCGCTGTCTCGGCGTCTCTGGCGGGACCGACGTAGTAGGCCCCGACGAGCCCCAGCCCGCAGGCGTCGCACGAGGCCACGGGAGGGGAGGGGGCGCTGGCCGCGCCCGAGGCGCCGGCGGCGGCGGCGATTGCGGCGGCGAGCGAGTAGGGCTCGAGCGGCGGCGGTTGCTCGCTGCCGCTGCCGCCGCCGCCGCTGCTGCCGGCCCCGAAGCCGTTGGGATTGCTGCCTCCGCCTCCGCCTCCGCTTCCGCCCTCGAGAGCCGGGGGCTCGGAGCCGCGGAGCAGCGCCAGGGCTGCCGAGGCTGCGGTGGGGTCCGTGGCCGCCGAGGGCTCGGAGGGAGAGGCCACAGCAGCCGGAGCAGCTCCGACGCCACCGCCGCCGTCGCTGGGCAGGACGACTAGCCCCTCGTGCGCCTCATCGACGTGATCCAAAAAGGCCCTCGCCGACCAAAAGCGGCGACCGAGCTGCGTGGGGGTGCGCGGAAACTGTTCTGTGGCGTCCTGCGGCGGACTCGAGGGGGCAGGAGGCTCGCTCTCGCCGCCGTCGCCCTGTGCCGGAGCGGCTGGCGGCGGCGGCGGGCAGAAGGGGCACACCCAGAAGGCCGCCCTCGCTCCACCCGAGTCCCGCAGCACCTCCAGCGCCAGCTGCGTCTCCGCCACGGCGTACTCGGCCGCGGCCGTGGCGTCGCGCGGCACGGAAAACGCGATGGCCGCCGCGGCGGCGGAGGCGAGCGACGCGAGCGGCGTCGACGTCGCGCACGACGGCGCCGCCGCGGGCGAGCGCAGCGGGCGCCGCGGCGGCAGCGAGGCAGCGGCGAGGCGGCGGTTGCTCTCGTCCCTCAGAGCGGCGGCAGCGGCAACGGAAGCGGCGACCCTCCTGTTGCTGCTGCTGCTATTGCTGCTGCTGCCCCTCTCGGGAGCGGCGGCACCGGCGGCGGGAGCTCCTCTCCCGGACCCGCCGGAGGAGCCCGAAGGAGCCGCCGCCGCCGCCGCAGCAGCAGCAGCAGCGGGCCCCGTCGCCCTCATCGCGTTCGCGATCGCTCCCGCGTAGACCTGCCACAGCTCGCCCTGCTCAACCACCGACGCAGCGATCAGCGCCGTCAAGGGAACTCGCAACGCTTCTTCCCTCGCCTCGGGGGACAGGGAGGCCCAGTGCGGGGCGACGTCCGCGTGCCTGGCGCAGAGCGAGGCCGCGGGCGGCGGGTGCCCCTGCTGCTGCGAGGACGAGAGCGACGAGGAGCCCGACGCCGCCGAGTCCCTGCCTCCATGGCTGTTCCCGTTGAAGCCGAGCCCCGCGACGCCGCAGCGAGAGGCCAGCCCGGCCTCGGCATGCGCCGCGCTCGCGTGCGCGGCGTCCCACCCGACGTCGATCGACAGCGGCTGCAGGTCGTCGTCCGAGTAGAGCTGGTGGTGAGGCGAAGGGTAGGCCGCTGCCGCAGCCGCTGCCGCTGCTGCGGCAGAGGCCGCGGCGGCGGCGGCGTTTGCAGCGGCGGCGGCGTTTGCAGCGGCGGCGGCGCTTGCGGCGGCAGCGGCGGCGGAGGGAGAAGGCACGGCGCCCGTCGTCGTCGTCGTCACGGCGACCGCGGCCGTCGCGGCCTTGGTCCTCGCAAAGAGGTCCTTCATCGCGTCCGCCGCCCTCCTTGCCGACGGCGGGGTCGCGGGGGCCGGGGTCGAGGATGCTGTCTTCTTCTTTGGCGTGGTTCTGTGTCGGTTTTGTTTGTGGTGGGAGAAAGAGAGGGGAAGAAGCGCGAGCGCGCTAGCGAGAGAGAGAGAACGGGGTGAGAAGAGACGAGGAGGAGGCCGAAGAAGAAAAAGAAGGCAAGGGAAAACTAGGCAAGGGGAGAGAGAGCCGCCGCTTACGGCGACGACGCCAATTCGAACCAAACGAAGAAGAAGTTTTGAAAGCGCTGGGGGGCTCATTTGAGCCTTTGAGCGACGCTCTGCAGACAAGATAGCATTGGAAAGAAACGTTGTCGCACCTTGAAGCGGGGGCCGAGGGCGGAGTAGGGGCGGAGGCGGGCTGCGAAGCCGGCCCTGATCTCGACGCCGATGACGACGACGGCAGCGGAACCGCATTTGGCTCGGTGGCGGCGGCGGCAGCAGCGTCGTCGGAGGAGCTTTTGCTCTTGCTGCCGCCAATACTCGCACCGGCCGCCTTCGACTTGCCTCCGCGAGGCATCGTAAGTTGGAGGACCTCGGAACGGAGCTCTATATGCGAGTTCTAGTCGCCAGAGAGAGCAGGAGAGTGAGGGAGGAGCGAGCGATGAGAAACTTGACAAGACGCTCGGTAGCCCCGTTCGCGGTCGAGCTTGCTTTTATTTTTTTAGTGCACACCTCGCCCAAGCAAGTTTTTTTCTCCTTTCCCTTTGTTGCTCGCTTCACTTTTTTTTCTCTTCTTCAAAACCTCGACAGTGCTCCACGTCGCTCGACCTCTCGCGCGCCGAGATTGCAATCCTCGGCGAGACTCGCCCTCCCCTGCGAATCCCTTCTCTCGCACCACCGAATCGAAACCGAGACAGACGCGAGAACAAGGGCAAGAACGCAAAATGTCGAGGGCGAGCGAATCCCGAGGGTTTCGCCGCCTCGCGCGCCTTTCCCTCGTCGTGCTCCTCTCGTTCGCCGCCTCGTCGCTCGCCCAGGCCCCCTCTCCCTCGCTCGCTCCCCGGACGCAGCCCTCGCGCTCTGGACAGGCTGTTCCACCGCAGGGAGGGCCTGTGGTGGCTCCGAGGACGACTCCGACGACGACGAGCGGAAGAGCGCCGCCGCTGCCGGCGACGTCGGCCCCGGCGACGCCGCCTCGCCCCGCTGCTGCTCCCCAACCCCTGGCCGAGCAGCCGCGCGCCCTGGCCCCGCCGCCGCGCGCGGTGCCCGTTCCCCTCCCCGGACTGTCACGCAGGATGCTCCTGCAGCAGAGGACCGCGGATCCTGCTCCCGCTCCTCCTCCGTCGGCTCCTTCTCCGTCGCAGGCTCCTCCTCCGTCTTCCTCCCCCGCCGCTGGAAATGCCCTCTCGGCGGCTGCGGCCCGCGCCGCGCTCGGCGCCGCGGCCAGCAGCTGCGCAGCGGGCTCGGTCGTGCTCTTCGCGGCGCAGCAGGAGTGCGGGTCCGGGCTCGCCGGCGCGCAGATCTGGAGGGCAGAGAGGAGCGTAGCGACGGAGACGGCGAGGCCGAGGCTGGAAACGACGATCCTGGGGCTGACGCTGGCGCCGGGCGCGCTGCTCTACGCGCTCGACCCGAGGGGCGCGGCGCTCGTCGTGCCGTCGGACGAGGGCGCCGGCACGGGGACCGCGCTCAGGGGGCCCTACCAGCTCCTGCTCTCTCCTCCCTCTCCCGCTCTTTCTTCTTCTTCTTCTTCCAACTCTTCCCTCAGCTGGACCTCGGGCCTAGGCTTCCTGGCTTCGGGCCCCGGCCCGTCCAACGCGGCGACGGGCGAGCGGCCCGCGATCGCGGCCGGCACGAGGCTCGACCCTCTCGAGCTGACCATCAACGGCCGCGGGTGCCGCCCGCTGTCGCTCACGGTCGACAACGCGTGCGTCTCCAGGGAGAAGGGGAGGTGCGACGAGGGGGGAGCGGGAGACAGCACCTGCAAGGTCGTCTTCTGCTGCTCGCCGACGGCCGCCGACGCCGCCGCCGGCGGGGAGCTGCCGGCGACGGCGAGCTCTTCTTCTCCTTCTTCTTCTTCTTCTTCTTCTTCTTCGTCTCGCACGGCCCCGGCTGCTGCTTCCCTCGCCAATCTCGCTTCTTCTTCTTCTTCTTCTTCTTCGTCGTCGTCGTCGTCGTCCACGAAGAAAAAGTCCAAGAGCGAGCTCCTGGAAGAGAACGCCTCTTCCCTTTCCTCCTCTTCCTCCCCGCTCGCGACGCGCTGGCGGATCGTCATCGCCGCCGTCGCCGCGGCCGTCGCGGGCGCGCTGGCGCTCGTTGTCTGCGTTGCGCTCGCGGCGAGGGCGAGGGCGCAGAGGGATGCGGCCAAGGCGGGCCAGCGCAGAGAGAGGCAGCGCGTGGCGGCGCTTGGGGCGGGGACGCTGGGGGCGTTGAAGCTCGCCGCGGCTGCCGCCGCGAGCGTGGTGGCGGAGGGAGAAAAAGAAGCGGAGGCCTCTGAGTCTCCCTCAGCCTTTTCTTCCTCCCCCTCCCGATCGGGAGGGAGAGGAAGAAGATCCCCGAAAAGGGGCAACGTCTCGTCCGAGATCGAAGCGGCCGAGGAAGATCCGGAAGTGGGCGAGGGAAGCGGCCGCGGGAGCTTCGACGACGACGAGGAAGCTCGCTCGGTCGAGGGCTTCCCTTCCTCCTCGCCCTCTCCTTCTGCTTCCGCCGCTGCCGCTGCTTCCCTTTCCGCTTCCTTTGCTTCTGCGCCGAGCCTCCAAGCAACCATGCTCACCTCCGTGCAGAAGGGCAAGCACGAGCTCTCTCGCCGCTGGCTGTGGAGCAACGCGACCGTTGCCGCTGCCTCGGCTCCTCCTTCTTCGTCGCCGTCGGTGGCGGCGACGCCTTCGACGGCTCGAGCGGCAACTGAACAGCAGCACTTCACGCCGCTCTTCTCCTCTTTGTCTTCCCCTCTCGCCCGAGAAAACAGCAGCACCAGCAGCAACAGCAGCAGTAGAAACGCGCCGCAGCACCCCCCCTTTGACGCTGCTGCGCCCGACCTCGACCTCAACCTCGACCCAGCAACCGAGATCACGCTCGGAGCTCGGCTAGGTTCCGGCTCTTTCGGCATCGTCCACGAGTGCGAGTACAAAGGACGCAGATGCGCATGCAAGCTGCTCAAGGCGCACATCTTCCACGAGTTCCGCGAGGGTCTCGAGCAGCAGCACGGAGAGAACGGCGACAACAACAGCGGCGGCGGAGGCTTCCACAACGACAGCGGGTCCCTCGCCGCGGCCAGGACCTTCGCGCGCGAGATCTCGATCCTCGCCTCTCTGCCCAAACACCCGCGCGTCGTCTCTCTTTACGCCGCTTGCCTGAAGCCGCCGACGATCTGCCTGGTCGAGGAGCTCGTCGAGGGGGGCTCGCTCGCGAACGCGATCAAACTCGCCGCCGCGAGCGGCGGCTCTTCTTCGTCGCCGTCGTTGCCGTCGTCGCCGTCGGCGCCGTCGGCGCCGTCGCCATCGGCGGCCCTCGACCTCCGCGACCTCCGCGCCCTCCGCGCGGGCGGGCTTGAGTACGGTCACGTGCTCCGGTGAGTTTTAAATTTGTTTTTCTCCCTCTTCGACGTCTCGAGATCGGCCGGAAAACGGTGGGACGGGCAGAAGCAAAAGCAAAAAAAAACTCACCTCTCCTCTCGACCTCTCTTTTCTTTCTCTCTCCCTCTTCCACCTCCGCCTAACCCCAACCAGCGTCGGCGCCGACGTCGCGGCGGCACTGGACCACCTCCACGAGAGGAAGGTGACGCACAGCGACCTCAAGCCGGGCAACATCCTCATCGATAAGGAAGGGCGTGGCAAGGTCGTCGACTTCGGGGTGTCGCGTGTCATCGCGGGCACGCTGCTGTCAAACGGCGACGGCTGCAGCAACCCGCTCCAGGCCAACGGCACCGTCGCCGGGGCGACGCCAGCCTACGCCGCCCCGGAGCAGTTCGAGGCCAACAGGCTCTCGCAGGCGCCCTCGATCGACATCTGGGCGCTCGGAATCGTCCTCAACGAGGCGTTCACGGGGAGGAGGCACCTCGACGACGTGAGCCAGCCGCTGCAGGTGAGACGACGACGTTTTTCTTTTCCCCTGCTTCTCTCCCGCTCTCTCTCTTTTCTCTCTCAAAACTTTCAAAACGCTCTCTCTCTCTCTCTCTCTCTCTCTCTCTCTCTCTCTCTCTCTCTCTCTCTCAATAAAAAAAACGCACGTTCCGCAGGTGATCTACCGCGTCGCGATCCTGCGGCAGACGCCGCGCGTGTCGCGGAGGACGCCGCCGGCACTGGAGGCGCTGCTGCGCGACTGCTGGGAGATTGACCCGCTGCGGAGGCCGAGCGCGGCCGAGTGCGAACGTCGGCTCGAGGAGGAGCTCGCACGCATCGCTGAGGACGCCGCCGGCAGGTAGAGTTTTTTTTTTCCAGTTTTCGTAGAGGGGGGAGATTTTTTTATTTCATTTTGATGTTCGCGGCAGGGAGAGCAGGACAGCAAGAATGCACGCGAGGAATCACCGCCCCTCTGCTTTTTTTTCCGTCCGCGTGCCATTTTGCTTTCCCTCTCTTTGTTTTTCCCAGTCGAGGTTGATTTTTCCGTTGTCACTTGCAAAAGAAAAAAACTCGAGCCATTGGCGCGGCTTGGCCGCCTGGGCTTTTTTCCACGCCGCCTCTCTCGTGTCAATTCCAATGAGCGCGAGACAGTCCGAGGACGGTCTTGGCCTCCTCGGCGGGATGCTGCCTGACCCGGCGGTCCTGGAGCGCATGCTGAGCGCGGCCGGCCTGAGAGTCAATGGAGCAGCAGGCACGGCGGCGGCGACGGCGGCGATTGCCGCCGCTGGAAACCTCAACGAACCTCAAAACCAATACGCCGCCGCCACGGCCACCACGAGCTTTGCCGCGGCCCTCGAGTCCATCGCGCGGGAGGAGCAGGAAGCAACGGCAGCCGCCGAGGCCGCCACGGCAGACGCCGCGCTCCTGCGAGCCGCCAGCGAGCAGCAGAGGAGAGCAGCATCAGGAGCAGCAGCAGCAGCTCCTCCCCAGGCCCCCCTCCTCAAGGTCTGCCGCCTCTGCAGGGTCGAGCAGCCCCTCGACAGCTTCTACCGCGTCTCCACCTCGAGGGACGGCAGGGATGCTCGCTGCAGGGCCTGCGACGCGAGGAAGTGCGCCGAGAGGCGGAAGCGGCGCCGCGAGGAGCGGCACGAGGGAGGCCCCGACAGCGACAGCGAGGGCGAGGGGGGGGCTCCGACCGAGAAGCTCTGCCGGAAGTGCGGCGTCCTGAAGCCCGCAGCCTCTTTCTACAGGAACAGAGCCAGCGGCGACGGGCTCTGCGACGCGTGCAAGCCGTGCTTCAACGCCGCCGCCGGGGCGAGGCGGGACGAGAAGGTGCGGCGGAGGAGGGAGGAGGCGGAGGCGGCGACGGCGACGGCGGGGAAGAAGCAGTGCCGCCGCTGCGCGCTGCCCCTCCCTTCCGGCGCCTTCCACCGCAACTCCGCAGCGGTGGACGGTCTCGCCTCCTGCTGCAAGCGCTGTCACGCAGAGGCGACGAGGGAGCGAGGGCGCGCTAGGGAGCGCGCCGAGCGGCGGGGGAGCGAGGGCGGGGCGGGGCCGCCGGCCCGGCCGCAGCGGCGGCGGCCCACGCCCGCCCCCGCGCCGCCGCCGCCCGACGGCGCCAAGGGCTGCCGGCGGTGCGGCCTGCGCAAGCCCAGGTCCGAGTTCCACGCCTCGAGGGCTGCGGCAGACGGCCTCCAGGGCTACTGCAGGGCGTGCTTCACGGAGAACGCCGCGGAGAGGCGCAGGCGGAACGCGCTGGTGCGGGGCAAGGCGGCGGAGAGGCTGGCGGAGATGACGGCCGAGGAGCGAGGAGAGCAGCGGGGAAGAGACGTCCCCCTCGCGCCCCCGCCTCTCTTGCCCCCTCCCCCCCCTGCCTGTCGTTCCATCTCGATGTAAGATACGCAGCGTCTTGTCTTGGTTCTTCTCACCGAGGGAATCGACTCAACACATGAAAAGAGAAAGAGGGGAAAAAAACTCCAAACTCTCACTCCTCAACATTTTTCTTCCGTCGCCGCTCCATCAAAACGTACCTCCCCCTCTCCTTCAGTAATCCTTCCTCCGCCGCCCACGAGGGCCTCCGAAGCACCCCCCGTGCAAACCACCGCGGCAGGTAGAACGCGCGGGCCGGGGCGGGCAGGGCCCGGACGGCGGGGGCGTTGACGTCGAGGAAGGGCAAGGCCGCTCGCTCGCGCCACTCGCCGATCTCGCCGCCCTTTTCCCCTTCCTCCCTGGGAGCGTCCCCGAGCGGCGGCGCGACCCCCACGAAGAAGTCGCACGCGGCGTCGTCGGCCAGCTCGTTGCGCTCGTCGCGGGCGTTGCGGTCGTTGAGGCCGTCCGGCGCCGCCGCGGTCCCCCCGCGGGACGCGTCGAAGGGCACCGGCAGCAGGCCGCCGAAGCCCGCGGCGACGAAGCGCATCCGGTAGTTTCCCCCGGGCAGCAGGAACGACGAGGGGAAGCGGTGCCACTCCGCGCCGAGGCAGACCAGGGAGTGGGCGGTGCCGTTGCTGCTCTGCTGCTGAGCGGCCGGGTCGGAGGGCAGCGAGGAGTAGATCCTGAGAGGGGCCGAGTAGCTCGCCAAGAGCGCCGCGACGCGCGAGGCGCCGACGAGGGCCGCGAGCGCGACCACGGACGCCTGCAAGGCGAAAGAGAACGAGGCGTAGAGCGGCGAGCCGGGGGAGGAGCTGGGGCTGCGGCGGCGCGAGGAGGACGAGCGGGGGAGCAGCAGCCCCCTCGCCGCGGCGACCACGGCGGCGGCGGCCGACGGGGCCGCCGCGGTCGCCGCCGCCGCCGCCAGGCACGCAAGGGGGTACACGGGGTAGAGGAACCGCTCTTCCTTGTGCGGCAGGGAGCTGATGGTGGCCGCCCAGAGCGGCAGGGGGAGCAGGGCGAGCGCGAGGCGCTTGAGGGCGTGAGGCGAGACAGAGGCCGCCGACGGCGGAGAGATCATGTTCGTTTTCGTCGCGGCGAAGGCGATCCCAAGAACAGCAGGGGCCGCCGCGGCCAGCGCCACCACTGCCCCGAGGTTCAGCAGCGAGTTTCTCAGGTAGTAGTGCCACTCCTCGACGCCATAGAGCGCCGAGTCGCCGCCGTCTCCCGAGACGTTGTACCGAAGGAAATTGAGCAAAGACAGCGTCCACTTCCCGTAGGCCAGCCTGTCGAGCAGCACCAGCGGCGCCAGAGCCAGAGCGGACAGGCCCAGGGCCGCCGCCGCCGTCTTCGCGACGCTTTCCGCGGCGAGTAGGACCCAGAGGGCGTACGGGAGAAAGGCCACGGAGGCGACGGGCCAGCCCCACAGGAGGCCGAAGACCCCCGCCGCGACGACGGCGTTCGGTCGCTCGCCCCTCAGCACTTCCGCGGCGGCCCAGGTCAGGAAGAGCATGACGAAGGAGGACGGGAGGAGGGCCGGGGCGGCGGAGAACATGCCGGCGCTGCTGGCGAGGAGCAGGGCGAGGATGAGGGAGACGGCGGGGAGAGGAGGGCGCGGCTTCGACTTCGGAGCAGCAGCGCCGCCGCCGCTCCTCTTCTTCGAAAGGGCGCTTCCGCTTCCGTTTCCTCCTCCCAGAACGTCCCCGGCGGCGGCCGCGAGGCCCGCCTCGGTCGCGGCAGACGCCAGGGCCAGAGCCACCCTCACAGCGTAGAACGCAACCTTCTTGGATCGCCCCAACCCCAAGCCCGGGGAGAGCAAGCGAGAGAGCGCCGCGGCCGGCGCGGCGACGGCGCCGTGCAGCCAGAGGTACAGCCACGGCCGCAGCGCGAATCTCGAAGAGTACTCCCAGGTCTGCATGCCGGAGCCGAACAGCACGAAGTGCAAGGGTTCCCAGTAGTTGAACACCTCGTCGCAGTCGTGGACGATATTTGTGGCGGCGCTGAAGAGGCGCGCCGCGGCGAGGAGGAGGAAGAGCGGGAGGAAGGGCGTTTTTGAAGCACCGTTGCTTTTGTTCTCCCTGGTGCTGATGGTGGCAGCAGCAGCAGCAACAGCAGCAGCAGCTGGAGCCGGTTGCGTCTTGGCTGCTGCTGTTGATCTCGTGGTGCTACTCGGCTTTGGTGGCGGTGGAGCAGCAGCAGTAGGAGCGGCGGTGGCGTTGTTCCTGGGGGGAGGTTGAGAGAGAAAGAGAGAGAGAGAGACGCCGAGGTCGAGGTTTGAGTTTTTTGATTTGATCGATCGATAGAAACAAGTAAGAGAGCATCGACTTCATCCGACGCCTCTCTCTGCTGGCATCAAAGTCCCCTTTTCTCCGATCCTCACTTTTTCTTGGAGGCCACAGAGGCGCTGGGCTTCACGGGAGAAGCGCCGACGGCGCTCCTGGAGCGCGTGGAGCGGGTTGATTGGGGCATGATTTCCGAGACGATTATTTCCGAAAAGAAAAACGGAAAGTGTGGGCGGCCGAGTTGTTTGAGCTGGAGGCCACTTTTCGCCGCCAAAGGCTCTCCGAGAGACTCTCTCGTTTTTTTTCTTTTCTTCTTTTTCTCTTCTCGACATGCGAGGCTGCAGGTGCAACCTTAGCAGCAGCAGCCTTAGCAGAAGCAGCAGAAGCAGCAGAAGCACGATCGTCGCGTCTGTTGTTGCCAGCAAGGCCCCTCGACTCGCTGCGCCGTCAGCAGCGGCATTAGCAGCAAAGCCCGGGTCCAAGCGAGCATCGACGACGCCGACGACGCCGCTCAGCCGATCTCCTCCCTCTCGCTCTTCGGTCATGGCCTCCGCCGCGGCTCCCGCAGCGGCGGCCGAGACGCGCGTCTCCGTCAGCGGGCGCATGAATGAACTCAAGGCGAAGGGACGGTGAGTTCGAGTTGCTTGAGGTTTTTATCAATTCGTTCGCCAGTCTATCCAATCTAGCCGCCGCTCCTTTTTTTTTTTTTTTACCTCTTCTTCTCATCCCCGTTTCCCCTCTCCTTCCTCTCCGGCCCCCCTCCCCTCGCTCACTCTCAGCGGCGCCTTCATCCCCTTTATCATGGCTGGGGACCCCGACCTCGCGACAACGGAAAAGGCCCTGCGCGCCCTGGCCGCGGCGGGCGCGGACGCCATCGAGCTCGGCGTCCCCTACTCGGACCCGCTCGCCGACGGCACCACCATCCAAGGGGCGCACACCCGCGGGCTCGACTCGAAGACGACGCTCGACGGCGTGCTCGCCTGCGTGGCCCGCGTCAGCAAGGACATCCCGGACACCCCCATCGTGATGTTTACGTATTACAACCCCATCATGCGGAAAGGGGCCGCCGCGTTCTGCCTCGCCGCCGCCGCGGCTGGCGCCTCGGGGCTGCTCGTGCCCGACATCCCCCTGGAGGAGACGCCGCCGATCAGGGCCGCTGCGCAGGCCGCCGGGCTCGAGCTGGTCCTCTTGGTCACTCCCACGACGCCGGCCGCGAGGATGGAGGCGATCTCGCGGGCGAGCCAGGGGTTTGTGTACCTGGTCTCTGTCGCCGGGGTCACCGGCGCGAGGACGGCCAACGAGGGCAGGCTCCAGGACCTGATCTCGGCGGCGCGCGAGGCCGCCAGGAAGGGAGGAAACGAGTCGTCATCCGCGTCCGATTCGAACGGGGCGGTGGACAAGCCCGTGGCGGTGGGCTTTGGCGTGTCGGGCCCTGAGCAGGCGAGGCAAATCATGGGGTGGGGCGCCGACGGCGTGATCGTCGGCTCGGCCTTGGTCCGAGCTCTCGGGGAGGCCAAGAGCGCCGAGGAGGGGCTCAAGAGCATGGAGAAGCTCGCGAGGGAGATCCGGGCGGCGATCCCATGAAGAGAGAGAAAGAGAGAGAGAGAGAGAAAGAGAAAGAGAGAGAGAGCGGGTGGTGTGACAAAAAAATTGAAATCGTTTTTTTTTACTCTCCATCACCGTCGAAGAAAAACGAAAAAGTTGAGAAACCTATTTTCACTTCCCGACCTTCCTCGTCCTCGTGCGCATCGTCACGAACTCCTCCGCCGCGGAGGGGTGGATTCCAACGGTCCCGTCGAAGTCGGCCTTACGCGCGCGACACCTCATGGCGACGGCGATGCCCTGCATGATCTCGGGAGCGTCGGGGCCGACCTGGTGTTTTTTT
>Ga0315287_10001298_pt1 | contig 22893 bp, 14 predicted proteins | sample YL17G11_0_MG_FD_205037 | JGI IMG/M metagenome (GOLD analysis project Ga0315287, IMG submission 205037) | Sediment microbial communities from Yellowstone Lake, YNP, Wyoming, USA - YL17G11_0 | ecosystem: Environmental > Aquatic > Freshwater > Lake > Sediment | place: USA: Wyoming | collected... | reverse complement strand
AGATGTTCTGCAGGTCCATGCCCATCTCTTCCAGCCCCTGGCTGGTGAACACCTGCATCATCTTCTGGCTGCGCTCGGCGGCGTCGATGGTCACCGGCTCGTTGTCCAGCTCGCCGTGCAAAAGCTGCTGGCGCGTGCGCAGGCGGATGCGCTTGAGCTGCTCGAAGTTCTCCTCCTCCTGCTCGATCTGCCGCGCCTCGGCCTCATCCTCAGCGACGCTGACGCGGTGCTTGGGGCGGGCGGGCAGCGGGTGCAGGTAGTCCACCAGGCGGTCGGCGACGCGACCCAGCAGCGTGTCGCGCAGGCCCTCGAGCCGCTCCTGGCGCACCAGGCGCACGGCGTGCTCGGTGAGCTCGCGGATGATGCTCTCCACGTCGCGCCCGACGTAGCCCACCTCGGTGAACTTACTGGCCTCGACCTTGATGAACGGCGCCTTGAGCAGCAGCGCCATGCGCCGCGCGATCTCGGTCTTGCCGACGCCGGTGGGGCCGATGAGGATCAGGTTCTTGGGGATGATCTCGTCGCGCAGCTCGCCTTCGACGCGCAGGCGGCGCAGGCGGTTGCGGATTGCCACGGCGATGGCGCGCTTGGCCGCGTCCTGGCCGACGATGTACTCGTCGAGCCGGGCCACGATCTGCCGCGGCGTCAGCTCCTCGAAGCGCTGGCTGTCACTGCTGTCATGATGGTATGCCATATGTGCTAAGTGTAACGCGGGACGGCGCAGCGATGTTCATGCGCTCCTGGTGGGGTGGACATCCTGTCCGCCGTCCTCGCCGGGGCGACCACTGGGCCGGCCTGTCTTCGTTGGGGCGAAGCCATGCTTCGCCCATCTTGGTGGGGTGGGCGTCCCCGCCCGCTATCCCCAGTAGGGGCCGACCACTGTGTCGGCTCGTCCTGCTGCGGCTGGCATAATGTGCGCAACCTAGCTGGAGGAATTATGCTGCAACGTTTACTGTCTATCGCCCTGCTGGCTGCCCTCTGCCTTTGCGGCTCGTCCGTTGCTGCTCCAAGTGCGACGGCGGCGCTGGCGTTCCCGGCCATCGCGGCTGCGGCGCCGGTGCAGAGCGTGATCCTCATCGGCTGGGACGGGGCGCAGCGCGAGCATGTGCAGCAGTGCCTGAAGCGCGGCGAGCTGCCCAACCTGGCCGCGCTGGGACAGGCCGGCGCGCTGGTGGACATCGACGTGACCGAGACCACCGATACCAAGGCGGGCTGGGCGCAGATCCTCACCGGCTACAGCGCCAAGCTCACCGGCGTGTACAGCAACATGAAGTTCCAGCCCATCCCGCCGGGCTACTCGATCTTCGAGCGGCTTGAGCAGCACTACGGCGCCGATGGCATCGCCACGCTGGCGGTGATCGGCAAGGACGCGCACGTCGGCAACTTCGCGCCGCAGCGCATCGCGCTCAACGCGGCGGGCGATGCGCCGGCGGCAGGTTTAAAGAAAGGCAAGGGCGCGCGCAAGGCCTGGCGGCAGAAGATGAAGCAGGGGCAGGTCGTCGAGGACGGCGGGCAGAAGTACCTGGAGATCCCCGGCGGGCCGTACTACATCACGGCGCAGCACATGGACCTGTTTGAAAACGGCCTGCACGAGAACGACAAGGTCGGCGCGCGGGCGCTTGAGGCGCTCGAGCAGTACAAGGGCCAGCGCTTCTTCCTGTTCGTGCACTTCGCCGACGTCGACACTAAGGGCCACAAGTTCGGCGAGAACAGCGACGAGTACACCGCGGCGCTGATTGACGACGACGCCTGGCTCGGGCGCATCGAGGCCAAGCTGGCCGAGCTGGGGCTAGCGGGCAGCACGCTGGTCTACGTCACCGCCGATCACGGCTTCGACGAGGCGTTGCGCACGCACAAGGACGCGCCGTACGTCTTCCTGGCGTCGAATGATCCCTCGCTGCGCGTCCCGGCGGGCGGCGCCGGCAACCGCTCCGACATCACGCCGACAATCCTGGCGCGACTGGGACTCGATCTCAGTGCGTACGAGCCCCCGCTGACCGGCCGGCCGCTGCGGTAGGGCAAAGCACCCTGCCGGTCCACTCCGCTTCAGGCTAGTAATGGAACAGCGGAGTCTGGCGGTCGTGCTGGTGCCGCACTGCGTCGGCGGGAGCAGCGACGCCCCGCCGCTGCGCCTGCTCCGCCAGCGCAGCTTCCACCTGGCTTTGCGTGGCCAGGCCCATGTCCTGCACCAGCTGGCCCAACCGCTTGTTGCTCAAAAACTGCCTGTCGAGAGCGTAACCCAGCTGGCCCAGGCTGAGCACTCCCTGTGTTACCAGGATATCGCCGATCAGTGAAACGCTCTTGTCTCTGCGCGTAGCCATATCTCGTATACCCGCGCTGCGCTGTCTGGTATTCAGAGTGAGACTCATTCTCAATATCATACCGCAAGTCACGTTCCGGCGGCCGCGCTGGCAGCACTGAACTGGCGAAAGGAACTGAGCGGCCGGGCTGTGTCCCAGCGCCGAGCGCCAGGCCCGGCTGGCAGGCTGTGACGCCAGCGCGCTAGAAGCGCACGATGTGGTGGGCAGTGAGCAGCTTGTCGACGATCACCTGCATGTTGGAGACGCTGCCGGCGGCAACCTGCTCGCGCACCGCAAAGAAGTCCACGCAGGTGCCGCAGCTCAGCACCTCGACGCCCGCCTTCGCCAGCGCGCGCAGCTCCTCCAGCACCTCCGAGCCCTCGATGGCCAGGAACACGCCGCTGTTGACCAGCACGATGCTGGCGGGCTTGAGTGCGCTGGCCGCCAGCGTGCGCATAAAGTTGCGCGCCAGGATGCGCCCCAGCTCGTCGCCCTCGGCGACGGCCCGGCTGGCTCCGATCAGCACTACCACGCCAGCTTCACCCATGCACTGCTCCTTACCGTGACAGCTTCGCGGCGCACATGTTAGCAGCCGCTGTTCTGCCAAAGCGCGCACGTTGACTGACCGCTTGTTGCGCCGCCAAAACCCGATTCGCGCGGAATCGGAGCGCCCAGGCCCCTATTTTCCAAAATCGGCGGTATAACTTCGCCTACGTCTCAACGGGCAACTAACCCGAGGCGAAGGGATAGTAATGCTTGCACAATTGCCACTGGACGGCGGGATGCTCCCGCCGCTTCTCATTGCCCTCATCGTGGTCCTGGTCTTTGTCATCCTGCCGTCGATCCGCATCATCGGGCCGACGGAGGTGGGGCTGGTGATCAAGCGCTTCAGCCTGCGCAAGCTGAGCCAGGACGACCCGATCGCCTTTTACGGCGAGGCGGGTTACCAGGCCGACCTGCTGATGCCCGGCTGGAGCTTTCGGCTGTGGCTGATCTACGCCGTGGAGAAGTTCCCCTGGGTGCAGGTGCCCGCGGGGGAGATCGGCGTGGTGATCGCCCAGGCCGGCGCGCCCCTGCCCATCGGCGCCAAGTCGGCCGTGTACAAGCCGGAGTTCGCCAACTTCAGCGACCTGCGCGGCTACGTGATCAACGGCGGGCAGAAGGGCGTGCAGCGCCCGGTGCTGCCTCCCGGCACGCTGGTGCCGGTGCATCCCGTGGGCTTCATCGTGATTACGAAGAACAAGGTCTACGGCGTGCCGGTCGGCAGCGCGCAATGGCAGGTCACGCGCAGCTCGCTGCTGACCTGCGAGAGCTTCGGCCTGCACCCGCAGCAGCTTGATCTGGTGCGCATCCAGCCGCACGCGACGGACGTCGGCGGCCACGTCATCGACACGGTGGGCATCGTCACCGCCTACGAGGGCGACCCGCTGCCGAGCGGCGACATCGCCAGCCGGCTGGGCGCGTTCAATGACGTGGAAGGAATGGAGCGCGACGGGCTGACCGACACCGACATGATCGAGAAGCTGCTGGGCAACAAGAACAACCAGCACAACAACTACCAGGACTTCCAGCGCTTTTTAGACAACGGCGGCAAGATCGGGTTGCAGCACGACCCGCTGCTCTACGGCGCCTACGCGCTGAACCCGTTCCTGGTCAGCGTGGAGATCGTGCCGATGCTTGTCGTGCAGCAGGGCGAGGTCGCCGTGATCAAGGCCTACGTCGGCCTGGCCACGCGCGACACCAGCGGCACGGAGTTCAAGTTCGGCAGCCTGGTGCGCCCCGGCCACCGCGGCATCTGGCAGGAGCCGCTGCGCACGGGCAAGTACCCGATCAACCCGCGCTGCTACCAGTCGGAGATCGTGCCTACGGCGATCCTCACCCTCAACTGGGCCGATGCCGTCAGCCACGCGCACAACCTGGATGCGCGGCTGCAGCAGATCGTTGCCAAAAGCCGCGAGGGCTTCGTCTTCAAGCTCGACCTGCAGGTGCAGATCCACGTGCCCGACACGCGCGCGCCGCGCGTGATCAGCATGGTGGGCACGATGGCCAATCTGGTCAACGAGGTGCTGCAGGCTGCGGTGGGCAACCACTTCCGCGACAAGCTGCAAAGCCTGCCCGCGATCACGTTCATCGAGACGCGCCAGTCGGTGCAGCAGGACGCCTTCAAGCACATCGCCAGCCAGCTTGCAGAGTACCAGGTGGAGACCAAGGGCGTGTACATCCAGGACGTGATCCTGCCCGAGGACATGGTGCACGTGCTGACGCAGCGCGAGATCGCCAACCAGGAGATCGCCACCTACAAGATGCAGCGCGACGCGCAGGAGCAGCGGATCGCCACCGAGCAGTCGCGCGGTACGGCGGACATGCAGTCCAAGCTGGCGGCGGCGCAGGTCAACGTCTCCATCGAGACCAACAACGCCGACGCGCTGAAGGCCAAGGCGGCCGGCGAGGCGGCCTACATCCACGAGACCGGTATGGCCAAGGTCGGCATCGAGGCGGCGATGATCCGCGAGACCGGTAACGCCGAGGGCCAGAAGGTCGAGGCCATCGGCCTGGCGCGGGCAAAGGCCTACAGCGCGCAGGTCGAGGCGCTGGGCCAGAACCAGACGGCGCTGCTCAACGTCGCCGCGGCGCTGGCCGAGAACCGCGTGAAGATCATGCCCGAGATCCTCGTCGCCGGGGCTGGCGGCGGAGGCGGCGGCTCCATCGACGGCCTGGCCGCCAGCCTGATGCGCTGGCTGGGCACCGGCGGCGCGGTGGTGGCACCTGCGGCGGTGGGGCAAGCCTCCGTGCTTGCCGGCGCTAAGCCGCAAGCCGAGACGCTTGCACCGCCGGCACAGCCTGCACCACCGATGTAGGATACGCGGCACTTGCCGATCTGTTAAGGATCGGCGGCTGAAGCCGCCGCCACAGGCTTGGTGACTACTGTGAAAATAGTAGTTGCTGCCTGTGGCAGCGGCTTCAGCCGCTGTCTAGCGGTGACGCCGTGCGCCTACTCGCGGACGGCGAAGTACAGCTCGCGGTGTTCCAGCAGCGGCTGGCCGCTGAAGTACTGCTCGCAGAACGCCAGCAGCAGCTCGCCGCCGCCCAGCTCCAGCGCCCGCAGCGCGTAAGGGTGATTGAACTCGCCGATAAGCTGCGGGGCGGCCCAGTCGTCGCCGACCTGATCCGCCGCCTGGATCACAAACAGCTCGCTGCCGTGCGCTGACTCGCTGGCGTAGAGGATCGCCGGACTGCCGCCGAGCATGAACAGGCGCGGCGTGGCCGTCAGGTTGGCCTCGGGGTCGGGCACGGTGTTGGGTGTCCAGGTGGCTCCGCCAGCGTCATCAGCCCGCACGTAGACCATTTGCACCGGCGCAAAGGCTGAAGCGAACACCACGGCCGGCCGCCCCTGCACCTCGGCCAGCGTGGCCGAAAAAGAGTTGTCGCCGGCGATCAGTTCGGGGATGGTCCACTCGGTGCCGTCAGGGGTGCCGGCGCTGGTGGCGTACTTCGCCTGGCCGAACTGGTCGATGAACACCATCGATGGGTGGCCATTGATGAACGCGCAGTCAGGCGCGCCGTAGCCCAAATCACCGCCTTCGACAATGATCGGCGCGCCCCAGGCGCTGCCCGCCGCGTCATCTCCCAGCACGACGTCAATTTCGCTGCCCAGCCCGGGATAGCCGGCGAACGCGGCCAGCGGACGCCCGTCGGCTGTCTCGACCAGATCCACCTCATGGATTTCGCTGTAAGTCAGCGCATGATGCGCAGGCTCCCAGTCGCTGCCCTGAGCATTGCTGGCGCGTATGTAGAACAGGTCGTCGAGTTCAATCGCCGCACAAGCCAGCGCAGGTACTCCGCCGATCAGCGCCAGTGCGAACGAATCGCTGTGCAGGCCGGCAGTGTCCAGCAGCTGCGGCGCGGCCCAGCTCGAAGCGGCGCCGTCACTGGCGCGCAAGAAGTACAGCTCCGCGCTGGATGATGCCACAGCCAGCGCGGGCTGCCCGTCGGCGAGGATCAGTCTACTGATCGTGCCGATCTCCAGCTCGTCGCTGCCCAGGGTCAATTGCCAGCCCACGGGAGCGGACACCTCGATCGACGCACCGGTGGAATTGGTTTCGCCATCGAGGTCGGTCACCCGCAAACTGACGATGTAGTTCCCGGCTGCGGTGAAAGCATGCTCGGCGCCGGGCTGCGCAGAACTGAAGTCGACCACGCCGTCACTTTCGAAGTCCCATTCATAGAGCGCGATACCTGTGTCGTCGGTGCTGTTCTCCCCACTGAAGTGCACGGCTAGCGGCGCCAGGCCCAAAGACGGGTTATCCATGATCAGCGCCGCAGGCGGCACAACGCCGGGATCGGCGATGGTGACGTAGACGCTGGGCGTGCCTTCATGCGCGTCGGGCTGCATCGGCGCGCCGTCAAAGGGGCGGACCCAGTAATGCTGGTCCGCCTCGACCGCGCCCAGGCTGAACTCGAACAGCAGGCGCTCGGCGCCGGCGTCCCCCGTCGCCTCGCTGGTCACACCGGCCCAGTCGATGCTCGAGGGCTCGTCGTTGCCGGCGGGATAGTCGCCCTCGTCAGTGCTGGAGTAGACACGGTAGCCGCTGACCCGGCGCTGCAGATTGGCGCCGATGGGCGTCAGGTCGGCGATGTTGATCTCGCCGTTGCCGTCGCCGTCGACGACCGCCTGGATGCTGTTCGGCGCGAACGGCCCGCTGTCGCCGAAGTAGCGCCCCAGCGGTGTCAGGTCCGAGATGCTAACTTCGTGGTTCTGATCGTAATCGCCAGGATTATAGTAGCGCCAGCGCAGCATGGCCGGTGCAGTGCTCAGGCCGAGTGGCACGCGGGCGCGATCGCCGACAGGCGCCAGACAGGCGCGGCGTGCCGTGCTTGAAGTACTGCTTGGCTGCCGCGCGAACTCCACGCGCGCGAGTGCGCCGTCGCCGCTGAAACCGGCCTGCACGTCGGCGTGGATCAGCACGGCGCCGAAGACCGCCGTGCCCGGCTCATCCAGCACCGCCAGCTGCAGCAGGCCATCCGTTCCCGTCAGCGCAGTGCTGGCCTGGGCGGACAGCGCGGTGAGGGCGGCGCTGTCGTAGCGCAGCTCGAAGTACAGCGCCTTCAGGTCACGGGCGCGCTTAAGCCGCACGTCCACGACCACGCGCCCGGCTGTCTCGGAAATGTCGAGGGTGCTGTCGGCAAAGCTGCCGCCAGGAGCCAGCGATGCGGGCAGGATCTCAAGCTCGAAGCCGCCAGCCGCTAGATCAACGGGCGGAGCGATTCTGCCGCCACAGGCGCACAGCGGCAGTGCCAGAGCAAGGACGAAGCAGCGCAGGACGGCGTGTGACATCACCCACCTCCAGGAAGGATGCGGCCAGCGATCTTATTCTCAATATAACCGACAAGCTGCGAAGCTGCAACCTGCTGGAAGCAGAACGCGAAGGGGTTGGCGCGCGCACTTCTGGCGACGCTGCGCCGGGATACCGGCTTAGCTGCGCAGCATTACAGGCGCGCCAGCACGCGCTCGGCCAGCGCCTGGCGGCGCTGCGCGTACGCGCCGGCGCGCGGCGGGCGCTTCACGCTGCGCTCAAGAAGCGGCGCGGCATAGCGTAGCTCGGCCACGGCGGCCTTGCTTTCCATCTCAGCCAGCGCCAGCAGCGCATACCAATAGGGGAACACGCGCCAGCGATTTGCACCGTCGCGCATTTCTGTGAGCCGTTTCAGGCCACGCTCGACGAAGCCGGGGGAAGTGCGATAGCCGCCTGCTGCGATCACGCGCCAGACCGACGCGCTGCACTTGCCGCATCAGTACATGCCGCGGCTGGCGTTCTGCGGTTCGGCCAGGCGCGGCCCCATGGCGCTAGCGGCGCGCTCGGTGGCGGCTTGCACATCGCGTGCCTCCACGTTGAGCAGCAGGAGCGCGCGGTAGGCCTCCTGGCCGAGAATGTGCGCGCTGCCCGCCCAGCTGCCGATCGTTTCGCCGGTGAACAGCTTGAGGCTCTTGCAGGGCTCGCCCGGCAGCGGCGCAAACAAGCCGTGGTACGCCCCGGGCTGCCCCTGCCGTCCGGCGATGAAGCGCGCCGCCGACTGGCGTTCCGGCTGCGTGAGCTTATGCTCAAAGAACAGCGCCTCGCTGATCGCGTCAACCGTATGCCCCAGGCTCGATGTGTCGACGATCGTCATGGCCAGCTCCTCTGCAGTGCGAGCGCGATCCCATTGCGCTGTCGCTGTGTAATTGTAACCAGTGCTGATGGCGTTGGTGAGGCGACGGTTGTACGCGCGGCGGCAGTGCTGTACGGCCAGCTCAGATGATACGCGCGTCGCGGTCCATGCTCGTCGGCTCGACCTGCAGCGTGGAATGCGTGATGCCGAAGCGCTGGCGCAGCATGGCCTGCGTGGCGGCCAGGCACTCCTGCCAGTGCGCGCTGCCGCTGCACTCGGGCACCAGGCGCAGGTGCGCGGAAAGGCCCGGCTCGCTTTCCGTGATGCTCCAGATGTGCAGGTCGTGCACCTCGGCGACGTGCTCGTTGGCAGAGAGCGCCTGATACACCGCGTTGTAGTCGATGCCCGCCGGCGTGCCGTTGATCAGGATGTGCGCCGTGCGCCTCAGCAGGCCCAGGCTGCCCCAGAGGATCAGCGCGCCGATCAGCGCGCTGGCGATGGGGTCGGCGGGCGTCCAGCCCGTCAGCCAGATCACGGCGCCGGCGACGATCGCCCCGACGCTGCCCAGCGCGTCGCCGACGAGGTGCAGGAACGCGCCCTGGATGTTGACGCTGCCCCGGGCGTGCGCCATCAGCACCCAGGCGCTGCCGGCATTCGCCGCCAGCCCCAGCACGGCGATGGCCAGCATCCACGGAGCGTCGATCTGCTGCGGCAGGCTCAGGCGGCGCCAGGACTCGACGAAGATGAAGCCGACGATCAGCACCAGCGTGGCGGCGTTGAGGAAGGCGCCGATCACCTCGGCGCGCAGCAGGCCGAAGGTACGGCGCGGCGTGCGCGGGGCGCGCGCGATGTGGATCACGGCGATGGCCAGCGCCAGCGCCACGACGTCGGTGAGCATGTGGCCGGCGTCGGCCAGCAGCGCCAGGCTGTGGGTCAGCAGGCCGCCGGCGATCTCGACGATCAGCCAGGCGGCATTGATCCCCAGCGCCCACCACATCGCCTTGAGCGGCGCGCCAGCGCCGTGGCTGTGGCCGCAGGCGCCGTGGCCCTCGGCGGGCCCGTGGTGATCGCAGCTGTCGCTGTGCGAGGCCATCGGCGCCACATTATGCCAGACGCGGCCGCAGCTGATGCAGTCAAACCAAGGTATAATTACAGTATACATTTACGTGATGAGACCCTGTTTCCACGGGAGGTTAGCGATGCGTGGGAAGCTTGCCGCTGCCGCGGTTTGCTGCGCCATGCTGTTCACCGTATTGGCCTGCACCGGCTGCGGAAGCCATGGCAGCTTATTAAAGGCTCAGCCGGCCAGTCCCCAGGCCGGGCCAGAAGCCGCTGACATACTCTCAGCCGGTCTGCCGCCGCTGGCCAGCCTGCGCCAGCCCAGTGCGTTGTCAGACCATGTGAGCAATGGTTGCGACGCGCTGTATCGCTCAGCGAACGCGGTGAACGACGGCACGGCTCTCATACTCAACGCCGGTCCAAACGAGCTGGCCTGGGGTATCTGGGGCTGGAATGTATACGGCGAAAACCTGCACAGCCTGTCCTGCGATGTCGATGTGCCGGCGGGCCAGCAGCTGTACCTCGCCATCGCGGATTTTCGGGCCCAGCGCTGGGAGATTCGCGGATCGCTGACGGATGACGAACAGGTCTATCTGAATTACACAAAGCACGTATCACCCACCGACGGCGTATTCTGCGCCTTGCTGGCCTGGGACAACTGCGCGCCGTTATGCCTGACAGTGACACTGAGCGTGAACAAATCGGACACCGCGCCCGTGGCCGATCTGGTGGCGTTGCCGAGCTCCGGCAAAGCGCCGCTGGAAGTGTACTTCGACGGCGGGGGCAGCAGCGATGACTCGGGCCTGATCGATTACATCGATTGGGACTTAGACGGCGACGGCGTGTATAGCGAACCCGGCCCGGAGCAGCTTTACTGGCAGGAGGAAGATGCGTATTACACCTACTCTGCGCCGGGCGATTATCTGGCGCAGTTGCGCGTGACCGACAGAGATGGCCTGCATGATACGGATCTCGTGATGATCAGGGTTGCGGCGCCGAACATGCTGCCGGTAGCTGTCCTGCAGGCGGACCCGACCAGCGGAGCCACGCCGCTGGCGGTCATGCTTGACTGCCGGGACAGCTATGATCCGGACAGCAGCCACTTCGTCCTGTCATGGGATTTTGATGGCGACGGCGTGTTCAGTGAGCCCGGCGAGGAACAGGACATGCTCGACAACAGCTATTTCGCCAAGACGTTCAACTCGGCGGGCGTACATGACATCGCCCTGCGGGCCACGGACGATGATGGCGGCACAGACGATGCCTCCGTGCAGATCACGGTGACGGGCAATCAGGCGCCGGTCGCACAGCTGACAGCCGACGTTACGGCAGGCGATCCCTCGTTCGATGTGCATTTCGACGCTTCCGGATCGAGCGATCCCGATGGCAGCATCGTCGGCTACGAGTGGGACTGCGACGGTGACGGCTATTACAGCGAGGAGGGGCAGGAGCTTGACGCCCAGGGCTCACCGACAGCGACTTACAGCTACAGCGCAGCTGACATCTATCACTCCTGCGTGCGCGTGACGGACGATGGCGGCGGAGCCGATACAGCCAAGCTGGACATCAAGGCCCGCGGCTGGAAGATCGTGACCCTTGCCCACAGCGAAAGTGACAACTGCAACGGCACATCGCTGGCGCTGGTCGACGGCTGTCCGGCGATCGGCTTTACTGAATGGAACCAGCGCGTCCTGCGCTATGCCATCAGCCGGTCGGCCTACGGCGAGGACGCATCCGACTGGCAGGTAGTAAATGTCGATACGAGTCGGGCGCCGTGGAGCACGTCACTGAAGGTGGTCGACGGCAACCCGGCCATCGCCTACGACAGCACGGGGGACGACGAACTGCTCTATATCCGCAGTTCGACTGCTCGCGGAGAGCTGCCCGGCGACTGGCAGGGCGTGGTCGTCGACAGCATCAGCGAATACGGTTCTGAGCTGTCAATGGCCGTGGTGGACGGCCGTCCGGCTATCGCTTACAGCAGCGACATTGAATATGCTGTTGTGCTGCGCTACGCCATCAGTTCCACCGCACAGGGTGACAGCGCTACCGACTGGCACTGCATCACCCTGCCGAAGGATGAAGACTCTGACGAATTGTCGCTGGCGCTGGTCGACGGCAAGCCGGCCATTGCCTGCGAAGGGTGGATTGCCGGGCTGCAGTACCTCTACGCCAGTACAGCGGATGGCGGAAATCCTGCGGACTGGCAGGGCATCATCATCGACTCGGGCGGCGATAAGATCATTGATGACTGCTCGCTGGCGCAGGTCGCTGGCGTCCCGGCGATCGCCTATACCTGCCAGCTCAATGGCGATGAAGTCGTGCGCTATGCGATCAGCTCGACGCCGCAGGGCGGGAACGCCGGAGATTGGACGGCGCTGATGATTGACATGACCACTGGCGTGTACGGATCAGTGTCGATCGCCGACCTCGGCGGTGTGCCGGGCTTAACTTATGGCAATTTTATCCAGGATGGGCTGCGCATTGGTATCAGCTCCTCGCCCGGAGGCGACAACCAGGGCGACTGGGAATTAACAACAGTGGATGACAGCCTGGATGCCGGCCCCAATAATTCGCTGGCGCTGATCAACGGCTGCCCGGCAGTCAGCTACGTTAATAATGACTGGATGCACAATATCGATGAGCTGCGCTACGCGATTTTTCTGCAGTAGCGGGATGGCACGCGTCGCGCGCAGGCTCTATAGACGTGGCCCGCGCCAGGGGGTTACGCGGCGCGGGCGTTTCTGTTAGAATCAAAACGCGATGAGTTCTCGTCGGGACAATACGGCCTGGGGGCTGCTAGTGTGCGATCCGCTGCTGCGGAGGGGCCTGCAGCACGACGGGCGCGACCCGATGAACCCAGAGAACCCTGGCATCGTGCCGCAGAAAATCCCCAGTTAGCCTGGCTGGCGCGCGCAGTGCGCCGCGGCCGGCCGCCTAAGGCGGCCCAGGATCGGCGGGGCTGATCTCCGCCGGCAGCGCGGGCAGACGGCGGTTCTGCCCTCACAGCGAAGGAGGCTAACCATGTTCAGTTATCTATTCAAGTCGGTGCTCAACGCCGAGGAGGAGCAGCGCATCCTCGACGAGACGTTCCGCTACTACGGCGAGAACCTCAACCCGGGATTCCTCAAGTACAAGCGCAGCGTCAAGCATGACACCCAGGGCGTGGAGTGGCGTGGCGAGGGCGTGTACATGTACGACATCCACGGCCACCAGTTCATCGACTGCCTGGGCGGCTACGGCGTGTTCGCGCTCGGCCACCGCCACCCGCACGTCATCCAGCGCGTGCTGCAGACGCTGGAGCGCATCGGGCTGTACAGCCAGGAGCTGCTCAACCCGCTGCAGGCCGTACTGGCGCACGAGATCGCCGTGCGCGCCCCCGGCGACCTGCAGTATGTGTACTACCACTGCGGCGGGGCGGAGAGCAACGACGCGGCGATCAAGGTGGCGCGCCGCGCCACGGGCCGCATGCTGCACATTACGTTCACCAAGAGTTTTCACGGCAAGACCTTCGGCGCGCTGTCGGCGACCAACCGGCCGCCGCTCAAGCAGTACTTCCAGCCGCTGGTCTACGGCTTCCGCACCGCGCCCTACGACAACATCGACCTGCTCGACGACTACATCACCGAAGAAGTGGCCAGCGTGATCGTCGAGCCGATCCAGGGCGAAGGCGGCATCAACGTCCCGCACCCGGAGTTCCTCAAGGCGGTGCGCCAGCGCTGCGACGAGGTCGGGGCGCTGCTGCACCTCGACGAGGTGCAGAGCGGCTGGGGCCGCACGGGCAAGTACTTCTGCTGCGAGCATTTCGGCGTCGAGCCGGACATCGTCACGCTGGGCAAGGCGCTGGGCGGCGGCATCATGCCGCAGAGCGCGCTGATCGCCAATCCCAAGGCATTCCTGGGAGCGGACTTCCTCGAAAAGCACCCGCAGTACGATGACGAGGACCTCGCGCGCCACGAGCCCGGCATGACCAAGAACCCGTGGTGGATCACCAACACGTTTGCCGGCAGCCAGCTTTCCTGTGCGGCAACGCTGGCCAGCATCGAGGTCTACGAGAAGGAGCAGCTGCTGCCGCAATGCGTCGAGAAGGGTGAATACCTGAAGGCGCAGATCGGCGACATCGTCGCTGCCAATCCGCTGGTGCTCAAGGAAATCCGCGGGATGGGGCTGTGGCTGGGGCTGGAATGCCAGAGCGCGCAGCTGGGCACGAAGCTGGCCGATGAGCTGTTCGAGCGCGAGGTGCTGGTGGCGCAGACGATCAACAACCCGAGCGTGCTGCGCATCCAGCCGCCGCTGATCATCGACCGCGAGCAGCTGGACAGCGTGCTTCAGGCGCTGGCCGCCAGCGTCAAGGCACTGGCCAGGAAAGTCGCCCCCGCCACGGGGTAGCCTGCCGGGCTGGTGTACCGCTGTTACAATCTCAGCAGGGCTGCTGCCCGAGCTGGGAGGCATCGATGCGGCTGTTGTTGCTGGCGGCGATTATCTGCGTGACGCTGAGTTGCGGCTGCCTTGGTCGGCAGGCGATCCAATCCACGGACATTCTGGCGGCCGGCCCGGCCTTGTCCGCTCCGGCGGATGAGAACTGGCTGAGCCGGCTGCCGCCCCTGCCGCTAACTCCGCCGCGCAGCGCGTCGGTGCCGGTCACCACGACCGTCAACGGCGTTGAGGCGACGGCGCACAGCTCGGGCGCCACGGCTGAGGACATCAGGCTGAAGCTGACGGCGGAGTCGGGCGCGCTTGAATGGGCCTACTACGAGCTGCCGACCGGCGGGTTCCCAGTCATCTCGGTGGGAGCGTTCATCAACAACATCGACGGCGCCTTTTACATCGGCATCAGCAACTATGTGCGCGGCTGCTGGGAGTTCGGCGCTGCCACCAGCAGCGGGACTTTTTCACAGGCCATCAGTGCCACCAACGTTTCCTCCGCCGGCAGCGTTTACCTGGTGGTCGCGGCCTACGACGCCGTGAATGCAACCGTAGTCAGCGCCTCCATCGTGCTTGACCAGCCCGGCTGGGCGGTACATGAGGTGGCCGGCTTCATTCCAACAGATGCACATCTTTGCTATTTCGACGACGGTCCGGGAGGCCTGCCGCACCTGATCTTCCAACTCGACGACACGCACCTGCAACTGGCGCGGGCCACGGTGCCTGCGCCGGCGACCGAGTCGGACTGGGAGCTCGTGAGCGTGAGGCAGTTCAGCAGTCCTTACTCGCTGGCGGACCTGTTCGATGCCGAGTTCGTCAACAGCAAACCCGCCGTGCTGTACTCACAAACGGATGGTGACCTTGATCGCCTGGTCTACGCTTACGCCCTGAACGGCACGCCCACTGATGGGCAGTTCCAGGACGTCAAGGTCTACGAGAGCCACGCATCAATCTCCGAGCAGGCGTCGCTGTGCGAGGTCGCCCGGCATCCGCGCATCGCCTACAACCTGGTCAACTTGAACGAGTTGCACCTGGCCTCCGCCGACACTGCTATACCGGCCGAGACGGACTGGCAATTTTCCACGATCAGCGACAACGCCATCAGACCTTCGCTGAACCTGCATAACGGGCGCCTGGCGCTGAGCTTTATCGAAAACTCAGGCGGTGGCAGCATGCAGCTACACTACGGGCGCGCGCTGGTCGACGCGCCAGCCAGTCCGGCTGACTGGGATTGCTCCGAAGTGACTTGGATGCATGCCGGCAGCTTTGGCGTCATGAGCCAGCTCTGCTTCATCACATCAGGCGGCCTGACGCTGCCGTGGATCGTCGTGGTCCACGCCTCCTGGGATCACCCTATGGTGTGCTGCGCCACCGCTGAGCAGCCCGCGGCCATTGCGGACTGGAATCTCTCCGAGCTGGATCATGGCACGGAGGCGCAGGCCTATGTGGTCAGTGCCGCGCTGGTCGGCGGGCGGCCCGCCGTGGCCTATGCACTGAGTGACGCGCAGAAGGTGCAGTTCGCCTGGTCGAACATTGCGGCGCCGGCGAGCGGCGGCGACTGGACGGTGCAGACGCTTGCGGAAGGCTTCGCCTGCTACGCCATCGCGCTCGGCGACATCGGCGGGCAGCCGGCCATCGCCTATCGGGATGGCACGAGCGGTGCGCTGAAGTTCGCGGTGCTGGACTAGGACGCACTGCGCCTCGGCCACTGCAGCTCGCTCGAACAGCCTCTGCCGGCAGGCGCTGCGCCGCCAGCGCTCGGCGGCATAAGGCAGATTCGGCGGCAGCTCGGTATAACCTGCTACACCCAAGCCTGGGGCAATCAGACCTCAGGGCGGCGTAATACTGAGTTGAAGGAGAAAGAAATGCCGAAGTACGTGATCGAGCGCACAATACCCGGCGCGGGCAAGATGGGTCCCACTGAACTCAGTGCAGTCGCCAGGAAGTCCTGCGACGTGCTGGAAAAGCTGGGCCCGCAGATCCAGTGGATGCACAGCTACGTCACCGGCGACAAGATCTACTGCGTCTACTACGCGGCCAATCCTGAGCTGGTGGCGGAGCACGCCAAGCGCGCCGGCTTTCCTGCCGATTCCATCGCCGAGGTCAAGGCGGTGATCGACCCGGTGACAGCGGAAGGGGCAAAGGTCAGCGCGGCCGGCGGCTAGACAGTGATACATATAGGCCAGCATCCCGGCCTGCGCCTGGTGCGGGTATTGGCATGGTGCAGGCCGGATCTGGCCGCGAGCTGCCGCCATGGCATAATCCTAGTCCACCGTGCCTGATAGATCCCCAGTGGCCGGCGCTCCCGAGCGGGCTGATACGGCTGTGCGTATAGGTTTCATCAGCCTGGGGTGTCCGAAGAACCAGCTCGACTGCGAGCTGATGCTGGCGCGCGCGGTGGGCGCGGGCTACGTGGTCACGCCGCGCATCGGCGAGGCCGAGGCGATCGTGATCAACACCTGCAGCTTCATCCAGCCGGCCATCGACGAGGCGGATGAGGCGATCCGCGAGGCGCTGGGCTATAAGCGGGCGGGCAGCTGCCGTGCGGTGATCGTTGCCGGCTGTCTGCCGCAGTACCTCCGCGAGCGGGTTCACGAGGCCTATCCCGAGGTGGACGCCTGGCTGACGCCCGACCAGCCGCGCAGCCTGCCGGAGGTGCTGGCGGGCTTGCTGGGCGGCGCAGAGATGTCCCAGGCGCCTGCCCCCTCAGCATTTCCGCTGCCTACCTTCCTCGCCACTCATGCCGACGGCCGCGTGCTGACTACGCCGCCCAGTCTGGCCTACGTCAAGATCGCCGAGGGCTGTGACCACCGCTGCCGCTTCTGCATCATCCCGCAGCTGCGCGGCCGCTACCGCTCGCGGCTGCAGGAAGACATCGCCGCCGAGGTGCAGGGCGTGCTGGCGCGCGGCATTCCCGAGATCGTGCTCGTCAGCCAGGACAGCGCCGCGTATGGACGGGATCTCGACGGCGCCAGCCTGTCCAGCCTGCTTCAGCGGCTGTGCGCCATCGAGGGCGACTTCTGGCTGCGCGTGATGTACCTGTACCCGACGCGCCTGACGCGGCGGCTGCTGGATACGTGGGCGCGGCTGGCGCCGAAGCTGCTGCCGTACTTCGACATCCCGCTGCAGCACATAAGTCCTGCAGTGCTGAAGGCCATGGGCCGCAGCGGCGACCGTGACTCGATCATCGCGCTGCTTGAGCGCATCCGCGCGGCCTGCCCTGACGCCGTGATCCGTACAACCCTGCTGGTCGGCTATCCCGGCGAAACCCAGAGCGACTTCGCTGACCTGCTCGCGTGGGTGGAGGAAGGGCATGTGGAGCGGCTTGGCGTATTCGCCTATTCCGAACTGTCCGGCATGCACAGCGCGGCGCTGCCTGGCAAGGTGCCCGAGGACGAAAAGCAGCAGCGCCTGGATATGCTGATGCAGGCCCAGTATGCGGTAGTGCAGCGGCAGGCGCCGCTGCTTGCCGGCCGCGAACTGGACGTAATCATTGAGCAGCTCGAGCGGCGCAGGCCGGGTGGCAGCTGGCTCGCCATCGGGCGCAGCTGGCGCGAGGCCTATGAAATAGACGGGCAGGTACGCGTCGCCCTGCGCCAGCAGCCGAGGCTTTATGGCCGCTTGCGGGCGAGGATCACAGGCACCGATGGCTACGACCTGCTGGCGGCGCCCGCTGACTGAAACATGAGCCGTAATGACCTCAAGCTTGGTTCGAACAAGCTAATATGAGTACGCTTTGCACATCGCGGGCTTGCGCCGCTGGTTTGTGTTATACTTACGCTAGCACGAATCTGCCGGTGTTACTCAATAAGTATTAGGAGGTGTGACGCCCTGACGCGGGCAAACTGGTGTAATGGGGCTAGCTTGACGCCCTACCTGCAGTTATAGCCTATCGGCTACAGTGCTGTGTGTCGTGAGGACTGCACAGGTACACATCCCTAAGGAGAGTTTATGAAGACTGACGCTAACTGGTGCGTGAGAGTCTGGACCTTGGTCTTGGTAATCACGCTGGCGTTCGCTGCACTTTCCTGCGGCAACGGCGGAGGGGGAAGCGTCAATCTCAAGCCTGGTAACGGCGATTCCGTGAGTAACGGTGCCGTCGAGAAGGGGACAGCCCGACTGATCCAGGAAGATGAGATTGGCACACTGCCGTCATGGCAACAGGAAATGCTGAGCGACCCCGGCTGGAACCAGCCGTACATCGCGCCGCGTGCCGACACCCCGATCGAGGGTCCATCTTACGAAATGCTGATGGAGGCGACGCAGAAGGCGATGGAGAAGGGGATCACCATTTCTCCACGCGCTCCGTCCGGCTCCAAGAGCGTAAGCTGGGACGACCAGAAAGATTACGTTCCACCGACGCCTGTAATGCGCGGCGAATACGAGACGCTGGTGCCGAACGGCACGCCGACGTTTGGCTGCAACAGTAATGGCAGCAACTCCAACGCTGGCCACGCCATCGAAGACGTGATCGATGCGGGCACGATGTTGATTCCGCAGCGCATTAGCTACGTTGAGGAGGGCTGGTCGCTGGCCAACCACTTCAACGAGACCGGCGGCACGGGCAACGATGCCCAGTCCGCGGTGTATCAGCTGTTCTCGACGGACCGTGCGGCTAACCCGAAGGATCCGAACAGCACGGCCGAGTTTGGCGAGCTGAGCTATCGCGCTGACCTGGCGCCCGGTATTGGCCCTGGCGGAGATTGCTCCGATGCCGAGGCCTTTGGGGTGACCGGCATGTTCTGGAAGCGCTTCAACAGCCTGTTCACCGCTCTGCCCGCGGGAGCCGAGACCCAGCTGTTCAACATCCTGATCGCTCCGTCAAGCGAGGTTACCACCGATCTGACCTCCAGTGGCGAAACGGTGGCCCGTTACCAGGAGTTCTACTTCGGTACGGTCAGCGCCTGCTACGGTGGCGGCCAGATCATCGGCCTGGTGAGCAGCACAAGCAGCTGCGATGACTTCAACCAGTTCGTGACGGAGGCCCAGACCACGGGCTTCTTCGTGAATCCGCTGTACGGCGTGCTGCTGAAGCGCTGGCAGGATTCACAGATCGCGGATATGGCCGGACCGTGGGAGAGCTCCTTCGGTTGGCCAGTCTTCGGTCCGACGGCCTACGCCAATGGCTCACAGGTGCTGACCGCGCGCGGCGCGTACTACGCCTGGGGCATGTACTTTGAGAAGGGCTTCATCTGGTGGATCGACTACGACCAGGATATGTTCCCCACGACCCCGGACGAAGCTCAGGCCTATTCCTATACCGGCGCTAACGTCTACTGCAAGAACAAGGGCGACGCGTACATCAAGATCGCTCCGACCGTATACTACGGCGGCGAGGGCGACCTTGGCGTGTCTGTCGTGGTTGACAGCATGCGCGAAACGCCGTCAGATCCATGGGCTCCTGTCCCGCTGAACGATGACAACACGTTCTACACGGTCGGCCTGGCCAACGATGGTCTGGGACAGGTTTACCTGGCGATGTCCGCCCACGGCTACGGCGGCATGACCAAGGATGACCCGAGCTACGGCTCATGCCTGTACAAGTACTACGTGTGGGCGTTCCGTGACGGCACGATTCAGACTGCCGGCACGGAGTACGATCCCGCGCAGAAGAACGTCGTCCACGTCTACGGCGACCTGCTGAGAAGCCTGGAGAGCGTATACGTGGTCCGCGTGCAGATCACCGACGCGTCGTTTGACCTGGGAGCCTCAGGCAACGAAGTCCGCGCGTTCGGCGATTCGCTGCCGATCCACCTCGGTAGAGGCGGCGGCGGCGGCGGCCAGGAAATCATGGTGATCCGTGACGACGGCGGCAACTACGACGCGAGCTACGATGCCATCATCGCCGACCTGGGCGAGATGGGCGCGGCGTTCTACGAAGTCGACTACAGCGACACCGTCGCTGACGACTTCAACGACGATGGCGCCCTGGTGGCGATCTGGTACCGCGGCGGCCCGGGTGCCTCCGGCGAGACGATGCCGTACAACACCCAGTGGACGAATGCTGAAGTCGACAACTACCTCCAGCTGCAGAACGACGCCCACGGGGTGCTGCTGATCGGCACGAGCCAGGGCATCGACCCGGTGGGTACGGTGTGGGGCTGGTGGTGGCCAGGCGGCCGCGGCTGGGGCCCGGTCTACGGCTGGACGGAAGTAGACCCATCGCTGAATGCGGGACAGGTGCGCATGCCGTGGGCGCATAGCATGGCCTGCGACCAGGGCATCGGCTACGGTTCCGGTTACTTCTTCCCGGAGGCGCCGACGAACTTCATCGGCGCGACGCAGGGCGGACACTATGCCGGACAGAGTGCGATGGCGGCTGGCGAGCGTTATGACGGCGCCGGCTCCTCGGGCAACCTGCCGTTGCAGTTCAGCTTCGGCGCTTCGCCGTTGCAGTACACGGGCATCTGCTATTACCCCGGCCTGATGCCGAACGACAACGGCCCGTACTTCCGCGGTGGTGTCTTTGTGACGCCGAACGCGTGGGGCAACGACATCGGCTGTATCAGCTGGGGCAACGAGCGCGCCCCCGACCATGACATCGGCCTGTATCCGAACTGGCAGCACTATGCCGGTCCCGGCAAGCTGTGGATCATGGCCTATCCGTACGCCCCGATGACGGTGACGCAATCGGCATCCGGCTCGATGGCGCGCGGCGACGTGCTGCACAACGCGCTGGCCTGGCTGAACAACGGCCTGACCTTCGGCGCTGGCGCAGGTGGCGGCGGTGGCGTCGCCGGTGGCTTCGGCGAATACGACGGCCCGCCGGAGATCGTGATGGTCAAGGCCATCAGCTGGTATGGCGCTGGCGGCAACGTGACCGAAGGTGCCATCTCCTACACCGGCATCAACTACCCCGACACGACCAGCACGGACGTGTACCGTGACTTCAACGCCGCTCCGCCGGCGAACACCGACTATATCTATGACACCGCAGCGCGTGGAGCGAGCGAGGCCGGACTGAACTTCAACGACCTCGACTTCCAGTTCCCGCTCTACGGCTACATTTACGACCCCGACAGCTCCCTGATCGGCGGCTCGCCGAACGTCAGCGGTGACGAAGTGCTCGTCGGCCGCGGCGGCCTCCTGGTCGAGGACACCGACACTGTCTGGACCCGCGTGGATCCGGGCCTGGCCGGCTACATCGACTGGAACACCAACACCGGCGTTGACCCGGGACCCAACCCGCCGAGCGATACCGATACGGATGATGATTCCGATTGGCAGGACCTGGCAGGCTGGCTGTTTGATGTCCCGTGGGCTGGCTACTACGTAACCGACGATGATGTGATCGCCAATCCTGGTGATGACACCTCCGTCAAGGCCAACTACGGTGTCGGCCCGGCGAGCCTGACCTTCCTGTCCGCCGACATGCCGGTGAGCTTCGAGTCCATCGCGCACTGGCCGGTGGGCATGGAGTACTGGGCTGGCCAGCCGGCGTTCCTCGGCTGGTCGCTTTATCCTGGCCACACGCAGTTCGATCCCAACACCTTCCAGTATTACGGCGAGGACATGAGCTGGGTGAACTGGGTGCTGGACCACGACATCGATCCGACCGTGCCGACGCCTCCCGCCGACCGCGACAACAGCTACTGGCTGTATGCCGACTACGGCTACACCCAGGCGCTGGCTGACGGCCGCGTGGTGGACTTCGACTACAGCTCGATCGACAGCTGGAACGGCGACCTCAACATGAACAACGTCCTCGGCGAGACCGTCGCGGACAAGTTCCCCTGCCGCGTCCGCCTGTTCACTGACTACGGCGCGTACACCAACTGGTTTGACACCACGCCGCCGTACGACGATGACCCGAACCTGGCGTACCCGAACCACTGGCCTGATCAGGCGACGTTCATCGAGGGCGGCTGCTACCTGGTTGACAACAGCACAGCCGGCGTCGGTGGCCCGCCGTCGATCATCCCGGAAGAGGTGCCTTCGGAAATCGCAGCGGGCAACACGATCCGCTGGACCGGCACTTATCCCGCCAGCCCAAGCTGGGAGTGCGACGTGACCTACACCATCGACGTCGGCTGCGGCTTCCCGATGCAGATCTCCTATGACATCGACGGTGACATCTCACTCGATCCGGGCAACTATGATCAGGATGTGATCGGCCTGGGACGCAACGCTCCCGGTACTTACACCGAGACGATTGCGTTCACGGCCAGCGACATCAACAACTACATCTGGACCGACGGTGACCAGACCTACCTGGTGATCCGCGGCGTCAACGCGCAGGGCGTGGGCTTAGCGTTCTTCAGCGTGCCGCTATGGCTGGGCGACGTCATCATGTTCAACAACATGGAGCCGCCGTTCGCCCAGAGCGACATCATCATCAGCGGGTGGTTCACCTGGCGGAACAACATGAGCGACTGGTGCGTCTTCCGTGCCGGCGTCAACGCTGTTGACGGCGCCTGGCTGGCCGCGCCCGACTCCCGCTCGTGGGTCACCAGCCCGTCGCCGCTGGAACTGACAACGGCGAACTTCTACGACAGCAACGACGCCTCCAACCCGACCTGGCAGGGCGGTTACTACAAGGTGTGGCTGGCGCCGGAACAGCAAGTACCGAACAACGACGACGTGTACTTCTCCTACCGGATGGCAGTGAACTTTGTAGGCTCGCCTGACTTCATCGCTCCCGCGAGTAACCTGGCTCTCGGCGGCGCATGGGGCGACACTATCGGTTGGAACATCACCGCCGCCGGCGGTTACACGAACTCCGATGTCCTCACGCCGACGGTGTACACGATCAACATGACCCAGCGTATCCAGGAGCAGCAGGGCGAGAACGGGTTCAGCAACAAGAACCCGCAGACCTTCCGCTACTGCTTCGCTGGTGCAGAGTACTACAGCCCAGCTACTCCGCCGGTTGGTCTTAATACGGATAACTGGCTCTTTACCCATGCAAGCACAGCAGCTCCATGGGTCTAGTCTGAGCCTGATCGCCTGAAGCGATTCCGCC
>Ga0315287_10001297_pt1 | contig 22897 bp, 18 predicted proteins | sample YL17G11_0_MG_FD_205037 | JGI IMG/M metagenome (GOLD analysis project Ga0315287, IMG submission 205037) | Sediment microbial communities from Yellowstone Lake, YNP, Wyoming, USA - YL17G11_0 | ecosystem: Environmental > Aquatic > Freshwater > Lake > Sediment | place: USA: Wyoming | collected... | reverse complement strand
CGCGCAGCACGCGCCCGGTATACGAGGCCTCGACCGCGGCCACCTCTTCCGGGGTGCCCTGCGCCACAATGCGCCCGCCCGCGTCTCCGCCTTCCGGGCCGAGGTCGATCAGGTGGTCTGCCGTCTTCACGACGTCGAGGTTGTGCTCGATGACGACCACGGTGTTGCCCTGGCCCACCAGCTTGTTGACGACGTCGAGCAGTTTCTTCACGTCGTCGAAGTGCAGGCCCGTTGTCGGCTCGTCGAGGATGTAGAGCGTGCGCCCGGTGCCGCGCTTGCTCAGTTCCTTCGCGAGCTTCACCCGCTGCGCCTCGCCGCCGCTCAGCGTGGTCGCCGACTGCCCGAGCTTGATGTACCCGAGGCCGACGTCCTGCAGCGTCCGCAGCTTGGTGGCGATCGGCGGAAAATGCTCGACCAGCGGCAGCGCCTGATCGACCGAGAGATCCAGCATCTGCGCGATCGATCGCCCGCGATACCGGATCTCGAGCGTCTCCCGGTTGTAGCGGCGGCCCTTGCACTCCTCGCACGTGACGTACACGTCGGGCAGGAAGTGCATCTCGATGGCCATGACGCCGTCGCCCTGGCACGTTTCGCAGCGGCCCCCCTTCACGTTGAACGAGAACCGGCCGGGCTTGAACCCGCGCTGCTTCGCCTCCGGGATGAGCGCGAACAACTCCCGGACGAACGTGAACAGGCCGGTATAGGTCGCCGGGTTGGAGCGCGGCGTGCGGCCGATCGGGGACTGGTCGATCTCGATCACCTTGTCGACCAGCTCGATGCCCTCGATGCGATCGTGGGGCCCGGGCTCGTCCGACGCGCGGTACAGCACCCGCGCCAGCGCGCGGTAGAGGATGTCGTTCACGAGCGTCGACTTCCCCGATCCGCTCACCCCGGTGACGGCGGTCAGCGTGCCGAGCGGAATGCGCACGTCGAGGTTCTTGAGGTTGTTCGCCCTGGCGCCGCGGATGACCAGTTCGCCGCGCACGGCCTGGCGCCGCGCCGGCGGCACCGCGATCAGGTGCTCGCCGCGCAGGTACTGGCCGGTCAGCGAGGCGCGGTCGTCGTGCAGCAACGCGTGCGGCGTGCCCTGGAACATCACGCGGCCGCCGTGCTCGCCGGCACCCGGGCCGAGGTCGATCACGTAGTCCGCCGCCCGGATCGTCTCCTCGTCGTGCTCGACCACGATCACCGTGTTGCCCAGGTCGCGCAGGCGCCGGAGCGTCGTCAGCAGGCGGCGGTTGTCGCGCTGGTGCAATCCGATCGACGGCTCGTCGAGCACGTAGATCACGCCGCGCAGGTTCGCGCCGATCTGCGTGGCCAGGCGGATGCGCTGCGCCTCGCCGCCCGACAGGGTCGCGGCGCTGCGGCCCAGCGTGAGGTACCCCACGCCGACGTCCACCAGGAAGCGCAGCCGTTCCAGGATCTCGCGGCGGATGCGACCCGCCACCAGTCCCTCGCGGTCGGTGAGGCTCATGCCTTCGAACGCGCGATGCGTGTCCGACACCGGCCGGTTCACGAACTCGCTGATCGTGCGGCCCTTCACCTGCACCGCCCGGCTCTCGGGCCGCAGGCGCTCCCCGTGGCAGCCCTGGCACGGGCGGAGCGAGCGGTACTGTTCCAGGTCCCCCTGATCCACCCACGTCGCCTGCTCGTAACGCCGCCGCAGGTTCGGGATGACCCCTTCGAAGCCCTTGCCCCACGGGTCCTTCTGCCGCGCCGACGCCGCGGACCTGATGGCGGCCGGGGTCAATCCGCTGCCGCCCGCCTTCGCGGCCGACGGCGGCCCGTGCAGAATCAGGTCGCGGGCCTTTTTCGGCAGCTTGCCGAACGGCGCCTCGACATCGAGGCCGAAATTGCGCCCGATCGCGTCCACGGCCTCGGCAATCAGCGCCGCGTCGCCGGGCGCCCACGGCGCGACGGCGCCCTCGCGCAGCGAGCGGGACGGGTCGGGCACGATGCGCGCCGGGTCGAAATCCCACAGCGCGCCGAGGCCCTGGCAGTCCGGGCAGCCGCCATGCGGCGAGTTGAACGAGAAGGCGCGCGGCGACAGCTCCGGGATGCTCACCCCGCACGAGACGCAGGCCAGCGTCCGCGAGAAGAGCCGGTCGCCGCCGTCGAGCGAATTGATGACCACCACGTCGCCCGCCAGGCCGAGGGCGATCTCCAGCGACTCGGTCAGGCGGCGCTCCAGCCCGGGCCTCACGATCAGCCGATCGACGACGATGTCGATGTGGTGGTTGCGGCGGCGATCGAGCGCGATGTCCTCTTCGAGGCTCCGCGGCTGGCCGTCCACGCGGGCCTTGATGAAGCCCCGCTGCCGCCAGCCTGCGAGTTCCTTCTTGAACTCGCCCTTGCGCCCGCGCACGACCGGCGCGAGCACGTTGATCCGGGTGTCGGACGGGTAGGTCAGGACCTGCGCCACGATCTGGTCGACCGTCTGCGACGTGATCGCCAGGCCGCACTGCGGGCAGTGCGCGACGCCGACGGTGGCGAAGAGCAGGCGGAGGTAGTCGTAGATCTCGGTGACGGTGCCCACCGTCGAGCGCGGATTGGCGCCGGTGGTTTTCTGCTCGATGGAGAGCGCCGGCGAGAGCCCGTCGATCGAGTCGACGTCGGGCTTCTCCATCTGCTCGAGGAACTGGCGCGCGTAGGCCGAGAGCGACTCGACGTAGCGCCGCTGCCCCTCGGCGTAGATCGTGTCGAAGGCGAGCGACGACTTGCCGGATCCCGACAGCCCCGTGACGACCACGAGTTGATTGCGCGGCAGATCCACATCGATGTTCTTCAGGTTGTGGACGCGCGCGCCGCGGACGGATATCCAGCGATGAATCATGACTTCCGACTAGGGACTAGGGCTAGGCGCTAGGCGCTAGTTCCGCTGCTGCCAACGAACCTTCTGCCTCAGCCGCCCTGCAGCCCCAATTCGTCCCTGTCTAAACAGGCAATTCTATCACCGTCGCCGGGCGGGACTATAATCGGCCGAACCTGCCCGCCAGACCCTCGGCGCAGGGCAGCACGCCCCGGAGGATGCGCATGATCCGATCCGTCGGGCGCAATGTCTCCCGCAAGGACGGCGCGGAGAAGGTCGACGGCACGGCCCGGTACGTCGACGACCTCTCGCGCCCGGGCATGCTCCACGCCCGGACGATCCGTTCCACGATCCCCTGCGGCGACATCGCCCGCGTTCGTCTCGACTTCGACACCACCGGCTTCACCATCGTCGGCGCCGGGGACATCCCCGGCCGGAACCTGGTGTCCCTGATTCTCGAGGACCAGCCGTGCCTGGCCGAGGCCCGGGTGCGTCACGCGGCCGAACCGGTGCTGCTGCTGGCGCACGAGGACCGCGAGCGCCTGATCGGGGCCGCCGTCACGATCGACTACCGCCCGCACACGCCCGTCTTCGATCCCGCGCAGTCGCCGACGGTGTTCAAGTCGGTCACCATCGCCCGGGGCGACCTGGACGAGGGGTTCCGGCGGGCCGACGTGATCGTCGAGGGCGAGTACCGCACAGGGCACCAGGAGCATCTCTACATCGAGCCGAACGGCATGCTGGCAGTGCCCGAGCACGGCGGCGTCACGGTCTACGGGTCGCTGCAGTGCCCCTACTACGTGCACAAGGCGCTCTGCGTGCTGCTTGGCCTCCCCGCGGACAGGGTCCGGGTCGTGCAGGCCGAAACCGGCGGCGGCTTCGGCGGCAAGGAGGAGTACCCGTCGATGATCGCCGGGCACGCCTGCCTGCTCGCGCTGAAATCGGGGCGGCCGGTGAAGCTCATCTACGACCGCACGGAAGACATGCTGGCGACCACGAAGCGCCACCCCTCGGTGGTGCGCCACCGGACGGGCGTGACGCGCGACGGCCGCCTCGTGGCGATGGACATCGACGTGCTCATGGACGGCGGCGCGTACTGCACGCTCAGCCCCGTCGTGCTCTCGCGCGGCTGCCTGCACGCGACCGGGCCGTACCGGTGCGACCACGTCCGCGTCAACGGCCGCGTGGTGATGACCAACACGCCGCCCAACGGGGCGTTCCGCGGATTCGGCGCGCCGCAGACGCTGTTCGCCGCCGACGTGCACATGGAGCGGATCGCCGAAACGCTGGGGATCGACCCCGTGCGCATCCGCGAGATCAACGCCTTGCGGCCGGGCGACACCACCGCCACCGGCCAGGTGCTCGGCCCGGACGCGGCGGCGCTCGACGTGCTGCGCGCCGCGGTGTCGCGCAGCGACTTCCGCCGCAAGCGGCGGGCGTGGCGCGGTACCCACAAAGGGATCGGCCTGTCGCTGTTCTTCCACGGCGCCGGCTTCACGGGCAGCGGCGAGGTCAAGCTCCAGTCGAAGGCGTCGCTCGAACTGACGCCCACAGGCGTGCGCGTGCTGGCGGCGAGCACCGACATTGGCCAGGGCCAGCGCACCGTGCACGCGCAGATCGTCGCCGACGCGCTCGGCCTGCCCTACGACGCCGTCGTCGTCGCCGCGCCCGACACCGCCGCCGTGCCCGACAGCGGCCCCACTGTCGCCTCGCGGACGACGATGGTGGTCGGCGGCCTGCTCAAGCGATGCGCGGAGGAGATGCGGGAACGGCTCGGGCGGCTGACGCCGAAGGCCTATCTGAAGACGCACGGGCCGCTGGTCATCACGAAGGCGTACGAACCGCCGCCCGGCCTGGTGTGGGACGACGACACGTATCGCGGATCCGCCTACGGCGCGTACGGCTGGGCGTGCGATTGTATCGAGGTCGAGCACGATCCGGTGACGTCCGAAGTGCGGCCGACCAGAGTGACCACGGCGCAGGAGATCGGGAAGGCGATCTTCCCGCTCGGCGCGCGCGGGCAGATCGAAGGCGGCACGGCCCAGGGGCTCGGCTACGCCCTCCTCGAGGAGGTCGTCCTGCGCGACGGCGCGATGGCGAACGCGCAACTGACCAACTACATCGTGCCGACCACGCTGGACACGCCGCCGATGGACGTCGTGCTGGTCGAGAAGCCGTACGCCCACGGGCCGTACGGGGCCAAGGGCGTCGGCGAGATGCCGTTCGACGGCGTCGCGCCGGCGGTGGTCAACGCCATTCGCAGCCTCGGATTCGACGTGCGCGACGTGCCGGCGACGCCGGAACGGATCATGGAGGCGCCTCCGATCGGGACTGGGGACTCCCGCCTTCGCCCGGTTGCAGAACGACGGGCTTCGGCGAGGCAAGCGGGATTGGGGATTCGGGAAGCACGCCGCACGAAGCGTCCCCGGACGACGCCGTCCGCCCGAGCACGCCGAAAGGCGGTGCGGTCGTGAAGCGCCCGGCGTTCCGCCCGATCGTCCTGACGGTGAATGGCGCGCGAACGGCGGTGCGCGTGCCGCCGATGAAGCGCCTGCTCGACGTGCTGCGCGAGGACTGCAGCCTCACGGGCACCAAGGAAGGCTGCGGCGAGGGCGAGTGCGGCGCCTGCACCGTGATCCTCGACGGCCGGGCCGTGAATGCGTGCCTGATCCCCATCGGCCAGGCGGCGGGCGCCCGCGTCACCACGATCGAGGGCCTGAAGGGCCGCCATCGCCTGCAGGCGGCCTTCGCGAACCTGGGCGGCGCCCAGTGCGGCATCTGCACGCCGGGCATGATCCTGGCGGCGGTGGCGCTCGGCCCGAGGCCGACGCTCGCGCAGGTGCGCACGGGACTGGCCGGGAACATCTGCCGCTGCACGGGCTACGAAGGCATCTACCGGGCCATCGCGGCAGCACGGACGGCGAGAAGCCGGAAGGCAGCAGCCAGCAGTCAGAAGCTAGATGCCAGAAGCCGGACGTCGGCGGAGGGAAGGAAGCAGCCGAAGTCCCGCTTGCCCGCCGAAGCCCCGAGGGCGAAGGCGGGAGTCCCGAGCCCCGAGTCCCGCCCCTCGACGGTGCTCGGGGCGGCCCTGAGCGTGTCGAAGGGCCGAGTCCCGCCCCTCGACCGTGCTCGGGGCGGCCCTGAGCGTGTCGAAGGGCCGAAGGCTCCGTCCCGGAGCCGCTCATGAGGACCGCCCTCTCGCCGCTCACGCTGCGGCAGCCGCGATCGCTGGCCCACGCGTTGCGCCTGCTTCGGGACGAGGGCCCGCTCACGCCGCTGGCCGGCTGTACGGATGTCTTCGTCGGCCTGAACTTCGGCACCCTCGGCGATCGGCGGTTCCTGAATCTGTGGCCGCTCGACCAGTTGCGCGGCATCGAGCGCCGCGCCGGCGTCCTGCGCATCGGCGCGCTCACGACCTACACCGAGATCATCGCGTCAGCGGTCGTCGGCCGGCACCTCCCGATGCTGGTCGCCGCGTCGCGGGAGATCGGCGCCGTCCAGGTGCAGAATCGAGGCACGCTCGGCGGCAACATCGCGAACGGATCGCCGGCCGGCGACACGCTGCCGGTGCTGGCCGCTGCCGAGGCGCTGGTCGAACTGCGCAGCGCCGACTGGACCAGGAAAGTGCCGTTCACGGCCTTCTACACCGGCTACCGGGTGAGCGTGCGCCGGAGCGACGAACTCGTCACGGCGATCGAGTTTCCGGAGGTCGCCGGCGCGCAGTGGTTCCGGAAGGTCGGCACGCGGGCCGCGCAGTCGATCTCGAAGGTCGTGATGGCGGGGGTGCGCGCCGCACGCCCGCGGATTGCGCTCGGCAGCGTGGCGCCCACCGTCGTCAGAGTCCCGCGCACCGAGGAGGCGCTGGCCGCGGGCGCCACGATCGCCGAGGCGCAGGCGATCCTCCAGGAGGAGATCCACCCGATCGATGACATCCGGTCGACGGCGTCCTACCGCCGCCGCGTCGCGGCCAACCTGCTGGCGCAGTTCTGGAACGGCTCCGACTAGGCCGCCTACCTGGGCTGCGCGGCCATCTTCTCGCGCGCCTTCGTGACGTCGCGGTGGAACACGAAGAGCTTGTCCGCATTCTCCGCGCGATCGGTGAAATTCCACGTCTTCCCGCCGCGCTGCTTCACCTTCAGTTCCTTCTTCAGGTAGTCGATCTCGAAGACTTCGAGATCCTTGAGCGGGATCGAGAACGCATCCTTCCTGTTCGCCGTGTCGTAGGCCAGGCCGGAGGGCGTCGCGACCAGCTTGCCCTCGCACGATCCCATCGAGTGCTTGTGGACGACCGCCACGGAGGCGTTGAGGCGAACTTCCCGGAACCTCAGCGACACGGAGGTGTCGCCGGTCGCCGCGATGTCGATCGTCTGCGCCAGCCCCTCTTCGCCCGTCGCGGACACGTTCAGCTGGTGCGTGCCCGGCGTCACCTCCGTCGTGCGGAGCGGCGTCGTCCCGAGGTACTTCCGATCGACGAACACGGACGCGCCGGCGACGTCGGTGTCCACGACGAGCGCGGGGCCCACCGGGGCGGGCGTCGGCGCGGGAGCCGCCTCGACGGGCTTCTCCTTCTTCGGGCGTGGCTTGACGGGCTTGGGCTCCTCAGGCGGCGGCGCCTCCTTCACGACGGGCCTGGGCGCGGGCGTCGGCGCCTCGGCACGCGGCGGCTCGGCGGTTGGCTTCTCGGGCGCCGGCATCAGGAACGTCACCGCGACGTACCCGAGGGCGAGCAGGGCGATGGTCCCCGCGCCGATGATCAGGATCTTGCCCATCCCCCCCGACCGGGGCCCCTCGTCGTGATTGAACACCGCCATGCGTGCCAGACCTCCACCGCAAAGTATACGGCGGGAACGTCGTGCGGTCAGCCCGGCAATTGACGCGCGGCCTGGCCGACACCGACCCGGCCGCGGGTGGCCGAGGTGCTTTCCATTCCGCCCGCCCTTCGACAGGCTCAGGGCGCCCTGAGCCGCGCCGAAGGGCGCAGGCAGCACAATCGAAGCCCAGCCGAGGACGGATGGAAACGCCTCGGACAGGACCTGCGACCGGCGGACCATCGGCCGTGAATCTCGGCCTTCTCTTCAGCGCAGCGTGAACGTGACGGTCACGGTCATCACGATCGGGATGGGCACGCCGTTGAGGAGCGTCGGCGTATAGACCCACTGCCGCACCGCGTCGAGCGCCGCCTGGTCGAGCAGCGGGATCGAGCGGAGCACGCGCGCCTCCTTGACTCGACCGTCAGTTCCGATGACCGCTTCGAGAATCACGAGGCCCTGCACGCGTGCCGACTGCGCGATCACCGGGTAGATCGGCGGGGCGTCGCGGATCTTCGTGGGCTGGCGGATGCCCTGGCTGACCCGGATCGGCGCCGTCGGAGCGGGCGGCGGCGGAGGCGGCGGCTCGCTGAGTGCGACGATGCCGGTGCCGGCCACGCCGTCGGGCAGCCCGCCCTCGACGCCCTTCCCGGCCGTCGCTTCCGGCTCGAGACCGAGTTCCCGATTGATCCCCGTCGGCGCCCCAAAGGGCGCCACGTCCGGGTTCGCTGTCAGCACGGGCCGCGCGCGAGGCGCGACGCCTGGAGGCGCGGGCGGCGGGGGCAGCGGTGGCGGGGGCGCCGCAATGAACGCGATGATCGACCGCGGCACCGGGAGTGCGTCGGAGGCGGTCAGCGGCACGATCACGGCGGCCCCGATGACCAGCGCGTGCACGAGAATCGACAGCGGCAGCGAGTACCACTTCCGGCGGCTGAGCCCCGCCGGCGGGTGAACGACGTCTCCGAACAGATCGCGCGGCATACGCCCTCCTTGTGGTGTGTGAGGCACCTCACAAGGCGCTGCTCCGGCCGGAGTTGATCGCCTCTATCAGTTTAGACACCACACGCTCCATTTGGGGTCAGGCCTCAAATGGAGCGTTTCATTCTCCTGACAGTCAGGCCCAGGCTCGCGGCACACGCGTCGTCCTGGGCCTGACCCCGAATGGAGCGTCAGGCAACGGGCGGCGCCGCCTCCTCGGCTGCGGGCGGCGGCGTGAGCCCCGCCTTGTCGGCGAACAGCTTCGTCAGCGTCGCCGCGAGGCCGTCCAGCGTGCTGCCGCCGCCCATGACGAGGATCTGCGGCACGATCTGCATCCGCTTATCGGCCAGCACGGTCGCGACGTTGACCGCCATCGTGCCGGCCTGGCCGATGGCCTCGTTCTGGGCTTTGAAGCCCTGGGCCTTTGCGAGGCCCTGGGCGCGGATGACGTCGGCCTGCGCCTCACCGGTCTGCTTGGTGAATGACGCCTCGCCGCGGCCTTCCGCCGACTTGGCGTTGGCGTTGTTGTCGGCGATGGTGATGCCGACCTCCGACCGCGCGAGGTCCTTCTGCATGTCGGCCTTGCCCGTGGCGGCCTCGGTGGCCACGCGCTGGTCCTGCGCCTCCTTCTGCTTCTTGAAGGTCTCGATCTCCTGGTTCGCGATCTCGCGCTCGGTGAGCACCTTCACCAGTTCCTGCGGCAGGACGACGTCCTGGATGTAGACGCCCCTGGTCTCGACCTCGTACGCGTCGAGCTGGCGCGAGATGTGCTCGAAGGCCTCCTGCTGGACGACCTGGCGCGTCTCGATGAAGGAGGTCGCCTTCATCCCGCCAAGCTTGTCGCGGAACAGGTTGCCGACGGCGGCCTGCAGCACTTCGTTCACCAGGTTCATCATCGAGCCCACCATCGAGATGACGCGGGGCGCCTTCGTGTCGGGCACGTGGATGAGCACCTGCAGGTCGATGTTGAACACGAAGCCTTCGCGGCTCTTCGCCGTGATCGGATCGAGGCCCTTGTCGAAGTTGTGCGCCTGCGAGGTGGCCCTCGACCAGTTGAGGTTCAGGATCGCCGTCGGGACGATCTCCGCCTGGTAGATGCGCGGGTTGATCGGGTACTTGCCGGTCCGGAGCGGCTCTTCCCAGATGCCGCGATGCCCCGGCCGGACGAGGCTGCCGAACTTGAAGTCCGATCCCGACGTGTCCTCGGTCGGCAGGCCGACGTACGACTTCACCACCGCCACCTGGCCCTGCTCGACGACGAGCATCGGCACCTTCTCGACCCGCATGAGGAACGGGTTCAGGTTGTAGGCGCCGTAGAGCAGCGGGTCGTGCTGGAGCCCGATCCGGCCGCCCCGATCCAGGAAGGTCTGGAAGTCCTGGTACGAGTGGTGCTCGCCGTTTTTCGACCCCAGGATCGTCTCGATGAGCGCCGCGTTGCTCGTCGGGACGCCGCTCGCGCGCGCGCCGGCCTCGACCGCCGTGATGTCGTCGAACCCACCCAGGCGGCTCGCGATGTCACCGGCCGGCAGCGAGTCGCCCTCGAGGCTGGTGACGATGCCCACCATATCGAGGACGCGGCCACTCTCGGTCGCCTTCGGCTCGATGCGCGTCACGTCGAGCTGCTCCTCGGTGAGCCCGAAGCTCGCGAAACTCAGGTCGCCAGCCTTGCTGCGCAGTTCCTCGGCCGCCGGCACGCCGAAGACGTGGGGCTTCGTAATCACGATGAACCCCACCGGATGGATAGGCGCCAGCGTGCCAGGCGAGAGCACGGGGCGCTGGACGCCCTTCTGGCCGCCTCCGTTGACGAAGGCGAGGAGGTCGGTGAAGTTGCCGAACGCCGGCTTGTAGGCGGCCGACTTCGCGCCAATGGGCGTCGGATGGCCCACCTGCGCGATGACCACGCCGATCTGTCCCGCCGGCACCTGCACCCACGGCGCCTTCGTGACCGCGTAGACCAGGATGAACTTGAAACGCAATCCCGGCATCAGCAACTGCGCCTGGTAGCCCGCCTCCCCAGTGAAGGCGACCGGGTTGTCACCCGGCAACTTGGGTCCGAACCGCCTGCGCACGAGCCCCACCTGCGTGGGCCCGATCGAGTAGACCGACAGGAACCCCAGTACGACCGCCACCAGCGCGACGCCACCGAACACGCCGAACACGCCGATTTGTCCTTCGAGCATCGAGGCTCTCCTTTCAGAACACTACAGACGTGGTTGCCAGCGCGGGGGTTGCAGACGGCTGGAAGTCGTTGCGCACGCGGCCCGTCGCGGCGCGACGGCGGCCCGGGCCGCTGGTACGCGATGTGGTGGTCTGTGCGTTCCCTTCGCCGGCTGCGCGGCACAGCATACGCCGTTCCACCACGTTCCGGTACGCGCACAGGGCCGCGTGACGCGCGGCCCTGTGCCCTCAACGCGCCGGCTGGTCGTGGGCTACTGGATCGGGGTGGAGCCGGCCGGCGCGGTGGTGTCGGTCATCGCGAGCGCGGTGCTCTGCAACGCCTGGTAGATCGTGTGATACGTGTTCACGCCGAAAGCCTTCGCCCCGGCGCTCGGCAAAGGCGTGGCCGTTGCGAAGTAGCCGGAGACGACGGCACCGGCGGCCAGGCCGTTGCACGAGGCGGGAGCGCCCGCGACGGCCCCGCCCGACGATCCCATGGTCACGGTGTACCCGCTCTTGACCACCGAGTCGCCGGCACTCAGGTCCGCGGTAATGAACGGCGGTCCGCCGGGGATGGGTGTGCCGAGATTGGAGAGCGAGGGGGAGAAGAACCCGCCGCCGCACGAGGCGGCGTAGAGCGCCTGCGCGCCGTCGACGGCGCGCAGGGACTCGACGGCGGACGCCTCGTTCGCGGACTGCTTCGACCGCATCAGGCCCGGCACGGCAAAGGCCGCGATGACGCCGATGATGGCGACGACAATCAGCAACTCGATCAGCGTGAAGCCCTTGGTACTGCGCATCGGACTGCCTCCGTTCCCCGTGCTCCCCGAGCCTGCGCGCGGCCGCACTCCGGGGGCTGCACCCCGTCGAAGATGACCGTCTCCCGCCGGTTTGTCAAGACGGCGCCCGCTCAGACGGCGCCCCCTCAGACGGCGCCCCCTCAGACCCGCCTCGTGCCCTGCTGGCGCAGCACGCTGTGGCGGACGCCGTAGGCGACGTAGACGAGCAGGCCCACCGCGAGCCAGACCGCAAACCGGATCCAGGTGACCCACGGCAGTTGCAGCATGAGGTACGTGCACATCACGACGGCCAGCGCAGGCACGAGCGGCACACACGGCGTCCTGAAGGGACGGTGACGGTCCGGGTTGGTCCGCCGGAGCACGATCACGCCGATGGCCACCAGCACGAAGGCGAACAGCGTCCCGATGTTGGTCAACTCGACGACCTCGTTGATGTTGAGGAACGTCGCAAAGGTCGCGACCACGGCACCCGTGAGGATGGTCGTCACGTGCGGCGTGCGGTACTTCGGGTGCACCTTGGCGGCCCACTGGGGCAGCAGGCCGTCGCGCGCCATCGAGAAGAAGATGCGCGGCTGCCCGAGCTGGAACACCACGAGGACCGACGTCGTGGCGAACACCGCGCCGAGCGAGATGATGCCGGCGGCCCAGTGCAGCCCATTCGCCGAGAAGGCCGTGGCCAGCGGCTCGGCCGTGCCCAGCTGATCCCACTTGAGCATCCCGGTCAACACGACCGCGACCAGGATGTAGATCACGGTGCAGATGACGAGGCTGGCCATCATCGCGATGGGCATGTCGCGCTGGGGGTTCTTGGTTTCTTCAGCCGCCGTGGAGACGGCGTCGAAGCCGATGTACGCGAAGAAGATGATGGCCGCCGCGCTCGAGATGCCGCGGAAGCCGTTGGGCGCGAACGGCGTCCAGTGCTCCGGCTTCACGTAGAACGCGCCGACGATGATGAAGAACGCGATGATCACGAGCTTCAGCGCCACCATCGCCGAGTTCAGCCACGCGCTCTCGCTGATGCCCCGCACGAGCACCCACGTGATGAAGGCCACGATGAGGAAGGCCGGCAGGTCGAGGATCAGGGGGATCCCGGCGATGTGCGGCGCGGTGTTGAAGGCGTCGGCGGCCTGGCGGACCACCGCGCTCAGCGCGGTGACGTCTCCGCCCGAGGCGACGGTCGCGGCCAGTTCACGCGCGCCCTGCGCCGCCGTGCGGAAGTCGGTGCCCAGCCACTCGGGCCATCGGACCCCGAGTCCCCGGAGCAGCTCCTGGAAGTACCCGGACCACGAGACGGCCACCGCGACGTTGCCGATGGCGTACTCGAGAATCAGGTCCCAGCCGATGATCCAGGCGACGAGTTCGCCCAGCGTCGCGTACGCGTAGGTATACGCTGAGCCCGCCACCGGGACCATGGCCGCGAACTCCATGTAACAGAGGGCCGCGAACCCGCACGCGATCGCGGTCAGCACGAACGACAGCGCGACCGCTGGTCCAGCGCCCGTGTGCCCGGCGCCGCCGGCCGCGGCCGACCCCACCGACGAGAAGATGCCGGCGCCGATGATGGCGCCGATGCCCAGGGCGGTCAGTTGCACGGGGCCCAGGGTCCGCTTGAGTTGACGCGTCGGATCCTGGGTATCGCCCACCAGGGCGTCCAGTGACTTGACCGCGAACATCTGCTTCATCGAGTGCTCCAGGGCCGCAGCCCGACATCGAGCCGATAGACCGTGTCCACGGACGCGACCGCGAGGCCGCCTCCGGGATCGAACGCCACGCCGACCAGCGACGGCGCCGACACCACCAGTTCACGCGCGCGTCCGCTGGCCACCAGGTACAGTCCCGCGCCGCCGGCGACCGCGTCCACCACGTACAGCATCCCGTCGTCGGCCACGGCCAGGCCCTGCGGCCGGCCGAACTCGGACGACACCACGCTCACCGCGCCGTGCCGATCGACGCGGTACACGTGGTCCCGCGTCGCCAGGGTCGGCGCCGTGACGAACAGCGCCTCCTCCGGCCCGACCGCCAGGTGGAACGCCGCCACGCTGGGCGGCAGCGACACAAAGGGGATGGCGCGCGCCGACGGACCGATGCGGAAGATCGTCCCGCTCCGGTCTCCCACGTAGAGCGTGCCGTCAGCCCCGAACGCGATGCCGCAGGCCACGCCCAGCTCCCGCGCGACGGCCTCGAAGGTGCCGTCGGGCGACACGCGATAGACGGCGCCGTCGAAACGGCTCGACACGTGCAGCGCGCCCGCGGCGTCGACGGCGAGCGAGGTCGCATTGGTGAGGTCGGCGACGAACGGCTCCGTCACCCCGGACGCGCCTGTCCGGAAGACCGACACCGGCACCCTCTGCCCGCGCGTGCCGCTGAAGGTCGCATACAGCGTGCCGTCCGGGCCGAACGCCGGGCTGTCGACCTGGTGCAGCCCGGTCGCGACCGGCGCGCCCACCTCGAGCGCCGTCTCGCCGGGCGCGTCGTCGACGGTCACCGTCCGGCGCCCGCTCCCGGCGTCGGCCGGCACGAGGAACGCGATCCGGCTCGGCCCGGCGAGCACGACCTGCGCCGCGCTCCCGCCGACGCGCACCACGGGCGGTCGAGGCGCGGCGGAGGGCAGCCCGGCCCCGCGCAGGAGCACGCGCGCCCCGGGGACGGCCCACGCGGGTTCGACGCCGATGATGCGGGAGGACACGGGGTCAGTCACGGGTGGATGAACGCGTCAGGACGACTACTCGTCGTCGAGTTCGACGTTCCAGTAGAGGAAGTCGCGCCAGCTCTGCGGCGCGTGGCGCAGGCCGATCGTGATGCGCAGCGCCGGGGCGGACTGCGGGCGCCTCGGCACGCGCACCAGGCGCATGCTCGCTCCGGATGGCGTGCGGCCGCCCTTCCTCCGGTTGCAGGTGACGCAGCAGGTGACGATGTTCTCCCAATCCTTGCGGCCGCCCTGCGCCACCGGCACGACGTGATCGAAGGTCAGCTCGCTGGTCGGCATCACGTGGCCGCAGTACTGGCACGTGTGCTCGTCGCGGGCGTAGATGTTGGCGCGGGAGAAGGGCACGTAGTCGAACCGATGCCGGATGCGGACGTAGCGCAGCAGGCGGATGACCGACGGCAGCTTGAAGGTGATCGAGACGCTGTGGACTTCGCGGTCGTAGACGGAAATGACCTCGACCTTCCCCTGGCACAGCAGGGTAATGGCCTTCCTCCAGTGGACGACCTTGAGCGGTTCGAAGGAGGCGTTGAGGAGGAGCGTCTGCTCCATGAACGTCATTTTGACTGAGGCATCGAGGGACGTCAAGCCGACGCCGGGACGAAACGCGCGTCCGCCCCGGCGTTGACAGGCCTAGACGTCGATTGCCGCCGCGTCCCACGCGGCCTTCTGCTGATCCGATTGAATGAGGCGGGAGACGTCCACCACGAGCGTCGTGCCGATCTTCTTGATCGGGAACCGATCCATGTTCCGCGTCGCGCGGCCCGACGTATACACGCCCGACGGCGAGTAGACCGAGTCGTGCCGGCTGCACTCGAAGCGCCCGAGGGCGCTCTTCCAGCGCACGGCCGCGTTCTCGTGCGGGCACGACAGGTTGAACGAGAACGCGCGGTTCTGGGCACGCACGACGATGACGCCGTTGTCGCGGTCGATGGTGGCGCCGTCGGCCGCCGGGATGGGATAGGTCAGCTCGTCGCCCGCTCTGGCGAGCGGCTCGCCGAACGTCACGGGCAGCGCCGCAGCCTCGCGCGCGCTGGCGCCGAGGCCGGCCACGGCGCCGGCCACCAGCACGGCGGCGTGTGTCAGGAACGATCGCCGATCGGCACCCCCGGCGCAGCCGCAGGTCGTCGAGGTCGTGCAGGTCTTCATCCCGGCATCGCGTCTGTCATGCGGCCTCACAACCCGTTCTCGCGCCCGCGCGTCGGGCGCCCACGCAGGTGGTGAAGCCGTCCCGATTAACTGCTCGTGAGTACCGTGCTGGCAAGGACCACGGCGAACCACAGGACAAGGCTGACGATCGATGTCACTTTGAGTCGGGGCCACGCGGTCGCCGGCGCCGACGCGGCGAGGCGTTCGGCCTTCTGCATCACGAACCCGTTGACGAGCAGCAGCGTGACGAGGCACATCTTGATCCAGAACACCTTCGTGTCCCAGAAGGTCTCGAGATCGGCGAGAAACATCGCCGCGCCCGAGACGACGAGGAGGACCAGGCCGGTGACGGCGATGGTATGCACCGTGCCGAGGAACTGCAGGTGGTCGGCGCGGACGGGATCGGCCTCGCCCGCCGCCTTCAGCGTCTCGCGATCGGCGGCCACCGCCGCGCCCCCGCCCAGCAGCAGCCCGGACAGGTGCACGAAGGCGATCCCGATCGACAACGCCTTGCTCGTGCCGTAGAGCTTCACCCACCCGTCGGTGGCGTGCGTCAGAAATTCCGGAGCAGGCATGGCTAGTTCCCGAAGAGCATCATCACGTAGCCCACCGTCGCGATCGCCATCGAGGTGATCGCCACCGTACGGTGCGTGCTGCGCTGACTGTTGTAGCTGTCGTAGCTCCCCTCGCTGTCGGGAAGCGTGAGCGCCGTCGCGAGGAACCCGGCGTCGGCCGCCAGCATGAGGATGCCGTGGATCGTGCGCTTCGTCCGGTGGCTCGGGTCCTTCCGCGCCTCCATGAGGTTCCAGACCCCGGTCACCGAGTTGATCCCGAACAGCACGCCGGTGCTGGCGCCCAGGAACGCGTGCACGCCCTTGTTCGAATCGGACTCGCCCGGATTGTCGTACAGCTTCTGGCCCATGGCCCAGGTCGCCGCAAACAGCGGCAGCGTCGCGACGCTCGCGATCTTGTGAATCTTCGCCCGGGTCTTGTAGCCCTCGCTGTATTCGAACGCCACGACACGGCGCGGCGCCGCGGCCTGGCTGTCGGTGTCGTTGAACGTGAGCGGGCTGGTCGCCGCCGGAGCGGGCATCGCTCCGAAGTTCACGGCCCACGGCGTCGCGCGGCCGGCGTCGGCGATGCACGCGGCCAGGTCCGGTGCCGAGGCACCGGTGTCCGCGAACACGGTGGGCGCCACGGCGAGCCCGAAAGTCAGGCACGCCAGAACGCGAACGAGATGACGCACGGTGAACCTCCTGAGGGGCTGTGGCAGGGCGCTCGTCCGGGGGCGCAGCGCAGTGGGCTGCGGGCAGGCGTCCCCCACGTTTTACCACGGCGACGGCAGGACCCGAAGCGGAAAAGAGGCCCGCCGCAGATGTTCCCTCCTCTTGTTGAAACCGATACCCGATCGGATATGACTCCGCACGCAGCCATTGGGTCGGGCCTGATCGTCCTGGCGGCGGCCTCCGGCCTCGTCGGCTGTGCCGGGCGCCAGCCGCGGCCCGTGGTGCTGCCGCCAGGCGGAACGCTCAATGGCGCGGCCGTCGCCCGCACCGCCGAATCGGTGCTGGGCGCGCCCTACCGCGCGGGCGGCACACGGCCCGACGGGTTCGACTGCAGCGGGCTGGTGAGCTACGTCTTCGCCCGCCAGGGCGTCGGCGTGCCGCGCGACGTGAAGGGCCAGGCCGGGGTCGGCCGCGCGGTCTCGCGCGCGGCCCTTCGTGAAGGCGATCTGCTCTTCTTCACCACCACCGGCCCCGGCGCCACTCACGTCGCGATCGCCATCGATCGCGATCGGTTCGTCCACGCGCCCACGCGCGGCGCCGTGGTGCGCGTCGAATCACTGCGTAGCGCGTACTGGGCGGACCGGTTCCTCTTCGGCCGCCGACTCACGTACTGAACATCCTCGGGACTCGGGATTCGGGACTCGGGGTTCGGGGTTCGGGAAAGGCGTACTGTCGTGGAATCCGGCTTCAGCCGGATTCAACGCAGGCGCTGGCTCCCTTCGACTTCGCTCAGGGCAGGAAAGCCAGCGCCCACGAGTGTCACAGCGCAGCGCTGGCTGAAGCCAGCACCCACGATCGTCCGGAACGGCGTGGATGGGCTTACCGGTGCGCGGCCCGGGCGGGCACCAGCCGGGTGTGCGGATGGATGCCGCGTTCCGGCGTGATCGCGGACGGCTGCGCGATCAGGCGCGCGGATCGCGGCAGGAACTGGCGCACCTGGAGGTCGCTTTCGGCGTACGCGCGCCGGTGCGCCCGCTCCGGCAACGGCACCACTTGCGCCACCCGCGGCGCGCGCGGCTGACTTGTCAGGCGCTCGCGGTACCGCTGCGGAAACGACGGGTAGCCGCGGAAGGTGGCGCCGGTCACGCCGCCGTGGCGGCGCTGCAGCGCGTCGAAGTTGAGCGCGAGGAAGTCGCAGATCTCCGGCGCGGGCCGGCTCGCCAGGTACTCGCGCACCATGCGCGCCACGTCGCGAAAGAACTGCGGCGTGTGCGTCAGCGACGACGGCCGCCCGTCCGCCTTGATGCCTGTGCGGATGCCGCCCTCGTGCGGGTCCACGTGGTAGAGCTCGTGGACGATCGTGTCCAGCTTGGCCACCCAGTCCGGGCCGTCAGGGTAGAGGTCTTCCTTGCGCGTGCCCGTCAGCGTCTGGTCGCAGAAGCGCGGCAGGGACATCGAGATGAGGTGCGAGATGCGCCGCGCCCCGACGCGCACCTGGGGCGACCGCGTCACGAACCACTCCGAGCGGCGCGTCAGATGCCCCGTCCGCCGGTCCCGCCAGAAGTAGTAGCCGGGCTCCGTGTCAGGGACCATCAGCGAGTGGCAGGTGGCATACGCCCCGTGCGTGGAGGCCCGGCCGAGCCGGCCGAACACCAGCACGCTGCCGACGTCGATCAGGGAGAGCGCCGGGACCCGGGCGACGATATCCTCCATCAGCCGGTACACGTGCGCGGTGTAATTGATCATGCGGGATGAGGCACCAGCCCGCGGAAGATCCAACCCGCGGAGTCCGTCCCTAGGATTGTCGGCCGGGGGGCGGGTGGGCTTTAGGATCCGGGAACGGGCACAACCGCCGGGGGCGCCGGCGGCGGCTCGACGTTGCCCATGCGCTGGAGAATCAGCCGCTGGCGCCGCGCGAGAAAGCTGGTCACGTTCGACGGGTGGTAGCGGCGGGGATTGATGATGACCGCCGCAAGCAGCGCCGCCTGCTCGGCCGTGAGCGCCGCGGCGGAGGTCTTGAAGCAGGCGCGGGAGGCGGCCTCTGCGCCCCAGACGCCATCGCCCCACTCGATCACGTTGAGGTAGATCTCGAAGATGCGGCGCTTGCTGAGCTCGGCCTCGAGGCGCCGCGCGATGAGGAACTCGGTCACCTTGCGCAGCGGGTTGCGCGACGGGGACAGGTACAGGTTCTTCGCCAGCTGCTGGGTGATCGTGCTGCCGCCGCGCGCGAGCCGGCCCTTCTTCCAGTTCTCCTCGAACGATTTCTCCATCTCGTCGAAGTCGATCCCCTCGTGCGAAAAGAACGCGGCGTCCTCGGTGACCAGCACGGCCCGCTTCAGGTGCGGCGAGATGCGGTCGTACGGCACCCACCGCTGCACCTTCGTCGGCGTGCGGCCCGCAAAGGCCGCCTCGCGCGCCCGCAGGTCCATGAACGCCGTGGTCGCCGGGTTGGTCGTCCTGAGCGGGCGCACGTCGGGCAGCGTGAGATAGATCCACGCGAAGACGGCGAAGGCCGCCACCCCCACCGCCGCCAGGACCCTGAGCGCGCGCTTCACCATGCCCTCTACCGCCCCGCCACCACGACCTTGACACGCCGGCCCGCCACCGGCGGCGTCTCCGGCGCGACGTCGTTGAGGATCGCCAGCGCGCGCGGCTTGATCAGCCCGCCGGTCCGCTTCGCGATCGACTCCCACGTCTCGCCCTCGCGGACGGTGGCGAACCCCAGGCGATTCGGCCTGATCCGCGCCGCGTCCTCGCGCCCGATGGGCGCGAAGGTCGCGATCGACGAGGCGAAGGTGTCGCGCTGCGTGCTGTACTGCGACCGCGGCGTCATGCCGCCGACCATGACGAGGCGGCCGTCGATCGCCACGTGCGCCGCCTGCATGCGCACGATGCCCACGTCCTCGACCGTCGCTTCGTAGGTGCCCAGAAACGCCGGCAACCCGTGGACCGTGGACCGATCACCGCGCAGCAACTCGAACCCGTCCTTGCGCATGGCCTCGGCGGCCGCGTCCTCGAGCGACGCGCTGGCGGGTTGGTCCACCAGCCGCAGCACCATGGCGGCCTTCTGGTCGCCCGGCGCCGTCGCGACGACTTCCGTCTTCCCGTTGTCGATCGTCCAGCCGTCCGGGAACGCGACCTGGAAGCGCAGGTCGGGATGGACGAACACGTTGCCGCGCACGAGCCCCTCGCGCGGGTCGTCGCCGAACACCAGGCCGTCGATCCGCCGGAGGTACCGATCGCGGTTCTCCACCCACCCGGCGGCAGGGGCGGCCGCCAGCAGCGCCTGCACGGACGGGTCAACCCTGGCGAGGCGGTCGTCGCTGCGCGGGTGCGTGGAGAGCCAGTTCGGGACGCCGCCCTTGCCCGTGCCCGCCTCCAGCCGGCTGAGCACCTCCAGCACGCCTGGCATGCCCAGCGGCGTCCACCCGACCTTCGCGGCGTACTCGGCGCCAAGGCGGTCGGCCTGCAGTTCCTGATTCCGGTCGTACTTCAGGAAGAGGACGCTGAGGCCCGCCGCCCCGCCCGCGGCGTACGGCGCCGCCTTCGGGAAGAGGATGCTGGCCAGCGCCGCGCCGCCCATCAGCGTGACCGACCGCGTGTAGCCCTGGGCGGAGTGCCGCGCGTTGACGTGGCCGATCTCGTGGCCGAGCACGCCGGCCATCTCGGCCTCGGTGTCGAGGTACGCGAGCAGGCCGCGGGTGATGTAGACGTAGCCGCCCGGCAGCGCGAACGCGTTGATGTCGGCCTGGTCGACCACCGCGAAATGCCACGGCAGGCCGGGCCGCTGCCCCGAGGCCGCCAGCCGCATCCCCACGTCGGTCACGTACTGCTGCAGGGCCGGGTCCCCGTACACGCCCATCTGGGCGCGCAGTTCCTTGTCGGCCTCACCGCCGACGCGGATCTCCTCGCTCTCGCTCATCAGCGTGAACTCGTTCTTGCCCGTCACCGGGTTGGTGGCGCACGAGGTCACCGGCAGCACGAGGGCGGCGAGCACGGCCAGGGCCGCGACGCGTCGCCACGACTCTGGTCGATGACGTCGAGCGCTCATGAAGTCCTCCGCGGCGGCCCGGAACAGGAACTGGATTCGCGTATTCTCTGATTGTAGCAGCGGATGGGCGGCCTGAGACACGAGCGCCGTCATGCCACCGCGCGTCGCTCGACGTCGGCGTGCATCGCGTCAGCGAGGGCATGGACGTTCCCCTCCTTGGTGCGCGCGACGAGCATGCCTGGATGGTGACCCTGACCGATCCTGTAACATGATCATCCGCATGCGCGACACATGGACTGGCCCGTCCCTCCCGCAGAACTCCACGGGCGCGGCCCGCCGGGCGGCGCGGGCCTGGGTCGCCAACTGGGTCGGTCTGGCGGTCATCCTGGGCATCTTCGTCGCCGTCGCACGCGGGTTCGCCGGGCTGCAGACGGTGTGGCTGGACGAGACGGCCCAGTTGGCTGGCATCGGGCTCGGGCCGATTGGGGTGACTCGCTGGCTGACCGGCACCCCCCAGGCGTTCGACTGGGCCGTCCCATCCGACCGCATGCCGCCTCTCAGCTACTACTATCACCAGATGTGGACGATGGTGGTCGGCACCAGCGTCCTGTCGCTGCGGTGGTCGGGCATCGTGTGCGGCGTCGGAGCGGTCGCCCTGACCTATGCCACGGCGCGCCGTGCCTATGGACCGCGGGCGGCGATGGTGGCGGCGGCCTTCATCGGCCTCGCGCCCGCGGTGATCGAGAAGGCGGTCGAGATCCGCGCCTACCCCCTGTATCTGCTGTTCGCCGCGGCAGCCCTCTACGCGACCGTTCGTCACGTGCAGGCCGCCAGGGGTCACCTGTGGCTGATCCTCGCAGCCGCGCTGGCTGGCGCAACGCTGTTGACGCACCTCCAGGGGCTCGTCTTTGCCATCGCATTGCTCCTCGCCGTCGCCGTGCATCACCGATCGGAGCGCCGTTCACTCGCACCCCTGATCGCTGGGCTGGGGACCGTGGCGGCTGCGCTGCTTCTCGTCACGCCATTCATCGGCCATTCGCTGGCGGTCTCACGGTCCGGAGCGCCGTTTGCGATCGCTGGCAACCTGGCGTCGCTCCATGATTTGGCCTGGAGCCTCGCGAGCAACCGCATCAACCTCGACGTCTGGGCGCTGGTGGTCCTGCCGCCCGTCGGCGCACTGTTCGTGATCGCGGCCGCCGTCACGGGCCGCGTGGTGGCCGGCAGGTCCTCATCCCCCGTGACGCGCGTGTTGCTCTGGCTGGTGGGGTTCTACCTGCTCGGGGTGGTAGCCGAGTGCCTGGTCGTCACCGCGTTCCGACCGGGCCTGTTTCACTACAACCTGCCAATGGTCCCCACGCTGGCTCTCCTGTTCGGCTCGATCGTCGCCATACCTGACACGAGACGCCGGCGAGTGGCGCTGACCGGCGCGACGATTCTGCTCGCGTGCCAGGCGGTCGGCGACGTCCGGATGGTCGGGGAGGGCCAGAGAGTCGCGCACGGCATCGACATGCGTCTGGTTCAGAGGATCGAGCGCCTGGGGCCGGACCGCGTGGCTGTGATCCACGAGGCGGGCTCGAATGGAGCCGATTGCCAGGTCTACTACCCGCTGGCCTATTTCGTGGGCGGGAGCCTGAATCAATGGGTCTATGACGAGAAGGCGCGGTGGTTCTGGCAGTACAGCGACACACGATTGACGACGCCGGCAAGCCTGCAGACTCCCCACGTCATCGTCGTTCGCATAGAGGCCGGCGACCCGTTCCGTTCGACGGCCACGGCGCCCACCCCGATGGCACGGGGACTCGCTGCGCAGGCGTTCGACGACTCCCGGGATTGGCGGTTCGTCGAGTCGTTCACCTACGAGGCGTACTTCAAAATGACGGCCTGGGTGTTCGACCGCGTAGAGCCGGTCCGGACGGATCGGAAGTGAGGCCGTCGACGGTTCCGCGCCCTCACGTGGCGGGGGCGAATCGGGGACGCCGCCGGGCCGGCCACGGGATGGAGGGGTGCCGGCCCCCGGACTGGGTCGTTCCGGGGGCCTGGCGTCTGGCGGACCGGCAGCGTCAGTGCACGAGTTGCTGCAGCACCCGGCCGAGATCTTTCACGGTGAACGGCTTGGGCACCACGCCCTTGAAGCCGTACCGCTGGTAGTCGGACATCACCGGGTCGTCGGCGTAGCCGCTGGACACGATGGCCGTGACGTGGGGATCGAAGGCGAGCAGCGCCTTCACCGCTTCCTTCCCGCCCATCCCGCCGGGCACGGTCAGATCCATGATCA
>Ga0315287_10001295_pt1 | contig 22931 bp, 12 predicted proteins | sample YL17G11_0_MG_FD_205037 | JGI IMG/M metagenome (GOLD analysis project Ga0315287, IMG submission 205037) | Sediment microbial communities from Yellowstone Lake, YNP, Wyoming, USA - YL17G11_0 | ecosystem: Environmental > Aquatic > Freshwater > Lake > Sediment | place: USA: Wyoming | collected... | reverse complement strand
GGCGCGTGCCTCGGCGAGCGTCGCCACGGTGAGTCCGTGCGCGCCGCGCTCCTGCTGGAGCCGGGCGACCTCGACGCACTTGTGGGTCTTGGCGTGGGGGCGGAGCGCGACGCCGAGCCGGCGGGCCCTGTTGGCCATCCGGACGACGTTGCGTTCGAGGACGTCGAGGTCGAGGACGGCGGCCGGCGTGGGGACGTCGGCCAACGCGAAGCGGCGTGGCATCACTCGAAACTGGCGCCGCGCGGCCGGAAGCTCAATGGGGCCGCGACCGTTTGTCGAAGCCCGGGGGAATCCAGAACTGGGAATCGGATGCGCACGAGGCGAAGGCAGGGCACGCACCCTTCAGGGGCAATGCGTGAGGAGGGTGAGAGGTCAGAGGTGAGAGATCAGGGGAGACCGCGTGTCTCGCGTCTCTTCTTACCCTCACCTCTCACCCTCACCTACCATGTGCTCTCCTCCCCGACCCGCCTGTCATTTCCGCCGCTCGCGTGGCTCTTCACGCCGTCTCTTACGCCCTGAAGTAGTACACAAACTTCCCCACCAGCGCCCCGCGCGAGGGCCGCCGCCACGGGATGCCGCGGTGCTCGAGGCCCGTCGGCCAGCCGCTGTCCCACACCAGGTACGCGTCGCTTCCCGGCTTCGGGATCCAGTGGACGCGCGCGTTCACCGTCATCCGCTCCGACTCGTTGTCCCACTGCGCCCACAGCATCGTGCTGAGTCGCGGATTGACCGCGTAGTCGAAGCGGAACTGCATCGTCTGCGCGGTGAAGTTCCCCTGCGGCAGACGCACCCACTCCACTTCGGTGTTCCACCCGGTGATGACGTGTGGCGCGAGCCGCAGGTCGATGCCGAAGTCAATGGACTTCGAGGTGCCGGTGTAGAACTGCCCGACGCTGGCGTCGAACTCCACGCCGACGGGGCGGCCCTGCGACGACTCGAAGCGGAACATCGCCCGGTTCCAGGCGTGCCGGCCCGCGGGGATCGTCACGCGGCGGACCCCGAAAGCGGTCTCCTTCTCCCAGATATCGAATGCCTCCTCCGGCACGTCGAGCTCGCGGCTCACCTCGATGCCGAACTCGTCGCCGCTCTCGAACTCCACCGAGAACGGGGTCATCTGGTACTCCGCGTAGTTGAGGCCCCCCCCGATGTAGTTGGAGACCGTCCATTCGAACAGCGTCAGCCCCAACTGACGCACGCCCGGCAGGCGCGGCCGCGGATTCCACTCGAACCGCCCGGTGTGCCGCCACACGCCGTCCTGGCGCACGAAGCCCAGCGCCGGATCGAAACCGCTCTGCACCCAGCTGATGCCGAGAAAGCTGTCGGACCAGTCGTTCGGATAGTCCACGAAGAACCGGCCCGCCGAGCGCCACGGCGCGCCGCTGCGGTCCTGCGTCCCCATCGCATAGCCGGCGAAGACGAGGTTCTGGCCAACGACGACGAACGGCAGCTCGTAGTCCGCCCCCGCGGTGAGCCGCGTCCCGAGGACGCCCGGACCTCCCTGCCCCGTGAGGATCCCGCCGACGTAACCGCGTGAGAGGACGTCGTGCTTGAGCCGCGCGACGACGTTCACGGCGTCCTCTTCGCCTCCCGTGCGCACCGCCATTAGTCCGACGCGCTCGGCGCCGAGGCGCCCGGAGAGGCGCAGGCCCCCTTCGATCGGGATCATCGTCCGCCCGCGGCCAAGCCCGATCCGCCGGCTGTAGAAGGCCATCGCCTGCTCGCTCTGCCCGAAGCTGAAGTTGCCGCTCGCCTCGAGGAAGAAGGGCCGCTTCTCGGGGAAGAAGAGCGGGAACCGCGACAGGTTCACCATCTGCTGGTCGGCCTCGACCTGGGCGAAGTCGGTGTTCGCCGTCAGGTCGAGCGTGAGCGTGGGCGCCACGGCGATCTTGCCGTCGAGACCGATCTTGCCCTCCACGTCGCGTTCGTCGGTGATCTCGTAGGAGCCGTCCGCCGCGTAGTCACGCTGATAGTCGCTCGCCCCCGCCGAGACGTACGGACGCCACTCCGAGAGAGAGCGCGCCGGCAGAGAACCGAGCCCCGTGAGGACGCCGGCTTCCTCGAGGAAGTACGGCCCCTGGTTGCGCAGCCAGGCGCGCCAGAGTACTTCCTCCCGGCTCCGCCGGATGAAGCGGCCGACGTTGAGCCCCCAGCCCTCCCCGTCGCGGCGGTAGCGCAGCGTCTGCCACGGGATGTACAACTCGGCTGTCCAGCCGTCGCTGCCGATCCGGGCCCGCGCGTCCCACACGCCGTCCCAGTCGCCGTTCGCTTCCTCACCGCCCTGCACTTCGGCGTCGCTCATCGCCCCGTTGGCGTTCACCTGGAAGGCGAAGCCGGTGCGACGGTCCCGCTGCGGGTCGAGCACGACGCCCACCCAGTCGTCGCCGTCCAGGTCGGCGTCGCGGCGCAGCTGGGCGTGGATTATGCGCGACGGCTCGCTGTCGTAACACCAGAAGGCCACCCAGAGGCCGTCCTCCCCGGCGAGCAGCCGCACGACGGTGCGCCGGCTGGGCTGGCCGCCCTCGCTGGGCTCGCGCTGCCGGAGATCCGTGATGGAGTCGGCGGTGAACCACGCGGGCTCGTCGGGGACGCCGTCGAGGCGCATCGCGGCACCCGCCCGCCCGGCGCTCACGCTGGGGGGCGCCGCGGGGACCTGGGCACGCGCCACCGGTGTGGCGAGCGCGAGGCCCACGGCCGTGAACGCGGAGGCACGGGCGGCCGCGCGACTGGCGGCCCGGAGGACGGCCGCCAGGGCGGCGGCGCGGGTCAGGAGGCGGAGGCCGCCTCGCGGATCAAAGCCCATGCACGCTCCACGTGGGCGCGGGTAGTGCGCAGATTGCCGATGGTGAGCCGGAGGACGTACCGGCCGCACAGCTTGGTGTGGGAGAGGAAGACCTCTCCTGAGTCGTTTACGCGCGCCAGGATGCGTTCGTTGACCGCGTCCTGGACCTCCGCCGGGCCGGACGGCACGGCCCGGAAGCACACGGTGCTGAACGGCACCGGCGCCATCACCTCGAACCCCGGGGTGGCCCGCACCCACTCCGCAAATTCCCTGCCTAGCGCGCAATGAAGACGAATCCGCTCGCGTATCCCCTCGGCGCCGAAGCCGCGGATGACCATCCAGAGCTTCAACGACCTGAAGCGGCGGCCGAGCTGGATGCCGTAGTCCATCAGGTTGGTGACGCCCGTCTCGGGCGTGCGGAGGTACTCCGGCACCAGCGAGAAGGCGGCGCGTAGCTCTTCCGGATCGCGCACGAACAACACCGAGCAATCCACCGGCGTGAACATCCACTTGTGCGGGTTCACCACGATCGAGTCGGCTCGCTCCCACCCGGCCATCAGCGTCCGGTATTCCGCGCACACCGCGGCGCTGCCGGCGTACGCCGCGTCAACGTGCAGCCACAGCTGCTCGCGCCGCGCCACCGCGGCGATGGCGGGGAGCGGGTCCACGCTGGTGGTGGAGGTGGTACCGGCGGTCGCGACGACGGCGATGGGGAGCCGTCCCGCGGCGCGGTCGGCGGTGATGGCCGCTTCGAGCGCCGCAACGTCCATCCGGAAGGCGTCGTCGGTGGAGATCTTCCGCAGGTTCTCGTGGCCGAGGCCGAGGGCGATCACCGCCTTGTCTATCGAGGAGTGCGCCTGCTCGGAGCAGTACACCACGAGCGGCGGCACGTCCGCGCGCCCCGCGAGTCCCTTCGTGCGGATGTCGAGCCCCGGCACCCGGTGCCGCGCCGTCGCCAGCGCCACGAAGCTGCTGATCGACGCCGTGTCGTTGATGTGGCCCACGAAGCCGTCCGGGAGGCCGACGAGCTGGCGCAGCCAGTCGGTCGCCACCTCCTCCAGTTCCGTGGGCGCGGGGCCGGTGCGCCACAGCATCGCGTTGACGTTGAGGCCCGCGGCCAGCGTCTCGCCGAGGATCCCGGGCCCCGAGCCGGTGATGCCGAAGTAGGCCATGAAACCGGGGTGGTTCCAGTGGGTGACGTTGGGCTCGATGAGGCGGCGGTAGTCCTCCAGGATGCGCTCGAGCGGCTCGGCGTGCTCGGGCGGCGAGGCCGGCAGGGCGGCGCGGACCTCGCCGGGCTTCACGTGCGGGAGCACCGGGTAGTCGCCGACGTGCTCGAGATAGTCGGCGACGAGATCGGCGGCCTGGTGCATCGCGGCGCGGAATTCGGCCGCGGGGACGTCGCCGGGATGGGCGGTGGTGGGCTCGACGGGATCGAAAGTCACGACCGCTACCTCGAAGCGAAGGGAGCGTAGGCGTACCGGCGTACCGGCGTACCGGCGTACCGGCGTACCGGCGTACCGGCGTACCGGCGTACCGGCAATAGTGACTGACGCGGCGCCCGATGGCAACAGTGCCGGCCGCCGCTTCAAGCCAAGCTTGACGCCTGCCATACGGCATGATATACTCGGTCATCTGGCAGACAGGAGGAAGTGCTGGCCAAGGCCCCGAAGCGCCCAGCGATGGGCGTCGCCGAGACCAGTCTTCATCCGGGCCCCGGTGCCCCGGCGGAGCATCGTTACACAGCCCTCTTGGGCATCGGGACCACCGACCCTCTGGCGATACACCGGCAGGTGGCGCGCGGCCTGCCCTACGCGGCGTTCGAGGCGTTTCAACTCCACACCGGACTGTCCGCGCGGGCGCTCGCCGAGTGGACGCTCATTTCCGAGCGCACGCTGGCTCGGCGGCGGGAGCGGCGGCAGCTGGAGCCCGACGAATCCGATCGCCTGGTGCGTGCGTCGCGCGTCTTCGGACGAGCGCTCGATCTATTCGAGGGGAATACCGCATCGACCCGCGGTTGGTTGACGAGGAAGCAGCCGGGACTCGGCGGCGCCACACCGCTGGACATCAGCCGGACGGACGTCGGCGCACGCGAGGTCGAAGACCTCATCGGCCGCGTGGAGCACGGCATCTCTTCCTGACGCCGATGCTCTCCGCGTGGCGCCTCCTGAAGACCCGCTGCGCCCTATCCGCGTTCGACGGCGAGGGCGCGTCGGTCAACCCGGGACGGTGGAACAGCCGCGGCGTGCCCGTGGCATACGCCTCCGAGAGCAGGTCGCTGGCGCTCCTGGAGGCGCTCGTCCACCTCCAGGACGCCGAGGTACTCCCCTCCTTCTCGTTCGTCGGCGCCGTCTTCCCCGATGATCTGGTTGAGGTCGTCTCCGAGCTGTCGCTGCCGCGCGATTGGAGGGCGTCACCTGCGCGCCAGGCGACCCGTGACTTGGGCGACAGGTGGATCGCTGAGGCGCGGTCGGCGATCGTGCGCGTGCCCAGCACGATCATCGAGGAGGAGCACAACTACCTGATCAACCCCGCGCACCCGGACTTCCGCCTGGTCAGGACGATCCCCCCGCGGATCTTCGCGCTCGAGGGCCGGCTCGCCGACGAGTAGTGCGACGAGGTGGCGCACGCCGCCCCCGCCGGTACATTAGACCGCCAGTACTCCAACCGAGGGAATCACGCATGCGCCGCTCGATCAACCGTTGTTCCTCCGTGCTCGTGCCGCTGGCCGCGGCGCTCGCTCTCTCCGTGGCCGCCGCTCCCGCGCCTGCGCAGGTCAGCGCGCGGATGTTCCGGCAACCCGACGTCTCCGCCACACAGATCGCCTTCGTCTACGCGGGCGATATCTGGGTGGCGCCCAAGACGGGCGGCGTCGCCCAGCGGCTGAGCTCGCCGCGCGGCGAGGAGAGCTTCCCCCGCTTCTCCCCCGACGGCACCCGCCTCGCCTACAGCGCGAACTACGACGGCAACCAGGACGTCTACGTCGTCCCCGTGGCCGGCGGCGAGCCGGTCCGGATCACGCACCACCCGATGCCCGACCGCATCGTGGACTGGTATCCCGACGGCCGGAACCTCCTCATCGCCACGGCTATGGAGGCGGGACGCCAGCGCTACAACCAGTTCTTCAGGGTGTCGCCCGCGGGCGGGCTCCCCGAGCGGCTGCCGGTGCCCTACGCCGAGTTCGGCGCGATCAGTCCCGACGGCCGCACCCTCGCCTACATGCCGATGGCGCAGGACTTCCGCACCTGGAAGCGCTATCGCGGCGGCTGGGCGCCCGACATCTGGACCTTCGACCTGCAGACCCTCGCGTCGCAGAACGTCACGAACTCCGAGGGGAACGACGCGCACCCGATGTGGGCGGGGCGCAGGATGTACTTCCTCTCCGACCGCGATCCGAGCCAGCGGAACAACATCTGGGTCTACGACCTCGACTCGCGGCAGACCCGGCGGGTCACCCGCTTCACCGACTTCGACATCACCTTCCCGGCCATCGGCCCCTCGGACATCGTCTTCGAGGCCGGCGGCCGCCTGTACCTCCTCGACCTCGCCACGGAGCAGACCCGCGAGGTCAACGTCTCCGTCGTGACGGACCTCGCCACGCTGCGGCCGCGCACGGAGCGGGTGTCCACTCTCGTGGCGGGCGCGACCCTCTCGCCCACCGGCCAGCGGGTGATCTTCGAGGCCCGCGGCGACCTCTTCTCGGTGCCGGCGCAGTACGGCCCTATCTTCGACCTCACGCGCTCGACCGGCTTCGCCGAGCGCTCTGCGGCATACTCCCCCGACGGGCTGCAGGTGGCATACTGGTCGGACCGCTCCGGCGAGTACGAGCTGTACGTGCGCCCCGCCGCGGGCGGCGAGGAGCGTAAGCTCACCGCCTACGGCCCCGGGTTCCGCTACCGGCCGTACTGGTCCCCGGACGGGAAGAAGCTCGCGTTCGTGGACCAGACGATGACGATCCGCATCTTCGACACGGAGAGCGGACAGACGGCGCGCGTGGACCAGGGCCTGTACTGGTTCCACGGCAACCTGCAGGGGTTCCGCCCCGGCTGGTCCGCGGACAGCCGGTGGCTGGCCTACAGCCGGGACCTCGCGAACCGCAACGCCGCCATCTTCCTCTACGACACGCGTGCCGCTCGCGCGCAGCAGGTCACGAGCGGCTACTACGACGACTCGTCGCCGGTCTTCGACCCCGAGGGGAAGTACCTCTACTTCTTGTCGGGCCGCACCCTGCGCCCCGTCTACAGCGACGTCGGCAACACCTGGATCTACCCCAACACCACGAACCTCCTCGCCGTGCCGCTGCGCCGCGACGTGCCCTCGCCGCTCGCGCCGCGCAACGACGTGGACTCGGCGCGCGCCGACACGGCGCGCGCCCCGACGCCGCCCGCGACCGGCCAGCCGGCGGCGGCCCCCCGCGGCGGACGGCCCGCCGCTCCGGCCACACCCGCCACTCCGGCCACGACGACCCCCGCGGCCCCGAGACCGGCGGCCCCCGTCGAGATCGACACCGCCGGCTTCGAGCAGCGCGCCGTGGTGCTCCCGCCGGCCGCCGGCAACTACGGCGGCCTGCGCGCCGTCGCCGGCAAGGTGCTTTTCATCCGCCAGGGGGCGGCGGGCGCGCGGGAGGAGCGCACCCCCATCGTCTGGTACGACCTCAAGGAGCGCGAGGAGAAGACGGTCGTCGCCGATGCGGACGGCTTCGACGTCTCGGCCGACGGCAAGAAGCTGCTCGTGGCGAACGAGCGGCGGTGGTACGTCGTGGATCTAAAGGCCGACACCAAGCTCGAGCGCCCGCTCCGCACCGCCGAGATGGAGATGACGGTGGAACCGCGCGCCGAGTGGCGGCAGATGTTCACCGACACCTGGCGCATCTTCCGCGACTACTTCTACGACCCGAACATGCACGGCGTGGACTGGCCGGCGGCGCGCGAGCGCTACGGCCGCCTCCTCGACGACGCCGTTACCCGCTGGGACGTGCAGTTCGTCCTCGGCGAGATGATCGCCGAGCTGAACTCCTCGCACACCTACCGCAGCGGCGGCGACTTCGAGACGCCGCTCGAGCGCGCCGTCGGCCTCCTGGGCGTGGACTGGCGGCTCGAGAACGGCGCGTACCGGATCGCACGCATCGTGGACGGCGCCGGGTGGGACAGCGAGGCACGCTCACCGCTCGCGCAGCCGGGCGTGAACGTGCGGGAAGGCGACTACGTCCTGGCTGTGAACGGCATCCCCGTGGACGTCACGCGCGACCCGTGGGCCGCCTTCGAGGGGCTGGCGGGCGTGGCAGTCGAGCTGACGGTGAACGACCGACCGACGATGGACGGGGCGCGGCGCGTGGTGGTGGAGACGCTGCGGGACGAGACCCGCCTGCGGCACCTCGCCTGGATCGAGGCGAACCGCCGCCGCGTCGAGCAGGCCTCCAACGGCCGCGTCGGCTACATCTACGTGCCGAGCACGGGGCAGGACGGCCAGACGGAGCTGGTGCGGCAGTTCGAGGCGCACATGACGAAGGACGCGCTCATCATCGACGAGCGCTGGAACAGCGGCGGGCAGATCCCCGACCGGTTCATCGAGCTGCTGAACCGCAAGCCGCTGGTCTTCTGGAGCGTGCGGGACGGCCGCGAGTGGCAGTGGCCACCGGAGGCGAACTTCGGCCCGAAGGTGATGCTCATCAACGGCTGGAGCGGCTCGGGCGGCGACGCCTTCCCGTTCTACTTCCGGGAGGCGGGCCTCGGCCCGCTGATCGGGCAGCGCACCTGGGGCGGGCTCATCGGCATCACCGGGGCGCCCACGCTCGCGGACGGCGGCACCATCTCCGTGCCGACCTTCCGGCAGTATTCGATGCGCGGCGAGTGGTTCCCCGAGGGCGTCGGCGTGGCACCCGACATCGCCGTGGTGGACGACCCGACGCAGCTGGCGCGTGGGACCGATCCGCAGCTCGAGCGGGCCATCCAGGAGGCGGTGCGGCTCCTGCAGGAGCGGCCCTTCACGCCGCCGCGGCGGCCGCCGTACGAGAACCGGACGCCGCGGTAGGAGAGCCGATAGCCGATAGCCGTCGGCCGTCAGCCGTCAGCGCGATCGAGGCCCGGTGCGGGTTCCGCGCCGGGCCTCGCTGCGTGTGAAGGCGCCGGGTCAGCCGGTGCGCGCCCCGGACCGCCTCCGCGGCCTCCGGGCGATCGCCACGAGCGCACGCAGAGCTTCGTTGACGGACTTCGAGTCGGGGAAGACCTCGGCCACATCGGGTTCCAGGATGACGATTCTGGGGCCTGCGGTGGAGGAGCGTGCGTGCTTCCCGCGCACGCCGCCGCCGAACTCGTACTCGGTGAGCATCTCATCGGCAACCCGTTTCGTCGCCGTCCTGCGCATCGCTTTCTTCATGCTCGCTCCGTTCGCTGCACGTGGCTGGCCGGGCGCTGCTGATGCGCACGACGTGGTCGCGAACGGGGACTGCCGTAGAGAGCAGGTCCCCGAAGGCCGTCACTACCTCTTGGAAAGATACCACGCGCTTCCGGGAGCCGCGCGCGGCATGAGTACGTCCTCGAGGCGGAGATTCGAACCGGCCCCCGCATCACGCAGGGGCCGTCTGTTTCAGTACCTGAGCCTGCGTGGGGCCCCTGAACCCTGACCCCTGACCCCTGACCCCTGACCTCCCTCACCCGCACTCGCTATACCCGCACACGTGGCACTTCATGCACCCCTCGGCGAACTCCAGCTGGGAGCCGCAGTCGGGGCACGCACCCACGAAGAACTCCTCGGCGCGCGACACATCGAACTCGGGCTGAGCGGGGCCCGCGGCGGACGCCGACGGCTTCACCCCCGCCGGGCGCGCGGGCGGCAGGGCCGCCCCGGAAGGCGGCGCGAGCAGGTCCTGCTGCACGCCCTCGTGCTTCTCCTGCATCCACTTCTCGATTGCGATGCCGATGGCGTCCGGCACGCTCATCACCTTGTTCGGCCCGAGCCCGATCACCCGGTCGCTCGAGATGCCGCGCAGCTGCCGGTGGATCTGCGGCATCGGGACGCCGGAACGCAGCGCCAGACTGATGAGCCGCCCGATCGCCTCCACGTCCGCCATCAGCGGCGCGCCCGCCTTGCCGAGGGAGATGAACACCTCGAAGGGCTGGCCCTTCTCGTCCTCGGTGATCGTGACGTACGCCGTGCCGAGCGGCGTCTCGATCCGCCGCGTCACCCCGCGCAGCAGGTCGGGGCGCGAGCGCTTGGCCCGCCGCTGCGCGTTCTCCGCTTCGGCCTCGTGCATCTGCCGCCGCACCCGGTCGAGTTCCGCCTCCAGCTCGGCGATCTGGCCCTTCGCGTCGGCCAGCTCGCGACCGGTGGCGTAGCCGGCACCGTCGGACTCGGCCGCGTCCGAGACGCCTCTGTGCGCTACGTCCTTCGCCGTCTTGCCCGTCGACAGCACCTGCATGTCCCGGCTGCCGTCGCGGTACACCGTGACGCCCTTGCAGTTCAGCGCGTACGCCAGCTCGAAGATCCCGCGGACGTCCTCTTCGCTCGCCGACTGCGCGAAGTTGCACGTCTTGCTGATCGCCGAGTCGGTGAACTCCTGGAATCCCGCCTGCATCCGGATGTGCCACTCCGGCGACACGTCGTGCGCCGTCACGAACACCTTCTGGAGGTGTTCGGGCACCGCCGGGAAGTGGATGTGCCCCTCATCGGCGACCTGCTTCATCAGCTCGTCGGAATGCCAGCCACCTTCCCTGGCGCAGCGGAGGAAGTCCTCATTCACATCCGGCATCAGCGCGCCGGCCTGATTGCGGAGGAATGCCACGGCGAACAGCGGCTCGATGCCGCTCGAGCACCCGGCGATGATGGAGATCGTGCCCGTCGGCGCCACGGTCGTGAGGTTGCAGTTGCGCAGCCGCCGCATCGGCAGCACGCGCTCGCCGCGGCCGTTGCGCGCGCAAGTGGCGTCGGGGCCCCAGATGCTCTGCTCCCACTCCGGGAAGGCGCCGCGCACCTCGGCCAGCCGCTCGGAGGCGACCTTCGCCTCCTCGTCGATGAACCGCATCACCTGCCGCCCGAACTCCACCGCTTCCGCCGAGTCGTACGGCACGCCGAGGCGCACGAGCATGTCCGCCCAGCCCATCACGCCCAGACCGATGCGGCGGATCCGCTTCGCGAGCAGGTCGATCTCGGGAAGCGGGTACCTGTTGGCGTCGATGACGTTGTCGAGGAAGTGGGTGCACAGATGCACCGTGCGGCGCAGGTCCTCCCAGTCCACCTCGCCGTCCTTCACGAACAGGCCGAGGTTGATCGAGCCGAGGTTGCACACGTCGTAGGGCAGCAGCGGCTGCTCGCCGCAGGGATTCGTCGCCTCGTAGTCGCCGAGGTGCGGCACCGGGTTGTGCTCGTTGGCCCGGTCGATGAAGAAGACGCCCGGCTCACCCGTCCTCCAGGCGCCGTGCACGATCTTCCCGAACACCTCGCGCGCGTCGAGCTGGCCGACCACCCGTCCGGTGCGAGGATGAACGAGGTTGCACGGCTTCCCCTCCGCCACCGTCTGCATGAACGCGTCGGTGACCCCCACCGAGATGTTGAAATTCGTGATCTGGGTGGTGTCGTCCTTGCAGGAGATGAACTCGAGGATGTCGGGGTGGTCCACCCGCAGGATGCCCATGTTCGCGCCGCGCCGGGTACCGCCCTGCTTCACCACGTCGGTCGATGCGTCGTACAGCCGCATGAAGGAGACGGGGCCCGACGCCACGCCCATCGAGGAGCGCACGACGTCGTTCTTGGGACGCAACCGGCTGAACGCGAACCCCGTCCCGCCGCCCGACTGGTGCACCAGCGCCATCGCACGGAGCGTATCGTAGATGCCGCTCGCCCCGTTCGAGAGGGAGTCGGCGACCGGCAGCACGAAGCAGGCGCACAGCTGGCCCAGCGGCCGCCCGGCGTTCATCAGCGTCGGGCTGTTGGGCATCCACTTCCGCTCGGCCATCAGGCGGTAGAACTCCTCCGCCACGGCCTCCACCGCGCCGTCGGACGCGCCGTACTGCTGGTCGGGTGCCGCGATCGTGCGCGCCACGCGCCAGAAGAGGTCCGCCGGCCCCTCGACCGGGCGGCCGCTGTCGTCCTTGACGAGATAGCGCCGCTCCAGCACCGTCGCGGCGTTGGAGCTCAGTTGGAGCGCCTTCCTGCGGCCCGAATCACTCCCTGCCATGCTGCTTCCCTTCCCCTTCCACCCAACGCCCGATGGCGGGACACTGTCCCGCGACAGAACAGAAGCGTTCACTGTGCGTTGAGGTCTGTGCGACAATCAAAGAAAAGCGAGGTGCAAGTTAATCGGTCTTCGGGGCCGAACAACACCCCGAAAAACGCCAGTCGCCACCTCATCTCTTCACTTTGCACATCACAAATGTACCGAACTTCAGACCACCGCGGGGACGACTACGGCTGGTGGAGCGGGAACTGCCCCTGGCGGTGCAGCCTGGCCAGGTTGACGTAGTGGTCCGCGCTGAGCCGGATCCGGGCCCGCAGGTCCTTATCGACGGGCCGGACGACCTTCGCCGGCACGCCCATGACCAGGGACCCGGGCGGGATCTCCCGCCCCTCCGTGACCACCGCGCCCGCGCCGACGATCGATCCCGTCCCGACTCGGACGCCGTTCAGCAGGATGCTGCCCATCCCGATCAGGCACTCGTCCTCGACCGTGCAGCCGTGGAGGATGCACCGGTGCCCGACGGTGACGTCGGCGCCGATCGTGCACGGGGCTCCTTCGTCCACGTGCACCATCGTGAGGTCCTGGACGTTGGACCGCGCGCCGATGCGGATGGGACCGATGTCACCCCGGAGGACGGCCTGGTACCAGACGCTGGCGTCTTCGGCGAGGTCCACGTCGCCCATCACGTCGGCGGTGGGCGCGATGAAGGCGGAGGGGTGGAGGTTCACCGCGGCTGCGGCCGGATCAGCCAGTTGATCCAGGCCGCGACCCGCTGGCCACCCTTGGTGGCCGGAGTAAAGACCAGGTCGTTCGCCAACGCCACGGCCTGGGCGGTGAAGGCGGCGCAGTTCGAGGGCCTGGTCGCAGACGCCGTCTCCACCTGGCCCGACTCGCTCACGCGCAACGTCACCGTGACCGTGCTGACCGTGCCGGTACACGACTCGGACGCCGCAAGGACCGGGGGGGTTCGCGTGCTGGGCCTGATGTCGTAGCAGGCGTTGTTCCCGTTCGTGATCCCGAAGCTGGGCTGAGCGCAACTGGCGGCCGGCGCTCCGGGCGTCGACTGGGGTGTGGCCGTCCCGGGCGGCTGAGTGCCGGTCGGCGCCGTGGCGACCTGGGCCGGCTGCAGCGTGACGGCGTGAACGACCGTGGCGGTGGACGCGACGTCCACCCGCGCCTCGTACGGGCGGAAGCCGTTCGCCTGGATGCGGATCGTGTAGCGTCCGGGGGGCAGCTTCTGGCGCGCCCCGATCACGCTGCTGTTGGCCGTGATGCGCGCGCCCGGCGGGATGTTGCCCACGAGACTGATGGTGCCGTCGGGGCCCGTCGGCCGCGCCGGCGGTGCCACGGTGCGAATGCCCGGCTGCGTGCCGCCCGGGCCAGTCGACGCACGGCGGACCGTACTCGTGGGCGTGTCTGCCCGCGCCGTCGCCGTGCTGTCCCGCCGCGCGGTGTCCGCGCTGGCGATCTGCTGCGAGTCCGGGGCGAGCGGCCCCGCGGGCTGCGGCGCGCCGCGCCCGAACACCACGTAACTGCCGAGCCCGATCAGCACCACGGCCACGCCGCCCAGCGCGTAGAACGGCGTCTTGCTCTTCGCCTTCGCGGGCGGAGCGGCGGCGCGCTTCCCCTTCGGCGGCGCGGCCGGCGCGGCCGGCGCGGCCGCCGCACCCATGGCGGCCTCGTCCGGCTTCTTCATCATGGAGGCGGAAGCGCGCGGCAGCGGCGTCGTCGCGGCGGCCTGGATCGCCGGCGGCTTCACCGACGGGATGGCCCGTGTGGGCATCGTCGCGACGTCGGAGACCGACATGCGTACGGACGCGCCGCCCAGCGAATCGAGCGTCTGCACCAACTCCTCGGCCGTCTGGAACCGGTCGTCGGCCTTCTTCGCCATCATCTTCTGGATGATGGCGAACAGCTCGCGCTGGTCCGCCGACTCGAGCGGCGGTGTGGGCAGCTCCTCCATGATGTGCTTGTAGCCGATGGAGAAGCTGTCTTCGCCGTCGAACGGCACGTGGCCGGTGAGGCACTGGTAGGCCACGACGCCCAGCGAGTAGAGGTCGCTCCGGCCGTCGAGGTTCTGGGCCCGCGCCTGCTCCGGGCTCATGTAGTGCGGCGTGCCGATGGACATCCCCGTGCCGGTGAGGCGCGCGCCCGACTGGGCCTTGGCGATGCCGAAGTCGGTGACGATCGCCTGGCCCAGCTCGTCGAACATGATGTTGTCGGGCTTGATGTCCCGGTGCACGATGCCGTGCTTGTGCGCGAAGCCGAGCGCTCGGGAGCACTCGATGAGCACGCGCCTGAGCTCCGGAACCGGCAGGGCGCCCCGCGCCTCGACGACCGCCGACAGCGACTTGCCGCGGATGTACTTCATCACGAAGTAGATCACGCGGCCCGACTTGCCGACGCGGTAGATCGGGATGATGTTCGGGTGCTCGAGCTTCCCCGCCGTGCGCGCCTCGCGCTGGAACCGCTCCACGAACTCCGCGTCGAACGACAGCGAGAACGGCAGGACCTTGATCGCGACCTCGCGCTCCAGCGACTTGTCGCGCGCCTTGAAGACGATGGCCATCCCGCCGCGACCGAGCTCCTTCTCCAGCTCGTACTCGTCCTTGAGCGCGTCGCGGACGATGTCGGCCTCGTCCGGCTGCGGCGGCTGGCCCGCCGGCGGGGCGGGCTGCGCGGTGGTCAACCCCTGCGTGAGCGTGGAGAGGTCCAATCCGCACGTGGGACAGAACCGGGTGGAGACCTGGGCTTCGGTACCGCAGCGGGAACAGAACATTGAGCTTGAGACCCTCAGCTAACGCTCAAGAGCAAGTGAACTTAGGCCCCAAGCGGAGAGGGTGTCAAGGCACGCGCTGGCCCGTGATCTCGAACGTCTGACGACGCACCACCCGGGTTCCCGCGACCGGATCGCGGAGATCCAGCTCGAGGTCGTAGCGTCCGGGGCGGAGACCGCCGAGGTCGATGTGCTGGCGCACCCGTGCCAGTCCGGGCGCGTCGGTCTGCGTGGTGTACTCGATACGGACGCCGCTGCGTCTGCCGAACAGCGCGCCGAGCAACGAGCGCCCGCCGCGCGGGACAACGCCCACGTGCGTCAGCACGCTGGCGCGGGCCGGAAGCCCGTAGAGCTCGTAGTACAGCTCGAGAGCCCCGTCGCGCGGGAACCGCATCAGCGGGTTGAGCGGGACGTCGCCGTCCGGCCGGCGCCAGACCAGCCCGCTCCCGACCCGGCCGAGCACCAGGTCGCTGGCGGCGAGGCCCCGCTCCGCGGACGGCGCGTCCACGGCCTCGCCGGAGACCATCGCGCCGGCGTCGGCGTTGACCTCCTCGGCCACGAAGTGGAACCGGAGCGGGCCGGTCGGCACGCTGACGACGAGCTGCTCGGTGAGGTAGCCGCCCGGCGGCAGCGGCGCGCTCGACCGGAACACCCGCAGCGTGTCCGCGCCGCCCAGCGCGCGGCCCAGGGTGTCGAACACCACGACGCGCAGGCGCAGCGGGTAGGCCGTGCCCCCGGTCGTCATGGTGAACCCCTGGAGCGCGGACACCGGAATCGCGAAGACGACGTGCAGCTCGCCGCGGCCGCCGCCGCCCGCCATCGCGAACGACGTCACCACGGGATGCAGGTCGCGCTCGAAGCGCAGTGGGTAGGAGTCCGTGGTGGTTCCGCGGGCGACCGAGCGCTCGATCTCGATCCGCTCCTCGGCGACGAGCCGCCCACGGCCGATGGTCCCGGCCCCGGCCAAGCGCTCGTAGATCGGGGAGATCGTCGAGCGAGAGGCGAGGAGGCCCTGCACCGCCAGCGACGGCAGTTGAGCGCCGTCGCGCGGCGCCATGAGGCCCAGCCCCGCACCGAACCCGTACACGTCCAGCAGGCTGCCGACGAGCTTCCAGTCCTGCACCGCGCTCCGCGCGACGAAGTGGAAGACCAGGTCGCCGACCGGCTGTGGGCGCCGGTACGCCCAGGTCTCGTTGGGGGGGAAGGTGGTATCGGCGTACTGCGCGCGTTCGTCCGGCTCGCCGTGCCGCAGGTAGATCACGCCGCGGTCGTCGAACTCGCTCTGGGTGCTGTCGCGGTAGATCTCCGCGATGTCGTACTTGCGGTGCCGCGACAGGAGCTTGAAGCGCTGGCGGGCATAGGCGTAGCGCCGGAACTGCTCGATGAGCCGCTCGCCGGGACGGCGCGCGTCGGCGAGGTCGCGCCGGTCCCAGAAGCGGGTGAGCCAGGGCGCCAGTGAATCGCTTGCCAGAGTGTCGAAGGCGCGCAGCTCGCCGGGCGTCGCGACCCACCGCACCTCCCGGCGGAACTCGACCCGCGCGCTGTCGCCGGCGGGCCATTGCGCGGCGGCGAAGTAGCGACGCACCGCGGAGTCCGGCTGGCCGACGGCGAACAGGCAGCGCGCGACCTCCAGTTGGCCGAGCACCGAGTCGCCGCCGCGAACGAGGTAGGCGCGGAACGCCGCCAGCGCGGAATCGTGTTCGCTCAGCTCCCGCTCGATGCGGCCCCGAATCAGCAGCACCGGCGGCGCGTTGGCCGCCTCGGTCCCCGCGGCCAGCCGCAGCGCGTGCTGCGCCACCGTCAGGCGCGGGGCGATGCGCTGGCGTAGGGCAGTGGTGCCGAGATCCACCAGCGCGCTGGTGAACGACGGGTCCGCCTGCACCGCGCGGGCGAAGGCGCGGGCCGCTTTCGAGAGCGCGTCGGTGCCCAGGACCTGCCGAAGGTTCTCCAGCGGGATGAAGCTCGCCTCACCGAGCGCCAGCTCGGCCTGCCCCAGCCAGTACCAGGGGTACGGCCAGTCGGGCCGCAGCTCCGCCGCCCACTCGAACTCGCCCGCGGCGTCGTCATAGTGCTTGTCCGCGCCGGTGATCTCGCCGAGCCGGTAGGCGATGCAGCCGAGCTCCAGGTGGATCATCGGGTCTTCGCGGTTCTGCCGCGCCACCGCGATGCGCCGCTGCTCGCGGGCCAGCAGCGCGGAGGAGTCGGCTTCGGCCGTGAGCACCGTGCGCAGCGAGTCGATCTGCGCGCGCTCTGCCGGAGACTGGGCGCGGACCGGCCGGGGCACCGCCAAGGGCACCAGCACGAGACCGAGGGCCAGGAGCGCCAAGGTGCGCATCGAAGTCACGTCTTTCATGATGCCTGGGAAGGACCAGTGGGTCGCGACGCCTCCCGTCCCTACGGGCCCGCCCCGTCGAAGTGTCATCTCAGAAGGCGGCCCCGACCGCCGCGAAGACCCCCGCCCCGGAGCCCCCGTGCAGGCGCTGCGCGGCGCCGACCCGCAGCCGCACCGGGAAGTCGTAGAGCACGCCCAGGTCGGCGGCCACTTCGGCTCCGGCGGAGATCAGGGCCCGCGACGCCGGCAGTCCCGCGAAGCGAACCGTCCACTCCGCCGGCGACCACGCGACACCGACGTCGGCGAACAGCGCGGCCGAGACGCGGTCGAGCGCACCCGGCACGAGTCCGAGCCCTCGGCCGACGAGGGCGAGCGGCAGACGCTGCTCCACCGACGCCGCGACCGCGCGGCGTCCCACCGCGGAGCCCGGCGGGAAGCCGCGCACCGGAAAGGTCCGCTGCGACGACCCAAACGCGACCCCCGGCAGCATCGGCACCGATCCGCCCGACACGCCGCCTACCCCGAAGAAGACGCTGTCGCTCCCGGCGAGCGCGCCCGCCGCGGCCTCGAACGCGAGCACCCGGCGGGCGAAGCCCAGCACGCCGAGCGGAACGTACGCCGCGCCACGCACCACGCTCTCCGTGTAGCCACCCGCGCCCTCGAGCCGCTCGCGCCGCCGCACCGTCGCCGAAACGCGCCAGCCCCGCTGCACGGAGATGGCGAACGCAGGCTGGACGAGGCGCGCGGCCGCGACGCTCAGCACGCCGCCCGCGCGCTCCCGTGCCCCGTCGCGCTCGTACTCCGCACCGAGGCGCGCGGCCGCCGACCAGCGGTAGCGGCGATGCCGGAAGGTGACGCCGAGCGACGCGTCCTCCGAGCGCACGCAGCAGTGCTCCTGCCCGTCCGCGGTGTCGTTCCCGGAGCCCGCGGAAGAGCCACCCGCCGGGTGCACGAAGACCGTCTCGCTCCGCGAGTACCCCGCGTCGAGCACGGCGCGAGTCAGTCCCGCGTACTGGTACGCCAGGTCCGCGCGCCACGTGCCGGCCGCGACGCCCGTGCCGACCATCACGCTCGCCGAGTAGGCGTGGCGCTCCAGCGCGTCCTGCCCGCTGGTGAAGATCCCGGCCCACGCACCGGAGCCCTGCGCCACACCGACCGGCAGCCAGTACTTGGGCCACAGCGCGGGCCACGGGCGGTACCCATGGCGGGAGAAGATCGCCGCGCGCGGCGGAGCGGAGTCGCCCATCGCCGGGAGCGCGGCACCCGCGTTCTTGCCGGACACCGCGCCGCGCCCCGTGTCCGGGGCCATCGCTCCCGAGACCACGCGCGCCCACCGCAGCGTATCGAACGGGACCGACGCGAGCCGGAAGCCGTCGGCGTGATAGGCCAGGTAGAAGACCGAGTCCGGCGCCGGCGCGGGCGCGTACGCCGCGAAGGGCTCGTCGGTCACGCGCCACCATCCGCCATCGGGCCCCGCGACGCGCGTTGCGAGAACCTGCGAGCCGCCGCCGCGATCGCTCGCCCAGAAGAGCCACTGCCCATCGGGGCTGAACGCCGGCGTCTGGTCGAGGGCGGAGTCGCGGGTCACCTCGCGCCGCACGGCGCCGCCGGGCGAGAGCAACACGATGTCGAGCCACCCGCCCCGCGCACGCGTCGCGGCGAGGATCCGGCCATCGGCGGAGGCGCGCGGGTGGGCCCACTCCGTGCCGGCCTCCGCCGCCGTCAACGGCGTCGCGGCGCCGCCGGACCAGCGGACGAGGGCGCTCCCGCCGCCGTCCACGCGCACCGCCACCACCGAGCCGTCCGGCGCCACGTCCGGAGCGAGGAGTCGCGCGCCGTACGTCAGCCGGCGCTCGCGCCCGCCGGCGTCCACGCGGAAGAGGTCGGCGCGCAGGGTGTACGGGTCGGTGAACTCGAACTCCGCGGCGAGCACCGAGCCGCCGGTGTCCCACGCGAGGCCGAGCCCGCCATTCACCCGCGCCAGCGTGCGCACCGCACCGGCGTCGCGATCGAGCACCGCGAGCCGCGCCTCGTCGCGGCCGTCGTCCCGCACGAACAGCACCCGCCGCCCGTCGGACGACACCCGAGGCGGCACCATCTGCCGCAACCCGCAGAGCCCCACACTAGGGCACGCCGGCACACCGGCACGCCCGTCCGCCACCACGGCCGTCCGCATCTCCGCTTGCCACCGCCGCCACGCCGCGGTGAGCGACACGCCCGCCGCGCGCCGCGCCGCGCGATCCACCATCAGGTACGGCAGAGGGGCGCGCGCCGTCTCGATCGCCAGGCGGTCCACCACCGTGTCACCTAGATCCGCCGTCAGCCGCGCGAAGAACTCGCCGCCGAAGGCGTAGGGGCGGTAGCCGCCCGGCCAGCGCGGCGAGGCCGCGTTCGCCGCGTCGATGGTGAGGCCGCCGGCCTCCGCCGCCTGCGCGGCCACAACCGTGGGGTGGTAGCTCCCGGCGTCGCGTCCCGGCCCGGTGAGCCGCGACTCGTAGTGGACGGCCAGCCCCTCGATGAGCCACGTCGGGAGGAACGCGTTCGGGAACAGCGCCGGCGCGCGGCCGAAGAGGTGACGGCCCAGCCGCCACCACCCGCGCGCCAGGTCCTGATGGAAGACGTGCGCGAGCTCGTGCGTAACCAGGAGGCGCAGCCAGCGGTCGTAGCGCTGCAGCGCGAGGTCGGCGACGGGAGGGAACGGGTACAGCACCACGCGCGGCGAGGGGAACACGGTCGCGAAGGCGTTCGCGAAGTCCGCGTTGTCGCTGACGACGAGGTCGATCGTCGCGCGCGGAGCCGGCAGGCGGGTCGCCAGAGCGACGAAGGCGCTCTCCGCCTCGCCCGCCACGCGCACGGCGAGGGACTCCTGCGCCGGCCGGACGTGGACGCGGAAGTGCGCCGTCCGGAGCGTGAGCCACCGTCCGCCGGGGTGCGTCTGCGCGAGGGCCCGCGGCGCGGCGCCGGCCGCGAACCCGCCGGCGACCAGCAGCGACAGGACCATCGCGCACCGGTTCGAGCGACCTCCGCGGTGCGCTCGCTCGCGAGGGGACGTCAGCGCGCCGCGACCCACCGGCGGAAGTACGCCTGGATGCCGAGCGCGATCCCGCGGGCGTACGCCTCCTGGAACGCGGGCGTGCGCAGTCCCTGCTCCTGTTCCGGGATCATCAGGAAAGCGCCCTCGGTGAGGATCGCCGGCATCCACGTGGGGCGGACGAGCGCGAAGTTGCCGCGCCCCACACCGAGATCGCGCAGCCCCAGCTCGGCGACCAGCGCGTCCTGCACCAGGAACGCGAGCCGGGCGCTCCGCGGGTGGAAGTAGTACGTGCTCGTGCCGTTGTTGACGAACGGGTTCACGCCGTCGGGGAAGGCGTTGTTGTGGATGGAGACGAGCAGCTCGGCGTCGCCCGACTCCGCCAGCGTCGTTCGCTCGTAGAGACCGACCGCCGTGTCGGCGGTGCGCGTGAGGAGGACCCGCGCGCCCTCCCGCTCCAGTATCCTCCGCAGCGCGAGCCCCACCGCGAGGTTGGCCTCCGCCTCGCGCAGGCCCGTCGGACCCGACGCGCCGGCCGGCGGGTGCCCGGGATCCACGGCGATGACGCGTCCGCGCAGCGGGCGGATGGCGTTCACCACGGGCGGGCGGCGGATCTCGATCACGAGGCTCTCTCCCTCCCAGCGCGCGCGCCACCCGAGGGGCGGGGCCGACAGCTCGAACGTGACGGTGCACTCGTCGTCGGAGATCTGCGCCCACGTGATCAGCGGCACCAGCGGATCGCTACCGCCGTACTGGATGAAGTCGAGATCGGACTGCGCTCCGTAGAAGCGCACCGTGACGCGGCGGTCGTCTTCGTCCACGCGGAACGGCACCCTGCTCGTGAGCGAGAGGCGCGCCGCCACGCTCGCCTCGCCGGGCGACAGCCGCACCAGGCCCAGGCGCGCGGCCGGAGGCGGGGTGCCCGGCGGCAGCGTCGCCACCACGCCGCCGAGACCGACCCAAGCCGACGAGGAGCGGGTGAGCTGGACCCGGAGCTCCTCGCCGCTGCGGCCGCTCACCGCCGCGCGCGTGCCGTTCCGGAAGAACCAGTGGTAGGTCCCGTCCGGCGAAGGCGCCCCGACGACCGCGCCGTCGGTGGCGGCGGTACCAGTCGTGTCGTCGCTCAGCATCACGATCGTGCGGCGGTCCGGATCGAGCAACGTGAGCCGGAGGGGGAAAGTCGCGCTCACCGTGTCGCGGCCCAGCGCCGCGATGATCGTGGCGTTCAGCGTGTCGCGGCCGGCCGGGGGCACTACCGCCGCGGTGACCGAGGGGAGCGGCGCCCCGAGCGGCGTGGCCGTGAAGACCCCGCGGTAGCGGAGCGCGGCCGGCCCCACCGCGCGCGGGGGCTGGCGCTCGAACGTGCCCGGAGAGGACTCCCGGAGCGTGTCCGGCGCGAGCGGAACCGTCCGCCCATCCGGCAGGCGAATGGCCACCGACGCTCCGGCGGCGGCCCGCACCGCCACGCGGATCGGCTCCCCCGGCTCGGCCCACCGGTGCCCGCGCGGCTCGATCGAGCCGACGTCCAGCCACAGGAGCCTGGCGGGGACCACCAGCCGGGCCGGGAGGCGCACCCGGTGCACGAGGACGGCCGAGTCGCCGCCCCGAGAGGCCACCAGCCGCAGGGCCGCAGCGGTGTCGTCCGGGAGTGGGATGAAGGCCAGGAAGGCGCCGTTCGGCGCGACGGACACAGGGTGGCCATCGATGGCCAGGCGCGCACCGCCGGTGCCGACCGAGCCGAAGATGAACGTGCTGTCCCGGGCCGTGACCGCGGAGCCCGCCGGTGGATGGACGACCCTGATGACGAGGGGCCCATTGGCGCGCGGGATGGCGGGCGAGGAAACGGGATGGCGGCTGGGTCTGACCTGGCCGGAGGCGGCCGGAGCGAAGGTCAAGAGCGCCGCGAGGAACGTCCCGGCAGGCCCTATCGATGGGGTTCTCATCTGACCGGCAACGTACACCAACTCAAGCCGCACCGTCAATTTAGCTCGATTGACCCCCCTCCGAACCACCCATATATTGCGGAACTGATCGGCCAACGCCCCCCTCTGCGGAGGCTCCCCCAGTTGTGACAAAGTGCGCCCACTGCGGTCGGATGAACGACCTCGATTCTCGCTTCTGTATGGATTGCGGGAAGCCGCTGAGCGCTTCCGCGATGGCCATGAACTCCCCGGCCGGCGCAGGGGGCATGCCGGCAACGCGCGTCTATCCGTCCGGCGGAGAGAAAGCCGGCGGCCCCTCGCCCAAGTGCAGCGCCTGCGGCCACGAGGTGGACGCCTCGCTGCCGTTCTGTGCGTTCTGCGGCGCCAAGATGGAGGTCCCCATGACCGCGTCCGCCCCGCCGTGCCCGAAGTGCGGGACCGTGATCAGCGACCCGAGCTTCCGCTTCTGCCCCAACTGCGCCACGCCGCTCGGCAAGGGCGAGCCGGTCTCCGCACCGCACGAGGCGACGGCCATCTTCAGCGCCAAGCGCGCGACGCAGCCGCCGGTCCAGCTCGTGGTCGTGGCCGAGGACGGGACGAAGGGCAGCCGGTACCCGTTGGTCGGCGAAGAGACCAGCATCGGCCGCGCCGGCGCCGACATCTGCTTCGCCGACGACGCCTATCTCTCGCCGATGCACACCCTGGCGCTGTGGAAGGACGGGAAGCTCTCCGTCCGCGACCTCGGCTCGCGCAACGGGACGTGGGTCTTCCTCTCCGGGCCGCACAAGCTGGTGGACGGCGACCTCATCCTGATGGGCTCGCAGCTGCTCCGCTTCCGCCGGCTCGGCTATCCCGGCCCGCACCCGCCGGAAGCCGACGCGACCCGGCGGATGGGCTCGCTCATCCCGAGCGCCGACAT
>Ga0315287_10001292_pt1 | contig 22963 bp, 21 predicted proteins | sample YL17G11_0_MG_FD_205037 | JGI IMG/M metagenome (GOLD analysis project Ga0315287, IMG submission 205037) | Sediment microbial communities from Yellowstone Lake, YNP, Wyoming, USA - YL17G11_0 | ecosystem: Environmental > Aquatic > Freshwater > Lake > Sediment | place: USA: Wyoming | collected... | reverse complement strand
ATGTTCTGTCTCTGCCAACAAGTAAGTCATCCTGGTTTGAAAGGAGTGCCGCCAATAGGCGGCGCGGCTTCCCCTGTCCCCGCCATCGTCCCGACCCAGCACCTGCGGTCTGGGCAGGTGTGTCCTTTGGGAAAGGCGACAGGGGAAGCCGCGGTTTTTCTAAGGGTTTATATTTAAAGTCGAAGGATTAAAGATGATTGTCATATCCGATATGATGGGCACGTTGACCACCGGCTCGCCGGTGCTGGGGCTGGTGGATTGGGTGCGCCACAACCAGAGCAGGATGCAAGCGAACCTGTACATGGCATCCATGCTTCCTAATTATTTCTTAGCCAAACGAGGCTGGATCGACTGGCAGAAATGGGGGCAGGATCTGATGGTGGATAGTCTCGCGCTGATCAAAGATGCCACACCGGAGAAGTTCGCACAGGTCGCCGAGTGGACCGTGGAGCATAACCTGTGGCGGAAACGCCGCGAGGATGTGATCGCCCGGCTTAAGGGGCATGCTGAAAACGGCGCGCAGGTCTACATTGCCAGCAGCGTCTTTGAACCAGGCGTGGAGGCCTTCGCTAAACGGGTCGGCGCGCAGGCAATTGGCACGCCTGTGGAAATTGTCAACGGGCGCGTGCGGATGGCATCCGACCTGGTAGCCAGCGAGCGCAAGATCGAGCAGGTGCTCAGCCGCCTGAACGTGGAGCGCGTGGACTTTGCTTACGGCGACACATTGATGGATATTCCACTGCTCGAGCACGCTGACCACCCGGTGGCCGTTTACCCGGATGCGAAGTTGCGAACCGTATCTAAAGAACGCAGCTGGGAAATTCTGGGTGAGACGACCAGTTATCCTTAAGCAGAGCATTGACTATGAACGCAATCTCCTTACGAAACACTGACCCCCCACGCGATTTCGATTGGATCGCCGCTCTCATCAACAGCGTGGACATGGAACCAACCAGCGTCAACGAACTTAAGGAGTGGTATCAGCGCAAGCTGCCGGATGATATTCACCTGCGGGTCGTAGAAAACGCATCCAGAGAAAAACTTGGGTTTCACTGCCTTTTCCGCTACAACGCCGGGGATGGAATCCATTACAAGTTCTACCTAATTGTAGAGCCCGAATATCGGCGGCAAGGTGCTGGCGCAGCGCTTTACGATCATCTCGAAGGGCTGGCGCACTCGATGGGGACTGGCGCAATCACCACGAACATCCTCGACAACGACCCCTCGAGCCGGCACTTCGCTGAAAAACACGGCTTTATCCAGAAAAGTCACGACATCCAGATGGTACTTGATCTGGGTGTCTTCGACGATAAATCCCAGACAGACTTTATCACTGCACTGAAATCAAAGGGGTTCCACTTCACGACCATGGCTGAGTTGGGAAATGGGGAAGAAGCCCAGCGGAAGCTCTACGAGCTAAACAACTCGGTAAGCGCCACTCAGCCGGGGCACGAAGGCGTCTCCGCATGGGGTTCGTTCGAGGATTTCCAGCGCACGGTCTGCCAAATGGGCTGGTATAAACCCGCCGGCCAATTCGTCGTCACCGAAAAATCCACCGGCGACTGGGTGGCAATGAGTGCGATTACCCGCTTTGAGAATTCAGACTACGCCTACAATCTGTTCACCGGTGTGGACCTGCGCTACCGTAGGCGCAAGCTGGCGCAGGCGGTCAAGTCGTTGGCGCTGAGTTACGCCCGCGATCAACTCGGAGTGGACAAAGTCCGTACCAACCACAATGCAGACAATGCCCCAATGATCGCCATCGACCGCAAGCTGGGGTACGTCCAGATCCCCGGCACGTGCCGGATGGAGAAAACGTTGACTGGAAAAAATGAATCCAGATGAAGTAAACGGGATGACGCGCGTCCTACGGTCGAAGGAAACTGCCCGAGCCAGCTATAACTGGCTGAGCCGATGGTACGATATGATCGCAGGGGGAAGCGAGCGCAAATTTCGCGAGAAAGGGCTTGAGATGCTGAGTGTTTCTGCGGGAGAGACTGTACTTGAAGTAGGATGCGGTACCGGGCACAGCCTGCTGACCTTGTCGCAAAAAGTCGGACCCGCCGGCCGGGTGTACGGTCTCGATCTTTCGGATGGTATGCTGGGACAAGCTCGCAGCCGGATCAACCGAAATGGGATGGGGCAATGGACCATGCTCCAATGCAGTGACGCCGCTCATCTTCCCTTCCCGGCGGAATCCTTCAATGCGCTGTTCATGAGCTTCACTCTTGAGTTGTTCGATACCCCAGAGCTGCCTATGGTGCTGACTCAATGCCTGCACGTGTTGAAGCCCAGCGGGCGGATGAGTGTGGTGGCGCTAGCCAAAAAGAAAAAGCTGGCGGTCAGTCTGTATGAATGGTTCCACATGCGGTTGCCCAACTACGTTGATTGCCGCCCAATTTATGTGAGGGATATCATGGTTGAGGCGGGGTTTCGCATCGCGGATGCCATTGAACTCGTCATGTGGGGGTTGCCTGTGGATATCGTACTGGCGCTCAAAAAGGCTTAGTGGAACGGTATCAGACCCGCCCCCAGCGAGCTCGAAATTGGCTGATTCACCCCGCATGGCATACAAAAGAGGGACGCTAAACGCGCCCCTCTAATATTTGTTACTAAATTGGCTGGAGAATTAAGCGGTCAGGCCTCGTAGAGTCCTGATTCTTCGCTTGCGGCCTCGGGCTCGTCATCTTCTTCGGCTTTCTTCTCCAGCATCTGCATGGAGGTGGCAACGACCTTGGTAAAGTACTTGGTCTCGCCCTTATCCTCGTAGCGGTCGGTCTTTAGCCGTCCTTCGATAAAGACCAGGCGCCCCTTCTGCAGATACTGCTGGCAGATCTCTCCGATCCGGCCCCATGCTTCGATGTTGACCCATTCAGTCTGTTCCTTGACGCTGCCGTCCGTGCCTTTCCAGCGCTGGCCAACAGCAAGGCTGAATGATGCTACTTTTTTGCCCGTCGGGGTGAAGCGACCTTCAGGATCCTTGCCCAAGCGGCCGATCAACTGAACACGATTAAGTGAAGGCATGGTCAGCCTCGCAGAAAATGGTTTATACTTTCTTTTTCAAGACAGGCATGCCTGTCTTCATTTCCACGACCTGATAAGCCGGCGGTACAGCTTCAAGGGCATCAGCCGGGCGTACATCCTTGGCGAAATAGAACAAAGTCACTTCTTTGGTTCCGCGCATGGTTTTTTTGTTGTGCAGGTAGTACGTTGTCCCCTTGGAATTGACGAATGAATATGCCATTTTTTCCTCCAGTTTGTGAGTAGGTGGTATCAGTTACCCTAAGTTTAGCACAAGTTTTCCAAAAATAAGCAAGGAATTTAGACCTGTACCGTCGTAATAAGGCCGAAATATGCCTGTTTTACCCTAAAAAGCCTCGAATTTTTCAGGATACTATGATGATAACCTTCCATCCAAAACTTATCGGCCGGATTTTGCACGCAGCGCTAATCGTCATGCTGCTTACGGGCTGTGCCGTCATCGCCCCGCCACCTCCCACGGATACACCGATTCCCCCCACATCTACGGTCACCCTTGCGCCGACCAGCACATTTACGCTGTTACCGCCTACAGATACGCTTTCTCCCACGGCTACACCAAAGCCGGCGATCGAGCGTGTCCTGATCATTAGCATCGACGGTCTGCGTCCCGATGCCATGCTTATGGTACCGACACCTAACCTTACCGCTCTCATGCAAGCCGGCGCCTATACCCTCAACGCTCAAACCGTTCATCCCAGCGCCACCCTGCCTGCCCACGCTTCCATGCTCACCGGTCTGTGCCCCGATCAGCACGGCGTGGATTGGAACGACTTCATCCCTGATAACGGTTACGCCCAGGGAACTTCGATCTTTACACAAGCCAAACAGGCTGGCCTTTACACCGTCATGATCGTGAACAAGGAGAAACTGCGCCAGGTCACCCCGCCCGAATCCACCGATGTCTTCCTTTATGTCAACGATCGCGACGTCGTCATCGCTGAGCAGGCCGCGCCTATTCTAGAAAAAGGCTTCGGCCTGGCCTTCGTCCATTTCGCGACCACCGATGCCATGGGTCACGTCCACGGCTGGCTCTCGCCGGAGCAGTTGAGCGTCATCGGCCGGGCGGACGAGGCCATTGGCACCCTTCTGGCTGCGCTCGACAGAGGCGGCCTGCGTGAGAGCACGCTGATCATTGTTACGGCGGACCACGGGGGTCACGACGATCTTCACGGCACCTGGCTGCCCCAGGATATGACCATCCCCTGGATCATCTCCGGTCCCGGCGTGATACCGCAGACCATCACGGAGCCGGTCAATGTCACCGACACGGCTGCCACGGCTGCCTGGGCATTGAATCTCCCGCCGCTCCCCGATGCGGTTGGCGAACCGATACTGGAAGCCTTCGGCAAGACCCCTACAAACCGCGCCGACCCGCGCTGCCCCTAACAGGAGGCTGACATGTCCGAATCGATGATCATTGCATCCACATTCGAGGAACTGCGCACCGCCCGCAGCCTGCTCCCTGAACCCGTGGGGCTTGTCCCTACCATGGGTTATCTGCACGAGGGGCATCTCTCGCTCGTTCGCCGAGCCAGGGAAGAATGTGCCAGCGTGGCTGCCAGCATCTTCGTCAACCCGACCCAGTTTGGCGCCAACGAGGACCTGTCCAAGTATCCCCGCGACCTGAAGCACGACCTGACCCTGCTCGAGCAGGCCGGGTCGGACCTGGTCTGGACCCCTTCGCCCGAGATCATGTACCCGCCAAGCTTCCAGACGTGGGTCACGGTCGAGGGGCTGACCCAGCCGCTGGAAGGTGCAGTGCGGCCTGGCCATTTTCGAGGGGTGACCACGGTGGTTGCCAAGCTCTTCAACGGAGTCCAGCCTTCCAAGGCTTATTTCGGGCAGAAGGACGCCCAGCAGGCAGCGGTCATCCGGCGCATGACCCGTGACCTTGACTTTCCGGTCGAGGTCATCGTCTCCCCTACCATCCGGGAGAAAGATGGTCTTGCCATGTCCAGCCGCAATATCTATCTCAGCCCTGAGGAGCGCCAGGCCGCAACGGTCCTTTTCCGTGCTCTGAGTGCTGCCCATGCGTCTCACCGGCGAAGTGAGCGAAACGCCGAAGCACTTCGCCGCATCGTCCGCGAGACGGTGGCCTCGGAGCCGCTGGCCCAACTGCAATATGTCTCCTGCGCGGACTTTGATTCGCTTCAGGAACTTGATGAAATTAGGGGAAAAGCGCTGCTTTCGATGGCGGTATTTGTCGGTAAGACTCGCCTGATCGACAATTTCATACTGGAATAAGTTGTATTGGGTTTATAAACGCAACTTCCCGAAGGTTTGACTTAACCTTCGGGAAGTTTTTTTACATCCCTGGTTATGAGTGGCGCTCTCTCGGTCTAAGCGTGAACACTTCCTCGCCAGCCAGGGGACCCTTCAACGGTTCTGCCCGCAGCGCCATCACACGGCTGTTGGCGAAGAAATCGAAGGTGAACCCGGTCGGGTCGCCGGCTTTTTTACCGGGAATAGGCATCAGGCGGGCGGTCAGCGGCTTGTCCAGTCTCAGGGCAAGGGCGGCAACGTCCAGCAGCAGCGCGGAAATCTGTTCGGGAGAAGCATCTCCAGGCAAGGGCACCGTATCCAGCCCAGTCCCGCAGACCGCGGAAAAAAGCAGCAGGTCCTTGACAGACAGCGTCCCCTCGGCGGCGCGCCAGGCGAGCACCTTGTCTTCGAGCACCGGCAGCATCAGCCCGCTAAACCCGGCGTGAGGGAAGTCGGCTCGGTCAACGGCCTCGGTCAGGATTGCCGCGGCAGTCAGCGAGCCATGCAGCCCTGCGCGGGGAACACCCATCCGTTCGAATGCCGTACCAATGGACTGCGCTTCCTTCGGGAAAGGCGCCAGCGAGAAGTCGATGCCGCCAAAACGCAGGCTGAAGCGGTATTTCAACAGATTTGCCACGGTAACGATCTGCTTGGCATAGATTTCAATGGAAGAGATCAGCTTCGCTCGCCCCTCCTCGACTGACGCTGCTCCTTCGAACGCGCTGACGGCTAGGTCCGCAGCCTCGACCGCCACCGCAAACGCCGGCTCATCGCCTTCATGATACGCAGCCGGTAAGAAAGGCACCCCCGGCGGGACATTGGCCAGTGCGGCAAACTGCAGGTTGGCAAAACCGTTGGGTTCGAGCGTAGCCGTGCGTGCGATCACTCGGGCGCAGGCATGCACAGCAGGCAGTGAAATTCCAATACGGGGAGCCGCCAGAATGGCTGAGAAGAAAATATTCTTTGAAACAGCGATCGCTTCAGGGATGACTCCGTAACTGGCGGGGATATCCGGTTGGGCAGGACCCAGCGCAGCATAGGCAATACCGGCTTCGGGCAACACAGCTGCCAATCTCTCAGCCAGTCTCGGCGTCTCGTTGATCTTCCCAGCGCCAAGCAGGCGTGGAAACGGCACCGTCGCCAGGCGCATGGTCTGAACCTCGAAACCGGCATCTTCGAAAGCCTTCTTCGCCTCAGCCGTAAACAGACCCGCGGTGCGAAGTTTTTTCTCATCGAGAGGGTATCCCGGATTGCAGAAATAAGTGATCGAGCGAATCTTCATACATCCTCCCTTTTCACCGGCTTCGCTGCCGGACCACTTCGTACATCAAGACCGCCCCGGCCGCGCCGGCATTGAGCGATTCCATCTGACCAGGCATGGGGATGCGGACCATCTCCGTAGCCAAATTACGCGCCTGCTCGCTCGCACCGTCCGCTTCTCCGCCGATGACCAACGCGCAGGGTGAGCGGAAATCAACATCCCAGCAGGATTTTTCACCTGCGGCATCCGAGAGAAACACGGACATCCCTTCCACCCCCGCGCGGAGTTGGTCCCATGTCTGGGACAGGATCGGCAGCCGGAAATGAGCGCCCATCCCGGCGCGCACCACCTTGGGCGCGAAGGGGTCGGTTGTCTCCGGCGGGATGAAGACCGCCTGCACACCGGCAGCGGCTGCCGTACGCAGCAACGTGCCGAGGTTCCCGGGTTCGCGGATCTGGTCGGGGATGAGGACAAAATCCGGTTTGGCGGGAAGTTGAAGGGAGTCAGGTGGGTCAAGCGCGAGCACGGCGAGAATCCCCTGCGAGGTCCCGGTCTCGGTCACAGATTGCAGGACGTTCTCCGCGACAGGCTCCACATCCACTTCTTTGGCAGTTAGTCTCTGCACCAAATCGAGGCCGCGCTGGCTTAATCCATCTGAGTAGAGCGCAAATTGAAAATTCCAGCCGGCGGTGAAAGCTTCCTCGACCAGGCGTACGCCCTCAGCCAGAAATGCGCTTTTCTCTCGGCGTTCCTTCGGGCGTCCTGCCAGCGCACGGATCAACTTGATCTTCGGGTTGTGGCTCGAGGTGATCATCATCCCTGTCCCCGTATCAGCCGGGAAAACCGGCATTCAAGTTAATTTTACCCCCTTAAACACAACGAGGGCGGACTGTTGTCCGCCCTCGTTTGAAATCGATTTAACTTATGCCTGGCCGGCTTGCGTTACCACCGCAGAGAACGCCTGCGGGTCGCGCACTGCCAGGTCGGCCAGCATCTTGCGGTTGATCGTGATGTCGGCCTTCTTCATAGAAGAGACCAACCGGCTGTAGGTGGTGCCGTTGAGGCGCGCCGCTGCGTTGATGCGGGCGATCCACAACTTGCGCAGGTCGCGCTTGCGGGTGCGGCGGTCGCGTGAAGCGTACCACAGGCTCTTCAGCATCGCCTCGTTGGCCCGCTTGAAGAGGAAGTGCCTCGTACCGCGCTGCCCCTTCGTGATCTTTAATACCTTTTTGTGACGACGGTGGCCGTAAGGACCACCCTTTACACGTGTCATTTACTTTTTTCCTCCTGCAAACCCCCGGGCGTCGGCACAGGAATGACCCTGTGACCAGTTGCGTACACCCGGCAGCCGCAAAATAAAACGGATACGACCGGCTCGGACTCGAGAGTCCTTAAGCCTCCATGTTCGGCGTCAGGCGTTTGACACGCTTGATGATGCCGCGCCCCTTGACGGGGATCATCCTGGCGAGTTTCACCTTGGTCCGCTCGGACGTGCGGCGGCGCAGATGGCTCTTGCCACCCTTGGTGCGTACCAACACGCCGGACCCGGTCAGGCGGAACCGTTTGGAGGTCGCCTTGTGGGTCTTGAGCTTGTATTTCCCTTCCTTTTTCTTGTGAGGCACAGCTGCCTACTCCTTTCATTATCAACTCAGAAAAAATAACCGCGGGCTGTGACGTGCTCCCGCAGGATTGAACGATCCGTAGAGAGTGACTATTCCTGCCCGGCTTCCGCCTTTGCCTTCTTGGCCTTTGCCGGTCCGAGCACCACCAGCATCGTGCGCCCTTCCATCATCGGGGCCTGTTCGATCACGCTGACATCCGAGAGCGACTGGGCGATTTCCTTCAGGTCTTCCAACGCGATTTCCGGGTAGTCCATTTCGCGCCCGCGGAACTTGACGGTCACGCGCACCTTGTGACCCTGGAGCAACCAGCGACGGGCGTCGTCCACTTTGAAGTCGCGGTGATGCTCATTGGTTTTCGGGCGCAGGCGGATCTCTTTGATCTCGATCTTGGTCTGCGCTTTTTTCGCTTCCCGATCCTTCTTCGTGCGCTCGAATAGGAACTTGCCAAAATCGAGTATGCGGCAAACAGGCGGCACCGCAGTCGGGGAGATTTCCACCAGGTCGAGGTCAGCGTCGCGGGCCATCTGGATGGCCTGGCGCGTGGGCACAACACCGACATTTTCGCCGTTTGCGCCGATCACGCGGACTTCAGCAACGCGAATGGCTTCATTTATTCGAAATTCGTTGGCGCTTATACTCTTCTCCTTGAAAACCGAAACCCAGCCCGAGGCTGGTTTTTAGCGGGCGAATAATACCACAGGCGGGGGTGAATCGTCAACCGATTGGGCTTAAATGTTGGGCTTAAACCCCCTCCGGTTATTTCTCTATGTGATTATAAACCAGTGCAAGCAAGCATTCAGCATCAAGTCAGTTACTCAGATGAGAATCCCTAAGACGCTTGTATTCTAAGGCCACTTGGAATTCATCACCTTCGCCTAACCAATCTAATACAACATCAATTAAATCTTCTGTCTCTGCTCCTAAAGACGCATACCTACGAAGCTTACCTCGCTGTCCACACTTTTCACATTCTGCATCTATGATCAAGATGTACGCTTTTTGTTTGTGGCCACAATTCTTGCAGGCATATTCTCGATAGTGTGGTAATTTGTTGATATCTTCAATGCAGTCAATATATGACAATATTCCTCGCTGGTCACGGGGCATCGCGCTTAACAACATGGTGACAGTCACTTTTCAAGTGACTGTCACCATGTTTTATAATTATATGCCTTCTTCGATATCCTTCTTCGCCTTCGCCACAAAGTCTGCCAGCGGCATCGGCCCGGGGTTGTCCCCGTTGCGCAGGCGCAGCGCCACCGCCCCGGCTTCGGCTTCCTTGTCGCCGACCACCAGCATGTAAGGGATCTTCTGGTTCTGTGCGTCGCGGATCTTGGCATTCATGCGGTCGTTGCGGGAATCCACTTCCACGCGGAAGCCCTGCGCGCGCAGGTCAGCCGCCACCTTTTGGGAATAGTCGAGGTGCCGATCGGCGATTGGGACGACGACCGCCTGCACCGGCGCCAGCCAGACCGGGAACGCTCCGGCAAAGTGCTCGATGATCACGCCCAGGAAGCGCTCCGTTGTCCCGGTCACAGCGCGGTGCAGGACCACGGGCGTATGCTCCGCGCCGTCCTCGGCGATGTAACCGCAGCCAAGGCGGGCCGGCTGGATGAAGTCCACCTGGATGGTGGAAAGCTGCCACTCGCGCCCCAGCACATCACGGGCAATGAAGTCCGCCTTGGGGCCGTAGAACGCCGCCTCCCCTTCCGCTTCGTAGAAATCGACCTGATTGGCAACCAGCGCAGCCCGCAGCGCGGCTTCCGCCCGGGTCCATTTTTCGTCATCCTGCACATATTTGCCGCCCGCACCGCGCAACGAAAGGCGCACCTTGTAATCCGTGAAGCGGTAGCGGTTCAGCACTTCCTTGATGACCTGCAGGTCGAGTGAGAACTCCTGCTGGACCTGGTCCTCCGTGCAGAAAGTGTGGCAGTCATCCTGCGTCAGGGCGCGGACGCGCGTCAGGCCGCTCAATTCGCCGGTCTTTTCATAGCGGTAGAGCGTGGCGAATTCAGCAAAACGCAGCGGCAGCTCGCGGTAGGAATGGCGGCCCATCTCGTTGTAGAGCGTCATGTGCGAGGGGCAGTTCATCGGCTTGAGGCGGAAGGACACGTTTTCATCCACCATCGGCGGGAACATGGCATCCTTGTAGTTGTCGTAATGCCCGGAGCGCTTGTACAGGTCCTCCTTGACGAGGTGACCTGTCCACACATGCTGGAAGCCGTAGCGCGTCTGCACATCACGGACGTAATTCTCCATGATGTAACGCAGCGTCTCGCCTTTGGGTGTGAATAGCGGCAGGCCGGGGCCGACGTCCTCGGAAAAGTAGAACAGCCCGAGCTCCTTGCCCAGTTTGCGGTGATCGCGCTTCTTGGCCTCCTCAAGCTGCCACAGGTAATGCTCCAGCTCGGCCGGTTTTTCCCAGGCTGTCCCGTAGATGCGGGTGAGCATTTTGTTCTTTTCATCGCCGCGCCAGTACGCGCCTGCAATGGACATCAACTTGAACGCGGACGGATTGATCTGCTTCGTGCTTTCCACGTGCGGGCCTCGGCATAGGTCAACGAACCTGTCGTGCTGGTATAGGGAAATCTCCGGCTTCTCGTTGAGCGGATTGCCGTATTCGTCCAGTCCGCCCTTCTCCAGGCCTTCAATCAACTCCAGCTTGTAGGGCTGGCTGGCAAAGACCTCGCGCGCCTCATCCGCTGAGACCACCTTCTTCTCGAACTTGTGCGAACCCGCCACGATCTGGCGCATGCGCTTTTCGATCTTCTCCAAATCATCGGCAACGATGGGCGTCGAGAACTCAAAATCGTAGTAGAAGCCGTTCTCCACCGGCGGACCGATGGTGTACTTGGCTTCGGGATAAAACTCCAGCACGGCCTGCGCCATGACATGCGCTGCCGAATGACGGATGCGGTACAACTGTGACTCTTCATACTTCTGTTCGGACATTCGTGCCTCCTTGTAAATAAAAAAACTCTCACCCATACGGGGCGAGAGTTACCTCACGCGGTTCCACCCGATTTACCCTTTTCAGGATATCTCTTCGACCGGTAACGGAGTCAGCCGTTTCACTTACTTGCCGGAGCTTTCAGTGTCACGCTCTCGGGTGGTTTTCAATGTCTTCCGCCGGGACAGGCTCTCAGTCGTAGACCTGTTTTCTCTGTCGGCGCCCGGACATTTACTCGTCCCGGTCAACGCGGTATGGATGGTATTATATGCCTAAACGGACGCGTGTCAAGCCAAGGAGGCGCACATGGAAATCCGCTCCGCTACGTCAATCGACAGCTTGATCCTTTCCAAACTTTGCAGGGACGTGCAGAGCCTGCACGCCGATCATCATCCGCTGGTGTTCATAATGCCGCAAAGCGATGGTTTTGCCGCAGAGTTTTTTGACGAAATACTTGCCTCACCGGATTTCAAGGCCTACATTGCTGAAGAGGATGGGCATCCTTTGGGGTACATCCTGTGCAGGCAGATCGACCGGCCGGAAAATGACTTTACGTATGAAAATCGCTTCCTGCTCATTGACCAGATCTCCGTGTGTCCCGATGCACAACGCAAGGGCGTCGGCACGGCCTTGTTGAAACAAGCTGAAGAACTCGCCAGAGAACTGGGGCTTGCGAAGCTGCAGCTCGATTCGTGGGACTTCAATCTGGATGCTCACACCTGCTTCGAGAAATTTGGCTTTGAGAAGTTTAACTATCGTTTCTGGAAGAATTCTTGAAATAAAAAACTCCCCTTGAGGGAGTTTTTGTGTGGGCGGAATAGGACTCGAACCTACGACCTTTGCGATGTCAACGCAATGCTCTAACCAACTGAGCTACCCGCCCGCAGCGAGTGCATATTATACCACCACCGATTAAATTGACAATGTTTAACGGTATAATGCTGCCTGCAACCTTATGAGCAGACGCAAAGCGCCCGAGGAACTCTCCGAACAGGAACTGCGCCGCCTGCTGCTGGACAAGCGGCGGGTGTCGCGCCGCGAACGGCTGGATCACTTCCGCCGCACGGGACGCGCCATCGCCCTGGAGCCGGACATCCCGCAGGATGCAGCCAACGGCCAGCCAGGCGTTGCAGACCCGGCCAACGCCCAGGATCCTGCCCGGGAGGAGCGCAAACAATTTCGCCGGCGATGGATGGACCGGACGCTGCTGCTGGTCGAGGTGCTGGCAATCGTCGGACTGGTCGGCGTGATGTTCAACGGGATGAGCCTGCTGCGCATGCTGAACGCCGAAGTGGTGCAGGCCATCGCCCAGCCGACCCTGTCACCGACGCCGCTCATCTCGGCAGTGGTGCTGCCCTCGGGGCACACGCCGCCTACTTCGCCGGAAGGCGCGCAGCCTAACGAAGCGGAGATCCCGGAGCACCTCAAGCCGCTGGTGCAGTCACTGGCGAACCTGCCGGTGCCCACCCCCGCGCCGGAACAGGCGATCCGCATCCAGATCCCCTCCATCGGCGTGGACGCACCCGTGGTGCAGGGTGACGGGTGGGAGCAGCTAAAGAAAGGCGTCGCGCAGCATATCGGCACGGCGAACCCGGGGCAGACCGGAAACCTGGTGCTCTCGGCGCACAATGACATCTTCGGCGAGATCTTCCGCTATTTGGACAAGCTCCAGCCCGGCGACGAGATCATCGTCTTTACAAACCAGAAACAATACACCTACGTTGTGGACGGCACCCGCGTGGTGGAGCCGACCTCCGTCGAAGTGATGGCACCCACCGGTTCGCCGGTTGTAACACTGATATCCTGTTATCCCTATCTCGTTGACAAACAACGGATCGTTGTACGGGCAAATCTTCAAAATCCTTAGGAGAGAATCATGAGCAAGAAATCAAAACGTCAGACCAGCGCCGCCCCCAAGGCAGCCGTACCCGCCGCTCCCGCGCCGACTTTCGGCGGGTTGCAGCGCAAGGGCGAAACCGCAGAGTTCAACCCCGACTACACCCATGTCAAAAGCGACCTGAAGCGAATCGGCGTCCTGGCAGGGTCGATCTTCGTAGTCCTGATCGCGCTGTCCTTCTTTATAAAGTAACCGCGCCAATTGAAGCGGGGCTCGCCTTGCGTGGTATGTATTGCGGAGGATTACCAGACGCAGTACGCACCACGCAATGTTTTTAATGTGAGGCTGTATGCCGGCAGAGGTCACGCCATTCGACCTGTTCCCGCAGACCTATCGCATCGATAGCATCAGCATTTTCGAGAAGCCATGACAAAATCAGCCACCTACTATTCCATCGTCGAAGCTTGTGATAAAGACGGCTGTCCGCTGTGCAGGTTGGAACAGGAAGCCGTGCTCAAGTTCCTCGACACGCTGTTCTACGAGCAGATCAACGAGCTTGAGATGCGCGAGCGGCTGCGGAAGAGCCTCGGGTTGTGCCATGAGCACGCCTGGCTCGCGGCGGACGGCATGCAGGGCAACGCACTCGGGCTGGCGATTCTCTATGACGATATGCTGCGCGTGAGACTTGAGCAATTGAATGAGAAGAAGGGAATGCAACGCCTTGCGCCAGCTGGGAAATGCCCTGCCTGCGAGCAGCGGGATAACGCGGGGCACCGCGCGCTCACTGTGTTGGCGCGTCATCTCGCCGAAGAGGAGATGCGCGAGGCGATTGCTCGCTCTGATGGGCTGTGTTTCCACCACCTGCCGTTGGCGCTGGAGCACATCAAGGAATCCTCGATGCAGATAGATCTGTTGTCCATTCACCAGGAAAAGATGGAAAAGCTGCGCGCTGAACTGGGCGAGTTCATCCGCAAGAACGACTACCGCTTTATCAACGAAGGCTTCGGCGCGGAGCGCGATGCCTGGCGTCGTGCGGTCGCTACTGGAGCGGGGAAGAGGAGATAAAACTGGGCGAGGGTCATGAGACCCCCGCCCAGTCAGTCACTCGACGCTAAAGATTCCTGCTTAATTCTCCGCCAGCACAATCACCTTATCTTCATCAGCGAAGGTCACCATCTCCGACTTCTTCGGGTTGGTGTGGATGCCGTAGCTCTTGTCCGCATCCTTGGCTTCGCGCAGCAACCGGTAACCGATGGCCGTCTCGTTGCGCCGGCGCGTTGATTCAACCACCGTGTAGAAGTTGACCGGCACACCTGCCTGCACGTAATCGCTCATCGGCTTGAGATAGATCTCGCAGCCATCCGGGTCGAACAGGTCGGTGAAGACCGCCTCCAGTTTCGGATTCTCCGAAAGCTGGGTGGTCAGCAGGCTGACCAGGTGGTCGCTGACGATGAAATCGTCCACCTTGGCTGATTCGATCAACTCGCGGTTGCGCAGGTCGAGCATTTCGCTGACGATGGAGAACGGAGTCTCGTCACGCAGGGAGATATCGCGCAGGTGCAGCAGGGTGATCATGGTGCGCGCGTCGGCCACCTGAACATCGAAGCGGCTGTCCGCCAGCACGATGACATGGTCGAAGCTTTCAACATCCAGCTTGTCCAGCAATCGGCGATCGGTGGTATCGCCTTTGCGCACGTCCAGCCGTTGGTTTGTGATTCCTGCGCACTGCGTGCGGATCTCCTCCGGATCCTCGCCCGCCACCACCAGCACCTCGGAGCCGGGGAAAACGTAATGATCCAGCTCATTGACGATGACCGGACCGGCGGCATTCCAGCCAAGGATGAGCGCGCGCTCGGGTTTGGGCAGCGTGGCCGCATGAATCCCGCGAATGACGGAATTATCCACCGGCGGCTGTGCAAACCCTGAGAGTTTGATCGTGTCGTCGTCGGCTGAGATGGCGATGACCTTGTCTCCGGTCGAGAAGTGAGTATCCATGGCGGGATTCAGGCTGACGGTGCCGTCGGTGGTCAGCATTCCGATGACGGACGAATCCTCGAATGCAGTTAATGCTTCCCCATACGACTTTCTCACCAGCGCGGGCTCATCGTGAAAATAGATCTCATCGCCGCCGAAATCCAGCAGCTCGGTGTAAACGACTGACAGGCCAGACTGGCGCGAGGTCTGTGCCGTGACCCGCGCGATCAGGTCACCGGTGAGGAGCGGCGTGATGTGGTCCCTGGTGCCGATCAGTTTCAGGACGTCCAGTGTGCGCGTGTTCCTGATCTGTGTAACGATGTGGTGCGGCTCGGCACGCTGGTCGTGGAAGTGGGTCAGCGCGAGGATAGCTTTGACCACCGATGCGTCGGGCATGTCGCCCTGCGGCAGGATGATGATCGAACGCGCCGTTTGCGGCCGGACGATGGCCAGGTCAGCCGGGTCGATGGGTGAGCCGGAGCGGCAGACCACACGGGTATTTTTCAACTTGGGCACGCGGGCACTGATCTCCTCCTCCATCTCCACTTTATCGCGATCTGCAAGAATGGCGATGGCAGGACGCTTCTGGTTCTCATTGGCGATGACCAACTCCGATACGATGGTAAAGACCTGCGGAGACCAGCCCAGGATGATGGTATGCCCCTGTTCAAGCACGATCGAGCGTCCCTTGCGCAGTTCGGCCAGCTTGTCTTCCACACCCGCGCTGAGCACGCCGATGAGCGCGCTGACCACGAACACACCACCCAATGTGACCGCCAGCATCGCGAGCAGGTAAGGCCAGGGACCTGTGTCGCCGCCCATCGTCCCTGCGTCGAGTGTGCGCATGAGGCTGATCCATGCCACTTCAAGGAAGCCCCGCTCGGGTGCGAGCCCGATCAACTTCACGAACAGGGATACCGCGAGGATGATGGCCAGCGAAAATGCCGCCAGCAGGGCAATTTGAGCGGCGAGGCCGCGCGACATGATATTGTCGAACCAGTACTGGAATTTCTGTTTGAAGGACGATTTGTGTACCATGGAACCTCCAGCTACGGATAAGGGATGAACAATTATAGAACGTTTTCCACTAGATACTAGAGAATCGTGATGGGAGATTACAGAGTGCCGCATAAATAACAAAGCCAGAATTCATATTTCTACTCGTAAGTTTAGTAAATTATGCATCAAGCGGTAGTACCAGCGAAGGATTTTTCCCCGACACCCTATTTGACCCGCGGGCTGATTCTGCCTATACTGGATTCATCCACCTTATTGGATTCGGAGGACACCATGAGCAACACACTCACCTGGTACGGACATGCCACGCTGGGGCTGGAGACCGGTGGGGTCAAACTGTTGATCGATCCCTTTTTCAACGGCAACCCGGCTGCCACTGTCAAGCCGGAGGAGGTCAGCGCCGATTACATCCTTATCACGCACGGGCACGGGGACCATGTCGGCGACACGGTGGTGATTGCCAAACGCACCGGCGCGACCGCCATCAGCAACGCGGAGATCGCCGGCTGGCTCGGCAAACAGGGCGTCAAGGAGACCCATGGGCAGCACATCGGCGGCGGGTTCAAGTATCCCTTCGGCTACCTCAAGCTGACCATGGCGCTGCACGGCTCCGCCCTGCCTGACGGTTCGAACGGCGGCAACCCGGCCGGATTTCTGCTCACGACTAACGATAACAAGAAGATTTATATAGCCGGTGATACGGGTCTGTTCGGGGATATGAAATTGATCGGCGAGGAGGGGTTGGAGGTGGCGGTCATCCCCATCGGCGATAACTACACCATGGGACCGGACGATGCGCTGCGGGCGGTGAAACTGCTCGCGCCGAAGACGGTCATCCCCATCCATTTCAGCACCTGGGATGTCATCCAGCAGGACGCTGCGGGCTGGGCGGAACGGGTGCGGAAGGAGACCAGCGCGAAGGTAACCCTTCTCAAGCCAGGGGAGAGTTTTACGTTTTAGTTTTGATTTTGTTGGGGCGACGCATGCATCGCCCGTAGCTTGCCGGGTGGGGGTCTTCTACAGCATCGGCGCCACCAGCGTCTCGGTGGGAGTCGGCGTGGGCGTTTCTGTGGGAGTAAAGGTCGGCGGGAAGGGCGTCCATGTGGGCGGAGGCGTGGGAGTCACGCTCGGCAAGGGTGTCACCGTAGGGGTGAACGTCGGTACCGGGGTCGGCGGCTGATAGAGGAAACGAATCTTCTTCTCAGCATGTTTGTCACCGTCGCGCGACTTCATTCGCAGCTTCAACGTGACAACGCCCGGCGGGATGTTTGCCATGTCCATGGAATAGATCTTCGCCGGCTGCGGCACCGGGGCGGCATTGTCATTCACCAGCATTTCCCACATTTGAGGGTTTTCCCCAATCCCATAGTCGAGGTCGTAAACCTGGAAGCCATTGGTCGCGTCCACCACAGCGTAGATGTCCAGCGGGTTGGTGGTGACCGTCTGCCCCCCGGCGGGGAACAGGATGTCAAGTTTGGGGCGCGGCATGTCCGGGCTGCACGGCTTCTCCATGTTGAAGGAGAAGGGACGCGTCCAGCCATGATTCTCCGCCCAGTTCTCGCCGTCCTCGCGCGTGGTGAGCCACTTTATCGCCCATTCATCGTCGGTGTTGATCACCAACCTGTTATCGCGGAAGTCGCTGCCACAGGCGTCCGAGGCCGGGAAACCGGTCCAGGTGTCCAGCTCCATCTTGCGCCACAGATCCTGCCCGGCGGGAGCCGGAGGCTGATCGCTGGCGAAGATCTCTGCATACTGTGACGGGCACTCGTTCGAGGGGTCCGTGCCCGAGATCTGGCACACCACCCGATCCATAATTCCGCCTGGCCTGATGAACGGCGTCACCGCCCCGCCGGTCAGGCGCGGGACGGCATACTGCATGAACTGAGACCAGACAGGCGCCGCGCCGCTCAGGCCCGAGGTGTTGATCATCGGTGAATAGTCCGCGTTGCCGAACCACACGCCGGTCACCAGGTCGGGGGTGTAGCCGAGCGTCCAGTTATCGCGGAAGTCGTTGGAGGTACCCGTCTTAGCAGCAGCCGGGAAGGGCAGGTTGAGCACGGAGTTTGTCCCGAACATGGGCGCGCGCGCCTGGTTGTCCGAGAGAATGGACGAGATCAGGAAGGCATGCTCCGGCCGTATGACCTGCTCGCCCTCTTTTGGTTCGTATTTATAGACCTGGGTGCCTTCGAAGTCCTTGATCTCCAGGATGGACACGGGCGGGATACGCTTGCCGTTGTTGGCGAAGACGGAGAACGCGCTGGTCATGTCGAGCAGGCTGACCTCCCCACCACCGAGGGTCAGCGACAGGCCATAGTCGTCGCGGGTCAGCGTGGTGATGCCCAGCCGCTCCGCCATGGCGATCATCCCCTCCTTTTGAGGAGTGTCCGGGTCGTCGTAGATGCCGACAAAATCCAGGGTGCGTACAGCTGGGATGTTGTACGAGTTGGCCAGCGCTGTGCGGACGGTCACCGCGCCGTGATATTTACCGTCATAATTATTCGGCTTGTAGGGCTCACGCGGGTCGTTCGGGTCACCGGAGGGCGGAAGCTCGATGGGCACGTCCCAGATCATGGTGGACGGGGTCCAGCCTTTTTCGAAAGCCGCGGCGTAGGTGATCGGCTTGATGGACGAACCGGGCTGGCGGGTGGCGCTGGTCGACATGTTGATCTGACCGGCGTTGACATCGTCGTAGAAATTCGGCGAACCGACCATCGCCAGGATCTCTCCGGTGGAGGGTCGGATGGACACCAGCGCCCCGTTCTTCACATTTTGCGCGGCGAGGTTGGCCGCCTGCTGGGTGACCAGCGTCTGGGCGGTTTCCTGTAATTCCGAATCGAGCGTGGTGATCACTGAATAGCCGGAGCGGTAGATGGCTTGCGCACCGAACTGCTGCTCCAGCTGTTCGCGGATGTATTGCACCCAGTGCGGGTAGGTGGCGCTGATATCCGGACGCGGGAAGCTGTAGGCTTCGATCTCCTGCGAGGCGGCCACCGCTTCGGGGGCGGTGACGCACACCCGCTCGGGGCTGTTGCTCACATAAATGCAGCCGTCCTCCTCGCTGACCTGGAACATCAGCACCAGCACCTGGCGCATGCGGCTGAGGGTATCCTCCCGGTTCGTGTGGATGTCGTAAATGGCGGGAGACTGCGGCAGCCCGGCCAGGAAAGCCGCCTGTGAAAAGGTCAGCTGGTCGGCGGTGGTGTTGAAATACGTCTCTGCGGCAGCTTCGATTCCGTAAGCGAGGTTGCCATAATACGCCTCATTGAGGTAAAGCTCGAGGATCTCGTCCTTGCTGTATCGGCGGGTAACTTCCGCCGCCAGCATCGCCTCACGCACCTTGCGCATGTAGCTCTGCTCGTTTCGCTCTTCGGGAGAGAGCAGCAGCATACGCGCCAGCTGCTGGGTGATGGTGGACGCGCCAGAGACGATTCCGCCCTCGCTGGTATTCTGAATGAAAGCGCGAATGATGGCGGTCGGGTCGAAGCCGGGATGAGAGTAGAAATTCTGGTCCTCGGTGGCGAGGGTGGCTGCGACCAGGTACGGCGAGATCTTCTCCAGACGGACGTACGTGCGCCGCCCGGCATTAGGGTCATTGAGCTCGTACAAAAGCCGGCCGTTACGGTCGAAGATGCGGGTCGTCTCGAACTGCGAGGTGTGTTCCCTTAAATCATCCACACCCGGCAAAGTTGAGGCAATTGAATAATAGGTATAGATGGCATAGGCCGCTCCGAGCAGCAGCACCGCCACCAGGACGAACATCGTGATGATCAACCCGCGCAGGAAGCAGCCCAGCGCCTTGCGGTATTTGTGCTTGGGCTGTGTTTTCGAGGGCTGGCTTGTGACTTGATACGCCACCGGCGAGACAGAAGTGGCGTTGACGTCCACCTCGTCCACACGCTGCGGCAGGGGGGAACCGTCCTTATTCAGCGCCGGAGGGACGCGGCGGCGCGAGGGCGCACCCCCGGGGGCGATGGTCTGCGAGTTCTGCGGAACCTGCGCCTGGGTCAGGCCGGAATCGGGAGCCCCCGGCTCGCGGGATTCATCGTCGATGGGATTCTTGGCAGTTGGAGTGGTCATTCTTTCTTTGAAGCCACCAAAACCGTCCACAGCCCTTTCATGACGACCTCGCCTTTCTGATTCTTGACATCCACCGCCAGCTGCACCGATCCGCCTCCCAGGCGGGGCAGTGCCTTCTTCTCGGCCACTTCAAGCTCGGCGTGGATGGTGTCGCCGATCTTCACAGGCAGTGAAAACTTCCACTCGTTGACCTCGCGGAACGCCATCACGGTGCCTTCCATCATGCCGGTGCGCGTGGCAAGCCCGGAGGCGATGGACAAGCCCAGCAAACCGTGCGCTACGCGCGTCCCGAAGGGAGTCGTCTTGCTGTACTCTTCGTCTGTGTGGATGGTGTTGAAGTCGCCGGAGAGGCCGGCAAAGGCAAAGATATCCGATTCGGCGATGGTGCGCCCGTCGGTGATGATCTTGATGCCAGGCTCGAATTCTTCAAAATACATGCCGCGCGGGCGGCGGGGTGCAGGGGACATTGTTAAACTCCTTTAGCGTGGGATGGAAAGACCCGTCTGCAGGGTTAAAACGTATTCTAGCACAAAAGGTTCCGGCGGCTTTTTCACTCATACGCGATTCAGGGATGGTATGTGCTCCCCAACCCTTTGACCTTATCCCCATCTCCCCGTAAAATGGAAGTATGCGCGAATGGCAGCTCGGTCCCGGCAACCCGCTCTCCCTTGTCCTGGTGGCGGATTTTCGCCTTACCCAGCCTGATTATTTCAACGACCAGATCTGGGAACTCGACACCGCCAGCGGGGAACCGCCGGCGCTTGCCTTGCGCACCACCTACGGGCTGCGCGCGCGCACCATGCGTCTTTTCCCCAGCTTCACCGAGGATGGCAAAACCGTCATCGACCCGGCCCAGTTTGCGTCGCAGCCCGTCGTCCACCGCCTGTATCCCAACTTCCTGTCGCTGACCTTTTCACCGTTCAAAGGCGTGGACGTCAACGCTGAATACTGGATCTCCACCTCGCAGGTGGCGGCTGGCCGGCTGACCATCACCAATCACGACGTCCGCCCGCACCCGGTCAAGCTCGAATGGATCGGGCAACTCATCCCCATCAACGGGCAGCCGCTCTCGCCGGTGCAGATGCAATCCGTAACGGTGCTGGCCGGCAAGACGGAGAATCTGGCTCCTGTTATCTTCATCACCGGCGGACCTCAGCCCGGATCGGGTCCCTACCCCTCGCTGCTGCTGGGCATCGACCTGCTGCCCGGCTCCACCCGCACCCTCACCTGGGTTCATGCCGCACTGAGCGATCACCAGGCCTCCTTCGAAGCCGCCCGCCGCACCGCCGCCCGCCCCTGGGATGGGGAGCGAGGCCGTATCGAGGTGGTCAACCGCAACCAGACAGTGGACATCACCACCGGCGACCCGGATTGGGACGCGGCATTCTCACTCAGCCAGAAGGCCGCCTTTGGTCTCTTCTTCCCCGGCGGGCAGAACCTGCCCAGCCCCTCCTTCGTCCTTGCCCGTAACCCCGACCAGGGATTCTCGCGCCGCGGCGATGGGTTCGACTATACCTTTTTGTGGAACGGCCAATCCCCTCTTGATTCTTATTATCTTGGCACACTGCTGCCCGGTGCGCCGCACCTGCTCAAGGGATTGGTGCTGAACTTCCTGGCAGTGCAGGACGTCAACGGCGAGGTCGACTGCAAGCCCGGCATCGGCGGCCAGCTCGGCAAGTTCCAGGCCGCGCCCCTGCTCGCCTCCCTTGCCTGGAAAGCCTACCTGCAAACGCGCGATCGCGCCTTCCTGGCTGACGCCTACCCCAGGCTGCTGGCCTTCTTCCGCGCCTGGCTGTCACCCGCGCACGACCACGACGGGGACAGCCTGCCCGAGTGGACCAACACCCTCCAGACCGGCTTCGAGGATAACCCGCTCTTCGATGCATGGCACCCCTGGGCTCAAGGCGCGGAGATCAGCGTCGTCCAAAGCCCAACCCTCGCTTCCATGCTATACCGCGAAGCGCGGACACTGGTTCGCATCGCCGAGGAGCTGGACAACACCGAGGACCGGCTCTATCTCAAAACCCGTGCGGGCATCATGCGCGCCGGCATCGAAGCCTGCTGGGACGAAGACCTCAGCTACTACCGCTACCGCGACCGGGACACCAAACGCAGCAGCCCGGGCAGGATCGTCAGCCAGCGCAAATTCATTCCGCACTACACCCTGAAAAAGAATCTCGATGAACCCGCGCGCCTGCTCATCCGCATCCAGTCGGGTTCAGGGGGCAGCCCGCGCCCGGAGATGACCATCCGCGGCAGCCTGGAAGGACAAGAGCAGGAGGAAATGATCCCTCGCACCGCTTTCCAGTGGATGACAGGCGGTGCTGTGGCCACCACACAGAAAATCTATGACTCCATCGGCACCTTCGACGTGAACGGGTTGGAGCGGCGCGATACCATTACCGTTCAGACCATCGACCTGACCGGTGAAGACCATACCCTCTTCCTGCCGCTGTGGGCGCGAATCCCCAACCAGGATGAAGCAACTCAGTTCGTGCATAACAGGCTGCTCTCGGAGAAGCATTTTCTCCATCCCTTCGGAGCACCCGCCCTGCCGCTCATTCCCGACCCGAATGCGGACCCCATCTGTCTGAGCGTACACCTCCCCTGGAATCAATTGATCGGCGAGGGGCTGCTTGCATACGGATTCCGCAGGGAAGCCGCCGCGCTGGTCACGCGCTTAATGAACGCTGTAACCCAAAATCTCAAGAACAGCGGCGCATTCTTCACACGCTATCACGCCGCGAGCGGTATGGGCATGGGCGAACGCAATGCCCTGGCCGGCCTTGCCCCGGTGGGGTTGTTCCTGCAAGCTCTCGGCTTGCAGCTCCTTTCGCCGGAGCACATCCGGTTAAGCGGAGAGAATCCATTTCCGTGGCCTGTTACGGTAAAATATAGGGGCCTGGTGGTGACCCGTTCTG
>Ga0315287_10001288_pt1 | contig 22994 bp, 25 predicted proteins | sample YL17G11_0_MG_FD_205037 | JGI IMG/M metagenome (GOLD analysis project Ga0315287, IMG submission 205037) | Sediment microbial communities from Yellowstone Lake, YNP, Wyoming, USA - YL17G11_0 | ecosystem: Environmental > Aquatic > Freshwater > Lake > Sediment | place: USA: Wyoming | collected... | reverse complement strand
ACGGCTCTTTTCGATTTCTGCAGATCCTCGGACGACGAGTTCAGCGACGTGAAGCCTGAACACGGCCCGCCGCGATGACCGCCTGCGTGTCATCGTCCACCGCGCTCACTGCTTCGTCAACGGCCCGATCTCAATCCTCCGGAACTCGACAGCGGTCCCTTCGGCCTGCACCGCGATGCGGCCCTGCGAGGCGGTGGCCCCGTGGCCGCGGTTGACGAGCACACCGTTCACCCAGACGGTCACGGTGTCGCCCCGGGCCTCGACGACCATCGTGTTCCACTCGCCGAGCGGGTTCTCCGAGTCATCAGTGAGATTCAGGATGCGCCGCGCATCGCCTTCGGCCCCGCCCCACTTCTCGGTGGGCTTGCGCGGCCGGCGCGCCTCCATGTCGGGCACCGAGATGTCTTCTTGGATGCACCAGAAGTCGCCGGCGTTCCCGCTCTGCATCTGCACCTCGATTGACTTCGGGAACATCTTGTAGAGCGCGCGTGGCGTCGAGGCATGGATCAAGAGGCCGCAGTTGCCGCCAGCGCCGGGAAACCGGTACTCGGCGACCAGGCGATAGTCTCGATACGCCTGCTTCGTGATGAGGTGCCCCTCGGGCTTGCCGAGACTCACGAGCATGCCGCCGCGCACCACGAAACTCCCTGGCAGCGACGGATCGGCGTCGCGCTTGGGCACGTCCGCGTCCCAGTTCGACAGGTCCTTGCCGTTCCACAGGGCCGTCGTGCGATTGGGCGTGACGGCTTGGTCTGTGGCGTTGGCGACCGTCGTCGCGACCAGACCCAGGCTTCCCAGCAGGAACAACGCGACGATGGCGTGCTTCGACATGGTGACATCTCCGTGAACCAGTCCGGCCGGAAGGCCAGTTTCCCTCGGCCGAGCGCTCGGGCGCCGGGCCGTGCGAGGCTCATCGTACGCCATCCAGCTATAATCACGCGCGGTAGACGATGGACGCCACCCCCGGCCTGCGGAGCCTGATGCAGCGGATTTACGGCGAGTTGCCGCCAGGCGACATCCCGTGGAACATTGACACACCTCCCGGGCAGCTGGTGGAACTGGTCGTATCGGGCCGCGTGCGTCCGTGTGCAGCGGTCGATCTGGGGTGCGGTGCCGGCAACTACGCCGTGTGGTTGGCCTCGCGGGGTTTCGACGTCACGGGCATCGACATCTCGGAAACGGCGCTGGCCCACGGGCGGCGGCTGTGTGAGTCGGCCTCGGCTGGCTGGGCGCATGAGCCCGTGGGGACGCGCGATTCCCGAGGCACGTGCCGCTTCATGGTGGCCGATATGGTCGCGGCGGTGCCGCTTCGGGACCGCTGTTTCGACTTCGCCTTCGACTGGGAAGTGCTGCACCACATCTTCCCCGAAGACCGACCCCGGTACGTGGCGAACGTACACCGGCTGCTGCGGCCTGGAGGCACGTACTACTCCGTGTGTTTCTCGGAGACGGACCCGCAGCTCTCCGCCGGCGGGAAGTACTGGCGAAGCCCCCTCGATACCGTGCTCTACCTGTCGTCGGAGTCCGAACTGCGTGCGCTCTTCGAGCCGCGTTTCCACCTCGACTCGCTGGCCATCATCGAGGTCGCCGGCAAGCGCGTGCCGCACCTTGCCGTCGAGGCCTTGATGACCCGGCTCGAGTGAATGGTCAGAACTCCGCCGCGCTTATCCTCCACGCCGTGCTCGGAACCGACCGCGCGACCGGCCCCGTGACGGGCCCCATCGCCTCCTCCCGCCGCCATTCGTCAACGCGGCTGACGCGCCTTGCAGCCGGCAGCACGGTCTGCGCGAATCTGGCCTCGCCGTCACCGGGCGCGCTGGCGCCATGCGGCGAGTCGCTGACGGAGCGCCGCCTGCCTGGCCGCGTGGGCCGGTTCGCCGGCCAGGCTGCGGAGTTCTCCGGGATCGCGCTTCATGTCGAAGAGCTGGATGTAGTCGAACTCGGGCCACTCGATGTACTTCCAGTCGCGGCGAACGACACCCTGCGATGACGGGATGCGGGTCTTGCTGGTGACGGTCGGGTGTTCGAAGAAGAACTCGTCGCGCCAGGCCGCGGCGCGCCGCCGCAGATAGGGCGGACCCCGATCGCGGCCCTGCATGCCCGCGGGGACGGGCAGGCCGGCTGCCGCGACGATCGTCGGCGCCACGTCGAGGTTGAGGGCCAGGTGATCGTCCTCGAGACCGCGGCGCGCCGCCTCGAGCCGAGGGTCGCGCATGACGTGGCGCGCCAGCTCCGGCAGCAGGGCCGCCTGGTGGCGTTGGCGCAGCTGACCGAGACGGCGTCGTGGCGCAGTCAGGACTCGGATGTCGCGTACCCGGAATCAGGATCGTTCGTGCGCTGGCTGATCCATGCGCCTGGCCTCGACCGGGTGCGCGCGCGCTACGCACGCGCACCCGGGTCCAACGGGTCGGCCGAGGGCGTTCGCGCCTCGTTCGCCGCCGTCTACGGACTGTCGTTCGAGGAACTCGAACGAGCGTGGCTTGGGTTCCTGGGCGGCAACGGGTGAACGTCGACAGGCTGAGGGTCGGCCCGAGCGTGATCGGGGGCCGGCCCGCCCGCACCGATGGGCTCGCTCAGGGCCATATTCCAAGGGCGCGGCGGTCGAGAGGCCCAGCATGAGCGAGGCCCTCGGACTGCATGGGACAGGCGCTGGTGTCTTGCCCTTCGGCTCGCCTGCATCCACATGCTCGCTCAGGGCCATTCTCCATGGCCGCGGCGAGTCGAATGGCTCGCCATGAGCGAACCCGCGAGCATCGTCAGGAAGCCGCGGGTGAGTCGAATGGCGGAAGCGCCTGGGAGTCGAACCCACTGCGGACACTGATTCTAAAGGACTTACGGCGTTTTCTAATTCTGCCGATCCTCAGGTTTCTGCCCTTTGCCGCGGTGAACCCCCAAATTGCCCCCAGCAGATTTTGTGCTTGACAGGGGTTCCGAGGAGAGCGCTCGAGAGGCGTACCGCCGCTGGTCGCGCCTCCAAGGTCTAGACAATTCAGTCGCGACTTTCTTTTCTACTTGCAACTTTCATCATAAAGTCGCAACTTAATGTCATGACGGACATACAGTTTGACCGCGACATCGAACACGTCCCGGGCTTTCGAGCGGATGCTGTGCAGGGCGATACGATCTTCGAGGTGCTCATCGAACCCCGCGACACCAGAAAGCTCCGCGCTGCGTTCATGGACATGGCACGAGCGGCGACTGCGGACTGGGTCGCACACGTCGTGCTGGTACTCGATAGTCCCCACATCACGGAAGCCCGCCTGCGCGAGGAATGGGAAGGTGCCCGATCCGTCTTCAAGTCAACACTCCACTCGAAGCTCTCCGTTACAATTCGCGCCGAATCGAACTGGACCGGAATACCTGCATCGCCGGACGCCCGACAGCGACCAGTACTCGAACAGGTTCTTGCGCGCGAGAGCGACCGAAAGAACCCACGGATGAAGGGCGGGTCTAGCGCGCAGTACGAAATCCTGCGTCTGCTCATGCTCCAGTGGCTTCGAGGCCGAGGCCCAACATCCGCACACTGGCTAATGCAAATGTCGGGAAGCAGTTACCCAACCGTCGCGAAAGCGACAAGACAACTTGATGACTACCTGAAGCGATATCCCGGCGGCAAAGTCGAACTCGACCGCTTTCCCCGCCTTCCTTGGGCTCGGCTGTTGGTTGTATCTGATGATGTCCGTTCTACGGTTCGGTTCGCCGATCGATCCGGCCAGCCACGCACTCCGGAATCACTACTTCGTCGTCTCCACGAGATCAAACGAGATGACATCGCCGTTGGAGGCATCTGGGGTGCCAAGCACTACGTCCCGGACCTAGACATCGTAGGGAATTCCAGACTCGATCTCTGTCTGCATTCCCAGCGCCGGAAGGCGGACTACGGTTTCGTGAAACGGCTGGACCCAGCCTTGGAAGTGATACGAACGGCAGGAGAATCAGCGAGTGTTGTCGTTCACACCCTCCATAGGCCTGAGTCGTTCTTCGAGCGATCATCTGAGGGGCCACCATGGGCGGACCCGGTGGAGTGTCTCCTAGATCTTCACGAAGCGCGGCTGGAGTCGCAAGCGAGTGAATTCGTGGCTTCCTTTAACACACACGGGAGCGCAGCGTGAATCCGGGAAGCATGAAGCTGGTTGCGCCAGCGATCATTCTTGAACAGATCGCCGCACAGATTCCCAGCGACTGCCGCGCGAACATGACCATCGTCGGCAGCCTGGCCGTCGGGTACCACTTCTTTGGAACCGACCGCGCCCAGATGATGCGTACCAAGGACGCCGACTGCCTGATATCTCCAAGACTCCGAGCAGTGGTAGCCGGAACTGCCATAACTGAGCGTCTGTTCGAGGAACACTGGCGTTTTCGTGCTACCGAAGAATGGCCGGCACCTGGCGACGACTCCACGCCAGAGGCGAACCTTCCGGCGGTACGGCTAAACCCGCCCGACTCGTCCGACTGGTTTGTCGAACTTCTTACGGTCCCCGAAACCTCTGCTCAGCGAGGTCTGCAGTTTCTTCGCATCGAAACTGCATTCGGTCACTTCGGACTGCCGAGCTTCGGATTCATAGGCCTCGCGACCTTTGAGTCAACCCAGACTCCATTTGGGATCTACGTGGCACATCCGACCATGATGGCCCTGGCCAACCTGTTGGAACATCAGGTCGTGACGGGGATAAGGGCACCATTTGGCGATCGCCAGATCAAGCGAGCGAACAAAGACCTGGGCAGAGTACTCGCCATTGCAAGATTGAGCATCGGGATTGATGAGGATGCTCTCGTCTCGTGGCCCGCACATTGGTCCAGAGCGCTACGAGACCAGTTCCCGACGGAGTGGCACGAACACGCCAGTGGAGTTGGGATTGGCATTCGGCAGCTCCTCGATAGTCCCGAGGATCTTGAGGAGGCACAGTTCACGTGTGAATTCGGACTTCTTGCGTCGAAGCCGCCGAGCGTGGAACAGCTCCGACTGGTTGGCCTCCGCCTCCTCCAAGATGCCGTTGAACCACTTGAGAAGCTGGCGCGCGTTCAAGTGAATGCTGGCCCCACGGGGGAGGTCCAAGTGGCCGTTGCTGAGCCAAAACGGCCGGCCTGAAATGCGCTGCAACCCAACGCGCCCATGGCTTGATGTGGCAACAGAGGGCTGACGCCGTGCGCCATGGTGCGCGCAGCGAACAGTCAGCCCGCCTCGAGCCGTCCGAATGCGGTGAGCATCAACGTCGAGAAGAACAAGAAGAAGAAGAAGAAGAAGAAGAAGATCATGATGTTCGTGATGACGATGATGACGAGCACGATGACTGTGGTGATGGCCACGATGTAGTGGGTGACGAGGAGGTCCATCTCCAAGAACTGCGTCAGCATCCTGTCTCAGATGGCGAACTCCAGGCGCATGTCGGGAGGAGCGGGTGGACACTCCACCCGCGTCCCAAGATGCTGAGATGCAGCACGACCGACAGGACACATCTTGTGTACGGGAGGTCGGAATCAGCGGATCAGCCGGAAGAGGCGATTCGAACGGCTTGAGAGAATGGCGGAAGCGCCTGGGAGTCGAACCAGATTTCAGCACTGATTCTAAAGGACTTACGGCGTTTTCGAATTCTCCAGATCCTCAGATTTCTATCCTTTGCCGCGGTGACCCCCCAAATTGCCCCCAGCAAAGAACGCGCTTGACAGGCCTCGGACCGGAGGTCGCTGACTCGGGGGAAACCCGATCACGCTGGCGACGTCGATCGGTTCGGGTACGTGCCATGGCGTTGTGGTCCAGGCGACGTATCCACGCCGGCGCCCGAGGACTGCGACATCCCGTGAGGCCATCCCCGGCAAGGGCACTTCTGGCAACGCGAAAAGGCGGCCACCTGCGGGCCTGACGCGTCGAACTTCCGATCGGCCGGGCCCGTCTAACACCACAATCCCCTCTAGGTTCACGCTGGTGGGCGCCTTCGCGCTGGCCCCGGGGGTTGTCGCCGACTCCGTGCGCGGTGTCACGGTGGTGCCGGCCGGGATTGCGCGCCAGCATCCGCGGAGGAATGTCGACTACGATCGCCCGCGTGTGGCATGCGTGGACGGCACCGGAGAACGCCGACACGCGAAGGTCAATCAGCAGCGCGCCGACCCCTGACTTCAGGCCCCGATCGACTGGGCTGGGAAGAGAACGTCAACCTGGTTGAAGGCAGAATACGAGCATGGCAGAACCGCTGACACGAGAGGCGTTCGAGCGGTCGCGGTCAGACGCGGCTGTGGTTGCGCGCCGGGACAGGCTCAATCTGGCCGCGTTCAGTGTTGGGGCCGGAGTGCTCCAACTGGTCTTCCTTCGCTGGGCCGACGTGCATTTGGAGCGCGCCTCGAGACTTGCGAGCGCACTCCCCGCCTTCGTCATCTACATCGTCGTTGTCGGCATCCTGCTGTGGCGGATGGAGCGCAGGAGGCGCACTCTCGGTCCCGTCTGCCCGCAATGCGGCATCAGGCTGATGGGCCTGTCCGAGCGAGTCGCCGCCGCAACGTGCAGGTGTGACCACTGTGGCGGGCTGGTTGTGGACGAGTAGCAGGCGGTCCGCCGCTGAGCGGTAGCTTCGGCAAGAGGGAAGAGATGAAAGACACCTGCCACCTCTATACGGATCTGGCGTGGCTGTGGCCGATGTGGGGAGATCCGGCCACTGAATACGCGCACTACTGCGAACATGTCACGGCACTGGTTCGCCAGTACTCTGCACGCCCGGCAACCACGCTGCTGGACATTGGGTGCGGGGGCGGGAAGAACGTCCTGAACCTGAAGCGGGACTTCAACGTTACCGGTCTGGATGTGAGTCCCACCATGCTCGCTCAGGCGACGGCACTGAACCCGGAATGCACCTTTGTACAGGCGGACATGAGGACGTTCGGGCTCAACCGTACCTTCGACGCCGTGCTCGTGGATGACGCGATCGCCCACATGAACAGCCGCACCGACTTCGTGGCGGCGTTCCGCGCCGCATATGCCCACCTGCACCCGGGCGGTGTCCTGGTTGTCACTCCGGACCAGACGCTCGAGGCGTTCCAGCAGAACAAGACGACGGCCACGCCGGCGACGAGGGACGGCGTGGACGTGGTCTTCATCGAGAACGTGTATGACCCCGATCCGGCAGACGAGCAGTATGAAACGACGATCGTGTATCTGATCCGGGACCACGGCCGCCTGCGGATTGAGACCGAACACTGGACGATGGGCATCTTTTCCCTGGACACATGGAGACAGGTGCTGCGCGACACGGGTCTCCAGGTGCATGAGGGGCCATACCGTTCGGGCGAAGATGAGTACACCGTGTTCGCCTGCGTGAAGGCCAGATGACGCCCGAACACATGCGTGAACCTGACGGGCCTCCGCTTCGGTCCGGCCTGAACGTTACGCCCGAGCGGTGCGCGATCAGGAGAGGATAACCATGCCCCAGCAGACCATGAAGATGTCGCCGCAGCGGTACGCGAGGATCTGCGGCGTCCTGTATGTGTACATCCTCGTCGCCGGCACCTTCGCCGCGCTGTTCGTCAGGTCGAAGCTGGTCGTCTCGAGAGACGCCGCAGCCACGGCCGCCAATATCGCGGCCGGCGAGTCGCTCTTTCGGCTCGGCTTTTCCGCCGAGTTGTTGCACCTCGCGTGTGACGTGGCCGTCGCGATGCTCCTGTACGCGCTGCTCAGGCCGGTGGATCGGAACATCGCGCTGCTGGCGGCGTTCATGCGGCTGGTGTCCGACGTCATTCTCGCCACCGCGAGTCTCAGCCATTTCGCGGCCCTGCACCTCCTGGGGGGATCCGAGTATCTGAAGGCGTTCCAGCCGGATCAACTGCAGAGCCTCGCACTGCTGGCCATGAAGCTGCACGGTGACGGCTACGCCATCAGCCTGATGTTCTTCGGGTTCGCGTGCCTCTCGCTCGGGTACCTGGTATTCCGATCGGGCTACCTTCCGCGGACCATCGGCGCCCTCCTGGCCGTTGCCGGGGCGTGCTACCTGATCAACAGCTTCGCGCATTTCCTGCTGCCCGCGACGGGGGCCGCGCTGTTCAACGCCGGCATCCTGGTGCCGTGTTTCGCGGCCGAGCTCTCGCTCACCCTGTGGCTCCTGGTGAAAGGTGTGAATGTTGCGCAGTGGGATGGTAGATTCTGCCAGGAGGTCACCGCGCGATGACTGCGATCGTTGCAGCCGCTGGGCGCTCCAGGCCCGGCCCGAAGGTGTACCGTGCAGGCGCTCCCGCAGCTGGTCGCGGGCGTCAGGCCGTTTACGAAGTCAGAGGAGACGAGTCTTGGGAAACGTCAAGGTCCGGGACATTGCGTTTGCCGTCGTTGTCGCCGTTGCGGTCGGCGGTGGAGTGGGACTGGCGGTCGGTTTCGCGGCACGACACTTCGGCTGGCCTACCGGGTTCGTGGGTCCCCTGACGGGCGGGATTGTCAGCGCCCTGACGATCGCGATCTACCAGGTCCGCACGGGCAGGTCGGGTCGAGGCAAGCCCTGACTGCTGTGAGCCTGAATCCCAGGCGCTCAGTGACAACGGGGATTCGGAGTCTGCCATGAGCCCCTGAGCGGATGAATGCGTGCGACGCCGCGCCACGCTCGACAGGGCGTTTCGGGCGCCGCCGCCAGTGGAGGCCGAATGCGGCCAGGACGATTCCTTCTCACGTGCGCCATTCTCCTGTGTGTCGCCATCGCATGGAACGCGCTTGTCCACCTTGTCGTGCTGCAGGCCGCGAACGCGTCGGTGCAGCATCTGCGCCGCGCGGACCTCGCCGACAAGGCGTGGCTCTCGCTGGTGCTGACGGCGGGCATCGTCGTGATGTTCGTCGGAGGCTACGGACGGGTCGCGAGGAGCGGTTCGGTGCGCGAGGGCATCGGCTTCGGTTTGTTCTTCGCGGTTCTGGCGGGGCTTCTCGTCGATTTGAACCAGTACGTGCTGTTCCCGATTCCAGGCGCAGTCGCGATCCAGTGGTTTGCCGGCGGCGTCATCGAATTCAGCCTGTACGGCGTGATCGCCTCACGGCTGTACCCGCCGGACAGAGGCGCAGGATCAACGCGCAGCCGCAGGCTGTCGGCCAAGTAGGGCAGTCAGAACCTCCGGCCCGTCTGGCGGGTCCAACGGGAACATGCCAGATCGGTTCGGCGCCAGATAGCGGCGTGGTCAAGGCTCGGAGGCCCAAATGGCCTGGCGGCCGTCGGAACGGGCACGAGCAGCGGGCTGACCACTGGAGATCACCAGGCATGTCGACTCTCGCATGGCGCGCGTGGCGGCGGTGGACGTCCGCCGCAGGCATGAGGCCCTTCTGGCGGCGCGTGCCCCTGCGTGCGAGCGGTGCCCTGTTGCTGGCGATGTCAGCCGCCTGCGGTGTGGGGCCCAACCCCGCGTCACCGCCCGGCGCGGCGCGCTCGAGCCCGGCGACCCTGACGCTTCAACCGTACTTCCGCGAACTGAAGACGGTCCGGATCCGGGCCGGACAGACGTCCCTCACGATGCTGTTCGACACCGGCGGCGGCGCCACGCTCGTCACCCCCGATGTCGCCCGCCGGCTGGGCTGCCGGCCGTTCGGGCGCGACGTGGGGCGCCGCATGAGCGGGGAGCAGGTGGAGTTCAGGCAGTGCGAGGCGTTCGACCTGTCCGCGGGCGACTGGCGCCGGCCCGCCGCGGCCGTCGGCGTTCTGGATGTGAACGCCCTGCTGCCGCCGGAGTTGCCTAAACTGGACGGGGTCCTGGCGCTCGATGCGTTCAACGGCGACGTCATCACGCTCGACTGGGCGGCCGGCCTGGTGACCGTGCACGCCCGAGACACTGCCGACGCCGTGTTGCGTCAACACGGTCTGCCGGTGCGGATCGCGACCGGGGACAACGGCCGGTTCTTCTCTGCGTTCGTACCCGTGGCCGCCACGCGAGGGCAGCTCTGGTTCCTGCTCGACAGCGGCAACATCGCCGGCACGCTGGTGGCGCAGCATGTCGTGCGCGAGGGGCTGCTCACGATCGGTTCCGGGGGGGACATCTCGCTGAGCGTCGGGCCGCGCCCGGCCTTCGCCACTCGGACCGCCACCGCTGACCTGGTCATCGACGGCGCGCTCGGCACCGCGTTCCTCATGCGAGGGCCCGTGACGCTCGACCTTCGAGCCCGGCCGTCTGCGCCGTGAGATCCTGCGGCGTGCCGCCGGCTACCGCGCCTTGACCGGCTGGTAGGTGAACGACTCCTCCTTGATCGTGCCGTCCTTGTAGCGAATCGCGATGAATCCCTGCAGGGAGCTGTCCTCCTGCTTGCGGATGGTGAGCCCCTCGAACCAGATCGTGTTCCCGCTCGCCTTGACGAGCCGGAAGGTGACCGTCTCGCTCTTCTCCTCCCAGCCCTGCAGGTCGGGGTGGAAGTGCTTGAGCTTGAGTGAGACGCTTCCTTCTTCCTCGACCGCGATCATGACCTCGTAGAACACGACGTCCGTGTCTTTGTAGAGGCGAGCGGCGCCGAACATGCTCCCGCCGGCCGGCGGAAGCCAGACCTCCTCCGCCGTCGAGCCCAGGAATCCGCCCTTCCAATGCCCGACCAGCAGCGCGAGATCCGCCAGAGTGGCCTTGGGCCGAGGCGCGGATGCACTCAGCGTGAGCGTGTTCGGCGTCTGCCGGCTCTGCGCGGCGGCAAGCCCCGGCAGGAGCAGCACGCACAGCAGGGTTGCCGCAGCAGACGCTGTGCCTCTTTTCATGTCGCTCCTCGTACGGTCTGTGTGCGCCTGCCTGCAGCCCCGTTGCGCTCTCCGGGTCGCCACACCTGCAGCACGAACCGAGCCACAGTCGGCATCCACGGCACGGGCAGATTGTAAACGAGCAGATCGGCAAGAACGAGCGCTTCGGTGAGGTTGAGCGGCAGCCATCTCGCGGAACCTGCGGATTCACCGCTTCTGTAGGCTGGCGGAAGCGCCTGGGAGTCGAACCTGCGGCGGACACTGATTCTAAAGGACTTACGGCGTTTTAGAATTCTGCCGATCCTCAGATTCCTACCCTTTGCCGCGGTGAACCCCCAAATTGCCCCCAGCGAAAAGCGCGCTTGACAGGGTTTCGCACAACGACCATCTCGGGATCATCGAAGGGGGCCGGTTAGACCGGACCGCCTCGTCTAACGGCGCCGGCGTCTCTCGCCCGAAGGACCCACGCCTCTCCACGGCTCTCCGATGAAGAGCGGCGCGATCTCGTGCGTCGCGAACGCCGCCGCCGCATCGACATCCCAATCGGATGCGCGGGTGATCAGCGGGCTGACATCTCCAAGAAAGGTGCGGTCGGTCAATTTTTCGTGCAGGTTCATCTCGAACTCGGCGCGGCTGACCCGCAGCCCATCGTGCTCGAGATACCGGTGGAAGCAGGTCACGACGCGGGCCAGATCAACGGCCACCCGCCGACTGGCCGTGAAGAGATCGTAGAGATCCCTGCCCTTCTTCCGCTGATAGAGAGCCCGAAGCTTGGTGCCGAGCAGTTCGTCCAGCTGGAACGTCGTCACGTCGGCCGCACCCGTGAACCAGCGGGATTGGATCTCGAGCCGACGTTGGTCGTACCCGAAGACCGAGAAGTGCTCACGCGAGTTGATTTCGATCTTCAGGCGCATGGGCGCCGCCGGCAGGCCTTCCGCCTCCGTGCGGTACAGGAGGATCACCCTGCCCTCGTGAGCGGTGCGCTTGGGAGTTCCAAGCCACGGGTCAAGGACGCGGCGGATATCGTCGATCACGCCTCCGATCGGTCCCGCGTCCACCTGCACCAGGTCGATATCCTCCGAGTAGCGTGCCGCAGGTCGAATGTGGAGCTTGTAGAGCGCCGTTCCCCCGCGGAACGCGAGGCGATCGCCGATGCTGGAATCGGTGAACATCTCGACGAGCGCGCGGGACAGCATCAGGTCCTGCTCCACCTGAGACGTCATCGTCCACGGCGCTTCACCACGCCACTCCGTGATGTAGTCGAGCGGGATCACTGATCCACCTCGATGCGTTCGTTCAGAATCAGACGCCACCGCGAATCGCGCGACGCACGACGGGCAGACTTTCTGGCGCGAAGCGGCACGTACTCTTTGACCCTCAGCGCGATCTGATCGAACAACGCCGCCGCCAGATGGTCGGCTCCGATCCGTTCCAGGATGTAGCCGAGCCGCTGTGCCCACGGGAGCGGAGAGTGCCTGCCGTCGGCAATGAGCCTGCGGGCGTCCAGCTTCTCTGCCAGTTCGGAGAGGAGCGTTGCGACGTGTGACAGGCCGCCGGCGTGCCGGGGGTAGCCCACCAGATCGAAGGCGGTTGCTTCTGGCGTCGAGAGACGAATCACGCCTCGCATGGTATTTCGACTCTCGGTCGGAATATCTGCGACGTTCCCGCGTGCGATGAACTGCACACGGACCCGGCCGCATTGGATCTCAGGCCTGTTGGCCGCGACGACCGTCTGGAAGACCATCGGCGCCTGATGGGCTGCGCCATGCAGGCTCGCAGCCGATAGCAGGCCCACGTAGTAGGCGAGGCCCAGGTGCGCCATCATCTGCGGCACAAACTGATCGGCTGGCAGGCAGCCCAGCGAGCGGTATTCGGGAGGCACCACCACGAAGAAGCCGCGCAGCGGCATCGCCACCTGGCCCTTCTCGCGGAGTCGGCGGATGGATGCGCGCGCGGCAATGACGGACGAGCCTAGGGCTGCGGCGGCGTCAGTGGTCGTGAAATGGTAGCGTCCGCGAGCGACCAATCCGTCCGTGTAGTTGGCGATGTCCACAGCGAGCCTCCGGAAATGCTTAGTCAAAGTAGCGCGCTGCGTGACTTTTATCAACCAGATCCGGGGCCGGAGCGGAGTCGCTGCGCAGGATTCGTGCGGAACGGCCTGATTTCAGTTGCTTCCGCGGTTTGAGCGGCAGCGATCGACCGCAAGAGGCGGAACTGTCGGATTGGGAGAATGGCGGAAGCGCCTGGGAATCGAACCTCTGGCTCAATGGCTGTAACCTACTTAAACCACTACGCTTAGATGACTTAGGAGACTGCCTGGGTTGCCCCAATTGCCTACCTTTCCTACCTTGGGGCCAATTCTAGGCACAAATCAGGCACGCGAAGGAAGCCTACTAGTTTCTTAGTAGATCGGCGCGCATCGAAAAGCCGGGCGTAGAATCGAGCGGCGAACAGCAACGAAGGGCGGAGGTTGCGATGTGGATTGCCCTGCGTTCCGATGCTCGGTGTGGTACGCCCCTTGGAGGATCGCGATGAAGACCCTCTGCGCATGTCTCGTGTTGCTGTCGGTGCTTGGCGTGACCGCATCCAACGCACAGTTCAAAGACGGAGTGCCGGCGACGCTGCCACACACGAAACAGTACGACTTCAAGTCGACGATCAATGGCGTGTCCTATCGGCTCTGGATCACGGCGCCGGCGACGATCGATACCAGAGTCTCTTATCCCGCGATGTATATCCTGGACGGAAACGAACTGGCAGGAACCGCCGCGTATGTCTCGACCAAGCTCGCTTTCGACAAGGAGATCAAACCAGCCGTGGTCGTTGTCATCGGATACCCGTACGACGGCCTCGACAAGTGGCTGATCGAGCGCGCTCGCGATCTCACGCCCTTCCGTAATCGTCCTAATCCCAACGATCCGGGCTCGTTGGAGACCAATCCCACTGGCGGAGGGCGGACGTTTCTGAAAGTCATCGAAGAGGAAATCAAGCCACTCGTGGCGGGGCGCTTCCGCATCGATCAGGCGCAGCAGTCCATCCTCGGTCACTCCTACGGCGGGCTGCTCGTGCTGTACGCAATGTTCCACAATCCGACGGCGTTCTCGACCTACGGCATCTCGAGCCCGGCGATCTGCTACGACGACGGTGAAGTGCTCGCGGAGGAAGCCGGGTTTACCGCGCGCGCCAGATCTGGAGCCCTGGATCTCCGAATTCTGGTGAACTCCGCGGGCGACGAACAGTACAAAGGCAGCGATCCGAAACTCCTCGACCTTCCAGACAACAAGTATGGCCGCATGATCGATAACGCGTCCGAACTTGCCGACCGACTCGCCGGACTGAGCCCGAAGATCCACGTCACGCGGACGATCTTCCCCGGAGAAAGTCACACGTCCGCGGTGTCGTCGAGCCTCGTTCGCTTCCTGCGTTTCGCTCTTGGAATGAACTGAGCGGCTGCGTCACGGGCTTCCAGAGACGGCTCGGCATCAGAAGAAGCTGTGTCACGACCTGGCCGTTACCGGCGAGCTGTGACCTGCGCGGGCAGCGTCCGAGAACGGACGTGATGTTCACACAGCCCACCGCAGCAGGCACTCACAACCTGTGGAACTCAGGTGCGGCGTTCGGCTAGTTCACGGAGACGCGACGTGTCTCCCGCGATGAGCGCGTCCTTCTTTGCCCGCGTCCAGCGCTTGAGTTGAGATTCTCGCTTGCGAGCAGCGGGCCAGGACTCGTGCGCTTCTGAGTAGACGAGGCGCACCGGTCTGTGCGCCGCCGTGTGCTCGGCGCCGTGCCCTTCGTTGTGGATCCGCTCGCGCGCGGCCACGTCGGACGTCGAGCCGACGTAGTAACTGCCGTCGGCGCACTTGAGGATGTAGACGAAGCAGGGCGAGGTGGCAGGCGCTGGTGTCTGGCCCTTCGACTCCCCTTCGACTCGCTCGGATACGGGCGCTCGCTCAGGGTCGCTCAGGGCCATTCGCCTCGGCCCGTTGGTCTGGAGCGCCTCGCGCGAGCGGGTTGAGGACGTCGGACGCGAGGGTGGATTCTTGCCCTCGCGAGTCGAATGGCTTGCCATGAGCGAGGCCCTCGGAGTGCATGGGACAGGCGCTGGTGTCTTGCCCTTCGACTCGCCCGCAACTGCGCGCTCGCTCAGGGCCATTCTCCATGGCCGCGGCGAGTCGAATGGCTCGCCATGAGCGAACCCGCGAGCCGTCGTCAGGAAGCCGCGGGTGAGTCGAATGGCGGAAGCGCCTGGGAGTCGAACCCAGCCCTCCCGCGATCAGCGGGAGGCGTCCGATTTTGAAGACCGGGAGGGCCACCGGGCCCCGTTCGCTTCCATCGGGCAGATGCCGTCGTGGGCGGCTGTCGGCATCATACCGCAGAGGTCAACGGAGTGGCGACGTGCCCCGGACACACCTTCGGCCGGCATCGCGCACGGTCGTGCGGCCACTGTGGGGGTGGGATCCCGAAAAGCGCTCCGAGGGCGCGTCGGAGCAGCGCCACGACTCGGGAACGACTGAAGCGCCGGCCCCGCTCGGGAGCGGAGCCGGCCGATGAGATCGATCGGGCGCTAGCCTTCGATCAGCCGAACGTCGCCCGCGCGCGGGCCCTTGCCCGAGTCTTCAGGCGTGAACTCCACGTGCTGCCCTTCGCGCAGCAACTCGAACACCGCACCGCGCACCGAGCTGCGATGGAAGAAATGCTCGAGCCCACTCTCATCGCGAATGAAGCCAAAGCCCTTGTCAATGAGGAGACGTGCAATCGTCCCAGTCGGCATACGAGAAACCTCCCGATACGGGTGATCCTTCACCCGTGGTTCGATCCCGCCGCCCGACCGCCCCCCGCACACGCATACGGGGTCCTCTGGGGACGATTAGATCGAAATTTGCGCCAAGTTTAGGGACTTACCTGACAGAAAGTCAAGCAGGTTGTCGTGCGACGGCCCAATTCACCCTATCGGAACGGCTACCTGGCCGGCTTGGGCGTCGGGGCCGGCGGGGGGTAGGTTGACCAGAAATGCCGGCCGCAGCCCGGGCAGACCCAGTACTGGTCGGGCGCCCAGGCGGCCCCCGGCGCGGGGTCCTTCATCTCCATCTGCTGGCCGCACCGCTGGCACCGGATTCTGAGAAGCGTCTCGCTCATGCCCGGATTCTAGCACGGCGCGCCGCGTTGCCTCCGGAGACCGGTGCGGCTACGATCGGAAGGCGATGCTGATCGGGATCGTGCTCGCCGCCGGGGCCTCGAGCCGCATGGGACGTCCGAAGGCGCTGCTGCCGATCGGGACGGAGACCTTCGTGTCCCGCGTGTGCCGGGTGCTTGCCGAGGGCGGGGTCGATGACGTCATTGTGGTGGTCGGGCCGGAAACCTCCGACGTCCGGCATGCGCTGGATCGGGCCGGCATCCGCGCCCGCGTCGTCGAGAATCCCTGGCGCGACCAGGGACAGCTGACGTCCCTGCAGGTGGGGCTCACCGCCGCCGACCGTCCCGGTGTCGAGGGGGTGCTGGTGCAGCTGGTGGACGCGCCGCTGGTGGCGCCTTCGACCGTGCGCGCCGTGCTCGAGACGTTCCGCAGGACGCGGGCTCCCATCGTGCGGCCGGCCGTCGGCGCGCGCCACGGGCATCCGGTGCTGTTCGCGCGATCGGTGTTCGATGAACTGCGGGCGGCTGACCCGGCTCTTGGTGCCAGGACGGTGGTGCGCGCGTACGCGGCGCGCGGCGTCGATGTGCCGGTCGACGATCCCGGGGCATGCCAGGACATCGACACGCCGGAGGACTACGAACGGCTGATTGGGAAGTTCCCGTCGGACGCCGGCTGAACGGCATTGGGGTCAGAGCCCAACGCCCTCCATCGGCGTGCGTTGGGATCTGACCCCAATGCGATGTCGAATCCCGAACCCCGAGTCCCGAATCCCGAGCCCCGAGTCCCGAATCCCGAGTCCCGAGCCCCGAGCCCCGAGCGTCAGCCCATCCGCACCCAGCGGACCAGCGTCGCGAAGTTGGGCGGCTTGCCGAACATCAGCAGCCCGATGCGGAAGACCTTCGCGGCGAACCACAGCATCGCCACGGCGCCGGCGGCGCTCACGACCACCGACAGCAACGACTGCCACAGCGGCGGCGGCGTGGCCGACGCCATGCGCAGCATCGTGACGAAACTGCTCACCGGCGGGAGGAAGCTCAGGACGATCGCAAACGTCGAGTTCGGATCGCGGCTGATGGGCATCCAGAGGATCCAGGGGACCATGATGACCATCATCACCGGCGTCATCAGGCCCTGCGCCTCGCGCATCTCGTTGACGGCGGCGCCAATGGCGGCCATGAACGCGCCCACCGACAGGTACGCGATGAAGAAGAAGATGAGCAGGAACACGATGAGCATCGGATCGAGCATGCCGAGCGAAGCGAACGACAGCAGCGCCACCACCCCGAGGCCGAGGTAGAGCGCGAGCACCAGGAAGCCGACCGCCATCTGGCCGAAGATCTTGCCGACCATCAGCTCCATCGGCGACGTGGCCGACAGCAGCACTTCGACGACGCGGCTCTGCTTCTCCTCGACGGTGGTGGTCAGCAGGTACTGCCCGCTGAGCATCACCGACACGAGCAGCAGGGCCATGAACATGGCGGGCATCACCTGGTTCAGGAACTCGTTGGTGCGATTCTCCCCGGCGGCCGTCACGGTCCTCGACGTCACCTTGTCGATCCGCGTGAGGGCGTCGATCTGCGCGCGTTCGATGCCCGACTTCCGGATGCGCGCGCCGATGATCGCCTCGCGGACCCCGTCGCTGATTTCCTCCTCGACGCGGTCGTCGAGCTTCGCACGGACGAAGATCTCGTAGCTGCCGAAGCTGGCCTTGCCGGGCGCACGGTCGACGGCGTCGCTGTGGACGACCACCAGCGCGAGGCGGCCCGTCCCAGCCTCGCCCTTCTCGGGCGCGGCCTTGAGCGGGTCCTTCGCGGTTTCCACGTCAGCGCCCAGGTTCAGGGACACCACCGTCAGGACCGGCACGTCACCCAGCGCCGTGCTGAGCGCGGAGTCGATCTGTCCGCCGGCGCCCGACGACCGCAGCGCCGCCGGCATGGCGTTCTGGAGCCGCCTGTAGTCCGCGTCCCGCCGTTTCGCGAGCTGCTCCTTCGTCAGGTAGGCGGTCAGCGCCGGCGTCACCTCGCCGGTCGGGTCGATGATCGCCACGTCGCCGACGACCTTCGGCGGCGAGTTGTGCATCATCCGCGGCAGGATGAAGATCATCGCGCCGATGAGGACGGGCGTCACGAGCACGCCGAACACGAAGGCCTTCGTGCTGGCCGTGGCGAGGAACTCGCGCTGCGCGACGAGCAGGATCTTCTTCATGCGCGTCCTCCCGCCTGCGCCGTGCCGGGCTCGCGCACGGCTTCCCGCAGCGACCCGGCGTCGGCGGACTCGCCGCTGACGATGTCGATGAAGATGTCTTCCAGCGTCGGGCGGCGCAACTCGAGCCGCGACGGCGCCATCGCCGCCGCCACCGCCTGCATCACCGCGCCGGGGCTGGCCGCCGGCGCCATCATCAGCTCCCAGGTCTCGCCGTCCTGCTGCATGCCCTGGACGCCCGGGATCGACGCGAGCGCGGACGTGTTAGCGGCCGGGTCCAGCGGTTCGAAGAGAATGCTGCGCGGCGCGAACCGCGACCGGATGCTGCCCAGGGTGTCGTCGAGCACTTTCAGGCCCTTGTGAATCATCACGATGTGGTCGCACAGCTGCTCGGCGTAGGTCATCACGTGCGTGGAGAAGAGCACCGTGGCGCCGCGCGCGTGCTCCTCGAGGACCAGGTCGCGCAGCAGCCGCTGGTTGACGGGGTCGAGGCCGCTGAACGGCTCGTCGAGGATGATGAGCGACGGCCGGTGGATGACCGCCGCCAGGAACTGCACCTTCTGCTGCATCCCCTTCGAGAGCTCCTCGCAGCGTTTGTTTACGACCGCGCCGAGTTCGACGCGGTCCAGCCACCGCTTCACGCGCGCGTCCAGATCCAGGCCCTCATCGCCCTTCAGCTTGGCCATGTAGGCCAGGAACTGGCCCACGCGCATGCGCTTGTAGAGGCCACGCTCCTCCGGGAGGTAGCCGATCTGGTCCTTGGCCTCCATCGCCGATCGATGCCCGAGCACGGAGAGTTCTCCGCGATCGGGCATCTGGATCGACAGGATCATCCGGATCGTGGTGGTCTTGCCCGCGCCGTTCGGGCCGATCACCCCGTAGAGGGCGCCCTGCGGCACGGTCAGGTCGAGGTCCCGCACGGCGACGGTGTCGCCGAACGTCTTGGTCAGACCTTTCAGGACAATCGCATCCGGCATAGACGCTCCCGTGAGAGCGGGCTCCACGACCCGTGCATGCGGCGGGATCAGGCCGCCGCATGCGGGTCGTGGAGCCGCACCTATCTGCTCTGCTTGAGGTACTTGAAGAACTCCCCTTCGGTCGACAGGATGAGCGTGGTGTCCGTCCCCATCGTCTTCCGGTAGGTCTCCATCGTCTTCAGGAACTGGTACAGCTCGGGATCGCGTCCGTACGCCTCGGCGTAGATGCGCGTGGACTCGCCGTCGGCCTTGCCCATCACTTCCTGGGCCTTCTTGTAGGCCTCGGACTGGATGCCCTTCAGATCCCGCTCCTTCTGACCGCGGATCTCGGCCGCCTTGCCCTGGCCTTCCGAGCGCGACCGCTCGGCGATGCGGCGCCGCTCGGAGATCATCCGCTCGTAGACCTTCTGCTGGACTTCCGCCACGTAGTTCACGCGGCGGACCTGTACGTCGACCAGCTCGATCCCGAACTCCGCCACGATGTTGCGGGACTTGTCGAGGATCGCGCGGGTGATCTTGTCGCGGCCCATGGCGATCTTCCCGATGACGTCCGCCACGCTCATGTCGATGCCCGCGTTCTCCTCGGACTCCGAAAACGTGCGATCCGTGCTGCGCACGACCTCGATGAGGTCGTTGTTCGCGATGACGTTCCGTGTCTCGCCATCGACGATGTCGTCGAGGCGCGACTGTGCGCTGCGTTCGTCCCCGACGCGTTGGTAGAACAGCAGCGGGTCCTTGATGCGCCACCGGGTGTAGGTGTCCACCCAGATGTACTTCTTGTCCTTGGTCGGAATCTGGTTCGGATCGCCGCTCCATTCGAGCCAGCGCTTGTCGAGGACGTGCACCGTCTGGATGAACGGCACCTTCACGTGCAGACCGGGGTCCGCGTGTGCACTGCCGATGGGCTCGCCGAATTGGGTGATGATGGCCTGCTCGGTCTCGCTGATCGTGTAGAGCGATGACGACAGCGTGATGAGGAGCAGGAACGCGCCGACGCCGATGATGATGTTCCTCACTGCTTGGCCTCCTGCTTGATCGGATCCAGGTTCAGGAGGGGCAGCAGCCCCTTCATCGACGAGTCGATGATGAGCTTGCGTCCGGTCTTCGGCAGGATCTCGTTCAGGGTCTCCAGGTAGAGCCGCTTGCGCGTCACGTCGGGCGCCTTGCGGTACTCGTCGTAGATGTTGACGAAGCGGGAGACGTCGCCGCGGGCGTTGTTGACGCGCTCGAGGGCGTAGCCTTCCGCGGCCCGGACCACGCGCTCGGCCTCGCCGCGCGCGTTGGGCACGGTCTGGTTGTAGTCGGCCCAGGCTTCGTTGATGAGGCGCTCCTTCTCCTGGATCGCCTGGTTGACCTCGTTGAAGGCCGGCTTGACCGGGTCCGGCGGGTTCACGTCCTGCAGCACGATCTGCAGCACCTCGATGCCGGTCTCGTAGTGGTCGCACAGCTTCTGCAACGCGAGCTTCGCATCCACCTGGATGGCCTCGCGTCCGACCGTCAGCACTTCGTTGACGCTGTGGTCTCCGACCACCGCGCGCATCACGGCCTCGTTCATGTCCCGGAACGTCGTGTCGCCGCGCTGGGCGTCGAGCCGCCGCACCTTGAAGAGGTACTTGTACGGGTCCTTGACTTTGTACTGCACGATCCACTCGACAACGGCGACGTTGAGGTCGCCGGTCAGCATCAGCGACTCGGCCTTGGTCGCATCGGTCGCTTCGAACTCCGACTTCACGCCGGCCGACGTGGTGCGGAACCCGAACTCGGCCTTCAGTTGCCGCTGCACGGGCACGCGCGTGACCCGGTCGATCAGCGGGATCTTCAGATGCGGACCGGGGTCCGCCGGAGGGCCGACGAAGCGGCCGAACCGCTGCACCACCCCGACTTCATCCGCGTTCACCTGGTAGTACGCCGAGAAGAGGAGAATCACCCCGAACAGGATCAGCGCGATCCTGCCGAGGAGTCCTCCGCGGCCCTGGAACGAGAACGACGGCAACTTGCCGACGTCGACGACGTTCCCGGCACGAGTGCGCCAATCACGGACATCCATCTGCACGAGTCCTTTCTGGCACGAGCCCCGGACGGCGCGCGCCCGTCACGACGGGCGGCACGTCCGGACCCTCACAGCGTATACGAAGGCCGACAGGCCGGTGTTGCGAAATGCGGGAAGGGTACCGGCCTGGAAACGCACCAACAACAGGGAGGGAGGGAGAAGTGGTGGACCTGACCGGGATCGAACCGGTGACCTCCTGAATGCCATTCAGGCGCGCTCCCAGCTGCGCTACAGGCCCATTGCGACCAGACGTCTCATTCTAGCCCAAGTCAGCCACTTCCATCCACACGCCCAGCACGGCGGCCACGAGACGCAGACGGTGTGCACGCATGAGCGGTTCTACTTGGCGGGATCGGGGGCGACGGCGTGGGCGCGCGTCAGCCAGCGGACCAGTTGCGAGGCGGCGTCGGCCGGCGTGGATCCGTAGAACGGCATGAGCGACGACGGCATGCCCGGCAGCCGCGTGATCTGCGCCCGCCAGCGATTGACCTGAACCGCGGACGTCTCGATGACGTACAGACGCCCGCCGATTTCCTGTTCGAAGCGCTGGGTTGCCGTCGCCATGTAATTCCCGTTTCCGAACGATGAGGCCCACAACCCGCCGGCGACCGCGAGCACATCCCGCGATGAAGGCTCAGTCATTCTACGCAACGCAGCGACACAATCAAGCGAAGCGTCGCGCGAAGGTGCCATCCACAGCGCAGACACCGCGTACTCGTCCCGATTCACGGCCAGAAAACGCATGGCGCTGTCGGAGCGTCCACAGGTTTTCCACGCCGGCGTCCACACGTTTTCCACAGGCCGTTTTCGCTCGCGATCGCCGGCACGTGCGCTTGACGCTCCCTGGACCCCCGACTACGCTTGCATGGCAGGATCCGGTGATGCTGAGATTCGACTCCGCCGCGCCCCGTTTCGGCCGCCGCGCCGCGCTTGCGTGCGTGCTGGCGACGGCGTGGCTGATCGGCGCCGGGGCCGTGCCGTCGGGCGCGCAGGAGGCGGCTCCGCTGCCCAGCTACCGCGTGTTCCTGATCGACGGCACGCCGCTGGTGAGCTACGGCGAATTCGCGCACAGCAGCGGCCGCGTCGTGTTCACGATGCCGCTGGGCGCCCTCGCGCAGCCGGACGCGCTGCAGGTGATCAGCCTGCCCGAGTCCGTCGTCGACTGGGACCGGACGAACCGGTACACCGACGCCGTGCGCCAGCGGCGCTACGCGGTCACGCAGGGCGAAGCGGACTATCTCACGCTGGGCAACCTGGTGGCGCGCGCGCTGAGCGACATGGCGTTTGCGCCGGACCCGGGCACGAAGGTGCGCATCGGCGAGGAGGTCCGTGGCCGCCTGCTGGCGTGGCCGTCCGAGCACTTCGGGTATCGCGCGGCCGATGTCCGCGACCTGCTGGCGATTGTCGAAGAGTCGCTGTCCGACGTGCGCGCCGGATCGGGCGAGCAGGCCTTCGACCTCAACCTGGTCGCGACGGTCGAGTCGCCGGTCGAGCCCCTGCTGCCGGAGCCGCCGTTCGACGAGGCGGTGAGATTGGCAAGGTTGGCGTCGCGCGCCGCCGACTCGTCGCACGAGCGCGTGTCGCTGCAGTCGGCGATTCTCGTCGTGCTCGGCCAGCAGCGGGCGCGGGCGCCGGAGCCCTGGATGCGGGAGGCAGAGCGGCGCGTGAAGCAGTCACTGGCCTTCGACGCGCGCGTGGATCGACAGTACGCGGATCTCGCCCGCGGCACCCGCGACGCCGCCCGCGCCTTTGCGACGCGCGGCGACGTCCGGGCCGTCGAGCGGCTGGCGCAGGACGTGCGGCGGCAGGACAAGGCCTGGGCCAGCCGCCGTCCGGACAGCATCGCCGGCCTGCTCGCAGAGCTGTCCGCCGCGCTCGAGGCCGCCCGCCACAACAGGCTCGCGCTCGACCGCTGGCAATACCGGCTCCAGACGTTCGGCGCCTATAAGCACGCGACCGAGTCGGCG
>Ga0315287_10001287_pt1 | contig 22995 bp, 20 predicted proteins | sample YL17G11_0_MG_FD_205037 | JGI IMG/M metagenome (GOLD analysis project Ga0315287, IMG submission 205037) | Sediment microbial communities from Yellowstone Lake, YNP, Wyoming, USA - YL17G11_0 | ecosystem: Environmental > Aquatic > Freshwater > Lake > Sediment | place: USA: Wyoming | collected... | reverse complement strand
GCCTTCTACGAGCGCGGCGCCCTCGTCCAGCGCCTCGCCCCCGCCGAGATCACGAGCGTCGGAGGAGAACCGGCCCCACCCACCCGACGATCCCGTTACCGCTGGACCGTTACGACGCCGTGACCCTCGGGTGCCGGTGAGGGTCGTTCGCGCCCGGCGCTGGTAGTCTGCCCCCGAGAACCCGGGCGCATCCCCATCCTCCGCGCCCCAGACGACGAAGAGAAGACGAAGAGACGCAGATGTCCCGACCTCCCACCAATCTCCCCCCGAAGTCGGCCACCATGGCCGAGCACGGCAAGCACGACACCGACACGGGCTCCCCCGAGGTCCAGGTGGCGCTGCTCACCGACCGGATCAACCACCTGACCGAGCACCTGCGGGTGCACCAGAAGGATCACCACAGCCGCCGCGGCCTGCTCATGCTGGTCGGCCGCCGGCGCCGGCTGCTCGACTACCTCGCCAAGAACGACGTCGAGCGCTACCGCGCCCTGATCGCCAAGCTCGGCCTTCGGCGCTAACCGATCTCCCTCCGGTCGGCTGCTCTCCGGTGGCCGACCCCCACTGAAAGTCCAAGACAGCGCAGCGGTTCAGCTGCCAGTCGCCGATCCCCCGGCCCACAGCGATGCCGGTCGGGTGGCCGACAACTGGGAACTGGACGGCTGCTCCACACAGCGGGGCCCGAAGGCGGGCCCCAGAAGAGAGCATCCAATGGCGGAGAGTCACTCCGTATCCCGTCCCGTAACCGGGACCGACAAGACCCTGTCCTTCGAATCCGGCAAGCTGGCCGGCCTGGCCGACGGCGCCGTGACCGTGCGCATGGGCGACACGATGGTGCTGGTCACGGCCACCGCCTCGCGTTCGGTGCGGGAGGGGGCGGACTTCTTCCCCCTCACCGTCGACATCGAAGAGCGCATGTACGCCGCGGGCAAGATCCCCGGCTCGTTCTTCCGCCGGGAGGGCAAGTCCAGCGACCAGGCCATCCTGACCTGCCGCCTGATCGACCGGCCGCTGCGCCCCTCGTTCCCCGAGGGCTTCCGCAACGAGATCCATGTGGTGGGCACCGTGCTGGGTGCCGACCAGGAGAACCCCCACGACGTGCTGGCCATCAACGCCGCCAGCGCGGCGCTGTGCATCTCGCCGATCCCCTTCGACGGGCCACTGGGCGCGGTGCGCCTGGCGTTCACCCCCGAGGGCACCTGGATCCCCTACCCGACCTGGGAGGAGGGCAACGAGTCCACCTTCGAGATGGTCGTGGCCGGCCGCCTGCTGGACGACGGTGACGTCGCCATCATGATGGTCGAGGCCGGCGGTGGCGAACACGCCTGGCAGCACTACGAGGCCGGTGCCCCCAAGGTCACCGAGGAGATCGTGGCCGCGGGCCTCGAGGCCTCGAAGACCCACATCAGGGACGCCATCGAGCTCCAGCAGGAGCTCATCGACGCCCTCGGCGGCAAGCCCGAGATCTTCGAGTTCTCGGTCGCGGTGGACTACAGCGACGAGATCTTCGCCGCCGTGGAGGCCGCGGGCACCGACCGGGTCGCCGCCAGCCAGCAGATCGCCGACAAGGCCGAGCGCGGTATCGCCGAGGGCGAGGTCAAGGAGGCCCTCCTGGCCGAGCTGGCCCCGCAGTTCGAGGACGTGGCCGGCGCCGACAAGCAGATCAAGGCCGCCATCCGGTCCCTGACCAAGAAGCTGGTGCGCAAGCGCATCGTCGAGGACGGCATCCGCATCGACGGTCGGGGCACCCGGGACGTCCGGGCCCTGTCCTCGGAGGTCCACCTCGTCCCCACGGCGCACGGCTCGGGCCTGTTCCAGCGGGGTGAGACCCAGGTCCTCAACGTGACCACGCTGGGCATGCCCCGCATGGAGCAGATGCTCGACAGCATCGGTGGCGACACCTCCAAGCGCTACATGCACCACTACAACTTCCCGCCGTTCTCCACCGGCGAGACGGGCTTCATGCGGGGCCCGAAGCGCCGCGAGATCGGCCACGGCCTGCTCGCCGAGCGGGCGCTGCTGCCGGTCATCCCGCCCTCCTCGGAGTTCAGCTACACGCTGCGCCTCGTGTCCGACGTGTTGAGCTCCAACGGCTCCACGTCGATGGGCTCGGTGTGTGCCTCGACCCTGTCGCTGATGGACGCCGGTGTGCCGATCAAGGCCCCCGTGGCCGGCATCGCCATGGGCCTCGTCTACGCCGAGGGCAAGTACACGGCCCTGACCGACATCCTCGGGGCCGAGGACGCGTTCGGGGACATGGACTTCAAGGTGGCCGGGACGAGCGAGTTCGTGACCGCCCTGCAGCTGGACACCAAGATCGACGGCATCCCCGCCGACGTCCTGGCCTCCGCCCTGCAGCAGGCTTACGAGGCCCGCACCCAGATCCTCGAGGTCATGCTCGAGGCCATTCCCGAGCCTCGCGACGACGTGGCCGACACGGCACCGAAGATCATCAGCTTCGAGATCCCGATCGACAAGATCGGTGAGGTCATCGGGCCCAAGGGCAAGGTCATCAACGCCATCCAGGCCGAGACCGGCGCCGACGTCAACGTCGACGACGACGGCACCGTGGGCACCGTCTCCATCGGCTCGACCGACAAGCAGGCCGTCGAAGAGGCCCGCCGTCAGATCGAGCTGATCATGGACCCGCCGGAGGCCGAGGTCGGCAAGACCTACGACGGCAAGGTCGTCAACATCACCAAGTTCGGCGCCTTCGTCAACATCCTCCCGGGCCGTGACGGCCTGGTCCACATCTCCAAGCTCGGTGGCAACCGCCGCATCGACCGGGTCGAGGACGTCGTCTCGCTGGGTGACCCCATCCAGGTCCGGGTCGATGACATCGACCCCGACGGCAAGGTGTCCCTCACCCCGCTGGGCGAGCACGGCGGCGACGACGACGGCGACGCCCCGGCACCGCGTGAGTCCCGTGACCGCGGCGAGTCCCGGGACCGGGATCGTGGCGGCGATCGGGACCGCGACCGGGGTGAGTCCCGTGATCGGGACAGCCGCCCCAGCCGGGACGACGACCGTCGCCCCGCCCGGGACGACGACGCCCCCGGCAGCGACAACGGCGATGACCGCGCCGTGAAGGTCTCCTTCGAGGACGAGTTCGAACAGGAGCTCCAGTCCGAGTTCGGCGACCTGGGCCCGGCGGCTCCCGCCGGCAGTGGTGGCGGTGGCCGTGACCGTGGCGGGCGCGGCGGTGGCCGTGACCGTGGTGGTCGGGGCCGGGACTCCCGGCGCTGAGCGAGCGCCGCGCCGCGGGGCCCTGCGGCCCGGCGGTGAAGTCGCCAAGAGCGAGTAGATGATCCAGTCGAGCACCCTCGCTGACGGCCTGCGGGTCGTCACCGAGGACCTGCCCCACGCGCCGTCGGTCGCCGTCGGCGTGTGGGCGCAGGTGGGTGCCCGCGACGAACCCGACGCCCTCGCCGGGGCGTCGCACTTCCTGGAGCACCTCCTCTTCAAGGGCACGGCCGACCGGTCGGCCCTCGAGATCGCCGAGGCCGTCGACCGGGTCGGCGGCGACATGAACGCCTTCACCGGGCGGGAGGTCACCGCCTTCTACGCCCGGGTCCCCGCCGGCGAACTGGCGATGGCGGTCGATCTCCTGGCCGATGTGGTCGTGGAGCCGGCCTTCCACAGCGACGACGTCGAGGTCGAGCGCGACGTCATCCTCGACGAACTGGCCGCCAGCCTCGACACCCCGGACGACCGCATCCACGTGGCCCTGACCGAGGCCGTCTTCCCCGGCCACCCGCTGGGCCGAGAGGTCATCGGCAGCGTCGAGACGGTCACCGGCCTCGACCGGGACACCATCGCGGACTTCCACCGTCGCTACTACCGGACCGAGGACCTGCTCGTGGCCGTGGCCGGCCCGGTGGACCACGAGGACATCGTGCGCCGGGTCACCGACCGCTTCCCGAGCGGACGCAGCGACGGCCTGGTGGCTCGCACGCCGCCCGGGGCCGATGTCGTGGCGGTGACCACGGTGGACCGGCCCGGTGAACAGACCCACATCGCCCTGGGCTGGCGGTCCCTGTCCTCGGGGCACCCCGACCGCTACGCCCTGGCCGTGGCCAACCAGGTCCTCGGCGGCGGTCTGTCCAGCCGCCTGTTCCAGGAGATCCGCGAGAAGCGGGGCCTGGCCTACTCGGTGTGGTCCTCGCCGTCGCCCGCCTCAGACGCCGGGCAGTTCACGGCCTACGCGGGGACGGCCCCGGAGCAGGCCACCGTCGTGCTGGAACTGCTGGTCGGCGAGGTAGACCGACTGCTGGCCGACGGCATCACGGAGGCCGAGCGGGACATCGCGGTCGGGTATCTCACCGGGTCCCTCGTGCTCGGACTCGAGGACACGGGCAGCCGCCTGGGTCGCACCGGCGGGCTGATGAGCGCCTTGGGCCGGGTCGTCCCCATCGACGAGGACGTGGCCGCCCTGCGGGCCGTCACCGTCGACGACGTGGCCGCCGTGGTCAAGCGCGTGCTCGGGGGAGCCCGGGCGGTGGCCGTCGTGGGGCCCCGGGACGACGGCCTCGACCGGGTCCTGGCCGCACTGGGAGCGACCGTCGGGGGGTAGGGTCCGCGCCATGACCCTGCGTGTCGCCGTGTTCGGCGCCGGCGGACGGATGGGGGCCACGGTCTGCGCGGCCGTCGACGCCGACCCCGACTTGGAGCTGGTCGCGGCCATCGACCCCCACCACGCCGGGTTCGACCTGCGGGAGGTGACCCGGGACCAGAGCTTCGGCGCCATCCAGGTCAGCCCGAGCGCCGAGAGCCTGGACCCGAAGGCGGTCGACGTCGCCGTCGACTTCACGGTGCGGGCGGCGGCCAAGAAGAACCTGGACTGGCTGGCCGCTAACGGGGTGCACGCCGTGGTCGGCACGACCGGGTTGACCGAGAAGGACTGTGACCGGCTACGCAAGCAGTTCACGAAGAGCAACTGCATCGTCGCCCCCAACTTCGCCATCGGGGCGGTGCTGATGATGCGCTTCGCCGAAATGGCCGCGCCCTACTTCGAGTCGGCCGAGATCATCGAACTGCACCATGGCGAGAAGGTCGACGCCCCCTCGGGCACGGCCATGCTCACCGCCGAGCGCCTGACCAAGGCCTCCGACGACTGGATCGACGACCCGACCCGGACCGAGGTCGTGAAGGGGGCCCGGGGCGGTCGGGCCGGGCCCATCCCCGTCCATTCGGTCCGCCTCAGGGGCCTGGTCGCCCACCAGGAAGTCCTGCTCGGGACCATGGGCCAGACCCTCAGCATCCGCCACGACTCCTACGACCGCAGCTCGTTCATGCCCGGCGTCCTCCTCGCCGTGAAGAAGGTCGCCGACACCCCCGGCCTCACCGTCGGCCTCGACCAGGTCCTCGGCCTCTGAGCACCCCGGCGGTTGCGCCGGAAAACTTCTGACACTTAGAATGCCAGAAGTGTGACCGAGGGGGGGTTCATGTGATCGTCGAAGTCGGCCGTGGCGAGCTGAGTGACGTGCGGGTCGTCGTCGACGACGCCTGGGACCTGGGCGACGAACAGGCCCGTCTGCGGGTCGACACCTTCGGCCTCTCGACCAACAACATCACCTACGGCGTCTATGGCGACGCCATGCGCTACTGGGACTTCTTCCCGGCCGACGACGGCTGGGGCCGGATCCCGGCGTGGGGCTTCGGTGAGGTCGTCGAGAGCCGCTCATCGCACCTCGAGGCTTCATCTGCTCACTGTCCGAGACCTGAGGGAAGGGAACTCCATGGCCGAGCGCAACGCCCCGACCTACGGCGAGCCGAACTGGGAGATGGTGGGGCGCTGGCTCCACCTGCCCCCGGAGGAGGACGGGCCCTTCTGGGCCCTCAACCTGATGAAGTACCGGGAGGCGGCCGCCTACGAGGACGGTTCGGAACGAGGGATGAGTGGCCGTGAGGCCGACGACGCCTACGCGCCGCTGGGGCCGTTGGCCGCCATCGGCGCCACGGTGGCCTTCCACGGGGACGTGACCGACCAGACCCTCGGCGAGCCGGCGTGGGACCGGGTCGGGATCGTGCGCTATCCGACCCGCGCCGCCTTCTTCGCCATGCAACAGCGGGACGACTTCAAGGACCAGCACGTCCACAAGGAGGCGGGCATGGCGTTCACCATCGTCATGGCCTGCCACCCCGAGACCCATGACGACGTCGACGCCGGGGGGGCGATGGTGCTCACCGTCGAACCCTCGGGCGCCGACCCACTGGTGGTGCCCGACGGTGTCGTGCCCGTGGTCACCTACACCGTCGAGGGCGTGATCGTGGGCGACGACCGGGCGTTCTCCCGGGCCCGCTTCGACCGCGTCCCGCCCGACACCTTGGCCGCGCTGACGGCGGCGACGCCCGAGGGGAGCCAGCAGGTCGTGGTCGACATCGGCGTCGACCGCCTAGTCGATTCGATCGTTGCGCCCGGCGCCCACCTGAAGCTCCAGAAGCGGGTGCCGGGCGCCGCGGGCCGGCCCTCGAGGTGATCGAGGGGGCGGACGACGTCCGGGAGGAGGCCCCCGACCGCCTCGTCGAGATCATCGACGGGTTCGCGAAGGTGGAATCGACATGAGGATCTACGACGAGTTCGAGGGCGAGATCGGTCGCACCCACCCCGAGTCGACGCCGTGGTGGCCGACTCCCACCCACCCGGGCGAGCGGGCGCCCAACGTCGTGGTCATCGTGCTCGACGACCTCGGCTTCGCCCAGCTCGGCTGCTACGGCTCCGACATCGAGACCCCCAACATCGATCGCCTGGCCGCCGGTGGCCTGCGCTTCACGGACTTCCACGTCACGCCGGTCTGCTCGCCCACCCGGGCCGCCCTGCTCACGGGCCGCAACCACCACTCGGTGGGCATGCGCTCGGTGTCCAACTTCAGCACCGGTTACCCGAACATGCGGGGCCACATCTCCAACCACGCGGCCACGATGGCTGAGGTCCTGCGGGAGGCCGGGTACACGACGCTCGGCCTCGGCAAGTGGCACCTCTGCCCGATGGAGGAAACCTCCGCCGCCGGTCCCTACGACCAGTGGCCGCTGCAGCGGGGCTTCGACCGCTTCTACGGCTTCCTCGACGGCGAGGCCGACCAGTTCACCCCGGAGCTGGTCCACGACAACCACGCCGTGACCCCGCCCCGCCGTGCTGAGGAGGGCTACCACCTCAGTGAGGACCTGGTCGACCGGGCGATCGGCTTCCTCCACGACACGACGTCGATCCGGCCTGACCGTCCGTTCTTCACCTACCTCGCCTTCGGCGCCACCCACGCCCCCCACCAGGCCCCCCCTGACTACCTCGAGAAATACCAGGGCCGCTACGACGAGGGCTGGGACGTCGCCCGCGAGCGGTGGTTCGCCCGCCAGCTCGAGCTCGGGGTGATCCCGCCCGGGACCGAGCTGGCCCCCCGCAACCCGGGGGTCGAGGCCTGGGACACGCTGCCCGAGAACCACCGCCGCCTGGCCTGCCGCCTCCAGGAGGCCTTCGCCGCCTTCCTGGACCACACCGACGCCCAGATCGGGCGCCTGCTCGACGCGCTGGAGGCGCTGGACCGCCTCGAGGACACCGCCGTCGTCCTGCTGTCCGACAACGGGGCCAGCCAGGAGGGTGGTCCCTTCGGCGTGCTCCACGAGATGAAGTTCTTCAACTTCATCCTGGAGTCCCCGGACGAGGCCATCGAGCGGCTGGACGACATCGGCGGCCCGTCCAGCCACGCCAACTACCCGTGGGGCTGGGCCCAGGCCGGCAACACCCCCTTCAAGTGGTACAAGCAGAACACCCATGAAGGCGGGGTCCACGTGCCCCTCATCGTCCATTGGCCCGCGGGCATCGACGACCCGGGCGGCCTCCGGGACCAGTTCCACTACGTCACCGACATCGCCCCGACCGTCTACGACGTGTGCGGCGTGGACCCGCCGGACACCTACAGGGGCCTCGAGCAGATGCCGGTGACGGGGACGTCGATGCGGTACCTGTTCGGCGCCGACGCGACGGTCGAGCCGAGCCGGAAGGCCGTCCAGTATTTCGAGATGATGGGCCACCGGGCGATCCACGCCGACGGCTGGAAGGCGGTCACCCGGCACCAGCCGGGGGTGGCCTTCGACGATGACACGTGGGAGCTCTACCACGTCGCCGAGGACCGGTCGGAGTGCCGCGACCTGGCCGAGGAGCACCCCGACAAGCTGGCCGAGCTGGTCGACCTGTGGTGGCGGGAGGCCGAGGAGCACGGGGTGCTACCGCTGGATGACCGCACGGTCGAGCTGTTCGGGGCCCGGTTCCGGGAGCGCTCCCCGCACCCGGCTGACCGGCACTACGTCTACCGGCCCCCGATGACCCCGCTTCCGGCCCAGGTCGGGCCCGGGGTCGGCGGCCGCAGCTGGGACCTCAGGGCCGTCATCGACCGTCCGGAGGGGGCCGAGGGCGTGCTCTACGCCACCGGCAACGAGAACTCCGGGCTCAGCTTGTTCGTCGCCGACGACCGCCTGGTGTTCGACTACAACTGCTTCGGCGAGCACCACCTCGTCGAGTCCGACGGGGCGGTCCCGACGGGCCCCGGTGTCGTGGGTGTGCGCTTCCGGCGCCTGGGGGCGGTCGGCGAGGCCACCCTGGTCATCGACGACGCCGACGCCGGGACGATGACCGTGCCGTTCGTGATGCGCATGATCTCCAGCGTCGGGGCCAGCATCGGCTATGACCACGGCTCGCCGGTCAGTCGGCGCTACTCCGGCGAGAACCCCTTCCAGGGCCGGCTCGAGCGGGTCGAGGTCCAGCTCATCGCCCCGGGCGAAGCCGCCGCCGAGCGGGCCGCCACCGACGAACGGGCCGGAATGGCCCGCCAGTGACCGGGCGCCAGAACGGCGACTACGGCAGGCGGCGGTGCTCGGCGGTGCCCCAGCGGGTGGCCATGAGGGACTTCAGCCCGGCAGGGAAGGCGCGGCCCATGGCCAGGTGGCCCCGAGCGAGCCCGCGCTGGGCGGCGGCGTCACCGGCGAAGGCGGCGATGCAGGCCTCGGGCTCGACGTTGGCCAGGCCGAGGATGGCGCCGGCGCAACCCAGCGGCCCGGCCAACGCCAGGACGGCCGACGAGCCCGTGTAGAGCGGCCGGTCGAAGACCTCCAGCGTGGCCAGCAGCCGGTTGGCATCGCCCGACGAGTCCTTGCAGCCGTCGATGGGCAGGCCCGGAAGAGCCTCGACGGCGATGCCGGGGGCGCTGACGTTCGGGTAGTGGTAGCCGAGCACCGGCGTGTCGGCGACGACGGCCCGCACGCTCGCGTAGTAGGGGAGCGGGTCGGCGGCCCCAGGGGGGGAGAGCACGAGCAAGGCATCGGCCCCGGCCGCCCGTGCGTCCAGGCTCAGGGTCACGGCTTGACGGGCCGAGGGCGCCCCGGTGCCGGCGACGACCGGCACGGCCACGGCCTCCTTCACCGCGGCGATGAGCGCCTGGCGCTCGTCCCGATCGAGCGCGGAGGCCTCGCCGGTGCTCCCGGCCACGATCACGGCCTGCATCCCGGCGCCCACGAGACGCACGGCATGCTCACGCGTGGCGTCGATGTCGACGGCCAGGTCGGCGTCGAAGAGCGTGGCCAGCGCCACCCCCACGCCCGTGAACACCGGCTCGGTCATGTCGCCTTCCGGTTGAGTTGGGTGGCGCCGAGCTGGTCCCTCGCCAGGACGACCATCTGGTCGATGTTGACCCGGCCGGGGCGGGTGGCGACGAAGGCGACGCACTCGGCGACGTCCCGCGCGGTCAGGGCGTCGACGCCCTCGTAGACCTTGGCCGCCCGATCGGCGTCGCCCTCGAAACGGACCAGGCTGAAGTCGGTCTCGACGATGCCGGGCTCGATCTCGGTCACCCGGATCGGCTCGGTGAAGAGCTCCTTGCGGAGGGCTTCGGCGAAGGCCCGCTCGGCGAACTTGGCCGCGTTGTAGCCGGCCCCGCCCGCGTAGGCCTGGGAACCGGCGATGGAGCCGATCATGACGACCAGCCCGTCGCCGCTGGCCCGCAGGGCGGCGAGCAGGGCTTTGGTCACCCGCAGCGTCCCCAGCACGTTGGTGTCGTACATGGCCTGCCAGTGACCGAGATCCGCGTCCTCGATGCGCTCCAGGCCGAGCGCCCCACCGGCGTTGTTGACCAGAACCGAGCACTCGGGGATCTCGGCGGCGAAGGCGGCCACCGAGTCGTCGTCGGTCACGTCCAGGGCCAGCACCCGGGCCCCGATGGCCTCTCCCACCCCCTCCAGCTTGTCGAGGCGCCGGGCCCCGATGACCACGTCGAAGCCGGCCTCGGCCAGCGCCTCGGCCGTCGCCGCCCCGATCCCCGAGCTGGCCCCGGTGACCACGGCTGTGCCCCGATTCATTCGTGGGTCTCCTGAGCGTCGTCCTCCACGTCCGGCTCGTCGTCGACCGGGTCCTCCTCGACGCCCAACTCGTCCGCGACATGGGTCAGGGCCTCCAACTCACCCTTGCCCGAGCGGCGGTCGGCGATGACGGTGATGCCGACCAGGGTGATGCTGATGACGGTCAGGGGCAGGCGGTAGTCCCGGATGAAGTTCAGGATCGAGTCGAGCGGGGCCTCGAACGCCGCGCCCACGACCCGGATGAGGTAGAGGCGCACGACGGTGCCGACGACGTTCAGCGTCAGGAAGACCGCCGGGGTCATCCCCGCGGCGCCGGCGAACAGGCAGATGAAGTTGTTGGGGGCGATGGCGACCAGCGGCCAGGCCGCCTTCTGGAACATCCACTCCCAGGTCCGCAGGAGGTTGCCGAAGCTGCTCGACCGCTTCTCGACCCACTTGACGCCGGCGTCGCCGTACCAGTAGCCGAGGATGAAGAAGAGCGGGTCCGAGGCCAGCAGGCGCAGGAAGCCGACCGTGTAGAAGGACGCCGCGTCGAGCGAGTTGGTGACCAGGATCAGGTTGCGGTTGCGGGCGTTGAGCGTGATCAGGCTCAACGGGTGCTCGACCGCCAGGGTGGGGGCGAAGGCGTCCCCGATCTGGGCCGCGATCACCAGGACGATGAGCGGCCCCAGCACCAGCCAGAGCCGTGCCCGGCTCGGCGGGTGCTTCTCCATCGGTGGGATTGTGGCAGGCAGGGACCTCAAGGGGCGATTGTCCTGGTTCGATGAAGAGGGTCATGCGTCGCCCATCCACCGTCGTGCTGCTCGTGGCCGTGCTCCTCGGTGCGGTCACCCAGCCCGCCCAGGCCCGACCCGTGGCCGGGTGCCCCATGTTCCCCGCGAACAACTACTGGCACGCCGACGTGTCCGACCTGCCGGTCCATCCCCGTTCCGCCGACTGGGCCCGTTCGATCGGCCTCGACGACGGGCTCAAGGCCGACTTCGGCGCCGGCCTCTGGGACGGCTATCGGATCGGGATCCCCAACAACGTCGTCACCAACGCCACGCCGACCTACCGGGTGGGCTTCACGTGGCCCGACGAGAGCAACCCGGGGCCGTACCCGATCCCGGCCCGACCCCGCATCGAGGGCGGCGGGGACCACCACCTGTTGACGGTGAACCGGGACGACTGCCGGCTCCGGGAGCTCTACGCCGTGCGCCGGCCCAACGGTCGCTGGCGGGCCGGGTCCGGCGCCATCTGGAACCTGCGCAGCAACGCCCTGCGCCCCTCGGGCTGGACCTCAGCCGACGCCGCCGGGCTGCCGATCCTGCCCGGCCTGGTGCGCTGGAACGAGGTGGCGGCGGGGGAGATCGATCACGCCATCCGCTTCACCGCCCCGGCGACCCGCGATCGCTACATCTGGCCCGCCCGCCACCAGGCCGGCGACGCCGACCCCGACCTGCCGCCCATGGGGGCGTGGTTCCGGCTCAAGGCCTCGGTCGACATCAGCGGCTACTCCGGCCCGCTGCGGGTCATCCTCGAGGCCCTGCAGACCCACGGGATGATCCTCGCGGACAACGGCTCACCCTGGTACCTGAGCGGCACGCCCGACCCCCACTGGGACAACGACCTGCTCAACTCCCTCGGCGACCACTTCACCGGCCGCGACTTCGAAGCCGTCGACACCACATCGTTGCTCGTCGACCCCGACTCCGGCGCCGTCGCCCCCTGACCCCCTGTCGTTCCGGGACCTGGACTTCGCGCCGGGACGGCGAAAACAGGTCCCAGAACGATGTGTTCCTGGTTCTGGGACCTGGACTTCGCGCCGGGACGGCGAAAACAGGTCCCAGAACGGATCGGGAGGGGCGGTCCTAGCCTCGGGGGCGGTGTACGCCTTCGCCCGGCAACCCAGGTGGGTCCTGTCGCACCTGCTCGTGCTGGTGCTGATCCTGGCCATGATCGCCGCCGGCTTCTGGCAGCTGGACCGCCGCCAGGAGAAGAAGGACCGGAACGCGCTCGTCACCGCCCGCCAGGAGGAGCCCGTCGCTGCGGTGGAGGAGATCGTCACCGCCGACCAGCCCACCGACGTCGGGGGCGACGTGCGGTTCCGGCGGGCCACCGTCTCCGGCACCTACGACCAGGCCGCGCAGGTCCTGGTCCGGAACCGGAGCTTCGACGAGGCCCCGGGCTCGTGGGTCCTGACGCCGCTGGTGCTCGATGACGGCACGGCCGTCGTCGTGAACCGGGGCTGGGTTTCGGTGACGGGGGAGCAGGTGCTGAGCCCCGACGCCGCTCCGCCCGACGGCCGCGTCGAGGTCGAGGGCCTGCTCGAGGAGTCACAGAGCCGGGGAAGCTTCGGCCCCACCGACCCGAGCGGTGAGGTGCTGGACACGCTGTCCCGCGTCGACCTCGACCGCTACCAGGAGCAGGTCGACGCCGATCTCTACCCGGTGTGGCTCCAGCTCGAGGCCCAGGACCCGGCGCAGGGCGACACGCCGACCCCGGTCGACCCGCCCGCGCTGACCGAGGGCCCCCACCTCGGCTACGCGGTGCAGTGGTTCATCTTCACCACCATCGCCCTCGTCGGCTATCCGCTCATCCTGCGCCGCCGGGCCCAGCAGGGGGCGGCGGACGAGGCGACACGGTCGGGATGAGCTCGCGGGACCAGGCGCTGGAGGCCACGCTGGCCTGCATCGCCGCGGGGGGCATGAAGGGCTTCACCGTCGAGGACGTGGCCCAGGAGGCCGGCCTGTCCCGGGCCACGCTCTACCGGTACTTCCCTGGTGGTCGCGACCAGCTCGTGGGCGAGACGGTGACCTGGGAGGTGGGCCGGTTCTTCGCTCGCCTGGCCGGTGCCATCGACGACGCCCCCGACTTCCGCACCCGGGTCGAGTGGGGCCTGGCCTTCGCCCACCGGTCGCTGCGGGAGCACCCGGCCTTCCAGCGGGCCATGGCCTCCGACCAGGGCGAGATCCAGGCCCGCCTGGCCGGCATCGCCCCGATCGTGGTCGGGGTGATCCGCAGCTACCTGGAGCCCCTGCTGGAGGCCGAGACCCTGGTCGACGGCGTCACCCCCACCGAGGCCGCCGACCACCTGGCCCGCCTCATCGGCAGCCTCATCGTCGACGAGGGCACCTGGGACCTCGGCGACCCCGCCCAGGTCAAGGAACTCGTCGACCGCTGGCTCCTCGCCGGCATCGTGGTGATCGACCTGACGTGACACCAGTCACACCACCGTGGTCTTCCCTTGAGACAAAGAGGGGCGTATTGTCTCAAGGGATGGGGGCCATCGCGGCGGGTGAACGCCGACACCTGAGCACGGGACCCGAGCGGGTCGCCGACGCCGCCCTGGCCTGCATCGCCGACCACGGCGTACGGGCGGTCACCGTCGAGCGCATCGCCGTCGAGGCCGGGGTATCCCGGGCCAGCGTCTACCGCTGGTTCCCCGGTGGCCGCAGTGACGTCCTCCTCGCCGCCGGTCGCCAGGAGCTGGACCGTTTCTTCACCGAGCTCGAGCCCCGCTTGGCCGCGGCCGAGACCCTCGACGACGTCCTGGCCGAGGGCCTCGCCGGGGCCGTGCGGTTCCTGCGGGACAGCAAGCCGCTGCACACCCTGCTCGAGAACGAGCCCGAGCTGGTCATGCCCCACCTGGCCTTCGACGCCATGGGCACCGCCTTCGCCGTGGCCGCGACCCTGGCCGAGCGCCACCTGCGCCGCTTCCTCGACGAGGACGACGCCCGACGCGCCACCGAGCTCGTGGCCCGCCTCGCCCTCTCGCACACTCTTTCCCCATCGGCCGACCTCGATGTGGGGGACCTGGATGCCGCCCGGCACCACGTCCGCCGTTTCGTGACCCCCGGCCTCGTCCCCCCTTCCAACCCTGCCTAGGAGCGTTTCCCGCATGTCCACCACCGAAGCGATGTCCAGCAACGAGTCCCTCATCGGGCGGGCGGAGGTCAACGACCTCGAGGCCATCCTGGCCGTGGCCAACACCGACGTGAACGAGGTGATCCATGCCGTCGAGGACAACGCGGATGCCATATTCACGTGGGACTACGAGAAGGGGCAGCGCCCGGCGCTGAACAAGCTCTACGAGAAGGCCAAGTCCTCGCAGTGGAACGGCGAGACCGACCTGGACTGGTCGATCGCTGTCGACCAGGAGGCCGTCGTGGCCGCCAACGCGGTACAGAACGGCTTCCTCGAACAGAACCTCGACCTCAGCGGCACCCAGATGGAGCACTGGGACGACGCCAAGTGGCTGGAGTTCGGGATCGAGGGCCAGAACTGGATGCTCTCCCAGTTCATGCACGGCGAACAGGGTGCGCTGGTCTGCACGGCCAAGATCGTCGAGACGGTCCCGTGGATCGACGCCAAGTACTACGCGTCGACCCAGGTGATGGACGAGGCCCGCCACGTCGAGGTCTTCGCCAAGTACCTGGACACCAAGCTCGATGGCCACTACCCGATCAACGCCCACCTGCGGATGCTGCTGGACGACATCATCCAGGACAACCGCTGGGACATGACCTACCTGGGCATGCAGATCATGGTGGAGGGCCTCGCTCTGGCCGCCTTCGGCTTCATGCACCAGATGACGACCGAGCCGCTGCTCAAGCAGCTCCTGCGTTACGTGATGAGCGACGAGGCCCGCCACGTCGCCTTCGGCGTCCTGTCGCTCAAGGAGTACTACGAAGGCCTGAGCGACGCCGAGATGCGGGAGCGCCAGGAGTTCGCCTTCGAGGCCGCGCTGCGGATGCGGGACCGCATGCTGCAGCAGGAGGTCTGGGAACGGATGGGCGTCGAGCCCCGCGAGGCCCTGCAGGCCACCATGCAGGCCCCCGAGCGCCAGATGTTCCAGGCCATGCTCTTCTCCAAGATCGTCCCCAACTGCAAGAAGCTGGGCCTGCTGGACGCCAGCGGTGGCTGGCTTCGGGACCGCTTCACCGAGATCGGCGTGATCCAGTTCGAGGACTGGGTCGACACCGGTGAGGAGTACGAGGCCCTCGACGAGGTGGCCAAGGACCGCGCCGCCGAGACCGCCGCTTCCTGATCGGCCCGGGATCGCCTGGCGGCCGTCGGGTCGCCATCGCGTGGACACCGAGGACCAGGTCATCACCGAGGATCTCGAGGCGAACGGCGGCGACGCCCAGCCCGGTGAGGACAACGAGCGCACGGGGCCGTACCACAGCTGCACCAAGGCCTTCGTCCCGGCCTGAGCGCGCTACTCGATCCCTACCGGGGCCGCCACGACCGCCCCGGTACGATCGGGCCATGGCCAACCCCTCCGCGCCCGGCACCCTCGTGCTGCACGGGTTGCGGGTGAAGGGCTTCGCCGAGACCGACGTGCTGGCCGAGGTCACGGGCCTGGACGATGTCACGGTCGTGCGGGCCCTCGAAGCCTTCGCGGCCGACGGCCTCGTCACCCGGAAGCAGGGCGTGCAGGTGTCGGGCTGGGTGCTGACCCCCCAGGGTCGGGCCGAGCACGAGAAGCGGCTGGCCGACGAGCTGGACGCCGGCGGCACCCGGTCCCGGGTCGAAGCGCTCTACGGCGAGTTCGCCGCCCTCAACCCCGTCCTGCTCCAGGCCTGTACCGACTGGCAGCTGCGCGACGGTGTGCGCAACGACCACCTGGACGCCGGTCACGACGCCGAGGCGGTCGCCGGCTTGGTGGCCCTGCACGCCCGGGCCGTGCCCCTGGTGCAGAGCTTGGGCGCCGCCCTCGACCGGTTCACGGGCTACGGCCCCCGGCTCCAGCGGGCGGTCGACAAGGTCCAGGCCGGCGACCGGGACTGGTTCGACAAGCCGTTGACCGACTCGTACCACACGGTGTGGTTCGAGTTGCACGAGGACCTGTTGGCCACGCTCGGCCTCGAGCGGGCCTCCGATCCCCGGGGTGGGGACTGATGGGTCGCTTCGGGACCGTCGGTGTGGCCATGGCGACACCGTTCGCCGCCGACGGCTCCCTGGACGCCGATGGAGCGGCCACGCTGGCCCGTTGGCTCGGCGACCACGGCGTGGACTTCCTCGTGCTGGCCGGGACCACGGGCGAGAGCCCCACGCTGACCGACGACGAGACGATCGCCCTGCTCGAGTCCGTGCGGGCGGCCGTCGACCTGCCGGTGCTGGCCGGTACGAGCAGCAACGACACCGCCCACAGCGTCGAGATGACCCGTCGGGCCTCGGTCACCGGGGTCGACGGCATCCTCGCCGTCTGCCCGTACTACAGCCGGCCCAGCCAAGCCGGGCTGGATGCCCACTTCCGGGCCGTCGCCGAGGCCACGGACCTGCCGGTGATGCTCTACGACATCCCGATCCGCACCGGTCGCAAGATCGACACCGCCACCGTGGTCCGCCTGGCCGACGACGTCGCCAACATCGTCGCCCTCAAGGACGCCTCGGGCGACCCGGCCGAGTCGGCCCGCCTGCTGGCCGCCGCCCCCGCCGGCTTCGAGCTCTACAGCGGCGAGGACAGCCTGAACCTGCCCCTGTTGGCCGTCGGCGGTGTCGGCTTCGTCAGCGTGGCCGCCCACTGGTCCGGCGTCGAACACGGCGAGATGGCCCGGGCCTTCGCCGCCGGCGAGGTCGACAAGGCCCGCGAGATCAACACCGGACTGCTTGCCTCCTACGCCTTCGAAACCGGAATCGAGACCCCCAACCCCATGCCCACCAAAGCCATGCTCCGCGTGCTCGGCCTGCCTGCCGGCCAGTGCCGGCTACCGATCGGCCCCGCCCCCGAAGGCCTCGAGGACGCCGCCCGCGGCGTCCTGGACGGACTCGGTCCCCGCTGATGGCGCCTCCCGTCAACATCACGTTCCTCGGCGGCCTCGGCGAGATCGGCCGCAACTGCGCCTGCATCGAGGTCGAGGGCAAGATCATGCTCCTCGACTGCGGGATCATGTTCCCCGACGCCGACATGCCCGGCATCGACCTCGTCCTGCCCGACTTCACCTACCTGCGGGAGAACGCCGACCGCATCGTCGGCTGCATCACCACCCACGGCCACGAGGACCACGTCGGTGGCCTGTCCTTCCTGCTCCGCGAGCTGAAGTTCCCCATCTACGGCTCCGAGTTGTCGCTCGGCCTGGCCCGGCACCGCATCGAGGAGGCCGGCCTCGTCGACCGCACCGAGTTCAACGTCGTCCAGGACAACGAACGCCGCAAGATCGGGCCGTTCGACTGCGAGTTCCTGCCGGTCACCCATTCGGTGCCGCACGGGTTCGCCACCGCGTTCCACACCCCGCAGGGCACGATCCTGCACACCGGCGACTTCAAGTTGGACCTCAACCCGGTCGACGGGCGGCTCACCGACCTCAGCGTCATGGGGGCCATCGCCCAGAACGAGGGCATCCGCCTGCTCCTGTCGGACTCGACCAACGCCGACTCGCCCGGCCACTCCCGTTCGGAGACGTCGGTGGGTGCGGTGCTCTACAACGTGATGCACGCCCACGAGGGGCGGCGCCTGATCGTCACCTGCTTCGCCTCGCACATCCACCGGGTGCAGCAGATCGCCGACGCGGCCCAGTCCTTCGGCCGTCGGGTGGCCACCCTCGGGCTGTCCATGAAGAAGAACGTGGCCCTGGCCCGGAAGATGGGGGTGCTGCGCATCCCCGACGCCGTCCTGATCGACATCGAGGACATCGAGAGCCTGCCGCCGGGCGACGTGTGCGTGATCTCCACCGGCTCGCAGGGCGAGCCCATGTCGGCGCTGGCCCGGCTGGCCGCCGGCGAGAACCGCTGGCTCGAGATCCATCCCGAGGACACGGTCATCCTCAGCTCGCACCCCATTCCCGGCAACGAGTCGAGCGTGAGCAAGGTCATCGACGGCCTCACCCGCCTCGGCGCCAAGGTCGTGCACACCGGCATCGCCGACGTCCACGCCACCGGCCACGCCAAGCAGGAGGAGCTGAAGACCATTCTCTCGGTCACCAAGCCGGAGTGGATGATCCCCGTGCACGGCGAGTACCGGCACCTGGCGGCCCACGCCGACATCGCCCGGCAGATGGGGGTGGCCGACGACCACGTGCTGCTGTGCGAGGACGGCGATCGCATCGAGCTGAGCGACAAGGGGATCCGTCGCCTCGACGGCGTGCCCGCCGGCTACCTCTACGTGGACGGCACCGTCGGCGACGTCGGTCAAGGCGTGCTCCGCGACCGCAGGGTGCTGGCCGAAGAGGGCGTGGTCGTGGTGATCGTCACCGTCGACATGAAGACCGGCGCGGTGATCACCGGCCCCGACATCGTCACCCGCGGCTGGGTCTACGCCCCCGAGGCCGAGGACCTGCTCGACGAGGCGGCCGATGCCGTTCGGAAGGGCATCCGCGAGGCGGTCGGCAAAGAGGGGGCCGTGGATCTCGAGAACCTGCAGCGCCACGTCCGCAAGGCCGCGGGCAAGTTCGTCAGCGACAAGACGAAGCGCCGCCCCATGATCGTCCCCGTCGTCATGGAGGCGTAGGGCGGCACTCCCGGACTGCCGGATCGGCGGTGTTTGCGTCTACGGTCCGACGCCGTGATCGCTGACCCGCTCGCCGCCGCCCGGACCGTCCTCCTCGAGGAGCGGCGGACCGTCTGCATGGACGTGCTCGCCGCCCTGGCCCGGCTGCCCGATGAGGACGTGCCCGCCCTGGCGGCGCTGGCCCACGAGGTCCGCCTGGCCTGGAACGGCCCGACCGTGGAGATCGAGGGGATCCTGTCGGCCAAGACCGGCGGCTGCCCCGAGGACTGCAACTTCTGCTCGCAGTCGGCCCAGTTCGACACGCCGGTCCAGGCCACCCCGTTCCTGGACACCGCCGAGGTGTTGCAGGCCGCGCGCGAGACCAAGGCGCTGGGGGCCACCGAGTTCTGCATCGTGCTCGCCGTGCGGGGCCCCGACGAGCGGACCATGGCCCGCCTCGAGGAGCTGGTCCCGCAGGTGCAGGAGGAGGTGGGGATCAACGTGGCCGTCAGCGCCGGGATCCTGACCTCGGAGCAGGCCCGGCGCCTCGCCGCCGTCGGCGTCCACCGCTACAACCACAACCTGGAGACGGCCAAGAGCTTCTTCGGCCGCATCGTGACCACCCACAGCTGGGACGAGCGTTTCGCCACCTGCCGGCTGGTGCGGGCCCAGGGCATGGAACTGTGCTGCGGGGTCCTTCTGGGCATGGGGGAGACCGACGAGCAACGCCTCGAGCTGATCGCCGAATTGCAGGCGGTGGAGCCCTGCGAGGTCCCCCTGAACTTCCTGAACCCGCGACCGGGGACCCCGCTGGGTGACCGTCCGCTGGTGGGGGCGCTGGAGGCGATCCGTTGGATCGCCCTCTTCCGCCTCGGCCTGCCCGAGGTGATCCTGCGCTACGCCGGCGGCCGGGAGGTCACCCTGCGCGAGCTGCAGGTCATGGGGCTGACCGCGGGCATCAACGCCCTGATCGTGGGCAACTACCTGACCACGCTGGGCCGTTCGCCCGAGGAGGACCTCCAGATGCTGGAGGACCTGCGCATGCCGATCGGCGCCCTCTCGAAGGTGATCTGAGCTGTCCGAGCCGGCGTTCTGCTCCGGCTGTGGCCGTCCTGTCGACGACTGTGACGGCGGGTGTCGACGGGCCCTGGACCCGCCTCGCTTCTGCCCGACCTGTGGCCGCCGCTCTCGGGTCGACGTGACCCCCATGGGCTACGGGTCCCGCTGCCGGGACCACGGCCCCTTCGCCACGGGCTGATGCCGTTCTGGCGCCCGGTGTCGGTTCCAGGGGCCGGGAATCGGTGGCCGGGCGGGGGGATCGACGGCCTCCCGTGTGGCTGGTGGGGCTCCTGTTAGCGTTGGGGCCACTGTGGCTACCTCCTCGCGCACCCGCCCGTCGAACGCCTCGCGGTCGCGGACCTCGTCGTCCGGCCGCGGCGCCAAGCGCCCGGCGGCGAAGAAGGCCCCGGCGCGCCAGCCGTCCGCACGGCGCCAGCCCGCCCCGAGCAGGGTCGGCCTGGCGGTCAGCGACCGGGGCCGCGATCTGGCCGGGATCCTGCTCATCGCCTGCGGGGTCCTCGGCGGCCTCGGCATCTATGGCGGCCTGGCCGGGCCCGCCGGCAACGGCATCGACACCGCCACCGGCGCCGTCATCGGCCTGGTGCGCTGGTTCGTGCCGCCCGCCCTGATCCTCGCCGGCCTCCTGCTGCTGCGCAACGCCCCCGAGGAGGACGCCCCCGGCTCCGACGACCCGCTGCTGGGCGTCCGCCTGGCCCTCGCCGCCCTCCTCCTCGCCGTCGCCGTCACCGGCCTGCTCCACCTCGGCCGGGGCGAGCCGCCCTGGGGGTCGCCCGCCGCCGACTTCGTCGCGGCCGGCGGTGTCCTGGGGGCCGCCGTGGCCCGGCCCCTCGCCGCCGCCCTGGACACCTCGGGCGCGGTCCTGGCCCTGCTCACCATCGGCCTCCTCGGCCTCGTGCTCGGCACCCGGGCCTCCGTCCACGCCCTCACCCGCCGGGCCGGGGTCGGCGTGCAGCCCCTGGCCCGGGGCCTGCGCCAAGGCTTCGGCTCGCTGTTCCGGGTCGACGGCGCCGGAGCGGCGTCCGACGAGCCTGAGGTCGACGAGGGCGCGTTCTTCGACCAGGACGCCGGGGCCGTCGACGACGACGGGCCGGAGATCGGGCCGCACGACGACGAGGTCCTCGATCTGACCGAGCCCGTCCCGGAGCTCGCCGCCGGCCAGCCCGAGATCGTCCTCGACGACAGCGGCGCGGGCCGCCCCGCCCCCCGGGGCGCCTGGAAGCTGCCGCCGGCCCGCCTGCTCGAGCGCATGGGCAAGCAGGACGTCGACCGCAAGCTGGTCGAGGAGACCGGCCGCCGGCTCGAGGCCGCCCTGGCCGAGCACGACGTCCAGACCCGCCTGGTCGGCATGGTCGTGGGCCCGACCGTCACCCGCTTCGAGCTGGAGCTGGGGCCCGGCGTGAAGGTGGCTCGGGTCACCAGCCTGCACAAGGACATCGCCTACGCAATGGCGAGCCCCGACGTCCGCATCCTGGCCCCCATCCCGGGCAAGCAGGCCATCGGCGTCGAGGTCCCCAACATCAGGCGCGAGGTCGTCGCCCTCGGCGACCTCATGGCCGCCCCCGAGACCCGGGCGGCCACGGCCCCCCTGGCGGTGCCCATGGGCCGTGACATCGGCGGGCGGACCCTGGTGGCCGACCTCGCCAAGATGCCCCACATCCTCATCGCCGGGGCGACCGGCGCGGGCAAGTCGTCCTGCATCAACTCGATCATCACGTCGGTGCTCATGCGCTCGACGCCCGACGAGGTCCGGATGATCCTGGTCGACCCCAAGATGGTCGAGCTGGGCCAGTACGACCGCCTGCCCCACCTGCTGACCCAGGTGGTGGTCGACCCCAAGAAGGCGGCCAACGCCCTGGCCTGGGCCACCCGCGAGATGGACCGGCGCTACGAGGTCCTCCACAAGGTCGGGGTGCGTGACCTCGGGGGCTACAACAGTGCGGTCGACGAGGGCCGGCTGGACCACGACGTCAACGAGCAGCCCTACGCTCGCCTGCCCTACATCCTCGTCGTGATCGACGAGCTCAACGACCTGATGATGGTCGCCGCCCGCGACGTCGAGGACTCCATCTGCCGGATCGCCCAGAAGGCCCGGGCCGTGGGCATCCACCTGGTCATCGCCACCCAGCGGCCCTCGGTCAACGTCATCACCGGCGTCATCAAGGCCAACATTCCGGCCCGCCTGGCCTTCGCCGTGTCCAGCCTGGCCGACAGCCGGGTCATCCTCGACCAGGGCGGGGCCGAGCGCCTGGTCGGCCAGGGCGACATGCTGCTGGTCGACGCCAACAGCAGCATCCCGCACCGCCTGCAGGGGGCCTGGGTCACCGAGGCTGAGGTCGCCGGCGTGGTCGGCCACTGGCGCCGCCAGTCACCCGAGGTCCACTACGTCGAGGGGGTCGAGGGCGACACGAGCGGCGGTCCCGGTGGCTCCGGGCGTGGCGGGGGGGGCGATGACGACGACCTGCTCCTGGCGGCCATGGACCTGGTCGTGCGCTCCCAGCTCGGCTCGACGTCCATGCTCCAGCGCAAGCTCCGCGTCGGCTTCGCCCGCGCCGGTCGGATCATGGACCTGCTCGAGCAACGTGGGGTGGTCGGCCCGTCCGAGGGCTCCAAGGCCCGGGCCGTGCTCATGACCGAGACCGAGCTGGACGAGATCCAGACCAACGCCGAGTAGCCGGCCGGGGCTGACCCCGGCGGTACCTCAACTCCGGCTGGCGGTCCCCTCGACGGTGGCGTCGCCGTTGACCGGGCCTCCGGGTGTCCCGTCGAAGGTACAGCCGTCGGCGAGGCCGGCCGCGGTGACCTCGCCGTGGATGGTGCCCACTTCGGTGAACTCGGTGGCCCGGCCGTCGACCGCCTCGGAGACGGTCCAGGTGTACTCAGCGGTCTCGTGGTACCCACCCGGTGTGGTCACCTGGCCGGTGGCGGTGTTGGAGCAGTCTCCCGTGGTCTCGGTGGTCACGGTGTAGACGCCCGGAGCGGTCTGGCGCCAAGGGTTGCCGGAGTCCCGGTTCACGCAGTTCCCGTTCGGGCGACAGCGAAGGGTGATCTCGAACGGGTCGAGGGGGCCGACGGCGTACCAGTTGGGGTTGCTGGTCTGCACGATCTCGCTCGTGCCTTCCCAGCCGGGGCCGGAGACGTCGGCGGTGGCCAGCCCGAACTCCTCG
>Ga0315287_10001285_pt1 | contig 23005 bp, 21 predicted proteins | sample YL17G11_0_MG_FD_205037 | JGI IMG/M metagenome (GOLD analysis project Ga0315287, IMG submission 205037) | Sediment microbial communities from Yellowstone Lake, YNP, Wyoming, USA - YL17G11_0 | ecosystem: Environmental > Aquatic > Freshwater > Lake > Sediment | place: USA: Wyoming | collected... | reverse complement strand
CTCGGGATGACAAAATATGAGGGCATTGCCCACTCAGCGCCCCGCCGCCAGCCGCATCATCAGCGCCTCGGTGGTGATTTGGGGGTTGGCGTTGCCGAGGACCGCGCGCTTGGCGTGGAGCATGGCTTCGATGGCGTTCGCAAGGTGGCCGGCGTGCGGATAACGGCCGGCCTGGGCTTTGATCTCGTCCGATTTGTCCAGATTGACGACCGATGCGCTCTCACCCTGGAGCTTCGCGGCGAGCAGATCGCGATACCAAACGGTGAGAATATCCAGCGACTCGACCACCGTATCCCGTCCGCTCTTGTTTTCGTCCGACTTGCGGACGATTTCGGCCAGCTTGAGAGCAGCCCAGGGTCGTCCCGAACCAGCCACTGCCGCAGCAGCTATGAGTTCATCGCGGCGGGTGAAAAAGGCGTCGTTGCCGATCATCTCGATCGCGCGCCCCGGGCACCCTTGCGAATACGCCGCCAGGAACTCCGCGTTCGCCGGTTCCACGCCGAAGTCCTCGACCAGCCGGGATGCAAGCTCGGCGGTGCTGACCTGCGTGAACCGAATGAGCTGGCAGCGGGAGCGGATCGTGGGCAGGACGCTCGCGGCGTTGCGGAATATGAGTATGTTCACGAGATATCCCGGTGGCTCTTCCACGAGCTTCAGGATGCAGTTCGCGGAAGACTCGTTGAGGGTGTCGGCCTGCTCGATGATGTTTGCTTTCCACCGGCCTCGAAGGGGGGCGTACATGGCGAGGAGCCGCATCTCGCGCATCTGGTCGATTGACGTATCCTGCTTGCCCTTCTCCGGCGAGATCAGGCTGATATCCGGGAAGTTGCCATGCTCGATGGCGTGGCAAGTCGCGCACTCGCCGCATGCGTGGCCGTCGCGCGGGCTCTCGCAGTTCAGAGCCTTGGCGAACTCCAGGGCCGTCGTGGTCTTGCCCGTGCCCTGCATGCCGAGGAAGAGATAGGCGTGCGTGGGGTTGGAGTCGCGCACTGCCCTGATGAGCACGCGTTTGGCGAGGTCCTGGCCGATGATGCGATCGAAGCCGCTGCGCTTAGACACGCTCGAACCTCTCCACGTCCACAACGAAGACTATGGCTCCGCCGACGTTGATCTTTATCGGGTTCATCATGAGGGCGGTGGCGCCCAGCACATCCGGCGGGGGCTGGTTGATATACTCCTCGCGGCTTGAGCAGCACCCCTTGATCGTTCCTATGATCTCGTCGACCTTCTCCTTTGGAGCGCCGATGAGCATGGTCGAGTTGCCGTCGCGCAGGAACCCACCCGTGGTGGCTATGGTCGTAAACTGGTGCCCGGCCTGCAGCAGGGCGTCCGATACCCTCTGTTTGTCTCTTTCGTGCACGATTGCTATGATGAGCTTCATGTGTACCTCATATAGAGTCGATAGTCGATAGTCAGCGCTCGGAAGAGAATAACCGGCCGATGCCGGCGAGCGCGGCAGCCAGGACGCTGTCGATATTCCCAGTGGCGTCTATGACCACAAACCGGTCCGGCTCGGCTTTCGCAAGCGCCAGAAAGCCCTTGCGGACGGACTCGTGAAACGCCACGTCCCGCGAAGATATGCGGTCGATTTTGCTTTGCCGTGCCAGCCCTGCCTCGGCGGGGAGATCGAGCAATAACGTAATGTCGGGCACAAGACCCGATGTAGCATAAGCGTTCAGCGAAGCGATCTCCTCCAGGTCCAGCCCCCGCGCATAGCCCTGATAGGCCAGCGAAGAATCAGCAAACCGATCACATATTACCACCGAGCCTGCCTCCAGCGCGGGGCGGATCACGGCATCCACGTGCTGCGCCCTGGCGGCCTCGAAGAGCAGTAGTTCGGCCTTGTCAGATATCGGCTCCTCGGAATGGAGCACGATCTCCCGGATCGTCTCCCCGACCGCGCACCCGCCGGGTTCGGCTGTGACCACCACCCGGCGGCCGGCCTTGGCGATGTACTCGCCGATCAGCGAAGCAAGGGTCGTCTTGCCGGACCCTTCGATGCCTTCTATAGTGATAAAGATGCCGCCGCCGGAGCGTTCGGGATTCGGGAATCCCAACTCGGCTTTAGAGTATTGACTTGCCGAACAACAGCACATATGCGAACCTTGCGCGCAATGTCGCGTCATCCATCGTTGCGTGGGAGACGATTGCAGTTGTGTCCCACAACAAAGACACAAACCGATTTGTGTCTCACAACCACCACAATGTGAGACACAATCGCATTTGTGTCTCACAAACGGGATTCGGATCAGAGACCTTCCGCGATTTCCAGCAACGAATGGAAACACAAAAGTGCGGGTGATCTTCCTGCCTGTTCTCTTGCAACCACAATCACGTTGCTATCAACAAGCAACTTGAGTATCCGTAACGCAGTACTGCGAGGTATACCTGAACGATCAATGAAGACGCTGCTCGTAAAGATTGGCCTGTCAAATATGGCGTCCAGCGCGTGGACAGCGAATTGTGAGTGGGTTACCTCGGGAATGCGCAACTTCATTACGTTATAAAGACTAATTATGGCTCTGGCTTTGCGACTATTCTCTTGGGCCTGTTCCATCACGGCTGTTAGAAAGAACGCTATCCACTCATTCCACTCACCTTTGCGGGATATTGAGTTGAGGCAGTCAAAGTAAGCGTCACGGTTCCGGTCAAGATAGCCGCTGATGTAGAACATCGGACTCGATAACAATTCTTTGTTGTACATTACGAGAGGGACCAGCATTCTGCCAATTCGCCCGTTGCCATCACAGAACGGGTGTATCAGTTCGAATTGCGCCTTCAGCACAGCCAGTTGAACAAGTGCGTCTCGCTCTTCCACGTGCACGTACTTCTCCCAATCGTACAGCGCGGGAAGCACGCCGCTTGGCGCAGGTGGGATGAATACCGCCTTCTCGATCGGTGTTCCAGGCGACCCAATGTAGTTCTGGGTCCTGCGTATCGTGCCCGGTGTGCTCTCTTGGCCGCGAACGCTGCCGGATAGCAGGATGCGGTGCAGGTCGAGAATAAGATTAACGCACATCGGACGCTTATCCATATCATCGACAGCGGTCCTCACGGCTTGCCGATAGTTGACGACTTCCTGGAGTTCGTCCCGTTTCCTTGTAGAAACGCCCATGGGGGAGCCTAAATCAAACCTGAGAACCTCCTCCATTGAAGTAATAGTGCCCTCAATTCTGGACGACACGACTGCTTCCTGAGTCATCAATGGTGAGAGCAATACCTGCGGATTGACAATGCCCTGCAAGATGCCATCATAGCGCGCCAGGGCCGCGTTCGCCTTGCCTATGAGCCTGACATGTGCAGCCCAGTCAATCAACTTGTCTGTCAGTGGCAGTCTTTCTGGAATGTAAGGGTCCATCTGGGGTCTCACTTCGCTCACGGTTTATAGATTCTCACTCGCCGGTAAGGCTCGGTGCCGACGCTCTCGGACGCAAGCTCAAATTTTTCAACGAGCTGGTGCTGCAGTCGCCTGAGGAAGCTGGACTGCGGTTCGAGTTCCTGCGGCTCGCCCGTTTCCATAAGCCTCTGGATTGCCTCTTCGGCATCGGTGATGGCATCCTCCTCATCGTTGGATGGGCCGAGGTTAAAGACATCGCGCATCACTCCCGCGATCTGCGCGTATGTATTGCTCTTGATCACATACATGGGCAGGTTGCGCCGCTTGGCCTCCTGGAGCATGGCGATGTTTTTCTTCTCATGCGTCTTGAGCGTGATGATGATATTGGAGTCGCTGACGTCCTTGGTGATATACGCCGGGACGTGCAGTTCCTTGATCGCCCTTTCGAGACGATTGCGGCTGACCCCGTAAGGGAAGACCTTCACAATCGCCGGCAGCGGGCGGGACTCCACGAACTCGTGCTCGTGCTCGAATCTCTGGGTCTGCGATCCGGCGCCGCGGGCGAACTCGCTCGCCTGGACGACCTCCACCTCGCCCTCGGGGTTGCGAACCCGGATTTCGGGCCGAGGCGGCATGCCCCTCAGCATCTTGTCCACGATGCTCGCGACGTCATGGTGGATCGCGAGCTTGTCCATCTCCATGATCTCGATAAGCACGTCGAATGTCGGTGGGGCCTTGCGCTCCTGCACGCTCTTCTGCGTGCCGCGTCGTTTGGCCTCCTCGTCGGATAGCGTGACTGTCTGGATGCCGCCCACGAGATCCGAAAGCGTCGGGTTCGATAGCAGGTTGTCGAGCGAGTTGCCGTGGGCCGTCGCGACCAGCATTACGCCGCGCTCGGCGATGGTGCGAGCCGCGAAAGCCTCCGCCTCCGAACCGATTTCGTCGATCACAATGACCTCGGGCATGTGGTTCTCGACGGCCTCGATCATTACCGCGTGCTGCATATCGGGGGTAGCGACCTGCATGCGGCGGGCGTGGCCGATGGCCGGGTGCGGGATATCTCCGTCACCGGCGATTTCGTTGGACGTATCCACGATCACCACGCGCTTCTTGAACTCGTCCGATAGAATCCGCGCTACCTCGCGCAGTTTGGTGGTCTTGCCCACGCCCGGACGGCCCAGCATGAGAATGCTGCGCCCGCCCTCGACCACATCCCGGATGATATCTATCGTGCCATAGACCGCGCGGCCTATGCGGCAGGTGAGGCCGATGATATTGCCCTGCCGGTTGCGGATTGCCGAGATGCGGTGGAGTGTGCGCTCGATGCCGGCGCGGTTGTCCTTGCCGAACTGCCCGACGCGATCGACCACATACGCTATGTCCTCCGCGCGCACGGCCAAGTCGGCGAGCTGAACCACTCGTAATGGGAACCTCGCCTCGGGCTCGCGACCGAGGTCCATGACGATCTCGAGGAGGTCCTCGACGCCCTCCTGCTCTTCCAGCCTCTGTCTAAGCGCGGACGGGAGGACTTCGAGCAATTGGTCCAGATTATCCGTGACTCTGAGCTGCTTGAGGCCCAGAGCGCTTCTTTCAGACATTGCCATGTGCTTCTATGTCTCCGGCGGGTCGTTTGATTGCCCGCCATTACTGTAGATTTCCACGCGCGTAACTTAATTCCTGCCAGGTTCAGCTAATGGTTATAAGTCGTAAGTCATAGGTCATAGGTGGTCCCATCCCTCCAGGTATCCCTACCTGGAGGGGGCAACGCTGCAATCCTAGTCCTATCCCTTGTCACCAGGCAACTTATGACTTATGACTTACAACCTACGACTTACAACTCCCCCTCCAGCTCATACATAATCGCCGCGACGGCTGCTATGGCGGCGGTCTCGACGCGCAGCAAGCGTTTTCCAAGCGAGACGCTCTTCGCCCCCGCGCACTTCGCCATTTCCACTTCCGCCTCGGTGAGCCCGCCCTCGGGCCCCACAATCAGTAATACGGATTTCGCGTCCGAGTTGGTTCTGAGAGTCTGCCTGAGTGACGCGCCGCCCTCTTCTTCCCACGCGATCAACGCCAGATCGTGTTCGGCGATCAGGCCGGCAAGATCGGCGAACGCCACCATGCCCTTTATCTCAGGCGCCACCGCCCGCCCGCACTGCTCGGCAGCCTCGGCCGCTATTTTTCGCCATCTGGTTAGACGCTCATTCAGCCTGGCAGGTTCGACCCTGGCGATCGTCCGCTCCGAGCTTACTATCACATATCGTGATATTCCCAGTTCAGCGCACTTCCCAATGATAAGCTCGACCTTGTCTCCCTTGGGCAGGCAGAGCGCCAGGGTGAGCGTGAGCGCGGGTTCGCGCGCGCACGATCCCGTCCCCAGTATCCGGGCTGTGACGGCATCGCGCGTGATGCCGCTGATCAGGGCATCGTGCTCATTGCCCGACCCATCCAGCAGGCAGATGAAGTCGCCTTCCTTGAGACGCAGCACTTTCCCGATCTGCCGCGCGCCATCGCCGGTGATCTTCGCCGTGCCATTCTCTATCTGGCTGGGTTCTATGAAGAAGCGTCTGTGATTGGACATGATTCCAGTTCAAAGTTGAAAGTCCGGAAGAGACGAGGCCCCTGCGGGGCCTGCTTCGGCTGCATGCAACCGAAGCAACCAAACATCACGATTACAGCGCAAGTTTCGGGATTTCCGTTCCGGCATTGAAATGCCGAAACATCAAAAGCGTCTCAGTGGTTCCAAGCGACCTATGACTTCAACACCAGCGCCACCCAATCAGCCTCCACGCGCTGCTCGATGAACGAAAGTCCCGCGGATTCGAGGGCGGAGCATACGTCGGAGGCATGCTCTTGGATGATGCCGGAAGCGATCAGAATGCCGCCGGGTTTGACCTTGGCGGCGAGATCGGGCGCCATTTCGATTATCACTTTCGCGATGATATTCGCGACGACTATGTCGGCCTGCCCATCGAACGCCAGCGGGGTCTCGGCGCGGTCGATTTCGATTGTATTATCCAGACCGGCGTTCTTCACGTTCTCGCGGGCGACTTCGACGGCAACGGAGTCTATGTCCAGCCCGACTACTTTCCCGGCCCCGAGTTTCGCGGCGGCCATAGCGAGAATACCCGAGCCGGCGCCCATGTCCAGCACCGTCTCGCCACCCTTTATGTAGTCCTGCAGGGCCAGAATGCAAAGCTCGGTGGTCGGGTGGTTTCCGGTGCCAAATGCCATGCCGGGGTCGATGTCCACGATGATATCGCCGGCTTCGGGCTCGAAGTCTTCCCACGAAGGCTTGATCACGATGCGGCCCATTCTGATCGGGTGAAAATGCTGCTTCCACGCCGTGGCCCAGTCTTCGTCGGCGACCCATTTGATGCCGATTTCATCCGAGCGCAGTTCAAGGCCGAAGTCCGGCAGGCTCGTGATGCCCCGGCGGATGGCCTGCAGGCGGTCCTCGAGGCGGTCGTCGACGGGAAGATAGCCGATAACGTCAGTCTGGTTTTGAGACGGCATGTCGATGACTTGCGTGACGGCGGTCCCGCCGCAGCCCTGGGCCATCATAATGCTCGTGATGGCATCGACGGCGGCATCGGTGGCTTCAATGGTGATTTCAACCCATCTCATTGGCTCGTGAACGCGTCCTTTACGCGCTCAAAAAAGCTCTTTTCGTGCACTTCGCGTATTTCCTCGCCTCTCAGGGCCGCGAACTTGCGCAAAAGCTCCCGCTGCTCATCGTTTAGCCTGGTGGGGGTCTGGACCCGGATGACCACGTTCTGATCGCCGATCCTGCCCGTGTTCGGGTCCGGCATGCCCTTGCCCTTGAGCTTGTAGGTCTCGCCGGGCTGCGTTCCGGGAGAGATGTTGAGCTGCTCGGAGCCATCGATTGTTCTCACATCGATGCATCCACCAAGCGCCGCGAGCACAAAGCCCACGGACATCTCGCACCACAAGTCGCTGCCCCTGCGCTCAAAGAAATCGTGCCGGCGGACGTGGGTGAATATGTAAAGGTCGCCCGCCTGCCCGCCGCGCCTGCCCGCGTCGCCTTCGCCCGCGAGCCGGATGCGCATGTCGTTATCGACACCCGCCGGGATATCCACTGGCCGCTCGATAGTCTTGCGGACCCGGCCCTGGCCGGAGCAGTCCTCACACGGCGTGTTGACGACTCGGCCCTCACCGTGGCATCTGGGACAGGCGGTAATCCTGATCTGGGTTCCGAAGAAGCTCTGCACCTGCTGGCGAACCTGCCCGGAGCCATGACATACCGCGCATGTCTCCGGGTGCGAGCCGGGTTTCGCGCCGGAACCGCCGCAAGTCGCGCACGTCTCCATCCGGCTCATTCGGACCGAACGGCTGACGCCGTGAGCGGCTTCTTCGAGGGTCAGTTCAACGTCGTATCTGAGATCGTTGCCGCGTTCGGCGCTGGACCGCGAGCGGGCTGCCCCGCCGGCTCCGCCTGTCCCGAAGAACATATCGAATATGTCTCCGATGCCACCGACGTCTCCGAAGCCGCCGTAATCGCCGCCTTGGCCCTGCTCGAACCCGCGGTGGCCATAGCGATCGTAGACCTCGCGCTTCTCCGGGTCCGAGAGCACCTGGTAAGCCTCGTTGATCTCCTTGAAGCGCGTCTCGGACTTCCTATCGCCCGCGTTGACGTCCGGGTGATGCTCTCGCGCGAGCCTTCTGAACGCCTGCTTGATCTCATTTGGTCCCACGTCCCTACTAACGCCGAGAACCTCATAATAGTCGCGTTTATCCGCCATTGAAGCATTCCCAAATGGTGTCGATAACCAGACGACCGAGGGGCAGCGCGCCAACCTCGGCCGTCAGTGCGGAATCTGATTGTGTATTGCAGCCGACCGGCCTGGTACCCGCCCCACCGTTTGCCGTCTGCCGTGCAATGTTACTCTTCGTCTGTTTCTTCCCGGTCGAGTTCGATGTCCACTTCCGGCTCGATGTCTATGCCCACAGGGTCGATATCCGGCTCCACTTGGGCCTTGCGCCTGCCCCTGGGCTTGGGCTTGGGTTCCTCTTCGACAATGACATCCCCATCGTCATCGTCATGCGAGACAATAGCCACACCCTTCTCCAGGTGCTCGTCGAGAGGAAGGACTTCATCTTCATCGGAGTCGTCTTCCCACTCTTCCAAGACCTCGTCTTTGGAGTGCCTGTCATCCTCGATTTCGAGCGGGGTCTCATCCTGAAGCGTGTCCGCGCCGGCCTCGGCCTCGTGCTCCTCGTCCAAGCGTTCCGGAATCGCCAGAAGCTGGGCAACTTCCGGTTCCACGGTCGATGCCAGGATGATATCGTTGTCCGCGACCTCACACTGGATCTTGCCCATCGCTATCTCTTCGAGGGCAATGGTAAGTGGGTTGCGGGAACTGGTATCAATAGTGGGCTTGACTCCGCTCTTTAGCTGTTTAGCGCGCTTCGCGGCCAGAACCACCAGCGCATATTTGCTGCCCATCTTCTCCAGTTTATCGGCTAGAGGATAGATCATATTCGGTCGCCTTTACCTCTCACCGGACGCCGCACACCCGCGACCCCCGGATATAGTTTCCCAAAGTGTTATTATACAATTTTGGGAGGGGGGAAGTCAATGAATTTGGACAATACAGCGGAAGGCAGAGACACGACGCTGTCAACGCAGCCTATACAAGCAGACTCGCAGGAAGAGCGCGTCAACTGCAGACAAACTCATCGCCCAATACGCGATCCACGACCGGACACCCAGCAAACAAGCCGCCGCAGACAGAATTACGACCAGAATATCCATGTGCAGGGCCGTGCTTACCACCGCAGCGCCCCGGCGTATCAGACCCACCCCAATCAGCATGGAAGGAAGACCCAAAAGGAGCACCACCAGCACTGGGAACAGCGTTTCTAGACCGTTTTCAATGGGCTTGTGGACCGGCATCAGGTCGGTCACGAATGCCCAATTCAAGATACACGTGACGGCAAAGCGCAGTGCGCCTAAGATACTCAGGGCGATCCGCATGCCGGGTTTGGCCGAATCGTTGAGTTGCTGGGGGTCGTTGCTCATGGCAGGATCGTGGCGATTGGCGGCGTGAAATGTAGTCGCAGCGCTTCCGACAGATTGTCCAAAGCCTCTTCTTCGGTCTCACCCTGGCTTGCCACGTCAATCTGGAGGCACTGGGCAACATACCAGTCGCCCTCTTTCCAAACGCTGGCCGTGAATGTCTGCTTCATCTCCCATCCTCCTGCGGAGTTCTCGATGCTGATTCAACGTACCGCCTTAGTCATTCCGAGGAGGAACGACGAGGAATCTGCTGTTCGAGTTACATTTGAAAAGCAGATCCCTCGACTTCGCTCGGGATGACATGGTACGGCAGATAGTTGGCTAACCGGTGCCCGGCATGGATATCACCGGATGATCTGCGTGATTGCTGGTCAGTCCTTCTTCACATACTTCCTCTTCGTCTTGTTGAAGCCCTGGGAGGCTTTCTTCTCATCGAAGAGCCACTGGTCGGACTTGCCGCGGGTGTGGAAGGCGTGATAGGAACTCAGAATCGATGCGATCAGCAGCCTCGAGCAGCGCTTGACTATGTTCACCTCGTTGACGATCTGCGCGAAGGCCATGCCCTGCTTGCCGACGATGTCCCTGATCACATCATAGATCGGCATGTCGGAACTCTCGAAACGGGCCTTGAGATCGAGAAGCTCCAGCGAGCGGTTGAGGTCGATGCCGAGTTGGCTGTCGATCTCGCCATCGAATCTGAACCGATACTCGCCCGGCCTGTCGGTCTTCTCGATATGGAAGACTGCTCCGGAGACCTCCGTGATGTCCTTATACAGGTCCTTGAGGCCATATATAAGGCGGGTGGTGTTGTTCAAGTATGCAGTCTTGCGCTTGCCTTCGTCGATGAGCACGATCGGGATGATCTCGGGCTCGACGCCGAAGAAATCAGGGTTGATCTGGCAGAGCGGCAACGTGCCCTCCTGCTTGTGATGATATTTGAGCACGCAGCGCTGGCTGTCGCCGTTGGGCTGGTACATCGTGCGGGCCGGATCCTCGTCGGTGACGTCCTCGGCCAGCGGATCGTAGACCGCGCTCTTGAGGTTGCCGTCGAAGCCGTCTTCCTCGAGCATCTGGTCGTAGACATCGCCCTCGGGAGTCTCAAACGGCTGGACCTCCGGCGCCACCAGCGACGGCGGGACCTCGTTGATCTCCTCTGGGAACTGCATGACCTCGCCCCAGCGAGTGCCGCCGAGCCACATCACGCGGTCGTCCGCCGCAAGCACTTCCCTGAGGATCTCGAGCGCACTCGGAAGCCCCGGATCATCCGGCCCGACTTCCAGCACGGCATCGAGCAGTTCCTCCAAGGATACGCTGCCCCTTTCGAGGATCATCTGGATAATTTCTTCCTTGTCCGTATCCGTCACCGCGATCGGGCCTTCCGCTTCTTCCTCAGCGTCCATAGGCAGTTGGGCCAGTTCCTCGGCGATCTCGGCCAGGGCCTTATGGATGTCCTTGACCACTCCGGCCTGGTAGACCTTCTGATCCGAAAGGACTATCGTGCGGTCATCAGCGAGCACGGCGACGTTGAAGTCCACGCAGTCGAAGTCCTCGCTGCCGATCTCGCGCCACGCAAGCAAGGCGAGGATCTTCAGCGGGATCGGATCCTTACACTTCTTCACGACGGATGCGGCGGTATCGGCTATATTGTCGACCGTCCAACCGGCTGCCAGGCGGGCTTCGGTGAAGCGAGCGACCTGGTCCTCTGAAAGGAAGCTATCGAAGACCACATCAGCCTCGTCATCGGACGTCACGTTCAAAAGCCAGCTCGCCAGGCCGTGGGCGTCACCGGTCTTGAAGTATTTCTCGCCATCGGCCAGTATCCTGGGCAGCATTTGCTCGTAATACTCGGCGGGGCGGCCATATACCTGGGCAAGCTCCCCGGCCAGCTTGTCGATGCCCAGCGGCACGCCGGCTGAGACCAGAATGTCCTGAACAACGCGCTCGAATGGTCTGCGGTTGTCGCCAAAACGCACCGACGCGGCCCAGCGGCGGTCGACGGTCTCGAACCGGCTGCTCTGGGCCACGACGTCACGCACCAACCTGAGCGTGATGCCCTTGACATCCACGCTCTTGAGCACCTGCCTGATTTTCATCGACTGGCTCTTGCCGAGGATGCTTACGTATATTTGGTCAGCCAAGTAGCGCCTTGCGGTTTCGCGCATGGCCTCTTTCTTACTCAGCCCGGTTGCTGTACTAGCCACGGATATGTTCCTCCTATATCGTCAGGTCGAAAGTTGAATGTTGAAAGTTGAAAGTTCAAAGCGCTGCCTGCGCCAGGGCTGGTTAGCACGATGGTCTGTGATCTCATAAAGGTATTGCCTCACTAAGGACGCGGTCACGTATGTACCAGTGCAACGCGCCTTCTGTAACCACATCGACCTTGCGGCCAAGTATGTCCTGCAAATCCATCAGCAGACCGCCCACGTCGAAGAGGCTCCGGCCCGGCTCCAGATCAACGAGCACATCGACGTCGCTGTCCGGCCCGGCGTCTCCTCTCGCGAATGACCCGAATATCCTCACGCCGCGAGCGCCGTGTCGAGCCGCGGCCTTGAGAATCTCATCGCGCTTTTCAGCAATAACAGAATCTATGCTCAAACCGGTATCCCTCGTCTTACGGCCCGGATTTCAAATCCGGCCGAACAGAGAATTCGGCATCTCTCTATGTGATCGGCCGCGCGGACAGATCGTATTCGTCCGCGCCGGTGATCTTCGCTCTTATGAACGTGCCGGGTTCGGCGGCGCAGTTGTGAACACGCACTTTGCCGTCTATCTCCGGCGCGTCCCGATAGGTTCGGCCTATGGCGGCGCCGTCCGAGTGACCCTCGATCAAGACATCCATCGTCTTGCCGACAAACGACCTGTTGCGCTCCAGCGACACGCTCTGCTGCAGGCGCATCAGGAGATCGAGGCGCGCGGCGGCGGTCTTGCCGCCAATACGCTTCTTGAGCTTCGCCGCGGGAGTCCCCTCCTCGATCGAGTAGGTGAATACTCCCACCCGGTCCAGCTTCACACGCTCGACAAACCCGAGCAAGCGCTCAAACGCCGCCGGAGTTTCCCCCGGAAAGCCCACGATGAACGTGCTTCTGATGGCGATCTCCGGGCACGCGGCCCGCAGGTCGGATATCACCCGCTCGTTTTGCTCCACCGTGCCTTTGCGGCGCATGGCCCTGAGCACATAGTTGTCCGCATGCTGCAGCGGGAGATCGATATACTTCGCGATCCTCTCGGATGATGCGATCACGTCTATGAGCTCGGGCGTCACCTTGGCCGGGTAGCAATACATCGGCCTGATCCAGCGCAGGCCGTCGATGTCGTTGAGCCTGGCAAGCAGGCCCGGAAGCGCGTTCGACAGGCCGAGATCGACGCCATATTGAGTCAGGTCCTGACCAACGAGCACGATCTCTTTTGTGCCCGAGCCAGCGAGTTCCTTCGCTTCCTCGATTATGAACCGCTCGGGCCTGCTGCGAAACCTGCCCCGGATGTCGGGTATCGCGCAATACGAGCAGCGATTATCGCAGCCGTCGGATACTTTCAGATAGGCCGTCCACGGCGGGGTCGAACGGACCCTCGGCCCATGTTCTTCCCACTCTACCGGCAAGTCGCACGTTCCGAGGACAGTCCTGCCGCCGAGAACGGACTCTATAGTCTCAGCCAGCATACCCGCGTGGCCCACGCCCAAAAAGCCATCGACTTCCGGCATGGCCTCCGACAAGTCTTTCGCGTATCTCTGCGAAAGGCAACCTATCACGATCACGGCCTTGCACCGGCCGGATTTTTTCTGCTCGACAGCCTCCCAAACAGCCTCTTTACTTTCGGACCGGGCGCTCTCTATGAACCCGCAGGTGTTGACGACTATCACGTCCGCCCGCGAGGTATCGGTCACGAGTTGATGCCCCGCACGGGTTATCTCGCCCAGCGCGCCCTCCGAATCCACCAGGTTCTTTGGGCAGCCGAGGCTGACTAAGCTTACTTTTGCCAATCTTCCTCTTCCTCGCCCGGCATCACGATCTCCGCAGGCGGGACGTCCTCATCGTAGTCGTCGTCCGGGTAGTCCTGCCGCATGCCGATCGGGCCGCCGAACATCTGCTCGATCTGTGCTTTGGTTATCAGCACCTGGCGGGGCTTCGCGCCGTCCAGCGGGCCGACTATGCCCTGCTGCTCCATTATGTCCACTATCCTCGCCGCGCGAGTGTATCCGATCTTGAACTTGCGCTGCAGCATGCTCGTCGAGCAGTAGCCGGTGTTCACGATTAAACGCAGGCTGGGTTCATAGAACTCGTCCGAGAAACCATCGCTCTCATCGTCGCCACCACCACCGCTTGTGCCACTGCCCCCCGTGCCTGATACCGGCTGCAGCGTGTAGGACGGCGAACGCTGCGCCTTAAGGAACCCGCACAGGTTGTCGATCTCCTTGTCCGAGATGAAGCACCCCTGAATGCGCAGGGGCTTCGAGGCGTCTATGGGCAGGAATAGCATATCCCCCCGGCCGATCAGCCGCTCCGCGCCCTTCTGGTCCAAAATGGTGCGGCTGTCGTGATGCGACGAGACCGCGAAAGCCATCCGCGACGATATGTTCGCCTTGATTATGCCGGTGATGACGTCCACCGACGGCCTCTGGGTCGCGATGACCAGATGGATGCCGGTCGCCCTCGCGAGCTGGGCAATCCTCGTGATCGAGCCCTCGACCTCCGCCGCGCACTGCATCATCAGATCGGCGAGTTCATCGACCACAACGACCATGAAAGGCAGCCGCTCCTGAGTGGAAACCTTTTCGTTATAGCCCTGCAGGTTGCGCGTGCCGCTGCGGCTAAAGACCTCGTAGCGGCGCTCCATTTCCTGGACGACGGCCCTGAATATCCCCGCAGCCTGTTTCACGTCCTTCACGACAGGGCAGGCCAGGTGCGGAATGCCGTCGAACATGCTCAATTCGACCCGTTTGGGGTCGATCAATACCAGTTTGAGCTCGTCCGGCGTCGCCCGGAAAAGCAGGCTGGAGATCAGGCAGCTCAGGCCGATGCTCTTGCCTGCGTTGGTCGCGCCTCCCACGAGCATGTGTGGCATCCTGGCCAGATCCGCGACTTTCGGGTGGCCCGCGACGTCCTTGCCCAGGGCGAATGTCAGCTTGCCCGGCGCATCCCGGAACGCCTTGCTTTCGACGATCTCTCGCAGGACCACGGTTGCGCGATTGCGGTTCGGGACCTCGACGCCGATCGCGGCCTTGCCCGGAATCGGAGCCTCGACCCTGACGTCTATCGCCGCGAGTTGCATCGCAAGGTTATCCGCCAGGCCGACGATCTTGTTTACCTTGATGCCCGGCGCAAGCCTGATCTCGTAACGCGCGACCGTTGGGCCGCAGGCAATCTCGACCACATTCGCGGTCACCTTGAACTCGTCAAGCGTGCGCTCGATTATCTCAATGTTCGATTTCAGCTCGCTCTCGACGCGCGGTGGCGGAGGCGGCGCCTCCACAAGCAGCGATGTCGGCGGAAGCTGGAACTCCCCCTGCTCGGCCGGCGCCAGGGCGAGCACGGGCGTCGGTTGAGGCTCGCCATTCTTCGGCGCGCGCTCGGGTTTTGTCATCCCCGGCGCGGATATCCTCACTGGCGGCTTCGCGGGCTCGGCGACAGCGCCGGCCCGGGCAAGCGCGATTTCCTCCGCCCTGTCCGTCCGTCCGAAGATGCTCGCGAGAGTGCGCTTGCGGCCCTCATCCTCGACCTCCCTGCCATTGATCTTGACCTTGCCCGGTTTCCCGGCTGCCTTGTCCACGCTCCGAGAGCGGGCAATCCTGGCTCTTTCGGCCCCGGCGTCTTTCCACGCCAGCCAACCCGAGCGGAGCTTGTCCACCAACACGTAAAGCGGCACGTCGGCTATCGCAACCAGCGCAATCACCCCGAACAGGGTCAGAAAACCATAACTTGCCTTCCCCGCGAAGCTGTTCAGAGCATGAGCCAGCGTGTTTCCGATCAGACCGCCGCCCGCTGTGGGATCGTCGACAGCGATGGCCCACTTGGCACGCGACGCCCAGGTTATGATGACCAGGAACAGCGTGACGCTTCCGATGCTCACGTTGCGCGGGATGACCCTGAGTGGGCCGGCTATGAGAAGCACACCCGCCAATCCGAAAAGCAGAGCCAGGACATACGAGCCGACCCCGCCCACGGTGACATTCAAGGCCACCGCGACGAACTTGCCGAAGAACGCGCTCGATTCCACCCTCGACAAGGCGTACAGCGTGAGGGGGCACAGGAAGATGAGCGCGACCCCGGCTATATCGAATAGCCAGATCGGATTGCTCTTCTTTGCCCTGGTCGTCCTTCTTGTCGCCCGCCGCGTCGAGGTCGTTCGAGTCTTCCGCACCCCTCAGCTCACCTTTCCCTGGCTTCCTACCAACGGAAACGCAGCTTGAATCCCAACGTATTATACTCCGTTGCTCACTCGACGGTCAAACGAAGGAAGGGACTATTCAGTCTTACTGAGTACAAGGTGAGCATGCTGAGCCCCGCACCTTGAACTGTTCGATGAGGCTTCTCAGACTGACGATGAACAGCCCAAGGTAGTCGAAGCACGCGGCTCCGAAGAGAGATGGGTGGAGATTTGACCGCGTCCTTCGACGGTGCTCAGGATGCTATATAGTGTGCTTCCGCAAACCACGCAACGCGGCGATGCCAAGCGCGATCACAACGAAGCCACTCGGTTCGGAAACTGGAGTCCACAGAACGGTACGCGAGCCTATGTCCATACCGCACTCGCCAACTATCCAGCCTGCGGCGTTAATCAGTTGCGCGCGGGAATAGACCGTCCCGGCAATGGTCGGGAGCGCGACAGGCGTCCCATCCGGCATCCACAGACAGGCATCTATCGAAGGATAGCCGCCCCGGATTGAGGATTCGCCGACGGCGAATCCCCCGGAATTGATGTCGTAGGCGTCGCAGAGGTCATCCGTCGATGACAAAGGGGGGAGAATGCTGTGCAGGGTACCGTCGGTATTCCAGATGGCCGCATTGCAGGGCGCGTCCGGAGCTGTCTGGAAACATCCGGCAATCAGCCCACTGGCGCTGATATTGTTGTACTCCGAGTAGTCTTCGACGTCCGCATGTGTCTCCGTGGTGACACCATCCGTGTTCCTGATCCAGAATATGCGAGGCCCTGCGATTCGTCCGTAAATTCGGCCATCGTCAAGTATTGTGTCCACGGTGTGCAGGATTGAAAGCAGTCCCAGGTCTTGTACAGACCCGTCCGGATCCCAGATCGCGAGATGGTATCCGATCGCTGGCGGCGCGCCTAGAGATGCAGTCTCTTCGAAGATAGCCACACCCACGACATGGCCAGAGGAATTGATACTCCGGGCTACGGCTGATTTGGCGCCCGTGGGGTTCTGAAGCAGCCTGTAACTCCCGTCCGCGTTCCAAACTACTGCATGGCCGTATCCGTAGCCGTCCTGCGCCCATCCCGCCGCAATTCCGCTCGAGTTCAGCGAGTTAGCTCCGCAGCGGGTGGCCCCATCGGGTACCGCGAGCCTGGTGTAACCTGCTTGGGGGTTCCACGTGAATGCTTCTCCTGCGCTAATGCCCGCAAGCGTTCCGCAGCAGCTGATGGCATTGACCTGGGCATATTGGCCGATGTCGGGAGTCAGGTCGCGGACCAGATAAACGCTGCCCGCGGGGGTAGCGGATGGGGGAAGCAGTAACCAGAGCACAACTGCCAGCAATCTCTTGAACACAGCGCACCTCCAGATATTGGACCACACACTACCTGTCCTAGCTTGCTTCAGTATACCACAATGCGGCCTCACGTTCGGGGCCAGAATGCCGGGCTATTTCGCCATATTAGCCTAATTCGCCTGAATTCCGCTAATGACTTGCCCCTACAGGCGTGCGGGCTGCCGGGGCGGGCCGTCAAACGATGTATTGGGCTATGAAATCCAGATATCCCCGCTGTCCGCCCTCCTTGTCCCACATCTTGGCGGACTTGACGAGTCTCTTGAGGCACATAATGACCTCGTCCACCGTGATCGGCCGCGGGGATGCGATTGGCTGGCCCGACTCGTCCACGAGCGTGTTTGGTCGCCCCAGCCGCCAATCGCATATCGTGCGAATGCTGTCGATAAGGACGCGCTCGGTTTCCGAAAGCCGCACCACGCGCGGCGCGCGGCCAATCTTCTCCCCGGAGTAGTCGTCCACCAGCACTTCGAATGCGCGCAGGACATCATAGTCCGTCACGTTCCGGTGCTCGCGGTAAGTACGGATGATGGTGCTCTCAATGCTTTGGAGCACATCCATATATTCTTCTTCGACGCTCATTTCAGCCTCCCGTGATTTCGACGTGCGCGAATACTATACCCTGAAAGGCGGGCTGCCGTCCAGACCCGCGCACAGCAGAGGGCCGGATTTGAAATCCGGCCCCAACAGAGGATTTGCCTTGACCGCAGGTCCAGGCGGGTGCTAACATACAAGCGCAGGATGCGGGGATTGGCGAAGCGCTGGCCCGACGAGCCGAATGCCGCGAGTTCGGCCCCGTTTCCCGCTCCATTCTGATGTGGGAGGCTGATCGATTATGCAGGATAACAGGATTACAGTCCGGTTCGTGAATACCCTGTCTGACCACATCCACGCGATGCGGCTATACGAGTCACGTGGGGTGTTTGCGAAAATCGACAAAGTGGTCGCGGTTCTGCTTGCCGGGGTCGGTGTTTGGCTTGTCTGCCTTGCCGGGGTGTGGTGGTGGACGATCATGTGGTTTGTTCTCGCTCCGCTGGAATGGTTCGATCTGTTGTCGATCCGACCACTTCAGGTAAGGTTGGCGTTTCGCATCAACCCCAAGTATCGCGAACCTTATTGCATTGAGTTCGACGACTTGGGAATCCACTTCACCACCCCGACAATCGACTCGCATATCGAGTGGTCATTCTACAGTCGGGTCTTGGAGAGCGACAGAGTGTTTATTCTCATCTATGGGAAACCCGTGTTTGGTGTGATTCCGAAGTCGGCATTCGCGAGCGTGGAGGAGATAGACAGGTTCAGGGAAATGCTGGGACGGCATATTCCATAGGACGGAAGGCAAGGGGGAAGGGCAAAAGCAGATTCCTCACATTCGTTCGGAATGACACATGCGGGGGCTCTGACCTCGGCCCACAGTCTTCTGCTTTCCACATTCAACTTTCAACTTTCAACTTTCAACTCCCCGCCCCTTTGCGCCCCAGGACCGAATCCAGTATAATCTTGACTGTCATGCCAGGCTTTCCCGCAATTTCCACAATCGCATCGATGCCCTGGAACGAGCTGATCACGAGGTTCGATACGAGCGCGTTCAGGCTCATCAACAGTGGGTTTGTTTCGCCGTTGATGGACCGCGTGATGGTGATAGCCACAAAAACAGGCGGCGGGACTTACCATGCGGTGTTCTGCCTGGCGCTCTTGCTTGCCGGGTTTCGATGGCGGCGCGCGAACTGGCGAGCGGCGGGATATGCGGGCATGGCGGCTGCGGCGATGTCGACTGTCGCGGTGTGGATATGCAAGCAGATATGGAACCGCCCGAGGCCGCTGCTTGCGATGTTCGATGTGAGGGTGCTGGACAGGCCACTTTTCGGGCCCAGCTTCCCATCCGGCCACACGATGACGGCGTTTGCGGTGGCGGTCGCTTGCTCGATCTTCATGCCCAGGCTGCGATATGTGCTGATTCCATTCGCCTGCCTGACGGGCATATCCCGGATATACGTCGGAGCACACTTCCCGATCGATGTGATATTCGGCGGGCTGGTCGGAGTGTTCCTGGGGCTCTTGGGAGCGGCGGCTGTGCGGCGCTGGTCCAACAGCAAGAGCGAGGAAGCCGAGGTCCGAGACCAATCGTGAGGCAATACCGAGCATATATACTTCTGGCGGCGACCTGCGCGGGCTTGTTCTTCTGGGGGCTCGGAAGGGCGCCGCTCATGGGGTTTGACGAGGGGATATACTCCGAGTGCGCCCGCGAGATGGCCGCAAGCGGCGACTACACGGTACCCAGGGTCGACGGCGAATACTTCTTCGATAAGCCTCCTCTCTGCTACTGGCTGCAGGTCGGATCGATGCGGCTGTTCGGAGTGAACTCGCTGGGCGCCCGGCTGCCGTCGGCCGTTATCGGTCTGCTGATGGTCGGCTGGACGGTGTTGCTTGGTGGCAGGCTCTTCGGCAAGAACGCGGGCATCTACGCCGGGTTCGCGCTGGCCACATCGATTCTTTATGCCGTTATAGCGCGGATGGCTATAATGGACCAGGCGTTCTCGTTCGCGATCAGCCTGGCGCTGGGGCTGTTTGGGCTGACCTACTTGAAACTGATCCCCAGATGGGGATATATCGGGTTCTGGGCGGCGTTGGGCGCGGCAAGCCTGATCAAGGGTCCAGCCGGCGCGGCGCTCGTGCTGGTGACCGCCGGAGCGTTTCTCATCCTGCGAAAAGACTGGCGGGGCATTGGGAGGGCAATGCCGGTGCTCGGGATAATCGCGTTTGTTGCGATAGCGCTGCCCTGGTATGTGATCGTCCACAAGCAGACCGGTGGGGCTTTCACGACCGAGTTTCTCGTCCACCAGAACCTGGCGAGGGCCGCGGGCGAGGATTTCCATCACAACGGCAGCTTGTTTCTTTACATCCCGCTCTTCGCGCTGGGTTTCCTGCCGTGGAGCATCTTTTTCATCAAGGCGTGGGCAGCTCACGTAAAGCTGCGGCCGGCTGATGATGATCGCAAAGGGCAGGCGGCGCTGTTCGCCGCGGTATGGACGGCGAGCATCATCTGCGTGTTCTCGCTGGCGAAGTCCAAGCTGCCCGGCTACATTCTGCCCGCTTTTCCCGGCGCCGCACTGCTGGTGGGCTTGCTATGGTCGGAGACAGTGGCAAGCGGGAAGGCCGCCGCGCTGCGGTCTTATGCGATAGCCTCGCTGGTTGTCGCGTCGGTGTTCGCGACCCTGCTCATGATAGGCCCCAGGCTGCTGCCGGACCCCATCAATGGGCTGCCGAGCGCCCTGATACCGATGGGCGCTTGCATGCTTGCGGGCACGACCGCGGGACTGGTGTGGATTTACAGGGGCAGGGCTGCACAGGCGTTCGCGGCCTATTGCGCCGGCATGGCCGGGTTCCTGCTCTGTCTGGTGGTTTTGGGACTGCCGATAGCGTCCAGGAAGCTCTCCGACCCGATGGTCCGAATGGCGGCGATAGTGCGGCGGGACGTGCCGGCGGATAGCGTGGTGTTGTCATATCGCCTGGACCCCGCGCAGCCGGCGCTCGCGTTCTATGCCCAACGGCCGATACCAGCCAGGGACGACGTGAAACACAAACTTTCCGACGCGCTCGACACGGGCAAAGCCGTATACATAGTGGCGCAAGGGGCCCACGCAAGCGAGTTGCCGCGCGGGGCGGAGGCTGTGGCCCAAGCGCCGCCCTATGTTCTCTACCGCCTGGAGAAACGTTGACCTTGAACCCTTGCACAGTTGATGATAAACTATACACATATGAAATTGCAGTCCGGTGGTGCTGACGTAGTGAAGCATTCTCTTCAAGACAACGCAGATGACGCGACAAGCTCGGGCAACGAGCATTGGACGGCTATATTCAGGCTGGACCGCGGAATGGCCCGTCTTGTCGTGATCTGTGTGCTTCTCATTATCCTCACGCACGCATTGGAATCAGCCGCCACACCCATACCGAAGAGTATGTACGTCCCGCTCCATTTGGTGATGGAGTTGGTGAGCATAGTCGTCAGCCTGGCGGTATTCACCACGGGCTGGTATGGCTACAAGCAGACGGGAAACTCGCGAGACCTGCTCATAGGAGTCGTGTTTCTCGGCACGGGCGTCACGGACCTCATACACGCCCTCACTTACCAGGGAATGCCCAATTTCCTCGGGGCTCCAAGCCCGGGTAAAGCGGCGGCATACTGGGTGCTTTCCAGGTTGATAGCGGGCGTGGGTCTCTTGGGCGCATCTCTTATCCGGCCTCCGTTCAAAGTCCGCCGGTTGACTCCCGCGCTGCTTCTTACGGCCTTGGCGGCGGTCATCGGCGGGCTTGCGGCGGTGGCGACTCTTATGGAACCCGCCTTCGGCAACATGTTCTTCGATCCGGTCACCAAGCTGACCAGCCTGAAGATCGGCCTGGAGATTCTCGCGATGACCTTGTATGCCGCGGCGTTCGTGGCACTTGCCGATTCGCGGGGCTGGGAGCGCCGGTCCGCGTCGACGCTGCGAGCCGCCCTGCTGGTGGCGATCTTCGCCGAGCTTGCCTTCACGCTTTACCAGAGCCCGTACGCCTACACGAACGCCCTGGGGCACGTCTACAAAGCGCTGGCATACTATCTGATCCTAAACGCATTTTTCGTGACCGCCGTGGAGAAGCCTTACAACGAACTCAGGGAGGCAAAAGAGGAAATGCAGGGCCTTTACCTGCACGCCCAGGAGCACAGAGAAGAGATCGAGCGTTCGTTCGCCCGCATCGGCAGCGCGCTTTCGTCAAGCCTCGAACTCGGCGAGGCTTTGGACCGGATAGCCGAACTGGCCGTCGATATGCTTCACGCGGACTGCTCCGTGGTGGTATCACTCGACAAACAGCATCGAGCCGCGCGAGTAGTCTCACGCAGATCGGGCTGCGAGGATGTGCTCAATGAATGCGGTGTGATGGAGCAAACCAGTCGGATGGTCTCGTTGGAGCGTGGCACGATTCTGATTGGGGATTTGCGCGACACCGATATCGCCGGCGCATGCCGCAATCCCGATGGTCCTTGCCTGCGATCAATGCTCTGCGCGCCCATGATCCACGAAAACCAGATGATGGGCATGGTCGCCGTCTACTCTTGCTCCCCGAACGTCTTCGATGCCGGGGATGAAAAGCTCATAGAGGGCTTCGCGTCTCATGCGGCGGTCGCCATGCACAACGCGATCAGTTACCAGCGGGAAAGCAGGATCGCGGACGTGCTCCAGAGGACATTCCTGAGCACGACGACGGTTGTGACTGAGCGCTTCGAGATCGCGCAGGTCTACGAGCCGGCGATGAACGAGGCGCTGGTCGGCGGTGATTTCTATGATGTGATAGAGATGCCCGATCAGAAGATAGGGCTTGTGATCGGCGACGTATCGGGCAAGGGCCTGGCGGCGGCGGTCCATACGGCGATGGTGAAGTTCAGCCTGCGCGCTTATGCGACGGAGAACCATTCGCCGGCGACCGTGCTGCAGTTGATAGACAAGGCCCTGTCCTCCGAGAGCGGTGCGGAGACGTTTGTCACCATGTTCTTCGGCGTGCTCGACACCAACACGGGAGAGCTTGTCTACGCGAGCGGCGGTCACGAGCCGCCTGTCTATGCCTGCAACGGCACGTTCCTCACGCTGCCCCCGACCGGCCCCGCGATTGGCCTTGGAATCAATCAACCCTTTGGCGAGGACAGGATTGTTCTGGAGAAGGGCTCCACGCTTCTGCTGTATACCGATGGCATCAGCGAAGCAAGACAAGGCCACACGTTCCTGGGCATCCAGGGGATAGGCGATGAGCTGCTCGCCTGCGAGCTCAAAGACACCGGCAGCGTAGCCAGGTGCGTGCACGAGGCCGCCGTCAACTTCGCCGGCGGCGAACTCAGGGACGACGCCGCGATTCTGGCGAGAAGAGCGGTGGGATAGG
>Ga0315287_10001284_pt1 | contig 23011 bp, 17 predicted proteins | sample YL17G11_0_MG_FD_205037 | JGI IMG/M metagenome (GOLD analysis project Ga0315287, IMG submission 205037) | Sediment microbial communities from Yellowstone Lake, YNP, Wyoming, USA - YL17G11_0 | ecosystem: Environmental > Aquatic > Freshwater > Lake > Sediment | place: USA: Wyoming | collected... | reverse complement strand
CGTCGTGCGGAAGTACTGCAGCGCTCCGGCCAGCGAGCTAAAGAGGAACGTGGCCAGCATGCGCGGGTCAGCGCCTGCCGCCAGCCGCTTCTGTGCCTGCAGCCGGGCAAACTCGCCGGCCAGCACTTCAATCACTGTCTCGGCGATGTTGGCCAGCTCGCGGCGGAACTCCTCGCCCAGCTCACCCATCTCGTAGGCCAGGTTGGCCAGCGGGTTCGTCGGCCGGCCGTTGGACTGCGGGTGGTGCGTCACTTCCGTGACGACATGCACCAGGTTGTCCCAGGCGTCGGTGCTCGGGCTGATCACGCTATTCAGCCAGTCCAGCAGCAGCTGACGGCCGCGCTCGCGCATCACCGCCAGGCCCAGTTCATCCTTGCTGGTGAAGTAGTAGTAGAAGTTGCCCTTCTGTACGTTGGCGGCTTGCAGCACGTCCATCAGCTTGGTCTTGCCGTAGCCTGCAGTGAAGATCAGCTGCGCGGCGGTATCGACAATCCGCTTGCGTGTGGCGATTGCTTTCTTCGTGTGTTTCATGCAGATTGCTATTGCGGTTCTAGGGTGATTATTCTATTTCGCGAAGGATTTTGGGACTAATTCCCATCTAGGTTGCTGAGGTGCGGGAATGGAGGTCGCCGGAAGCGCGGCAGACGTTATCATGAAGGCGTGACAGAGCAGTCAAACGCGTGGCGCCATCCGGTGGCGCTGACCATCGCCGGCAGTGACAGCGGCGGCGGCGCGGGTATTCAGGCGGACCTGAAAACCTTTGCCGCGCACGGCGTCTACGGCTGCACCGTGCTGACGCTGGTGACGGCGCAGAACACGCGCAGCGTGCAGTCCGTGCAGGTCCTGCCGCCCGAGCTGGTGCTGGCGCAGCTTGAAGCGGTGTACGGCGACTTCACCGTCGCGGCGCTGAAGACCGGCGCACTGGGCAACGCGGCGGTGATCGTGGCGCTGGCGGAGTACCTGCGCGGGATGCACCCGCTGGAGCTGGTCATCGACCCGGTGATGATCAGCAAGCACGGAGACTCGCTGCTGAACGAGGACGCCGTGACCGTGCTGCGCGACGAGCTGTTCCCGCTGGCGCTGGTGGTCACGCCCAACCTGCACGAAGCGGCGGCGCTGGCCGGCATCAACGAAGTCCACGACCGCAAGACGATGCTCACGGCGGCCAACGCCATCGCCGCCTATGGCTGCCGCGCGGTGGTAATCAAGGGCGGACACATGGCGGGCGAACCCGCGGACCTGCTGTGGTACCAGAACCAGGCGACGTGGATCGCGGGCGAGCGCGTCGAGTCGCCGCACACTCACGGTACTGGCTGCACTTTTTCGGCGGCGATCACTGCCAACCTGGCGCGAGGACTGGCGCTGCCCGAGGCCGTGCACGCGGCGAAGGCCTACGTCGCCGGCGCGATCAAGCACGGGCAGCTGTTTGGCCAGGGCGTGAACCCGGTGAATCACTTCTGGCAAAGCGATGAATCTTTCGGTGCCATCTAGCACAGCAGCGGGCTGGCGATGACCGGAGTCTTTCGTGCCAGCCTGTTTGACGCGCAGCCAAGGCTGACGGTCGCCGTCGCCGGCGCCAACGGCCTGCTCGGCAGCGCGCTGTGCGCCCAGCTCAGCTCGGATGGCCACCACGTACTACGCCTGCTGCGCCATGACCCCGCCCCGTCGTGGCGGCACGATGCGGACGTCGTTCTCTGGGATCCGCAGGCGGGCCGGCTGGACGCCGCCGCGCTGGAAGGCGTGGACGCGGTGGTCAACCTGGCTGGCGCGAACATCGGCGCGGGACGCTGGACGGCGCAGCGCATGCGCGAGCTGCTGGCCAGCCGCGTCGACGCCACGCGCCTGCTCGCTGAGACCATAGCTTATCTGCGCACGCCGCCGCGCGTGTACATCAGCATGTCCGGCGTGGGCTACTACGGCAACCGCGGCGATGAGCTGCTCACCGAGGCCAGCTCAGCTGGGCACGGCTTTCTCACCGAGCTGTGCCAGGCCTGGGAGGCTGCCGCACAGCCCGCGCTGGCGGCGGGCGTCCGGCTGGTGATCCTGCGCAGCGGCGTCGTGCTGACGGCGCGCGGCGGAGCGCTGCCGCGCATGCTGCTGCCGTTCAGGCTGGGCCTCGGCGGGCCGATCGGCGGCGGCCGGCAGCACCTGAGCTGGATCGCGCTGCACGACCTGCTGGACGGATTCCGGCATGCGCTCTACGACGAGTCGCTTAGCGGGCCGGTGAACGCCGTCTCCCCGCAGCTGGTGACCAACCGGCAGTTCACGCATACGCTCGGTGAGGTGCTCGGGCGGCCCGCCGTGATGCCGCTACCAGCGCTGGCGGTGCGCGCAATGTTCGGCGAGATGGGCGTTGAAACGCTGCTGTATAGCCAGCGCGCCATGCCGCAGGCGTTACTCGACCGCGGTTTCCGCTTCGAGTATGCCGACCTGGCCGCGGCCCTGCGCCATGAGCTCGGCCTTTGACAGGTGCTGTAGGCACAGGTAGGGCCGGCGTTCCTGCCTGCGAGAGGCGTAGGGGCGACCCATGGGTCGCCCCCTTTATCGCGCACACCCAAGATGGGTGACCCATGGGTCGCCCCTACAGGCAGGCAGGCCAGCGGCCCGCCCCACCTCGGCAGGCCAGCGGCCTGGCCAACCATCTCGGCCATTACAGCACCGGCAGATATCTGTCCAGTTCCCACTGCGAGACGCGCACGCGGTACTCGTCGAACTCCTGGTACTTCAGCTCCAGGTAGTTCTCGACCATCGAGTCGCCCAGCACCTCGCGGCAGAACGTGCTGCGCTTGGTGTGGTGCAGCGCCTCGTGCAGGTTGCTGGGCAGGCTCTTGATGCCGCGCTTCTCGCGCTCGAGCTCGCCGATGTGGTAGAGGTTGTCGACCTGCGCCGGCTCCAGCTCCAGCTTGTCCTTGATCCCGCGCAGCCCGGCGCCGAGCATCGTGGCAAAGGCCAGGTAGGGATTGGCCGACGGGTCGGCGCAGCGCAGCTCGCAGCGCACGCTCTTCTCGCGCCCCGGCGTGAAGGCCGGCACGCGGATCAGCGCGCTGCGGTTGCGCAGCGACCAGGCGATGTACACCGGCGCCTCGAAGCCGGGCACCAGCCGCTTGTAGCTGTTGACCGTCGGCGCCCAGAAACTGCTGCACTCCTGCGCGTACTTCAGCAGGCCGGCGATGTAGTACCGCGCGATGGCGCTAATGCCCTGCGGGTCCTTCGCGTCGGCGAAGGCGTTGCGCCCATCCTTGAACAGCGACTGGTGCACGTGCATGCCGCTGCCATTGACGCCGTAGATCGGCTTGGGCATGAACGTGGCGTAGGCGCCGTGCTGGTGCGCCACCTGCTTGACGATGTACTTGTAGGTCACGGCGGCGTCGGCGATACGCAGCGTCTCGTCGTAGCGCAGGTCGATCTCGTGCTGGCTGTCCGCCACCTCGTGGTGGTGGTACTCCACCGGGATGCCCAGCGCCTGCAGCGCGGTGATCGATTCAGTGCGGATGCGGTTGCCGCGGTCCACCGGCGGGCCGGTGAAGTAGCCGCCCTGGTCGATCGGCGTGGGGTCGGTCATGCTCTTGAAGATGAAGAACTCGATCTCCGGCCCCATGTAGCTGTCAAAGCCTATCTGCTTGGCCTGAGCGATCACGTTCCTGAGCACGTTGCGCGGGTCGCGCTCATAGGGCTGGCCCTCGGGCGTCTGGATGTCGCAGAAGAAGCGCGCCGCGCGGCTGTCGCTGTCATGGTCCGGCAGCAGCGCGAAGGTGCTGAGGTCCGGCCGCGCCACGAGGTCGCTCTCCTCGATGGCATTGAAGCCGGAAATCGAGCTGCCGTCGAAGTGCATACCGTCCTCCAGGCTGCGCTGCAGTTCCTGCGGGGTGATAGCGAAGCCCTTCAACTCGCCGTTGAGATCAACGAACCAGTGCCAGATGCTCTGGATGTTGTGCTCGGCGATAGCGTTGACGATGGAATCTTTGGTCCAGGTGAATGCGCGATCGCTCGCGTTTAAAGCTACCACGATACACTCCTCCTCAAGGCGCCGTCCGGCGGGGCATGCCGGGCCGGTCAAAGTTGCGCGTAATTCTACACCATCCGCTTTAGACCGCACGTCCAGGCTACCACCACCCGCCAGCACGAGCGCCGCGGCTGGCACACCCTATAATCCCCGCGTGGCAAAGGCGGAGAAAGCCTCAAAGACACCGGTGATCGCCAACCGCAAGGCCTACCACGAGTACACCGTGGTGGAGGAGCTGGAGGCGGGCATCGCGCTGCTCGGCTGCGAGGTGAAGATGATCCGCCACGGCAGCTTCGAGCTGCGGGATGCCTACTGCGAGGTGCGCGAGGGCGAGGTGTGGCTGGTCAACAGCCATATCCCGGAGTACCCGCAGTCCTCCGCCAGCGAGCCGTACGATCCGCTGCGTAAACGCAAGCTCTTGCTGCACGCCGAGGAGATCCGCCGGCTGGTCCGCAAGGTGCGCGAGAAGGGCTTCACCGTGGTGCCGCTGCGCGCCTTCTTCCTGCGCGGCAAGGTCAAGCTGGCGATCGGCCTGGTGCGCGGCAAGAAGCAGTACGACAAGCGCGAGTCGATCAAGGAGCGCGACATCGAGCGCGAGCAGCGCCAGAAGCTGCGCTAAATAAGCCTGCCGGAGGGGGACGCGGCGCGATGCTTTGTCCAGACGCATGGTAGATTTGCTCGCCTGAGATGTTAGTCCTGCGCGACATCAGCGAGCTGAAGGAGCTGGGCGAGGGCCCGCTGGCACTGACCATCGGCTTCTTCGACGGCGTGCACCGCGGCCACCGCTACCTGCTTCAGCGCCTGCGCGCGCAGGCGGCGCTGCTCGGCGCGCGCTCGCTGGTGGTCACCTTCAGTAATTCGCCGCGCGGCTACCATCATCCCGAGAGGCACTGGCGCTACCTCAGCCTGCCCGAGGAGAAGCTCGCGCTGCTGAGCGAGAGCGGCGTCGATGCCACGCTGATGCTGCACTACGGCGCCGACGTGGCCCGGCAAAGCGCCAGCGAATTCCTTAAGGGGCTGGCCGGCCCGGCGCCGCTTGCCGGCATCACCATGGGCTACGACTCGAGCATCGGCTGCGACATGCTGCGCGGGCGCGAGGCCTTCAGCGCACTGGCACAGCGCCTGGGCCTGGCGCTGGACTTCGTCGAGCCGTTCCCGCCGCAGACCGAGCCGGTGAAGTCGAGCGCCATCCGCGAACTGATCGCCGCGGGTGATGTGGCGCTGGCGCTCCAGCTGCTCGGCCATCCGTACTTCCTTACGGGCCAGGTGGACAGCGGCAAGGGCAAGGGCGGCCAGAAGCTGGGCACGCCGACCGCCAATCTCTACGTGCCGCAGGAGAAGCTCACGCCGCCGACCGGCGTCTACGCCGGCGCGGCCGACAGCCTGGCCGGGCGCTTCGCCGCCGCGATCTGCGTGATCACGCGCCAGCAGGCGCTGCGCACAGTGCTGGAGCGGGACGACGCGCTGCTGCCGCCGCACGAGGATCCCACGGCGGTGGTCGTCGAGGCGCACCTCATCGGCTTCCATGGCGACCTGTACAGCACGACAGTGACGGTGCAGTTCCTCGCGCGGCTGCGCGACTTCCGTGACTTTGCCACGCCCGCTGAGCTGATCGCGCAGATCGAGCGTGACATCGCGGCGGCGCGCGCGATCTACGCTGAAACAGCAGCGTCCCACTAGCAGCAGCTGCGAAACGCCCCACTCCGTTTCCCACAGCTAAGCTTGTTTGCGCCGTCGCAATGTGTTAGAACATCACTCGCAATGCACAACACGAACCGATACTCACTCTCAACCATCCGCGTCGCCGCGGCTGCGGCACTGCTCATCGCCGCCGCCGTGCTGCTCGCCGGCTGTCCCAGCAAGGGCCGCGCGGCGTACCAGAACGCGATGCTGCACCTGCAGGCGCAGGAGTACCAGCCGGCGCTGGATGATTTCCGCAAGTCGCTCGCCGCGGAGCCCGACAACTACATGGCGCTGTTCGGCGAGGCGCGCGCGCTCTATGAACTGAAGCAGTACCAGCAGGCGCTGCCGCTGTTCGAGCAGTTCCTCACCAAGACGGACCGCGACCGCGCGACCTACAGCAGCGAACGCGACGACGCCGAGTTCTACCGCGACAAGTGCAAGCTGGAACTGGGCATCGAGGTGCCGCAGAACCCGGCGGACATCCCGCCCCCGCCGATGGGCGAATAAGAGGCGAGTGGGCCGTAAGCCGGGTTCTGTTTATGCGGCCATCTGTCTACGCCTGCCGTTGCCGGCGGGCTTGTGCGGCACTCTCGCGGGACGGCCGGGCCGGCCGCGCCGTCGCCGAGGCGGCGGCATCCCACGTCTGCCTTGCACCGGGCGGGTTTGCCTGAGCCGGCGTGTTGCCACGCCGCTGGTGGGCTCTTACCCCACCGTTTCACCGTTGCCCGCGGACTCCCTTTCCGGAATTTAGGCCTTTGAGCGGTGCGCTGGCCGGAGTGAGACTTGCGTCCCGCCGTCCGCCGCTACCGCCGCACTACCTAGATGCGGGCTGTTATTTTCTGTAGCGCATTCCATGGCCTCGCGGCCTCCGGGAGTTACCCGGCGCCCTGCCCTGTGGTGCCCGGACTTTCCTCGGAGCGCTTGCCCCGCGGCCGCCTGGCCCACTCGCCAGGATGATTGTACCCTGCAAGTCGGATTGCAGGTCAGGAGTGACGCCGGCGGCACGCCGACGTCTTGGTATGGGCGAAGCCGTGCTTCGCCCGTCTTTGGTTGGTGGATGAAGAGGGCGAAGCATGGCTTCGCCCCTACTGGGGGCATGGCAAGACTCATCCTGCAGCTGCCGCCGCCGTGACGGCGGCACTACTACATGAACGGCGCTTCGGGCCGAGGCTTGGGCGCGGGGGTGATGAACGGGAACTCGCGCTCCAGCTGCTCGGCGACGTCCAGCGAGGCGTAGAAGCGGCGGTTGACCTTGATCCAGCGCAGCTGCCCGCTGACCTCGCGCAGCCGCAGGCGCACCTCGCAGTCTCCACTGGCGCTCTCCAGCGCGCGGGCCAGCTTGGCCAGCTGCACGCGGTCGGCGGACTTGAGGTCGATCTCCCAGTCGATCGGCAGCGGCGAGAAGCTGTCCTCCGGCTTGTGCGGCTGCACGGCCGCAGGATCCGCGGGCGCAGCGGCCTGCTTGCTTTCCGGCTGCGGCAGGCCAGGGCTGTCAGTGCGCGCGCAGGATGGCGCATCCAGGGCGTTCAGCTCCTCGGGCGGCGGCGCATCAGCATCGTCATCCAGCTCAGGATCTTCTACCGCCATGCCCGGCCAGTCCGGCTCAGCCTGCGCTGCCGGGGGCGCAGGCGGCTCGCCTGCGGCAGTTGGTAGCGGCGGCGTCACGCCGCCGTCTTCCTGTGAGCCCGCAGCGGGCGGCGAGACGCCGCCCCTGCTATGTGGAGCGGGTGACCCATGGGTCGCCCCCAGAGAATGGCCGGCCGCCGCGGGTGCACAGTACGGCTCGATGCTGTCCACCACTATCTCCAGGCTGTCCCAGGCCTCGTCGGCATCCTCCACCGCGTCGGACACCTGCACGCGGCCTTTGAGCACGACCGCCGAGTTCTCGAACACGAACTCCTTGCCGCTCTCGTAGGCCTTGGGCCAGATCAGCACTGACACCGAGCGCTCAGCGTCTTCCAGCCGACACTTGGCGTAGGCTTTATTCGACGTGTTGGCGACGCGCACCTTGACGTCGGTCAGCAGCCCCACGAGCCCTTCCTTGGGCACGCTGCGCTCCTGCCAGCTTAAGTAGCTGTGCTGCATCGACTGCGCCAGCTGCGCCAGCTGCATGTAGCGCTTGTCGCGGAACATCGGGTGGTGGGCAAAGGGGTGGCCGGTGAGGAACACGCCGACGGACTGCTTCTCCAGCATCGCCACGTCGAGCGCTGTGACTTCCTTGGTGGCCAGCAGGCCGGCATTGTCGGCGCCGTCGTCGAAGCCGAGGAACAGCCCCTCCTGGCGCTTGGGACCGCGCATGAAGTTCTCGATGTCGTCGATGTTGCGGATCAGCTCGACGCGCTCAGCGCCCAAGCCATCGAACGCGCCGGCAGTGGCCAGGCTCTGCAGCGCCTTCTTGTTCACGCCCTTGCCGCGCGTGCGGCTAAGGAAGCTGGCCAGCGTCTCGTACGGGCCGCCGCGCTGGCGCTCAGCGACGATGGCGTCCACCGCCGCGTGGCCCATGCCCTTGATTCCGCCTAGGCCGAAGATGATGCGCCGGTCGCGCAGCGGGGTGAAGTCGAAGTGGCCCTCGTTGACGCTCGGCGGCAGCACCGGAATGCGCATCTTGCGGCACTGCGCCAGGATCTCCGCCAGCTTGGCGGAGTTGCCGACAAAGCTGTTGAGCATCGCACACATGAAGTACTGCGGGTAGTGGCACTTGAGATACGCCGTCTGGTAGGCGATCCACGCATAGCAGAGGCTGTGCGCCTTGTTGAAGCCGTAGCCGGCGAACACCGCCATCATCTCCCACACCAGCTCCGCCTCGCGCGCCGGCACTTTGCGCTCCTTGACGCCGGCGAGGAACTTGGCCTTCTGCGCCTCCATCACGTCGAACTTCTTCTTGCCCATCGCTTTGCGCAGCAGGTCGGCCTCGCCAAGCGTGAAGCCGCCGAGCTTCTTGGCGATCTCCAGCACCTGCTCCTGATACAGCAGCACGCCGCCCGTCGGCGCGAGGATCTCGGCGATGCTGGGGTACTGGCTCTGGCCGGTGGTGCGGTTCTTGCGGTTCTCCAGGTACTGCGCCGTGTTACCCGAGGCCAGCGGGCCGGGACGGTTGGCGGCGTTGATCGCCGTCAGGTCCATCACCGTCTCCGGGCGCGCCTCGTTGAGCATGCGCTTGACCTGCGGCGCCTCGAACTGGAACACACCGTAGCTGTCGCCCTTCTGCAGCATGGCGAACGTCTCGGCGTCGTCGTCGGGGATGTGCCGCGGGTCGATCTCCACGCCCTCGTGCTCGCGGATGTAATCCACCGTGTCCTGGATCATCGTCAGGTTGCGCAGGCCGAGGAAGTCGAACTTCACCAGCCCGGTCTTGGGCACGGTGTCCATCGCGTACTGCGTCACCAGCAGGTCGCTGTCCCTGTGCGGCTGCACGGGGACGAAACTCGCCAGCTCATCCGGCGCGATCACCAGGCCAGCGGCGTGCACGCCATGATGCGAGGCGATGCCCTCCAGGCGCTTGGCGTCCTCCAGCAGCTCGGCGATCACGGCATCGTTGCGCAGCATCTTCTGCAGGTCCGTACTGCGCTCGATCGCCTCGTCGATGGTCGGGTTGAGCCCGCGGATCTCCTTGGTCACGCGGTCGACGTACTGGTACTCCAGCCCTTTGGTGCGGCCGACGGCCTTGATCACCGCGCGCGCCTTGAGCCGGCTGTAGGTGATCAGCAGCGCCACGCGGTCCGCGCCGTACTTGCGCTTGACGTGCTCGATGACCTCGTCGCGGCGGCGGTAGCAGAAGTCGATGTCGAAGTCCGGCAGCTCGATGCGCTCGGGGTTGAGGAAGCGCTCGAAGTACAGGCCGTACTTCAGCGGGTCCAGGTCGGTGATCTCCAGGCAGTAGGCCACGACGCTACCCGCCGCGCTGCCGCGGCCCGGCCCCACGGGGATGTTCTGCCCGCGGGCGAAGCTGCAGAAGTCGGCGCAGATCAGGAAATACGGCGTGAAGCCCTTGGGGATGATCACCGACAGCTCGTATTCGATGCGCTCCTGCAGTTGCGGCGTGACTTCGCCATAGCGCAGCTGCGCCCCGGCGTAGGTCAGCTTGCGCAGGTAGGCGTCCAGCTCTGCCGCCTCGCTCAGCGCCTCGGGATGCGCATCGGCGCTGGCCTTGTCCGCAGCATGCACGAAGCCCGCCGGGATCGCTGCGGCCCGCTCGCCTAGAGCCTGCTCGCGCGGGATCTCGAAGCGCGGAAAGTGCACCTGGTGCAGGTCCAGCTCCAGGTTGCACTTGGCGGCGACGACGGAGGTGTTGGCCAGCGCCTCCGGGCACTCGGGGAACAGCGCTGCCATCTCCTCGACGCTCTTGATGTAGTAGTCCGGGCCCGAGTAGCGCATGCGGTCCGTATCGGTAAGCAGTTTTTTATCGCGCAGGCACAGCGCGATATCGTGGGCGCGCGCGTCGTCGCTGTGCACGTAGTGGCAGTCGTTGGTCGCCACCGTGCGCAGCCCCAGCTTGCGCGCCTGCTCGATGGCCCACTGGCGGTAGCGCGCCTCGAAGTCCAGGCCGTGGTTCTGCAGCTCGATGAACAGGTCCTCGGAGCCGAAAATGCGCAGGTAGCGCTCCAGCGCCTCATGCGCCGCGGCCTCGCTCTCCTTGTGGAACGGCCCGGCCACCACGCCGTTGGGGCAGCCGGTCAGCGCGATCAGCCCTTCGCGGTGCTCCATCATGGCGGGCACGTCGATGCGCGGCTTGTAGTACATGCCCTGCACGTGGGCGATGGACGTCAGGCGCATCAGGTTGGCGTAGCCGGCGTGGTCCTTGGCTAGCAGCACGAGGTGCGTGCTGCGGCGGTCCAGCTCGGGATCCTTGTCTGTCAGCCGCCGCGGCGCGACGTAGAACTCGCAGCCGACGATCGGCTTGAGGCCGGCCTCGCGCATGGTGATGTAGAACTCCATCGCGCCGTACATCACGCCGTGGTCGGTCAGCGCGAAGCTGCCAAAGCCCAGCTCCTGGCAGCGCGCGGCAATATCCTCGCAGCGCGCGATGGCGTCGAGCAGCGAGTACTCGCTGTGGTTGTGCAGATGAACGAACTCCGATGCGCTACTCATTCAAGTTCAGTGATCCTCGATCTGCTGATGACTCCACCTACAATCTACTTCCCGGCTGCCGCCGGCTGGGCGATTTCAGATGTCTCGCTTGCTGAAGACCGTTGATAGTAAGAAGCATTCCTGAAATACTTCGGGCTCAACTCCACACTTGGACCGTAAGCCAGATCACCTTCGCCGGACTTCTCGAAGCCAAACTCCCCAACTAGATACTGGACCAGCCGACCGATGAACTGCTTGGTGTGGTCGAACGGATTACGATTCTCGCTGGCCCACTGCTCTGTCCACTTGAAGCCGCTCTCTTCAGACTCCATATACTGCTCCAACTCAGCAAGCAGGCCAAGCAGAGCAGGATGGCCACAGTTGATCGCACCCACCAGCAGCGCTACGCGCGCCATGAGGAAGCAGAAAAGACCCTCGGTGCGCTGATCCAACTTAAAAGCCGCGTACGGATTGACGTTCTCCTGCTCGAAGAAGCCAGCCAGGTCCCGATTCGATGCGTACATCTTTGACTCACCCATGACTACACCTCCAGATTCGATAGCACTCCATCAGGGCGTCCCCCGCAGAGTACTCTGATATTACCATACTCTGGCTTGGCTGTCAACTACAAACTGGAACGCAAGAACATCAGTCCGCTACTTGCCTCCTCCTCTCTTGGCGCCGACAGCGCGCGTATACGTGGATGCAGATGCAATAAGGCCAGGCTGCTGCTGATGCTTCAGTTTCACGCTCCTAGTATCAACAACAAAGCCGTGCTCGTCGACAAGGTACTTCACCATCGCACCGATCATCGTGATCATGTGCCTCACCTTTTTGGGATCGCCCGGAACGCGCTTATCTTCGAGCGTCCAGCGAAACTTGGGATGCTGAGTCAGCATCTCCTCCAGTTCGGCCAGGACTCCCTGGAGAGCTGGTCGTCCATGGCTGATGATGCTGGATAGGAGCATGTCGATGCGCTCTTGGAGGAACTCGAAAAGCAGCTTGGCACGAATGTCGTCGCGGAACAACGTGTAAGGACGCTTGGTTTCAGGCTGTTCAAAGAAACCGTCGTAGGTCTTCGTAGATTTGTACACCGTCATGAAGCACTTCCATATGGCCGCCAGGCGTGAGCGGTGCGCGAAGCTCTGGCCAAAATCCAGGAGCCAGCTATCTGGTTACAACTTTCGCGCTCCGCTGTTCCTCAACTGCGGCCGATGCCAATCCTCAACCCTGCCGGGATCAAGTCGCTATCAGTACCCAGCGGCCTAACTCCAAGCAGTGCTATACGCTTGTATGCCTATCTCACTCCGCCCTGCTCGGTATGCCGCCCCACCGAGGATTGAGTAACATTATACCTGCCCTTCAAGGGGGGCTGACCTGATATCTTCTTATCAACAGGTTATCCACAAAATCCTTGGTAGCCGCGGGCCTTTAGTCCGCGTTCCATATCCTGCGGCTTGAAGGACCGCCGCTACCGGGATATGCGGCAGCACCAGCAAGTGCCTGCTGTAAGATGTGCGCATCTGTGCAAGGGGTCTGCTATGGCACTGCTGCTGAACCGCGACGACGTCCGCGACCTGCTGGACATGAAATCGACGATCACGATCCTCGAACACGCCTTCATCGAACTGGCCAGCGGGCGCGCGATCATGCCGCAGCGCACGCCGGTGAAGGTCGAGGCGGCGCCGGGCGTCGCGCTGTTCATGCCGGCTTTCATCCCCTCGCTCAGCGCGCTGGGTGCCAAGGTGGTGACGGTATTCGGCAAGAACCCCGCCGAGCATGAGCTGCCCGCCGTGCTGGGCACGATCATCCTGCTCGACCCGGCCACCGGCGTCGCGCAATGCATCATGGACGGTGGCTTCCTGACGGCGATGCGCACCGCGGGCGTCAGCGGCGTGGCCACGAAGTACCTGGCGCGGCGCAACAGCAAGGTGCACGCGCTGTTCGGCAGCGGCGTGCAGGCGCGCACGCAGGCCTGGGCGGTGGCGGAGGCGGCCAAGCTGGAAAAGTGCCTGGTCTTCAGCCTCGATCCGCCCGAGCAGCAGAAGGTGTTCTGCGACTGGGTCTCACACGTGACGCACGTGCCGACGGAGGTGGCGAAGAGCGCGCAGGCGGCGGTGGAGGCCTGCGACATCCTGACGCTGGCCACCAGCGCGAAGGATCCGGTGATCGACGGCGCCTGGGTCAAGCCGGGCACGCACATCAACGGCATCGGCAGCCATGCGCCGGGGATGCGCGAGATCGACACGGCGACGGTGGTCAAGAGCAAGGTGGTGTGCGACCTGGTCAGCGCCTGCCAGTCCGAGGCCGGCGACCTGATCATCCCGGCGGACAACGAGCAGTGGAATTGGAAGGACGTGCATGGCGACCTGGGGCAGGTACTGCGCGGCGACATCGCCGGCCGCGAACGCCCCGAGGAGATCACGCTGTTCAAGAGCGTCGGCCTGGCGATCCAGGACATGAGCGTCGCCCGCCACGTCTACGAGTGCGCGCTGGGCAAAGGTAGCGGCACGGAATTCAAGTTCATGTAGGAAGCAGGCCGTAGGCAGCAAGACGGTGAGCGCCGACATCATGCCGGCGTGCCTTTGCTCCCGATAGCGGCAGGCCTTTAGCGGGTTAACCTCGCTTAAGCTTCGTGCGATGTGGAACAGCTGCCAAATGCGGCCGGATAGCCTGGCTGCAGATTCGTTGCCGCGGTCTTACTTGCGCGGTATGATATCGGCATACTGCAGCCGGGAGGCGATATGTACAAGCCGAGCCGTGCGTTGTTGGTCTCGTTTGTATTGTCGATCACGGGGTTGCTCGCGATGCAAGGGTGTGGGAAGGGAGATCTCAATACACCTGCAGATGCATTGCGCTGCTCTAACAGCTTCGCTCTCACTCCCATCGCCAGTCCGCTGCTGGACAGCCAGTCCCCTGGCGTACTGCGCCTGGAAGAGCAGCAGCCGGCGGACAGCAGCGGCGATGTCGCAATCCGCGTCTCCGTGGACAGCGCGCGCGCGCTCAAGGCCGCTTACTTCACGCTGGACTATGACGCGGCGCGCTATACGCCCATTGCCGTCGAGGCTGGGCCCGCGCTACGCGGGGTGGCGGCGGCGGAGCAACTGCTCGAGTTGTACATCCTGGACCGCCCGGGCCGCGTCTACTGCGGGCAGTGCCTGGCGCACTGGGACAAGCTGGCGGGCTTCAGCGGCGACGGTTTGGTGGCAACGGCATACTTCGCAAGACGCGCGTTGAGCACCTCAGTCAAGACGGTCTCGACTCCACCAGACAGCTTGCTCAGCAAGACAAACCTTACTTGGGATCCCGGCAGCAACACGCTCCTCTGGCGTTACTACAGCCAGGGCGATTACGACCAGAACGGTGAAGTTAGCATCAGCGACCTGTCACCGCTGGGGCTGTACTTTGGGCAGACCTGCAGCTACCCCCTCGATGATGAACTCGCCAAGGGCTGTGCCGACGGCGACCACAACGGCGAGCTGAACATCGCCGACCTTACACCCATCGGCAACAACCTTGGCAAGGACATGCTCCAAGGCTGGAACATCTACGCCACTTCGGATCCAGCGCAATATCCGGCCATACCGACCGCCGGCAACGGCACGGCGGTGCTCATCGGCTCTGTGGCACTTGCCGACCGTGACCCGGGCACAGTCCCCGGCCGCGACCGTCTGCTGTACTACTATGCTGTCAGCGCGCCGGTGGCAGGCGATGTGTACTGGGTTAGGCCGGTCGACAGCTCAGACGCAGAAGGCATCGCCAGCAACTACGCGCCGGGTGGTTCCCCTGGGAATCATGATCCCCAGATCCTGGGCTTTACCGCCTCGGCTGAGCCAGTGTCGTTGCAGGCATCCGTGGTAGTCGTAGTCAATGCCACGGATCCGGACGGCGATCCGCTGACCTACAGCTGTACTCCTGACGCGGATGTGGCATTTACCGATGGCGATGAGCGGCCCGAGAGCTTCCTTCTGCTGATGCCCACTGTGGCTGCGGATACGAGCCGGACGATTCAGTTCGACGTCACCGACGGGCGGGGTGGACACGCCACAGGCTCATACTCAGTCACCATCGTAGCTCCGGTGCCGGGTAACAGCCCACCAATCATCAACGGCCTGACGGCGATCCCCAATCCTGTAGCGTCAGGCGGCACAGTTGCGCTGTTTCTTGATGTCACTGACCCCGACGGAGATACGCTGTCCTACACCTGGTCAGCCGTAGGGTCACCGTCGGGCTACGTTGCGCCCTTCGAAGCTCATGCCACATTTTACGCACCTGTTGTGAGCGTCGATACAAACGTTGAGATCTTCGACCAGGTCGACGATGGGCATGGAAACAGCTATAACGGCAGCACGACGATCCTGGTCACAGCTAGCGGCGCTAACATTCCCCCAACTGCAGTCCTTGCCACGGTTCCGACCTCCGGTCCGGCGCCGTTGTCGGTGGACTTCAACGCCTCAACCAGCTACGATACGGACGGCACCATCACGGCTTACGACTGGGACCTGGATGCTGACGGAATCTACGAGGTGATGGATGGTGGCGCGACGCAAACTTACATCTACAACTCCCCCGGCACCTATTATCCAACTGTGCGCGTGACTGACGACGATGGCGCCACAGGCACGTGTCAGGACGTGATTCAGGTCAGTCCAGCCGGTCCCACCTGGCATATCAGCGCTATAACCAGCAGTCACGATATCGGGCAGTTCAGCTCGCTGGCAGAGGTTGTCGGCTGTCCGGCAATTAGCTATTGGGACGCCACCAGCCAGTATCTAATGTATATACTGGCAAACGATCCGCTGGGAGCAAGTTGGGGGACACCCGTTGCTGCTGACTCCTCTGGCCAAGTGGGAATAGTTGGGGGAACGGGAAACTACACATCATTGGTAGTAGTCCAGAACGCACCGGCGATCGCCTACTGCCGGGACAACAAGCTCTACTATACCCGCTCCGATGACAGCACGGGCAGCACCTGGAACTCGCCATCGCCAACGGCAATTGACGGCGGCGATCCCTCAGAGCTGCGGGTAGGCGAGTGTGCCAGCATGGCGCTAGTCAACGGCAACCCGGCGATTGCATACTACTACTTTATCAATCCAGGCCTCTTGTATTTTATCCGAGCGAATGACTCCATTGGCAACACATGGGGAGTGCCGATCTATGTGGATGGCGGTCCACCTCGCGACGTTGGCTGGTCTGCGTGCCTGGCAGTGGTCGGTGGCTATCCGATGATCAGCTATCACGATGATTGGGACACATACATTTACCTTGCCGCCAGCTCAGACGTAAACGGCACCGGCGGATCATGGTTGACTCACATGCCGGTATCGGAATCGCAAAACGCCTTCTATGGTACGTCGCTGATCGACCTAGGGGGGCTTCCCGCGATAGCGTATTCAAACGACTACTATGGCAAGCTGTATTACGTGCGCGCGACGGACGCCAGCTTGTCTACCTGGACAACGCCTGTGGTTGTGGCAAGTACGCGGTCGGAAACGCATGGCGATTTTAGCTCAATGAAGCTGTACAACGGTGCGCCAGCGATCAGCTACTTCTCCAGAGATAATGGGTCGCTGGTATTCAGCACGGCTGCCGACGCAAATGGCGACTTGTGGAATGTATGTCAGGACGTGGATGCGCCCAGCCCGACGGAAAGAGTTGGAGCCTACACCTGTCTCGCGATTATCGGTGGGAATCCAGCCATTTCCTACAGCGACCTCTATAACACAGACCTGAAGTTCGCGATCTATTACTAGCCATGCTGGCCACGTTGACAGCGAAATGGCAGGGCCTTTGGTCTGCTCAGGCTGGCGTTGAATGCAAACATGCCAGGGATACCTCATGGGAGATGTTACCCGTGCAGCGTGCATGCTTCGAATTCGTGCCCAGCAGCCGCCCTATTCGTACCTGAGCGAGACGATGGGGTCGAGCTGGCCAGCACGCCAGGCGGGATACACGCCGAAGATCAGCCCCAGGCCGACGCTGGTGGCCAGCACGGCGGCGATCCATACCAGCGGCACGCTGGGCAGCCAGAACACGTCCCACAGCGCCTTCATCACCAGCGACACACCCGTGCCCAGGCCGTAGCCCAGCGCCAGCCCCAGTGCGCCGCCGGTCAGCGTCAGCGTGATCGACTCCACGAGGAACTGCCAGGTGATCATCGCCGCCGTGGCGCCCACCGCCTTGCGCAAGCCGATCTCGCGCGTGCGTTCGCGCACGCTGACCAGCATGATGTTCATCACGCCAATGCCGCCAACCACCAGCGCGATCACCGCCACCACGCCGAAGACGACGATCAGCGTATTGACAAAGTTGTTGGCGAACTTGGCCCAGTCCTCGGGCGTGGTGATCTTGAAGTCGTCGTCCTTGCCGCTGCGGATGCGGCGGCTGGCGCGCAGGCGCGAGGCGATGTCCTCCTTGGCCTGCTGCAGCTCGGTGCTGGAACGCACCTTGGCCATCACCCAGTAGATATCGTCGTTGCCCAGCAGGCGCTTCTGGCCCGTAGTGAGCGGGATGTGGATCATCTTGTTGGCGTCCTGGCCGCCCTCCAGCGCGCTGCGGCTCTTCATCACGCCAATGACTGTGAGACGCACGCCGTTGACGGTCAGCGTGGAACCCAGCACTTCCTCGCCCGGGTTGTAGAGCAGCTCGCCGATGCCCCCGCCAACGACGCAGACCATGGCACTGCCGCGCTCCTCCGCCTCTGTGTAGATGCGCCCGCGCCCCAGCACCCAGTTGTCGATGGGGAAGTAGCCCGGCGGCACGAGGTTGCAGTACACGCGCTCGCTGCGCCAGCCATGCTTGACCACGGCGTTGTTGACGATATTGCCGGCCATGGCGTAGGTGACGTATTCCGAGCCACGCACCATTTCCACGTCGCGGTTCTTGAACGGCTTGGCCGGCTGATAGACGGTCTGGCCGCTCATCGGCACATCGGGCATGATGTAGATCAGGTCGGCTGAGGCCTGCGAGGCCATCTGCTTGGTGAACATGCCGCGCAGGCCCTCGCCCAGGCTGACGATCGCCACCACCGCGCCCACGCCGATGAGGATGCCCAGCAGCGTGAGAAAGCTACGCACCTTGGCGCGCAGCAGCTGCTTGAACGCCAGCTTGAAGGACTCCCAGAGGAAGGTGTAGATGCTACTCATAGCGCATCGCCTCCACCGGGTCGAGCTGGCTGGCCTTGAACGCGGGATAGGTGCCGAAGATCACGCCCACGAGCACCGAGACGCCGACGGAATAGCCGACCCACTGCAGCGGAATGCTCGGCGCCCAGGCCGCGCTGATCGCCTTCTTCAGCACCAGCGAGAGGCCCAGCGCACCGCCGTAGCCCGCCAGCATGCCGATGATGCCGCCGATTAAGGTGAGCACGATGGCCTCGACGAGGAACTGCAGCAGCACCGTGCTGCGTCCGGCGCCCAGTGCCATGCGCAGCCCGATCTCGCGCGTGCGCTCGGTGACGCTGACCAGCATGATGTTCATGATCCCCACGCCGCCGACGAGCAGGCTGATGAAGGCGATGGCGCCGAAGATGCCGACCATCACGTTGATGAACTGGTTGCCGATCTTCATGAAGTCGTCGGGGCTGATGAACTGGAAGTCGTCGTCGCTGACGTTGCGGATGCGCCGGCGCTGGCGCATCACGGCGCCGACCTGCTCCTTGGCCTGCTCCAGCGTCGCGCCGTCGGCCAGGTACAGCGTCACCCAGAACACGTCATCGCTGCCCAGCATGCGCTTCTGCACTGTGCTCAGCGGCGCGAAGAAGCCGTCGTCGATGTTCGGCCCGCCCTGGAACACGCCGCCGCGCTTGGCCATCTTGCCGATGATGGTATAAGCCACGTTGTCGACCTTGACCACCTTGTCGATCGGGTTGTCGCCCTTGAACAGGTCCGTAGTCGTGGTGTCGCCGATTACGAGCACGCGGTTCGCCGCCTGTACGTCGGCTTCAGTAAAGAAACGCCCGCTGGCCAGTTTGTCGTTGGGCGAGGAGCGCAGGAAGTCGGCCGAGACGCCCTGCACGAATGTCTGCTTAGTGCGGTCTCTGTACTTCACCGTGCACGACCAGTTGATGCCTGGCACGACGGAGCGGATCGTCGGGCACTGCTCCTCGATTGCCCGCAAATCGGCCATCTTGAGCAGCCGCATCGCGCCGGAAGCCTGGCCAGGGCGCTTAGGCGACTTGGGCGTGAGGAACAGCACCTCGCCGCCGAAGGACGACAGCGACTCCTTGAACTGCACGCGCAGGCCCTCGCCCAGGCTGACGATGGCGATGACGGCGCCCACGCCGATGATCATGCCGAGCAGCGTCAGCACGCTGCGCACCTTGTTCTGCACCAGCATCCGCCAGGCCAGTCCCAAGCTGAGCAGCAGCGTGCGCATGGTTAATCGAACCTTATCTGATTCTCGAAGCCGCGCACCTTGACCTTCTCTCCTTCCTTCAAGCCATCGAGGATGACGATGTCGACATAGTCCGTGTCGCCGGTCTTGACCGTGCGCTCCTCGGTCTCCACTTTCTTCGCGAACTCGTCATGCTCTGGCTTCAGCACTTCCACCACCGTCGTATCGGGCTCCTTGCCGGCGCGCGTCGCCGCCAGCGGCACGAGCAGCGCGTTCTTGATCACCTGCGCCTCGATTTTTACGTCGGCGGTCATCTTGCCCAGCAGCTTGCCCTCGGGATTGGCCACCTCGACCAGCGCGATGAAGCTCACCAGCCCCTGCCCACTCGTGACCCCCTGCGGGAAGATGTTCGTCACTTTGCCGGTGAATTCCTGCTGCGGGAAGGCGTCCACGGTCACCGTGGCGTTCTGGCCGACCTTGATCTTGCCGATGTCGATCTCGTCGACGCTGGTGCGGATCTGGATGCGGCTTAAATCGGCGATCGTGACGATCGTGTTGCCGCCGCCGAACGAGCTGTTGATGCTGACGACGCTGTCGCCCACATCGAGCAGCTTCTCCATGATGATGCCGGCGATGGGGCAGACAATCACGCTGTTACCCAGTTGACGCCTGGCGTCGGCCAGCGCCACACGCGCGCTGTCCAGCGCCAGCTTGGCTTCCTTGATCGAGGCGGCATTGCTCGACTCATCGAAGTTACCAAGCTGGGTCTTGGCGTTTTGCAGGCTGGACTGCGCCGAATCAAGCTGCGCCTTGGCCGCGGCTACCTGCTGGCGTGCATTCTCCAGCTCCTGATCCGTGGCATAGCCCTTCGTGTGCATCGCCTCGATGCGCGAGTACGTCGATTGCGCCGTGTCGTAGCTCTCCTGCGCGCTGGACACGCTGGCCTCGGCGCTGGTGACGGAGCTGGCGAGCTGAGAGCGCTGCGAGCTGGAGCCCACTGTCTTGGCCTGCTGATAGCCCAGCTCGGCGCGCCGCACGGCAATATCCTGCTGCTGCACGATGAGCTTCTGCGTAGTCTGGTCCAGCGTGCAGATCACGTCGCCCTTCTTGACATGATCGCCTTCCTTGACCGCGAAATCGATGATCTTGCCGGTCGCTTCGCTCTTGACTTCGATATCGGTCACCGGCTCGGTCTCGCCGGTAGCCTCGACCGTGATCTTCAGGTCACCGCGGCGCACTGCCTCGTAGTTGGATTCCTTCGCTTTCTCATCCTTCTTGCTCTTGCCGACGGCGAAGTTCTTCCAGCCTCCGCCGGTAGTCTGCTTGTAGGCGATCAATGCCGCAACGGCGAGGACGATAACAATTAGCGCGATGCATCCGATCCGGCGCCACATAGCCTTCCTCCATACGTAAGGCCTATGGTGCGGCGATCCCCTGAGCCGCTTGCCATAGGCCCGTCAGCACAAGCAGCAATAGTAGCACCAGCACGCTACAAGCCCATACCGCGGCGAAGCGTCCCAGGCCAAGGAAATGCCGCAGGCCGAGAAACACCAGCATCAGCGCCCAGAGGCCGAAGAAGTCGAAGTACGTCGCGGCGAACCACGGCAGGCTGAGCGGCCAGGAGAACTGCGGAAGGAACTCCGCCAGCCCCAGGGTAAACGGCTTCAGCTGCAGGGCGATAGCCTGCCGCGCATCCTGGGCCAGCGGCTGGGCGAAAAAGAACAGCACGCGCCCGAGGAAGTTGCCCAGCGTTGCCGGCAGCAGAGCGTAACCCGCCAGCGCCGCTGCGCTGCAAAAGCTCAGCCGGTGGCCGAGGATGGCCAGTCCGAGCTTGGCCAGCAGGCCCAGCCCGCAGATGATGCCCAGCGCCAGCGGATACTGCAGGACGGCCAGCGCCACCAGGCCCACGCCGCTGTACAGCGCCTTGCTGGATCCCAGGCCGGCCGTCTGGCTGAGCTCGCTCAGCTGCCTCGCCGTTAGCAGCCAGCCCAGCGCGCTGAGCAGCCAGCTGGCGAATATCGCGGGCCAGGGGAATGCCTGTGCGGGCACCTGCCGCCAGGCAGAGACTGGCGTGACCAGCATGCGCCAGGGAAGCGAAAACAGACCGGCGCTCGTTTTCGAGTCAGGCATCAGCGCAATGATAGGCGATGCGCGCGCCGCGGGCTATTCGACCTGGATCAGCTCACCGAACTCCGGCACTTCGCGGCGGATGGCCTGCTCTACTCCCATCTTGAGTGTGTAGATCGCACTCGGGCAGCCGCTGCAGGCGCCCTTCAGGCGCACCATCGCGTTCTTGTCCTCGATCGCCACGAGTTCGATGTCACCGCCGTCCATCTGCAGGAAGGGGCGAACTTTGTCGAGCACTGCGCGCAAACGCTCCTCGAACTGCGCCGCTGCAGCGCCTTGCCCAGCAGGCCCTTCGCCCGTCATGCCTTCTACGCCCGCCGCAGCCTTCTCATCAGCCATAGTGCTCTCCAACTACAGTGTCGATACAGACTATCACGGGGCGCGCTGCTTTAGCCTAGCCCGCCTGGACTGCTAGATCAGCTTGCGGCGCACCAGGATCACCTTGCCCAGCACTTCCACTTCGTCGGGGTAACGCAGCACCTGGGGCTTGTAGTTGGAGTTCGCCGGCTGCAGGATCACCAGGTGGTTCTCCACGTAGACCTTCTTCACGGTGGTCGTGCGGCGGTTGACCTGCACCACGCCGATCTCGCCCTGGCCCAGCGGCGTGTTCGGGCTGACGATCACGATGTCGCCGTCAAGGATGCCCGCGTCCACCATGCTGTCGCCCTGCACTACCAGCGCGAAGGCCTGCGGATCGAAGCCCAGTTCCTCGTCGGTGAGGATCAGTTTCGGCACGTCGTCATAGGTCTCGACAACGTTGGCTTCCTTGAGCAACCCGGCCGGCACGGTGTCGAACACCGGCACGCCGCGCTTGGCCGTGGGATGCGCGCTGGGGGGTAGCCCGGCGCTGTGCTGCAGGTTGGTGATCAGCTGCTGCAGCGCGGCCGTAGTCGTGTCGCCCTGGACGCGGCCGGCAGGCGTGGTCGAGCGCACAAAGTCCTCGCTGAGGATGCCGCTTTTCACAACCAGCTCGTCATACGGGTACTGAAGAATCTCGGAGAAACGCTTGAGAATCTTGGGTGACGGGCGGCGTTCGCCGTTCTCGATGCGTGAGAGATAGCTGTTGTTGATCCCCGAGGCGCTGGCCAGGTCAAACTGGCTCAGGCCGCGTCGCAAGCGGAGGTTGCGTAGCAGGGTTCCGATCTCCGCGTAAGGCTTACCTTCGTTACTCGTGATTTTTGGCATTGCAGTCTCCTTCCAGTCATCCAAATCCGCTTATCAGGTCTGCTATACAGCACATCCAGCTATAGGCTGCGATGCCCCCCCCTTTAGGGTAACCACGCGCTATGTTCTCACCGAACTGGCTAAACTAAAGCAGCCGCATGAGAACGTTCAGAAACTACTCCAGACTGAGCCTGTTTCTAATAGCCTCAGTATAGCATGAAAGCGCCGATAAGGAGCACAATACAAGGAATATCCTTGTAAACCGCGCGGAGAGTGTGGCTCGCGCGCAACTCAGCGTTCCATGCTGCTTCGTGGAGATGCGCAACGTCCTAAGAGCAGGCGCAGTAGACGTAAGTTTCGGTGCAAGGATATTTCTGGCATAGCCCAACCGACGACGCGAGTCTCTTTAGCGCAGTGCGTAGGGCAGGCGCGGCATCAGACTTAGCACCTTTATCCAATACATGGCGCGACGCCCGAGGAGCGACTCAGGCAGTTTGTCTGCGACAACAGGGAATCCCTGAAATCGGATGAGCCAGCGAATACATATGCATGAGTAGACCCCGAGTTAGAATTATTTCATACGTGGTGCAATGTGCGTCGATGCTGAAGGAATCACCAGTTTGATTGGCT
>Ga0315287_10001283_pt1 | contig 23018 bp, 26 predicted proteins | sample YL17G11_0_MG_FD_205037 | JGI IMG/M metagenome (GOLD analysis project Ga0315287, IMG submission 205037) | Sediment microbial communities from Yellowstone Lake, YNP, Wyoming, USA - YL17G11_0 | ecosystem: Environmental > Aquatic > Freshwater > Lake > Sediment | place: USA: Wyoming | collected... | reverse complement strand
TCACACTAGAATTTATCGAAAAATATCCAAATAAATCATGGAATTGGAATTACTTTTCTCGTAATCCTAACATCACTATAGAATTTATCGAGAAGTATCCTGAAAAACCATGGAGTTGGGCTTGGGTTTCTCGTAATCCTAACATCACAATGGAAATTATAGAGAAGTATCCTGAAAAAAGATGGGATTGGAATTGTATTTCTATGAACCCTAACATCACAATAGAATTTATCGAAAAATATCCAAATAAATCATGGAATTGGAATTACTTTTCTCGTAATCCTAACATCACTATAGAATTTATCGAGAAGTATCCTGAAAAACCATGGAGTTGGGGACATATTTCTGGAAACCCTAACATCACAATAGAAATTATCGAGAAGCATCCCGAAAACCCATGGGATTGGAATTTTATTTCCGAAAACCCTAACATCACAATGGAAATTATAGAGAAGTATCCTGAAAAAAGATGGAATTGGAATTTTATTTCCGAAAACCCTAACATCACAATGGAATTTATCGAGAAGCATCCCGAAAAACCATGGGCTTGGGCTTGGGTTTCTCGTAATCCTAACATCACAATGGAAATTATAGAGAAGTATCCTGAAAAAAGATGGGATTGGAATTTGATTTCTTGTAATCCTAACATCACACTCGAATACATTGAGAAGTATCCTGAAAAACCATGGGATTGGAATATGATTTCTAAAATAAAATTTACTCGGCGGAAAGGAAAAATAAATTCGAATTCTTAAAAATTATGTTGTTTTAAGCTTACTTATTAGTCGCGATGAGTTTCATTTTTAAATCTAATTAGATTTAAAAATGAAAATGTAAAACAGTTATAAACATCAATCTTTATTTTTTTAATGGAAGTTATTAATATATTATTCAAATAACTATAAATGTCGCGTAGAATAAATTTTGATGTCCCTGTAAATAGGTTACCACCGGGTATGGTAAGAGATTACAATGTAGCTCAGGGGGTCAGTCATCCGTCAGATTTGAGTCATCAAATCATCAGGGATTATAATGTTAGGTATGTCACAGTAGAGAATTCTTCAACATCGAGGGTAGTAGGGATAGCCATAGCAGATTCTTATGAAAGAAATCCAAAACCGCCAATAAAATTTTCTCTCGCTCCAGGAGAAATCAGACATCTTGGTATCAATACTATCGGAGAACAAATGCAATACATCCATATTATTGATTTGGCGAGTAAAAATCATTTAGGAGAACCTTACCCTTTCAGAACCGACGCCAACCAGTTTGTACTTAGGGAAGGTATTAATAAATGGTCTGTATCACCTTTTCACAGACCATCGTATAACGCTTCTCATTAAAAAGCCGCAATATAATTAAAATACACAAAATTTCTTGTGTATTTATTCCGATTATCGTCAATTTATTTTTCCAAATTATAAGAAACACAATTTGTACCAAAAATATATGTGTTTGTACGAGGATGTAAACTCGATAAATTCTTTTCAATTTTTAACATACAGTCGGTCGTTATATTTGAAATGATCATTACGTTATCGGGATGATTGAATTTCCTAACTATCGTCAAGATTTCATCAAGGGATTGAATATCTTCCACCAAAAATGTGACACCCTCAATTTTAGAATCAAGTGTAATTCCTAAAACCGTATCGAGAGATCCATATTTATGAACTGTAACATTTTTATGGGAAATGTACTTTACAGCGTTTTCTTTCGCAAAAAGGTCCGAAGAGCTAAAAACGATTATTTCATTAAACCCTAGCCCTAAAACTGCTTCGATGCATTCGTTTGACTCTGGATTGATTGCCATAAAAATAGGGTTAGTAATTTTTGGATCGTTGTCAGAAAGGTCGTTCATAAAATGAGAGTTTCTTTTATTTTTTAGTTTGTCTTCAATCAGTAGGTCAATCGTATCAACGGCTAAAATATTGTTAATTCCTTCTCTCATTTCTTCAATAGGATCCACCGGCTTTTGTATATATTCATGTCTTAAAATATAAATCCCATCATTTTCACCAAAATATCTGCTTGGTTGCAAGTTGCTAATTTTAGATTTCAAAAAACCCAAAGTGTTAAACCCGACGCATCCAGTGGTATTTAATGCTTTTGTTGTCAAATTTTCTAAATTTCTATTTTCGCTGTGACCAATGTCATTACCAAGTTCGTCCAAAAATGGAATAAAAACAAACTTTTCTCTGAGAGCCTCCATGATTTTAGATAAGAGACATATTTCTGTTTATATTATTTGAGTGTAAGTGTGAACCATGCGTGTCCATAATTTCTGTAAATATTTTTAAAATATCAGGCCAAAATATATAAAAACAATACAAATTAAAAGAAATATTGGCTGTTAATCATTATGTCTAATGGAAAGAAAACTCAAACAGTTTTAGCTAAAAATATTGAACAATCCGAAATTTTAGAAAACTCTGTCAAAAGTATAATCAAAAAGAATAAATATGTGCCAGGTATAACCGTGATTGGGGACAAACTCCACGACCAATCTATAATAGAAGAATACGGTTCTATGGAATTATATCTTATGCACAAACTAAAATTACAATGGGAAGAAGTTGCATTTTACAAAAAACAAAACATAGAACTAAAAAAGGAATTGCGTGCAGCAAATATCACAATAAGATGCCATAAAAAATCATCTGAATTATAATTACAACTTATTTATCCAAAGCAAAACCGATTCAAAAATTATAGTTTTCACAATGAAAACTATAACGAAAACTATACAGTTAACACGCATCAATGCTTCTGTCTGATAATATTTTTTCTATAACTAAATCATAGTCCTTAAAATTATTTCCTCCTTTCTTTCTAAGTTGTTTGTATTTTTTTATCTCTTCTTCAGAGACCAACCTATCTCCAGCAACTTTTTCTACATCAGAATTTTCGCTTTCGTCGCTTGAAATGTATTCTACCGATTCATCGACTTCAAAAGATTCTTTGTCTTCTTTTACAGAAAAAACAGAAACCATCACTTTAGGTGTTTCGTAACTTTCGTTTCTGTTTTTGGAAAGCAAGTTGTTCGTTTTTAGCAAATCAATTATCTCTCTCAAAGATTCATTTTCATTGTCTTTTGTCAGTATTATTCCTTTCAAAAACTCAATTTCTCTATCTTTTGCTAGTAGTTTTTCTTTTAGCAACTCATTTTCCACCAGTTCTTTTTCGGGTTTTACTAATTCTTTTGGTTTATATATATTACTAGTTTTTCCATCAGAAGTTTTATGAACTGCGAAAAGTACGAGATCTTCAGATTTTTCGTCTTTATTTTTGCTCAAATTTTTTCGAGCCCAGATTCTTTTAGATTCGAGAATTGACTGCCTCCTTTCTTCATCAGTATCGAACTTTGGCCTCCTTCCACTCCGACTTTCTTGTGTAACATTTTTGGTCGATTTCATGGTCGTAGAAAATTAGAATTTTTATTGATATTAGTATGTCGTAAAATTATATTTTCTAATTTTTTAGAAAATAATAAGCACGCGTTTAGAATTTTTCTAATTTTTAGAAAAATTAGAAAAAATCGAACCCATATCTTTTCCAATCTCGACAAAAACAATAATGTAAAAATATTAAAAAAAGGTTTTGACCTAAAATTTATTTTAGGGTCTTTTTTGGAAAATATCTAAAAATTCTAATGTCACAAAAAATTGCCAAAATTAGAAACTATTTTGACGGCTACGAACCAAATGAAATTAACTTTGGACACTGGCTCTTACTATTGAGATTTAAAAACCCATTTCCACATAAAACCGTCCCATATGGCTGTGACATATTCTAATTTGAGTGTTTTATTTTCACTATTTTTAAAATTAGCGTATTTAAGTGCATATTCCGGATATTGATACTCATCCGGGTGATCGTATGCACTAAATTCGTAAAGTTTAAGCCATTGACCATTATTTTCAGACGTCGAAACCTTTTTGGTTTCAGATAATTTTACAAAAATTTCGTCTGGAACTACAATATCGATTACGCAACTCATTTTATTCTCGCTTATACATTATGTATTCTAGATTTGGAAATTAACTTTTTTAGATTGTTAATTAAAATGGATGTCGAAACAAATATTTCCATATACAGAATATCAAGAACTTTTTACGATGAAGTAACACATAAATCTGTTAAAAAGTGTTTATCTGTTAATCCCGGACTTAATGACCAAGTTGAAGAATTTGACTGTCCTACTTCTTATGAAGATCCTTATTTTTTATTTAGAGTTTTGATAAAAGACGCAAGAACAACTATACTATCAACTTTTGCTGGAAAGTGTATCGGGGTAGGTAAAGACGGCAAACTTGTATATAATACAGGTTGTGATGTCAACACCACTACTTTGATGAAAAAAGACGATAACTTATTTACACAATCTGGAAGATGCGCATCAGAAAAAGGTGGTTGTAATGATTACGTATTTGAAGATGTAGGATCTAATCACAGAATTTGGTGGGATGTTGATGCCATATTTAAAGCTTCCGGATTAAAAGAAAAAAGAAGGGAAATAATACAAAAAGAATTTGAGAAAAATAATAAGATAAATTTTTCGTCTTTACCATCTCTTAAATTTACAACAGACAAAGGATGGTCTTTTGACGCTTCTCAACAAGAAATAAAAAATTATACATCTTATATTTGGAATAAATTTTCTGTCATTGGTAAGGAAAACAAAACTGTAGCATGGCCTGGTTACAGATCTCGTAATCCGGTATGTATAATAGTATTTGGCTCGAGCGGAGTGGGTAAAACAAATGTAGTTAATTATTATGCAGCAAAATATGGAAAAAACCCTGTATTAATATCTTATGACATTCCAGTGGAAAAATTAAATGAATTTAAAGCTCTTTCACACTTGGAAACTATCGGGTTTCCAGATTTAGCATCTGATCCTACGGCCTACAAAACATTTTACAGATTCGCTTCCCAAGTAGAAGAATCGATAAAAAATGATGTAATAGCTAAAAAACTAGATATAATTATCGAAAAAGCCGATATTCCTAAAATTTCCGATATATTAGCTTTAAAATCTAGTTCTTACGATGTTAATCTTGTTTATGTATATGGTAAAAGTAGAAAAAACAGAGCTGTTTCTAGATTTACGCAGACGGGAAGATTGGGATCGTATTTTGAAGAAATAAAAGAAGAAAGTGTGGTTTTATTGGGTCAACAACTATTGAAAGAAGGAATTTCTATAGAAACAATAAATGTGGGTTGAAAAATTTTAATGTTGAATTTTGTTCAGTAATTTGAACAAAATTCGTGTTTTATTATAAAAAAAAGTTCAGCAAAGCCCATATACCAGTAACTTTTCCTTTGGGGTTAATTAATCCAAATCCTTTGGGAACCCCGTTTCCATCGAACTCGTTATCATAAATTTGCCAATAACAACATAATTCTATATCATGTTTTTCCACGACCTGGATAATAGAATTTATATAGCATGAAGAATCTTCGGATGATTTAATGTTAACAGGTGTACCAAATTCGCCTATAATTATTGGACTTTTCGTTTTAGATTTTATCAGTTCGATGGAAGAGTTAAATTCTTGATAAGTTTTGCAATCATAACATGAATAAGATACGTAATCGATTTTTACGTAAGGAACAACTTCCGTTAAAACAGATTTATGTCCGTAGACGCTTTGTAAAACGAAATTTATCTCAATACCATGTTTTACGTTTGATTGATTTGCTGATAGAAATCCTTCTTGCCTGGCTTGTACCCATTTTATCATTTTACAATAGGTTTCTGTCGTTTTATCAACATTTATCATACAGTCGCCCTCCCAATTGGTAACAATAAATTTTATGTGTGAATGTTTTCCGAGCTCCATAGCAAGATCGTGCATTTGTTTAGTTTCTTCTGCTAATTGATCGTCTGTTAGCTCATATTTCCAGTAAGTAGAACTTTTTCCAATGTTGGAATGTGCTACTATAACTATATTAGCAAACCCCATAGAAAAAACAGATTTATAGTTTTCTTGTGAAACTATTTCTTTGAGGCTCTTGGATTCGTAAGACGTAAAATACGTTTTGTCTGATTTTTTTCCCGCATAAATTTTTATTTTATTTATACCCATATGCAACACATTTTTTGCACCCTCTACCAAATAATCGTCGTCAGTCAAACGATGGTCCCCTCCCCAATGGACAACTGCCAACCTTTCTTTAAAAGTGTACTTTTTGATTTTAAAAGTAGAATCCTGATTTATTGCCAAAATCTTATTTTTGGAATGAAAAGAGAAGCCATTTCCATTAATTTTGATTTCATAAATAATGTTTTTGGATGAGATTTTTCCGGAAACTCCTAAAAATTTGTCCTCAAATAAGATAGAAAAGTTACCTGTATGATCGATAATTTTTAGTTTAAAAACAGAGTATTGATTGAAAGATAAGGCGCACGATTTTGACTCATCAACTTTCAAGTAGTACGAGTTTAAAGTCGATATAATAATAGGTATTTCCATTTATTTATTTCGAGATATTTATCAAAATGACTACTAATTTTATTGTTGATCTAACTCATTTTTTTAAAAACTATGTTCCGTCTGAGTACAAAAATGCAGCATATTTATTTAACAATAGCATCGTTAACATAACGGATGATTTTTATGTTATGGCTGTAAGATGCCATGTTCCGACTTCTTATAAACTCATAAAACATTCTGATATTCCTGTAATGTGGGGAAACGTATCAGGCATAGGGGATGGGTGGACATCCGTAGATGCTTATACACTTGTATTTGTAGTTAGATTTCCTGGTAATGATTTTACACAACTACCTGTCTATCATTCCCATACAAATATTATACCGAAATATCCTACCCATTCATACGAAGATCCTCGGTTGTATAAAAAATCAGACGGGAATATATACTTGTACGCTGTTACGCTAGATAAGCCTTGCGCTAATTCACAAGGCGCTAAAAACTTAACGTGTGCATATACTACCGAATGGATGATTTCATATGATGGTACAACATTAAATGTGGGTGATTATAATTCTAGACAAATACCATGTGAGAAAGGTATTTTAGACAAGCTAGATTTTAACGAAAGAGGAGAACTTTTTACTAAAAATTGGAGCCCATGGTCTTACGATGGAAAGAATTATTGGACAGATTTTTATCCATCGTATACGATACATGAAGAAGAGTCACCCACTAATTCGAATACATGTATAATATCGTCACACCAACCAGATCCTTTTTCAGAACTTAAGATTTTAAAAGAATGGTACACTTTCACATTTAATAATAATCCTCAAACACTAAGATTATTTGCTTTTTCTTCAACGACGCCATCTATACCAATAAGTGATGATATAAAAAAAGCGTTTTTTAGCGGTAAAAATGATGTATATGCAGGCGTTTCACATGTTAGATCGAACGCAAAAACATTATTTCAATCTCGTGATTATTTTGAAGCGATAATAGACGCCATGAAAACCGAAATAGGTCTATACGGCTCTTATATTAATTTTCTGATAAAATTAAAGTCTTGGAATGACGCAAATCTAATCTACTGGCATGGCGATATTTACATGATGTGTATATATTTTTTTGTTCCTAGCGTAGAAAATGGACAAAGAGGGAACATAATAGCGACATCGAGTGTATTTTTACCCATGATGATGAATTGGGACGGATCTTTGGCTTCAAGATACGCGCTTACTTTTCCTACAGGGTTATTATTTATTGGAACCGACATAATAATTACATATGGAGAAGGAGATTGCAAATCTAGATTGATGAAATGCCCTCTTTCCGAGTTAAATCTAACTAAAGTTGATTCTAATTATCCTAAAAATTTAAAATTTAAAACACTTGAACTTATAGGTAATATTGAAGAACAAAGGACTGTAGACTTGTTAAAAAATACTATCGTCTAACTTTAATTGAGCCACGTTGGTCAAAAACTGGATATACAATCCTCTTTCCTTAGGCGCATATTGAAATCGTAAAGATTTAAATGTGCTGACCAGTTTGATTCTAAATTCTTTTTTTATTTTCAAATTTATTTGAAAATAAAAATATAAAAATGACGTTATTTTTCAATAATTTATATATTTCTTACCGAATTATTTTTTTTGCAGAGCTTAATTTAAAATGTTGAACGAAGATTTAATCAAAGCCAATAATTTGCTTATGATAAAAGGGGTTCAACAACCCATTTCGGATATAGAAAAATGTTTTTTAAAAACAGCCAAAACTCACAATATTTCTGTAGAAGATGTTTTTGATGCATTAAAGTCTTATCTTTACGAAGAACGATATAGGGGAGATTTTATTTCTCCTCAAGATTTTTATTACAGGGATTATGATCCTGAAGTAGACGATCAATCCGGAAACAAAGTTGAATTCTCGAAACAAGAATATTTATCAAGAGATTTTAGGAAAAGGGTCACTCATAGATTTCCTGTATACGATGAATACAGTACACTCCCCAGGAAATTTGGGAAAAAACAATATTGGCAGGTTCAAAAAGAAATAGATAGATTATTACCAAAATTGGAAAATTTAAATTGGACCAATCAAACATTGAGTTACTCCCGTAGCAACTTTGTTGGGAAACACATAGCGGCGTGCATATTGGGCCCTCTATATAATAGCGGTCTTTTTGGCGAATATATGAAAATAGTCGACGTCACTGGTAACGTCGGTGCAGATAGTATCGGGTTTGCGATGGAAGAATTTGTCGGGCATGTTAAAACTTATGAAATACTTCCAAAAGTTTATGATATGTTGGTAAGAAACATAAGCCTTTATGGTTTAGGTGATAAAATAACGGCTTTTAATCAAAGGTTCGATTATGAAGTACCTGAAGGTTCTTTAGTGATGATAGACCCCCCTTATGAAGCAGACAATAATACTGGCAATTTCAATCTTTCAATCGACACGATGCCTATTTTTTACGTAGCTCAAAAAGTATTAGACGCCGGAGCTTCTTGTGTATTATTATCCATGCCAAAAACTTATAAATATAATACTAAATTCGCGATGGATACAGGGCAACATGTGAGTGTTTATCAAATGGGAAATGTAAACAACAAAATATTTCTAGTCATGAAACAAGCAAACGCAAAATTAATAGGGCTGATCGATTATAACCACACTTTAATTACGACCGATACTTCCAAGAAAACGTGGAATGGAAAAACAAACTTTTACGCATGTAAAAGTGAAAGCAAGTTTCGATCTCGTTATTTATACATTTAATCGATGACGACTTTGATAAACTTTTTTTGAGGAATGATTCCTCAAAAAAAAACGCATGTTAACACCACTCGCCATTGTTTTAAAATTTTCATGGTTGTCCAAAAAAATGGATATCGAGACGATCAAAAGATTAAAATAGTCATTTTTATTTGAAAATAAAAATGACTATTTTATCCGAAATATTATGAAACACATTTGACTCCAAATGAAAACTTCAGCAAATGAAAAAGAATCTGAAGCAAAAACTGAGATCGTTTTTTTCCACAAGGGTAAAAAAATACTAAACATCGAAGAGTATATTGAATCTCAACTGTCTTGTAAAAAAATACCTACCATAGGAAAAATTTTGGATGTTTTGACTGAAACGACTTTTCATTACAAAATCATTACAGAGTTGGAAATATGCGAAAAAGCTACAGTGGATGGATTAGCAGGGCATTATATCAATGAATTTTTAGGAACTTACGCGCAATGTTATGACATATACCGTAAGGGTCGTGAACAATATGTGATTGTTTGTGTAGACTTTAATAAAATAGGGGGTAATTATGTGTTCGATGAAGAAGGTTACGGCAAGAGCGCCACGTCAAGAAATATGAAAAAATATTGTGATTACGATAAATTAACTAAGAATGATAGAAGCAGGCTTAATTTTGGAGGATCGCATAAACTATTAAGTAAAGAAGGAAAACTGAGAGTGCCGGGTGTATTTAAAGATTATGTTTATCCACAAGATCAATCATCAGAATTCGACCACTATCTTGATAGCGTAAAAGTTACTTTCAAATTTGACCACGTTGAGGATTGCGAAATAGGCAATAATATTTTTGAATTTGTTGAGGTTGAAAAGAATTCATAACTGTCAAAACGTCCAACATTTCTTATCTTTCAAAGATAAGAAAAATGAATAGAAGGAAATGTTTTCGATGTTCAGTTTTTTTATAAGTTTCAAAATTTCATCGACGGTGCATATACTTAAACATTTTTTGGGAGGTTCTAGGTTGAGGCGAGGTATCAAAAAATATAAAAATAATGAAGTTTAATATTTTTATATTTTTTGGAATTGAAATATATATTTTAGCATTTGACAAAAAATTTATTAGCTCCACTCTTAATTTTTAAAATAATTTTTCTGACAAACTTTCCAAAAATGATACCGACGACACACATGGGTAGGGTGTTAGACAGTAGGGAATGGACTTTAGACGGCGGAGCAAAACTGATAAATGAAGTATTCGATATACTGTTACCAATCGCCGATCAACATTGGAAAACCCTCGTGGAAAAATCTAGGACAAGAGATATTTCCGACAGAGAATATTATGCTAAAAAAAATTGAAGACACTACTAGTTTCCATCACGCGTTCGGAAGGCAAACAAAAGATAGAAAAAACAGTGTTAACAGGATCAAATGTGAGATAAAACATATTCTATCTATATAAAAAATTAATTGTTATACCAAATTTATATCAAAATTGAATATTTCAATACAAATAATCGTTGTGTATTGAAAAAATATAAAAGTTCTATAAGAATTGAATTAGTTTTGAATTTCCAGAATTTTTTAAGGAAAACAACATCCAACCATCTATTTCCATAGGTTCTTTTTCGCTAAAATGTTTGTAAAAACAATTTTGACCATTTGAAATCTGCGAATTTGCTAAATCTATAAGATCCGACAATTTAATTATTTGATACCTATGCATTTCTTTAAAATCGTGTGTCAAAGATTTATCTGCGATGCATAATTTTGTCGCATCATTGAGTTTAGTAATATTACAATCTAAATATCCTGCAGGGTGAATAAAAACTAAATGCTTCGTATGATTATAAAAATTTAGGTTATTCCAATAAGAAGTATCGTTTCTCTTGTCAAAAAACTTACCACTTTCTTCATAAAGTTCTCTTGCTGCAGCGCATTTAGTCTTTTTATCGACATCGTCTTTTTATCGACATCGTCTTTTTTCCCTCCTAATAAATTCCAAGTTTTACCATTTTCATACCCTAAAAGAGCGTAAGTAACGTCTTTGGTTTGACCAAAAGATTTTTTACAAAGAATCATGTTATAAACGCGTTGATCAGGATGCATTAGATTATATAAAAAAGGTATATTACTCTTTAATAGTGTTGGTTTTTTAACACAATTGTGTTAAAAAACCAACACTATTCGATCTTTCCAGAAGATATAATACTTTAAATATTTTTCCAACAGATCTTATATTTAAGTGTATTATTTGTCCATAAAAGCTATGTAACTATATATTAATTTTGTTTAATTACTCATCAAAACACAACGTATGGAAAAATTTATAGACATACCAAATGCGTCTGATAAAAACCTTGGTTTTTTATCTAACGATAGTAAATACGGTTTTTTTCTTAAAACAGACGATGATTCTTATATTTTTTGGCAGACGGTAACCCATTTTATTGAGGCAAAAAAATTCGAAGGAACTCAATATGAGAATGAAATAAGGATCGCTAAAACAGTAATGCAAGTGAAACATATGACACGGGAAAGAGAAATTATGGCATCCGCAGGAAAAGATAACGATTGTTCAGTAAAAAAATACGGCACGAAAAAAATAGATTTTCAAATTAAACAAGGATGGGAGGGTGATTTGGAAAAATTGTTACGTATAGCTATACACGCAAAATTTAATCAAAACCATTCCCTGAAAGAGAAACTTGCCGTTATTGAACCAAAAAATATAGATTACGTATCGCGTATTTATCCAGATGATAAAATAAAATTTATAACAGCTCAACTTATCACAGAGTTAAGACGCTCTTATATATCTCAAATAAGTCCAAAATTAAAATCTATTCCTAAACCTGAATTATCAGACACTAGAATTTGCTCAATACGCGAAGTTTGCATGAAAATATCTAAACACATTGCAGAGATGGAGAGATGGGACAGAATATTGCCCGAAATGGTGGAAGATGCTATTTTTAATATATGCCGGAATAAAAAACTTTTTACGAGAATATTATCCTTCCAATGTGAAAACGATAGAGACTATTTTTTATGTACAAGAAAACTTTTTGCACAACTAGACCCATTTCAATCCGAGATAGATGCTCCGACGAATAAAATAGTAAATTTTATGTTATGGTGTAGTGATTCGGAGAAAAAAACTCAGATAATATACGATAAAATATTGAGGTTTGTCGATAAAATAAACGATCACGATAACTCTGTATCATTGAAAAAATTTGACACGCTGGTTGTTATACCTCATAGCAAACGATGGTACAGAGATAAATCAAATATTCGTATGACACCAGAGAATAAAAAAAATGTTGTTTGAAAACCCACAGTTTAAATTTTTCTTATTTACCATTTTTTAATTTTAAAGAAAAATTTGAAGTAGAAAAACAAAAATAACTTTTTTTTCGTTACAATTTTATCTTGAACGATATTAACAAACATCATTTCAATGGAACAATTAAGAAAAGGAAAGCAAGTCAAAAAAGTTAAAAAAGTTTCTGCCGCGAAAGGAGTTGCAAAGCGTTCGCATAGAAGCGTAAAAGGAATCAAACTTGGTTCCGCCGCCAAAGCGATGAAATCTGGAGTTCCTAAAAACGTCAGACTTTCCGAAAAAGCTGCTGCATTTGCTATTCAAGAGACTGAAATGTACATTAGAGAACTTGCAAAAGAGTGCAAAGACATTTTAAAAATTTCCGGTAAAAAGACTGTGACAATTAAATTGTTGCAAACCGCTTTGAAGAGAATGCAAATTTCAAAAAACGACGTTTTATTAAAAGCGGTCGTAGGTGCACAAAAAGAAAAGGGTCAAGAAATTCCTAGATGTCTCATTGCTATTGCTTCAGTTCACAGAGTTTTTGCAGAAGAACTCCCTCTTGGACAAAAAGAATTTAGAATTTCTAGAAACGCCGCTGTTGCATTGTCTAAATTAGCCGAAGCTTCTCTCAGAAAATTCGGAGAAGATGGTCTCGTTTTCGCAACCAATGCTAAGAGACACACCATCAAAGAAAGAGACGTTATGGCTGCTGTTATGGTTAGATGTTAATTTGTTTATTAATTTGTTTTTATTATTATTTTGAATAGAGTTTTTCTATTCAAAATCGATAACCCCTGGTTTTTTTACATAATTTTCATTAACGGGTATTCCGTATTTTCTAATAATTCTGATACGATACACCAATCTTTCAAACCTGATTCAGGTGGTTCCCCTATAATAGCGATTTTGTGTTTTCTTGCTTCCAACATAAAAGTTTTGATTTGCCCGAGCCTATCTTCGCCTCCAAAAATCCAACCCGAGCCGAGTTGTTGATGCCTATCTTTTCTACTTCCAAAAGGAGCATTTTTTGCTTTTTCGTCGCTTTTCATTGAATCATTAAAGTGAAAAAGTTCCAAATAGTTCAACCCAATAATTTTATCGAAATCTTTGTAAAATTTTTCAATTTCCCCTTTTTTACCCCAGTCGTATATACCTCTTCCAAAAGAATGGGCTGTATCTATACAAACTTTAATTTGACATCTCAAATCTTTTTTAACACCATTTATTACTTTAGAAATTTCTTCGAGGGTTGAACACAATTTTGTACCTTCACCAGCAGCATTTTCGAGAATAATAATTCTGCGTTTTATTACGTCAGACGCATCAATATTGAGAAGTTTAGCTATTTTTTCAGACTCAACTGTTTTACGAGTGAGAACTTCTTCGATACTTTTTGATATTCTAATAAGACCGTCTTCTGTATTTTTTTGCGTCCCTGGATGAACCACTACACCAGCATTAATGATGACACCGAAATCCAATTCTGCTGTTAAACTTTGCAATGTTGAAGCCAATGCACTATGATAGTTACCATCTTTTTCGCCATTTGTGGTGCCAGCTAAATTATACAAAAGGCACCCATGTATAACCACATATATACCAGAATTTTCGATGATTTTTCGAGTTGCCATCAAGTCCACATAATCAAATGTTGGAGGCGCTTTCGATTTTGGACTCGATATATATATTTGCATCGCTGAAAAAGAGGTATCTTTCGTGATAGCAGTTATTGTTTTTAGCATGCTAGGATATTTTGTGGCATGATATCCGTATCGATAATCAGTATCAATAAATCTAAGTAAAGCCATAAAGTCTGATTCTATTGTAAAGTATATATCGTATTTATTTCGATTTTTCATAAAAGATAAGATCTGCCCATTTTATAGGCGAAAAATATGATTTTTTCAAATAATTTTAGTTTTGAGCGATACTTTTTGTTCTTATTTTATCTTTTTTGAAGATAAAATAAATTGTTTTTGAATTTGATCGGCTATTTATTTTTCGATGTGTAACTCTTTTGGTTAAATGAAAATCCAAATTTGTTTTGACAATACGGGAATTTTCTGATAGATATAACGTACCACTAAAAAGGTTTGAAAACAAACGAGATGAAGTAGACGATGAAGAAAAATCTGACGAAGATTAAAGTTTGGCCTTATTATTTTTCATCTCTAGAGATGAAAAAATATAAATAAAAAGATTAAATTAAAAATTTACGACTTTCGGGTCGCTTTCCCATGGCATGTTGTGAGGAATGACATTTTCAGGCATTAACAAACATGCTAGATCTTCAGGGTCGCATTGTTTCATGCTAGAATGCGCCGAATTGGCAACACTATTTCCGTCTTGTAACATTTTATTTAAACCCCTCGGGGCGTTTTGCATTTCCGGGTTATAATTTGCATTTCCGTTTTGGTTTCCTCCCCCGTACATATTTTGTACAAAAGTTTGAGGCGGGTTGACGAGTTGAACGGTTGGTTGTTGTTGTAAATTGACCAAAATATCAGATATAAATTTTCTAAATGCATCAACCGTTTTGTTTGCTCCTACAAATCTAGCTTTTGGTTTACCTTGCGAGTAAAAAATGAAGTGAGGAACTTTTTCTATAACAGTATTAGATTTTCGAGACATATTGGCGACATCCTTGTTTTGAGTAAGATCTACGACGCCGTATGAAACTCTTCTTTCTTCATTAGAAAGTTGGGAAAAAGCGGGTTCAGCCGCTGCGCACCCAACACATCCTTGAAGTTTGAACATTACAAAGATAGGTTCATTTATAGATATTTGTAAGGAAAAAGGTTGTTGATCGCCTACCAGACGAAAATTTGGAGTTGTAATTTTATACATTGTCATTTCTATTTGAAAATAAATTGTTTATATCTCTAACTGGTTAAATTTTAAATAATTTTTATAGTCAATGGTAGTTTTATGATTATGTTATTTTTTACCTTTGAGTAGAAATAATTTTTAGTCATGATTGTTAAAAGATGGATATTAATTTACCTTTTATTGCGTACTATCCACCAGATGATTCCAAGTTTTTAGACCCAATGTATGTCCCTTACCAGAAAAAAACTATTCCTATGGATGATCAAGGATGTAGATTGGAAGTTAATACATGGAAACATATGGGTAATCCTAATTACGTAAATGAAGCACATTACAGAAGAGAATGGAACCGAGATTTTAAAAGAATCCATCCCAATGATCCGTGTCCTGCTGGATCCAAGGACGCTGGTAACGGGTATTGTATAGCGGTAAGAGAAGAAGGCCACAGCTCTAATTTTTACACTAAAGATATATTTGCAGTTAAAAATCAATACTTTGACGGATACACTATAGACCTTAAACCAGAAAATAGAAGAATACCGGTTTTAAAAGACCAAGATGATGCACCTACATTCAAAGGAGCTTCCAACAATCCTCTTACAGGAAGATTTGTAATTTACCACGACCCTGTTCCAAATAAAAATACACTTAAATACGGGAAATTACCTTCAAGGGCTTCATATTTAGGGTTTCAATAATTTGTACGAGAGCCGAAAATATGCTTTTATGTAAGAAAAATAACGCATAAATATTGTTTTTACAAAAAAGTAAAAACAAACAAATCTATTTTTTGTATGCACGAATCTGTAATATTTTTTATTTTTGTGATTTTTTTTATCTTGACATGATTACAACAAAAAGACAAATAAATAATCACAAAAAATGTCTTGTCACGGAAGTTCAAGTGTCTCAACAGCAGCGTGTTTTATCGACTTAGCAACCTTTGCCGAATCGGACAGTTTTGGTTATGGTGGACCACACGCAATTTCATGGTTTGTTGCTGGAGTCCAAAAAGCAAATTGGTTTTCAATAATTCCTATTCAACTCCGTAATAACGGAACCTTCGATTTTAGTCAAGAATCTGTCTCCTCTACTCTTAATAGATCTGGAGATTATGTTTTGAACTGTTGGTTTAGATGTAATATTCCAAGTATTGGTTATACACCTGGAGGTCAAATCCCAACTGGAAATTCTGTCAGATGGACAAGAAATTTGATGCATAATTTAATCAAACGCGTGTCAATTACTTTTAATGAATTGACAGTTGAAGAGTTTGACAATTACTGGTTGGATTTTAACTATATGTATAGAACACCAGCCAACAAAATTGCTGGTTACAGAGCAATGATTGGAGATATTCCTTCTCTTACTACACCCCTTGATGCAGCAATTCCTCAAACACAAACCGGGGGAACATTGCTAGGTGGATTTTTTACAGTTGTTTTACCATTTTATTTTGGTGAAGATTCTGGTATCGCTCTCCCAGTCGGAGCCCTTCCTTTTAATGACACCAAAATTAACTACGAGTTTAGAAGCATTGAAGATCTTTTAGTTTTTAATGGTGATAGCAATCTTAATACCATTGCTGCATTGACCGCTTACACAGTTGAATACACTAGCACTGGTACCACTTATACACCAAGAAGCACCTTGTCTTTTACACACGGTTACACATACGCTCATTACGCTGTTATCCATAATGATGAGCGTGTTAAGATGGGAGATGCCCCAAGAGATATCTTGATGAGACAAGTTCAAACTGTTTGCGGACACGACCTTGTTTTAGGTGCCACTGAATACTATCAAGATCTTCGTCTTTCTCATGGTATTATCCAATACTACTTCGCTCTTAGGAACAAATCTGTCAAGGGAGAATGGTCTAACTACACAACAAATATCAATTATGGTGTAGTTCCAAATTCTGCTCCAAATTGGGTTCCAGCTCCACAAGGATATTCACAATATTGGGATCCTATCGCCTCAAGTTCTCTTGTGTATGAAAATACCACTCGTCTTGACTATGGTGCCGATTACTACAATCTTATTCAACCATATTTGGTCAACGATGCTATTCCTAGTGCAAATGCTGACGTTTGTGGTTTGGGAACTCATGCATGGTCTTATGCTCTTAAACCATGGGATCCTCTCAGCCCTTCTGGTTCCACCAATTACAGTAAATTGGCTAACGTGCAAATTAGACACAAATTAAGTAGCCAGGCTCAATTCAAGCTCGGTCAAAACTTGATCACAGGAACGGCTGTTCAAGTTCCACTCAAACTTCATGGAGTATTTGCGTCACAAAATTGGAATATTGTTCGTGTTGCCAACGGAAGTGTTGGCCACCCAACATTATGAAAATTTTTTCGATTCTTTTACTGTTCTTTACAGAACAATTTATCATACAAAATATTTTTCCTCCTACCCTCCCAGGAGGAAAAATAATAAAATCCCTTTCCGCGCAGAAAAAATGAAATAGTTTTTGCAGTCCGCCAAAATTATTACAACCACGCTAGTCCAATGGAAAAAGAAACCCGATACCTGAACAAAATTATTAAACCGATATTTGTATCGAACAATCTCGATTTTGATACAATAACATCATTCCCTATTAATTCTGGCGATCCTACACGTGTAAAATATGAATGTGTTTGCGGTACAAAAACGTCAAGGTCAGCTAAAATGGTCAAGAAGAAACCTTTGTGTGACTATTGCATTCCAAGAAAGAAAACTGGTGCCAAAGCTATGAGTGTCAATAACTTTATTGAACTTTTGCAAAGTAAAGGTTACGAGTTAACATCTTCTCCCAGCGAGGTTTACGAGAACACAAAAAGTTTAATGACAGTTACCAATATCGCAACTGGCGAAAAACATAAAACAAGCTACAATAGATTTCAATCTGGCCACCATAAATCTATGAAGGAAGCATGTAAAACTCGAAAATTAGATACACTCGAAGTTAAGAGAAGAGTCGAAGAAGCAGGATTTGAGTGGATAGAGGATACTGTTTACGTTGACAAATCTACTCCTTTTGATGTTATTTGTCATTGTAAAAACAAGTTCAGTGTGGCTATCGGAAATATTCACGAGAATAGAGTAGGATGCAATAATTATTACCGTTATAATAAAAAATATCCATGGAATTATATAGAGGGTATGGCGGATAAAAATGGGTGTATAATCATCACATCTTCGGATGCTTATAAAGGTATAGAAACAATACTTAATTTTAGGTGTAGCCGCGATTCACTAGCGACAAAAAATGTAAAATCTTTTTTGAAATCTCCTTGGTGCATAGATTGTTCTTTCATAATTAGAGAAACAACGAATTTGCAAAAATATGGTGCAAAAAATTACTTAGCGTCTGAAGAAGGTAAAAAAAGTATAGAAAAATTTTGGCTCGAAAACTATGGAGTTTCTCATAACATGAAAGTTGCTGAGATACAAAAAAAAGCGCAACAAACTTGTTCTAAAAATCACGGCGTCCAATGTGTGTTAGTTAAAGATGGCGTTAGAAATGCTGCTATAAATTCTGTAATTCAAAAATACGATAACCACACATTTCTCCACACCATTGAATACAAAAAAGTGATGCAAAGTAAATATGGATGCGACCATAACGTACAAAACGCTGTTTTATTTTCTAAAATGCAAAAGTCTTCATATAAAGCGAAAACCTATGTATTCCCATCTGGTAAATCTATTTTAGTTCATGGATACGAACCAATGTGCATAGATATGTTGCTTAAAAACGGTATAAATGAAAAAGACATAGTTACTTCTGTTAAAAAAGTGCCAAAAGTAATTTATTGGATAAAAGATAAGAATGAATCGTCAAGATATTTTATGGATGGGTATATAAAATCAGAGGACAAAGCTATAGAGGTTAAAAGTGTTTATACATATAACTGCGAAAAAGAAAAAAACGAAGCAAAATGGATTGAGGCGAGTAAAGTCTGCAAAGGTGGTATAGATGTTTACGTTTTTGGTCGCAAGGGCGAATTTTTAGCGAGAAAAAGTATTTTAAATGGTCAAGTTGTTCAAGATAGTTACTGCCTTGGAGGAAGTTTGTTATACCCATTGGTACAATTTATTGAGTCATATTGCAAATTTTTATTTTTAAATATATAAATATATATTTATATATATAAATGGATACAAACAAAATTTTATTAATTATATGCGCTGCTTTAGCTGTATTGCTAGCAGTTTTGTTATTGCGTAAACAACCCCCTGCTGTCCAAAGATTTGGAAATGCGCCATTACCTTTATGTACAGCTGTTGCACAAGGAGGAGGGGGGCAGGTGGGTCAATACTCTGGGCCCAGTAATTACGCGTATTATACCGGATCAGGAACTATTCCGTGTAGCATTTCTAACGTGTGTTCCAATAATGCCATATGCGCTTCTAACGCCAATAGTTCAACCCCTTTCTGTTCTAACAATTATAACAAACAGTGTAGTAGTTCTCTTGATTTGTTCACAGGTTGCTTATCTCCAGCAACCTTTTATCCTGGTTGCGACAAAAATGGTCAAAATTGTAGTTCTTCGTGCGGATAATAGACGTGAGTAGCGATAATATTCAACGATAAATCCATATTTTTCTATAGTAATTTATAGAAAAATTATCCGAAAGCGGTCATTACGTAAATTTTTTAATTACATTTTTAAACAGATTATTAAATTAAAATGTGTACACCAATTAGTTAATTTTATATATTAAACATGAGAGCCAACAATATTCAGCAAAAAAGACTTCAAAAAGAACTAGAGATGCTATCTGACAATAAAATAGCGGGTACCGTCGTTTTTCCAGCATCAGAAAATCTCAGGGAATGGATTGCTCTTATAAAAGGTCCTGATGAAACTCCTTATTCAGAAGGTACTTTTGAAATAAATATTTCTGTCCCGGATAATTATCCTTACTACCCTCCTACGTTGACTTTTAACACTAGAATTTTTCACCCCAATATATCCGCAGATGGAAAAATATGCGTGGATATATTGAGAAATAAATGGGCTCCTAGTTTAACTATACCCAAAGTTCTTATGAGTATATTATCTCTGTTATCTTCGCCAAATCCCGATGACCCCCTTGTACCGGAAATAGCTCGTATGTTTACAGAAAACCGGAAAGAATTCGACGATATAGCTCGTAAATATACAAAACAATTCGCAATTCGAGCGGATAAAAAAGATTTTTTATAGAGATCTATAAATGCACAAAATCGTAAAAAACGATTAATAACACAACAATGCTTAATATTTTTTATCCCAGTGGGATAAAAAATAATTTCTAAGAGGCAAAGAAATAGTCTTTTTAACAATTTCCATATTTAAGTAAACAACCTTCGTATTCACCACCCGTTACTGTAATTGTGACTCCGATGGATAATAGTAATTTCATATCCATTTGATCGCAAATATCTAATAGAGATGCTTTTTCGCATTCTTCGTCGCTAAATGAGTAAATCAATCTAGAGGACTTTGTCGCATCAGGGTCAGGGTTTATTAAATCATCGACATATATAGCTGTTATTGATTTTCTTCCTTTAACTAACACCCTAGAATCTTCAGGCATCGAGTTTAAATCGTCTGGCATCGTTCTAATATGACACTTGTATTCATCTACTTTTGACAGTTTAGTTACTAAACATAAAGGGAGAAAACCACCCTTTTGTAAATTGTAAACTAATATTGGTAGTAAATCACTAAAAGAAGGGTTTGAGAAACAATTTTTAATCTCTCTTTGAGATATAACTTTTAATCCAACGTTCAAATCTGAACATTCTTTCTTGTGTTCCGGTAAATCTTTCTTTTGGCAGGCAACAGAACAATAAAATATTTCTTGGCACAAAGAACACATCACACTCTTTTTAAAAGGAAGGCCGCAATTATTACATATAAATTTTACGTTATTGGTTTTTTGCATATTTAGAAATAAATTCGATTATTTTATCGAATTTATCAATATTTTTTATCATTTTTATAACTTTTGTACAAATGAAGAAACATTTTTCACAAAGAATTTAAATTCGTTTATTTAATTGTAATAAACCACAAAAATTGACAAAATAATTACATTTAAAAATACTATACGATTGAACTATAACAAAATGAGTTTTATGAGTGCGGAAGATTTTATCGACAAAAATAGAAAAGCTATTATCAAATTGCAAAATCAATTACTGATAAAATTTGCTGATTATGTTCGTGGTAAAAATATCACGTTCGAAAACCAGGATAGAAATATTTGGGTCAATTGTTGCATTTGTAACGATAAACCAAACAATTGTTTAATTATAAATGGCGAATTTACTTATGTATATTTATGCGAAGGATGTAAAAACAAGTTTGAAAAAATTATCAAAAGTAATACAAAAAATACAACATAATTTATGTTGTTATTCTCAAATAAATTTTGTGCAAAAACTTATGTATTTCTTTTTCAAAAGCATTTCCAAATAATAAAATGCAAGAAAGATTGGTCATAGAAAGTATTAATTTTGATTACATTCCTGGTGAACAAGAATCTCGTAGAGTTTGGTATATTTCTTTACGCCAACCGCCCGTTAATCTCAAGCCGGGTAACGTGATCAGGGTTGATAGTTTTAGAGGTACAAATATTAATGTAGTTTACGGAACCAAATATTTTAGAGTGAACGATATCTACGGAAGAAATATCGTTGTAGACCATATCGACCAAAGTGAGGTGCTTCAATATCCTAACAATAACTCAAGAACGGGTATTTACAGTTACGCTCAAAGACCTCAAACACAAAGAGGGTCAAATTCGTACTTTGACATTCTTTGAATATTATAGTTTTTTTCATTTTATTACACAATTGTGTAATAAAATACCCTTAATTATCTCACCAGTTTTATTAAACAAGTTTCACGGTTCTTCTCTGTTTCTGCATCCTGCCTCTGGTGGGGGTAAATATCCCTTAGCTTTATTTGCATTATTATCACAACATTCCATAGTTCCAGGACTTCCATCAGTTCCAACTTTCAAACGAACCGAAGCGTATTCTTGACAAACTCCCCACGTCGGCTCCAATTCAAGGCGGGTTAGGTCTTGGCACTCCCAAGGGGTTGGAGCCCATTCATTAAAACCATCTTTCCAGCAACAATAATTACAATGAGTCGAGTCGGGAAGATAAGCACTACCGGTAATGCTTTTATACCAAACACCGACTGCTAATACGCATCCTAAAACAGCCAAAATAATTAGTATCGGCCTTTCAAAAAAATAAGCCCTGTACTCTTTTTTTAACAAAATTACGGCTACCACTATTATAGCTACTACGCCTACTATTTTATACGATTTGTTCATTTTGTATTAATAATGTGTAATAGTTTTTCAAAAATTAAGTAATTTTGATACAAAAAACAATACTCCTGGGTGAAAACACGGATTGACATATACCGCTTTTAATAATTTTTATTTAGTGTAATGCTTGCCGCGATATATGAAAAATTATTTTTCATATATATTCATTTTTAAAATTCTCAAATCTAATAAGTACTATTTTGATGTACCAGCTCTCATATATTCGTCAATTTCACTATCCATCTTCTCAATTCTACCTTTTGAAACCATATCTTTACTTTTATATTTTCTCTCAGGTATCAGTTCCTGATCTAATTTTGAA
>Ga0315287_10001282_pt1 | contig 23020 bp, 26 predicted proteins | sample YL17G11_0_MG_FD_205037 | JGI IMG/M metagenome (GOLD analysis project Ga0315287, IMG submission 205037) | Sediment microbial communities from Yellowstone Lake, YNP, Wyoming, USA - YL17G11_0 | ecosystem: Environmental > Aquatic > Freshwater > Lake > Sediment | place: USA: Wyoming | collected... | reverse complement strand
CGCTGCCGCGCTGAGCGACGACGACCGGCTGAGCAAGTACCTTCACAACCGCCCCGGATGCGCGTTCATCCGCCGCCCCAAGCTCTCCAAACTACCCGCCGAAATTCGCAAAAGCTGAAATGCACCCAACGGGCGTGACAGGAAAAACAACATCCGAATTGAATGGTTCTGCCAACCCGGCGTAAACGCCGGGCCTAATACCGCTGCGCGGGAACGCCCGTGAACGGGCGTGAAGTCTTGTTGCCCCCAAAACCAGCTGCACCTTGTGTGTAACAACGAGGGCGTCAGCCCCTGGGAAAAGGGCGATGGATCGTGGGAGCCCCGGAGGGGCGGCAGTTACGCGCAGTCCCGCCATTCTGCCGCCCCTTCGGGGCTTGCTGCTCAATGTGATCTTTCGTTCCAGGGGCTAACGCCCTTGGCTATTGACTACCGCTGCTCCGTGGCTAAGTCGGGCGGTCGCAAGAATGCCTCCCAGAATCACGAAATCCTATTTAGCTGCTTCCGACCGTCGTCTGCCCAACAGTGTGCGTTGGCATGACAATGGGCGGCATTGCCGACGGGCGCTTGGGCGCGGCCTTGGCGGCGGTGGGCAGCTTGAGCGTGAAGGCCGTGCCCTTGCCCACCGTGCTATCGACGCGGACGCGGCCATGATGGGCCTCGATGATGTCGCGGCACATCGAGAGCCCCAGGCCCGTGCCACCCTTGCCGCTGGCGTCCGGGCCGTTCTTCGTGGTGTAAAACGACTCGAAGATCCGCGGCAGCTTGTCGGCCGGGATGCCGCAGCCGCTGTCGCGCACGACCAGGTCGATCATGTCGTTCTCGGCATCGTGCAGCAGCTTGATCCACAGCCGCCCGCCGCTGGGCATGGCCTGCCGGGCGTTGATCAGCAGGTTCAACAGCACCTGCTGAATCTGGTTGCCGTTGACGTACGCCTGCGGCACGGCCTGGTACTGCTTCTCCACCGTTACCCGATACTTGTTCATTTCCCGTTCCAGCAGCACCAACGTATCCTCGACCAGCCGCACCAGATCGGTGGGCTCCTGGCCGGCGGACCGGTTGCGGGCCATGCCCAGCACGGTGTTGGTGATCTTCGTCGCCCGATCGCTGGCGCCGAGGATTTTCTCGAAGCACTTGTCGCGGGTGGCGGCGTCGCGGTGGCGCATGCCCATCTTGGCATAGTTGATAATGGTCATCAACACGTTGTTGAACTCGTGCGTGGTCGTGCTGACCAACTCGCCCAACGCGGTCAACTTCTGAGCCTGGGCCAGACGCTGCTTGAGGAGTTCGACCTGTTGCTGGAGGTTGGCGCCGTCGATGTTGCCGTTGCTAGCCACGATTGCTCCACAGTAAGGATGACCGTCCGCGAAAAAATGGGGACAGGCACCTCGCGAAAACCTGCTCCTCCAAGGTTCTCGCACGGCCGCTCGGAGCCAGTCCCCATTTTTTCATGGGTCGCAATTCCGCGCAGAACGCCGATTTCACCCGGTTGCCCCAGGATTGGCATTCTCGCTCTTTTGCCGATGTCTCGCGTCTTAACTCTAAGCTGGCAAAAAACTTACCTCGTTCCCGGGTATCGTCGAACTCGGCTGGGCAACTGTAAAGGAAGCGACTATAATCCGCACACCTGGGAGAAAAGGGGACAGGTACAATTTGCCGGAACGGCCCAGAGGGTGCTTCGCACAAATTGTACCAGTCCCCTTTTCTCCCGCGCCACGGAAGCAGGCGATTTGGAGAAGCTAGGATGCACACGGTAGAGATGCTTGGGCAGGCCATCGATCTGTCCGCGCGGCTGGGCTACAAGGTCCGGCAGGAATGTCTGGCGGGCTGTGGGGGCGGGGGGTGCGAAATCAAGGGCCGCAAAATCCTTTTCCTCGATCTGGACATCGGCCCAGACGAACAACTCGAACAAGTGCTCGACACGCTGCGCCGCGAGCCCGAGGCCGCCCGACTCCCCATGCCGCACGAATTGCGGGAGTTGTTGAAAGTGCGGATGAGCGCGTGATTGTAGGAGGAGACTCCAGTCCCCAGTTTCCGTGGATTCCGCCCGCTCATTGGCGATAGAAGTCGCCTCCTACAGTCCCAATTCACGCCGCACTTGATCGTAGGATATCCGTTCGTTGGATTCGGCAAGGGCCTGTTCGGCCGCTTCGATGTCTTCGCGATCCTCGATGGCCTCAACCCCGGCCGGATCAAGTGTGCGGTACAGCCCGTGCGTTGCGATGTACATCTCCACCGCGCGGGCAGCGCGGTAGCGGATACTCTGGCCGAGTGAGACTCGGCGGCGGATATCGCTGGCGCTGATGCCGATCTCCGGCATCTCGACCTGATGGCGGCGGATCAGTTCGATGCGGTCTTCGCCGGCGATGCCGTGCAGGCAGCCGAAATCAATCGGGCCGGAGCCGGGGCGGCGGACCACAACCGGCAGCGCCAGTTCGCACACCCGCGGCGCGTTGCGCCAGTGGGGCAGGTCGGCCAGCATGTCGGCCCCCATCAGAAAGAACAGTTCACGCTCCGGGTCTTCCTCGCGAAAGTGCGCCAGCGTATCGACCGAATAGTTCACCCCGCCGCGATCGGTTTCATAGCGGCATACCGAAAACGCCCGATTTCCGGCGATGGCCAACTCCAACATCTCGATGCGATGCACCGCCGGCGTCAACTCCCGATCCTGCTTGTGCGGCGGCACGGCGGCCGGCAGGAACCACACGGCGTCCAGCCCGCACTGCTCGCGGCAACATTCCGCCAGCAGCAGATGCCCGTAGTGGACCGGATCAAAGGTTCCGCCAAGGATGCCGAGACGCATGATAGTGGGAGTGTTTGGTGAGGGAAATGACGAATGTCGAAATTCAAATGTCGAAGGAATGACGAAATTCAAATGACGAAGGCCAATAGGCAAACGACAACCGCGGAAAGCCGGTTAATCCCGTGCCTTCGACATTGAGCCTTGGTGATTGCTTTGTCATTTGAATTTCGACATTCGTCATTTTCGTCAGATCACAGCCCCAGCACGTCATTCATACCGTAGAGCCCCGGCTTCTTCCCGACCAGGAACTTCGCGGCGGCCAGCGCGCCGGCGGCGTAGCAGTCGCGGTTGGTGGCGCGGACGGTCAGTTCGATCGTCTCGCCCAACATGCCGAAGACGATGGTGTGCTCGCCCGGGTTGTCGCCCACGCGGATGGCATGGTAGCCGATCTCGTGGTGCGGCCGTTTGCCGGGCCGCCCTTCGCGGCCATGGCGGTGTGCCGTCTGGCCCATCACGCCGGCGATGATCTGGCCGAACTTCAAGGCGGTGCCGCTAGGTGAATCTTCCTTGAAGCGGTGGTGCCGTTCGAGGATTTCCACGTCGGCGTCGCGGTTCTTTAGCGCCGTGGCCGCGACCTCGGTGAGTTTCATCGTTAGGTTCACCGCCAGGCTCATGCTGGGCGACCACAGCAGCGGAATCTCTTCCGCAGCCGCACGGAGCTTCTTCAACTGCGGTTCGGCCAGTCCGGTGGTGGCCACGACCAGCAGAATCCGCTTCTGCCGACAGGTTTCGATAATACCCTCCGCGGCGGCCGGCACGGAGAAGTCGATCGCCGCATCGACGGCCGCATCGAGGCTCGCGGTCAGCGGCACCCCCAGCGAGCCGATGCCGGCGATCATTCCCGCATCTTCTCCCAGCCGTGGATGCCGGGGTGAATCCAGCGCCGCGACGATCGACAACTCTTTGTCGGCGGCGCCCAGTGCGATCAGCCGCTGGCCCATGCGGCCGGCGGCGCCGTGAATGGCGATGCGTAGTGGCATGACGAGTGGATAGCTAATGCGCGTGCGTGTAAACACGCACCCTACGGTCAACTGTACAACTTGATTGATTTAATGATCTCGTCGAGATTGTTCGGCACGGCGACGGCGCGGTTGGCGAAGGCGGCGCGACGGACGCCGCGGCTGCCCAGCACTTCATTGAACTTCTCCTGGTCGGTCGTATGGTAGGCTACCGTGGCCGTGGGGTCCTTGAGTTGGTGGCCGGTGAGGATGCAAACGACGCGCTCGTCGGGGCCGATGACGCCTTCGGCCACCAGTTCCTTCACGCCCGCCACGCTGGCCGCGCTGGCCGGCTCGCAGCCCAGCCCGCCGGCGCCCACCTGGGCCTTGGCGTCGAGAATCTGCTGATCGGTCACCTCGCGGACCACGCCGTTGCACCATTGCAGCGCCCGGATGCACTTGGTCAGGTTCACCGGGCGGTTGATCTCGATGGCGCTGGCGATGGTCGACGCCCGGCGTTTGGCGGCGTCCATTTCGTCGTAGTAGCGGTCCGCCACGTCGAGGTTCGGCTGGCCGTCGTTCCAGCGCAGGCCGCGCCGCTCGACCAGTTCGTAAAGCGTGTTGGCGCCGGCCGCATTGATCACGGCCAGCCGCGGGATGCGGTCGATCAGGCCCAACTCGTGCAATTCGTGGAACGCCTTGCCGAAGGCGCTGGAGTTGCCCAAGTTGCCGCCGGGCACGGCGATCCAGTCGGGCGCCTCCCAGCCGAGCGCTTCCAGCACGCGGAACATGATTGTCTTCTGCCCTTCGAGCCGGAAAGGATTGACGCTGTTGACCAGGTAGATGCCCAGTTGTTTGCTGACTTCCTGCACGCGGGCCATGGCGTCGTCGAAGTCGCCGTTGATCTGGACCGTCAGAGCGCCGTAGTCGAGCGCTTGCGAAAGCTTGCCGTAGGAGATCTTGCCCGAGCCGATGAAGATCACGGCCTTCATCAGCCGGGTGACGCTACAGTAGACGGCCAGCGAGGCGCTGGTGTTTCCGGTCGAGGCGCAGGCGGCGCGGTGGGCACCTGCCAGCCGGGCATGGCTGAAGGCGGCCGACATGCCGTTGTCCTTGAAACTGCCCGAGGGGTTCAGGCCCTCGTATTGCAGGTACAGCCGACCCGGCGTGACGCCCGCGTAGCGCGCCACGCCTTCGGACGGGTGCAGCAATGTTTGGCCTTCGCCAATGGTGACGCACTGCCGCAGCGGAGCGAACGGCAGCAGATCGTGGAACCGCCACACGCCGCTAAAGCAGTGCGGGTCGTTGCGCCGGGCCCATTTCTGCTCGAAGTCGGCCAGTGCGCCGGGAACGCGCAGGCGTGGCCAATCGTAGGCCACGTCGAGCAGATTGCCGCAACGGTCGCAGGCGACGCGAATCTCGTCGACGGAGTACGTCGCGCGACAGGCGGGCGAAATGCACTGCTGGCAGACGGGTATGGTCGAGGGCATCTCCGCGCCCTTTGTCAAGGGGGAACGCTAATGTTGCGTATTTGGGGACACACCCTAATCTAGGCCATGACGGGCAGTCCATCAAGGCCCGTCCGTCCGCCGGGGGGGCAATGCTGGCACGCTCGTTAAAGAAACTGGTCGGGGGTTGCGAGCCGTTTGACAATCGCGGCAGGGCGGTTTAGAATGAGAAGGCTGTGGGGTCGGGAATTCGACCCAGTGGAGGAATCTCACCGGGAGAGAGACAATGAAGAAGGCTGAGTTGAGCACCTATAGGGACCAGCTTCTGTGTTTGCGCGCCAGACTCCGCGGCGATGTCAGCCAATTGGCCGACGCCGCCTTGAAGAAAAGTCGCAGCGAAGCCAACGGCGACCTCTCCAGCATGCCGATCCACATGGCCGACATCGGCAGCGACAACTTCGAGCAGGAGTTCACCCTGAGCCTCATGGAAAACGACGGGGGAACGCTGACCCAGATCGAGGCCTCGCTGGAACGCATCGAGGAAGGCACCTACGGACAGTGCGAGGAGTGCGGCGTCAAGATTCCCAAGAGCCGGCTCAATGCCATCCCTTACGCGACCCTGTGCGTCCGTTGCGCGGAACAGCAGGAGCAGAAGCTCTAGTCGTGGTGCCGCTTCGCCGCTACATCGTGTTCTTCTCGTTGGCCATCGGCGGCTGTGCCGTCGATCTGGCGACAAAAACCTGGATGTTCAACCGCCTGGGCTTCGGGCCAGACGGCCAAACCTGGTGGCTGTGGAGGGACGTTTTCGGTTTTCAGACCAGCCTGAACCGCGGCGCGCTGTTCGGCATGGGCCAAGGGATGACGCCCGTGTTCGCGGCCCTCTCGATCGCCGCCGCCGTGGGAATCCTCGTGTGGCTGTTCTTCGTCGGCGCGGCCAGGGATGGCTGGCTGACGATCGCCTTGGCGCTGATCGTGGCCGGCATCTTCGGCAACCTGTACGACCGGCTGGGTTTGCCGGGGCTCCGCTACCCCGAAGGCTACCCCGGCCATCTGGCCGGCGAACCGGTCTACGCCGTCCGCGACTTCATTTTGATGGTGTTTGGCAAATGGCCCTGGCCCACGTATAATTTGGCCGATAGCATGTTGGTCTGCGGCGCCGCCATGCTCGTTTGGCACGCCTTCTTTGCGAAGGCGGAGGGATTAGGGATTAGGGATTAGAAACGAGGGGTGGGCGGTTCACCGCCCACTAAAGCCGCTTGCGGTTTCGCACCATGCCTGCCAACTTTATCGACATTGAGCGACGCCTGCACCTGGCCATTGCCATCGCCCGCGAGGCCGGCAACATCACGCTCGAATTCTTCCGCCGCGACGACCTGGAGATCGAGCGGAAACAGGACGATTCGCCGGTGACGGCGGCCGACCGCCGGGCCGAGGAGCATCTGCGCAGGCGGATCGCCGCGGCGCTTCCGGATGACGGCATTTTCGGCGAGGAGTTGCCCGAGCGGCCCGGCAAAAGTGGCTTCCGGTGGATCCTCGATCCGATCGACGGCACGAAATCGTTCATTCACGGCGTGCCGCTGTATGGCACGCTGATCGGAGTCGAGCACGAAGGCGAGAGCGTCTTGGGAGTGATCCGCATACCCGCGCTGGACGAATGTGTTTATGCGGCGCGTGGACAGGGGGCGTGGTATCAACATGCGGACCAGTCTCCGCATCGGGCGCAGGTTTCGCATCGGGCGCCGCTGGCCAAGGCCCTGTTTGTTACGAGTGAAGTCGTCAATTTCGACGCCACCGGCCGCCGACCCGCCTACGAGCGGCTGCAAGTCGCCGCCCGGCTCACGCGAACTTGGGGTGACTGCTACGGCTATCTCATGGTGGCCACGGGCAGGGCGGACGTCATGGTCGATCCCGTCATGGCCCTGTGGGACGCCGCCGCGTTGCCGCCGATCTTGGAAGAGGCAGGCGGCACCTTCACCGACTGGCAAGGGCGGCCAACCAGTCACGCCGGCGAGGGCATCGCCACCAATGGGCTGCTGCTGGAAGAAGTGTTGGGGCTGGTGAAGACGTAGCAGGCACACGCCGTACGCCGTCCGCCGCTTACGGCACACGGCGTGTGCCTACTACTTTTTGCGCAGTCCCTCAGTATCCCGGCCAGTCGAGTTGCTCTTCCCAAAGCACGACATCGCCGCGCAAGAACCAGACCTGTAATTTGCCCGGCTTGGCGAAGTACTCCTGCGGCAGGTCGAGGCACAGCGAGCGCCGGTTCATGGCCCAGCAGTCCAACAGACAGAACGCGGCCCACGCGCTGGGCGCGGCAGCGCCCGCCTTGGTCTTCTCCTTCGAGGCGACGCACACCGACGGCTTTCCCAGCGAATTCCTCCGCCCGAGAATCTCTGCCTCCAGATTGTCGGGGGTGATGTGTTGACTCAGGCCGGTGTCGTAGGCCGCTTGCAGGCACTTCGAGATTTTGACCTCGATCTCGCCCTTGATGAAACCGGCGGCAAAGAATAGCGGCCGCGGAACCGCGGTCGTTGCCTTGTCGTCGGTCACCACGCGGACTTCGACTGATGGCTTTGCGTAAACCTGCCAGGGGTAGTCGATCAGCAAGGAGCGCTGGCCGGTGGTCTGGCGCGACACGGAGGCATAGGAACTTGCCGAGGCCTTGGGTTTTCCGGCGGCAGCCGGATCCGGTGTATCGGCCGTTCGGGCAACGGCTGGCAGCAAGAAAATAATCGACACCAGAAGCAAGCCAAATCGCATGGCGAAGGTCCTTTCGAACGACGAGGCATGGAGGTCGTATCTAGTCTATTGTGGCATACGGCGCCCCGAAACTGCAACCATCGAAGCGGTTGGCCGTTCGGATTGCGTACACAAAACCCCTCTATGTGGTGGCGTGCGATGGATGGGCTGTCGTATGTTCCGCCCCTCCGGCCTCGTTGTCTCCTCTTGCGTCAGCCGGTCAGCCGAGTATATTGAGAGTTTCGTTCAACCTTGCCGGCGTTGCCCTAACGGAGAGTTATTGGAGTTTTGTCATGGCCCGACAGTGCGAAGTTTGTGGAAAGAAACCCGTCCTGGGCAATTCGGTGACCCATCGCGGCAAGGCCAAGTACCTCGGTGGGGTGGGCACCAAGGTAACCGGCATCAGCCGCCGACAGTTCGCTCCGAACTTGCAGAACGTACACGTCACCACGGCCAACGGAACGCGAAAGACCATGCGGGTCTGCACGCAGTGCATCCGCAGCGGCGCGGTCACCAAGAAGATCCATCACCGCCCCTTCAAGCTCCCCAAGGCCGCGGAAGCGAAATAGCGGGCGGTTCTCTGCCATGGCGATTTCCCGCGAAGAAGTCGAGAAGGTCGCCTTGCTGGGCCGGCTCCTGCTCTCCGAAGAAGAGTTGGACCGGATGACCCGCCAGTTGGGCGATATCCTGGGCTATATCGACCTGCTCTCCGAATTGGACACCGAGAAGGTCGAGCCCATGGCCCACGCCTTGGAGGTGTCGAACGTCTTGCGGGACGACCGGGCGCGGCCGAGCCTCGATCGCGAGTCGGCGCTGGCCAATGCCCCGCACCGCGACGACGAGTGTTATCTGGTGCCCGCCGTGCTGGGCGAGGGATAAGATGATTGGTCTGTCCGCCACAGAACTGGTCCGTCGCCTGACCACCGGCGAAGTGACTTCGGTGGAACTCACGCAGGCGTTTCTCGACCGGATCGAACTCCATGATGGCGCGGTGAAGGCGTTTTTGCGCGTCGATCGGCCTGCCGCGCTGGCTCAAGCCGAACGGATCGACCGTCGCCGCGCCGCCGGCGAACCGCTGGGCCTGCTGGCCGGATTGCCCGTGGCGATCAAGGATGTGCTTTGCACGCAAGGCGAGCCGACCACCTGCGCATCGCGGATGCTGGAGCATTTCCGCCCGCCGTACGACGCCACGGCGGTGGCCAAGCTCAAGGCGGCCGACGCCGTATTGATCGGCAAGACGAACATGGACGAGTTCGCCATGGGCGGGTCGAACGAGAACTCGGCCTTCTTCCCCACGCGCAACCCTTGGGACCTCGGCCGCATACCCGGCGGCTCCAGCGGCGGCTCGGCGGCCTGCGTGGCCGCGCGGATGGCCCCGGCGTCGATCGGCAGCGACACGGGCGGCTCGATCCGCTGCCCCGCCGCACTCTGCGGCATCACCGGCATGAAGCCGACCTATGGCCGGGTAAGCCGCTATGGGCTGGTCGCCTTCGCCAGCAGCCTCGACCAGATCGGCCCGCTGGGTCAGACCGCCGAAGATTGCGCGCTGCTGCTGGAAGTATTGGCCGGCCACGACCCGCTTGATTCCACCTCAATTGACCGGCCCGTGCCAAAGTACAGCCGGACGATCCGGCAGCCGCTCGAAGGGCTTCGGCTCGGACTGGTGCGGGAGCACTTCGGCGAAGGGCTGGACGCCGAGGTTGAGGCGACGGTCCGCGAGGCGGTGCGCGTGTACGAGTCGCTCGGGGCCAAAGTCAAGCAGCTCTCGCTGCCGCACAGCAAGTACGCCGTGGCCACATACTACATCATTGCCCCCTGTGAAGCGTCGAGCAATCTGGCTCGCTACGACGGCGTCCACTTCGGCCATCGAACCAATGAAAGTAGTCGGCACACTCCGTGTGCCGACATCGAGATGCAAACCGACAATGCCCTAATCCAGATGTATCGCCGCAGCCGGGCGGAAGGTTTTGGCCCCGAAGTCAAGCGCCGCATCATGCTGGGCACGTACGCCTTGAGCGCCGGCTACTACGACGCCTACTACAAGAAGGCCCTGAAGGTGCGGCGGCTGATCCGCCAGGATTTCGATCGGGCGTTCGAGGAAGTGGACCTGATCGTTGGCCCGGTCACGCCCACGCCCGCCTTCAAGATCGGCGAGCGGATCGACGACCCGCTGGCCATGTACCTGTTCGACCTGTACACGGTGAGCACGAACCTGGCGGGCATCGCCGGCATCTCGATCCCCTGCGGCTTCAGCTCGTCCGGCCTGCCGATCGGCCTGCACCTGCAAGCCCCGCCGTTCGAAGAAGAGCGGCTGCTCCGTGGCGCGCACATGTTCCAGCAAGCGACCGATTGGCACACGCAGAAGCCAATTCTGACGTAACCCCCTGGACAGGGAGGGCTTATCGGCGGTAGAATCGTGGTAGTCTGGCGACTGCTCTTGTGGCACAGTCAGGGAGACAAGAAACGATGCGGCCGGAAGATATCCGCGATTTCCTTCAGAAGAAGCCGTTTCAACCGTTCCGACTGACGCTGACAGACGGTCGGCCCTATGAGGTGCGGCACCCGGAGTTGGTAATGATAGGTCGCTCCACGGTCGCTATCGGCTTGCCGGCACCCGATGATCCACGGCCCGTGTTTGATCGGCTAGTGACGGTATCGCTCTTGCACATCATGCAAGTCGAGCCGACGGAGATGAAGGGGGTATCGTAACCATGCATCACAAACGCGGCAGACCGAAAGACCGGCGTGCCGGCTGTTTGCTCTGCAAACCGCACAAAGCGAATCGTGCCAAGGGAACGTCGAAGGCGCAGACTCGTCAGGAACGCGTCGCGCGGGAAGCCCAGAGGCAACAGATCGACGAACTCAACGATGGCTGAACCCTACACCATCATCATCGGCCTTGAAGTTCACGTGCAGTTGCTCACCGAGAGCAAGATGTTCTGCGGGTGCAGCACGAAGTTCGGCGCGCCGCCGAACACGCAGACCTGCCCGGTGTGCATCGGTATGCCGGGCTCGCTGCCGGTGATGAACCGCAAGGCGTTCGAGCTTTCGCTCCGCACGGCCGTGGCGCTGAACTGCGCAATTCCCCGCTTCACCAAGTGGGACCGCAAGAACTACTATTATCCCGACCTGCCCAAGGGCTACCAGATCAGCCAGTTCGACCTGCCCTTGAGCCACGACGGCTGGCTGGAGATTGAAACGACGGAACCTGGGGAGTCTCTCGCCGATCGCCCTCACCCTAACCGTCTCCGGGCACCAACGGAAGGTTGGTCGGGAGAGGGGACTGTTTCTGCCAAGCGGATCGGCATCATCCGCGCCCATCTCGAAGAGGACGCCGGCAAGAGCATGCACGACGAGGTGGCCGGCAAGGCCGACAGCCGCATCGACCTGAACCGGGCCGGCACGCCGCTGCTGGAGATCGTCAGCCAGCCCGACCTCCGCTCGCCCGCCGAGGCCAAGGCGTATCTTACCGAGTTGAAGCTGCTGCTGAACTATCTCGGCGTGTCCGACTGCAACATGCAGGAGGGCAGCCTGCGGGTCGACGCCAACATCAACCTGCACATCCATGTCGAAGGCGGAAAAGGGGTCAGACCCCATTTGTGCGAAGCACCCGAAGGGCCGTTCCGGCAAATGGGGTCTGACCCCTTTTCCGACGCCGAGGGCATCATCGCCACGCCCATCGTCGAAGTGAAGAACATGAACAGCTTCCGCGCGGTCGAGCGGGCACTGGCCTTCGAGGCCGAACGGCAGTGGCGCCAATGGCAGGAGACCGGGCACAAGCTGGGCGACGTGCCCAAATCGACTCGCGGCTGGGACGAAGCCTCGCAAACCACCCGCCCACAGCGATCCAAGGAAGAGTCGAGCGACTACCGCTACTTCCCCGATCCCGACCTCGTGCCGGTGACCGTGACCGAGGAGGAAGTGCAACGGGTGCGTGCGTCGCTGGGCGAACTGCCCTCCGCCTTGCGCACGCGCCTGGAAGAAACCTACGGCATCACGCCCTACGACAGCGACGTGTTGGTGAACCAGGGCCGCGCGCTGGTGGACTACTACATCGAGGTCGCCGACGGCTGCGGCGACGGCAAGGCGGCCGGCAACTGGATTCAGCAGGACGTGCTGCGTTGGCTCAACGAGCAGCAGGTCGATGTCGGCCGGTATCCCGTCCGTCCCAACGCGCTTGCCGAATTGATCGGCCGCGTGCGCGACGGCGCCTTCGACACCAGCCGCGGCCGCGAGGTGCTAGGCGTCATGGTTGCCTCGGGCAAATCGCTGGCCGGGGCCGTCGAGAGCCTCGGCATCCGGCAACTCGACGAGTCGGCCGTGGTCGAACTCTGCCGAGAACTACTCGAAGCCAACCCCAAGATCGTTGCCGAGGTGAAGGAAGGCAAGCTCAAGGGCCTCGGCGCGCTGATCGGCCAGGCGAAGAAGAAAAACCCCAATGTGAATCCCAACCGGGTGCGAGAACTGTGCGTGAAGATGATCGAGCGGGACGAGGGGTGAGAGGATAATCGGTAATGGAAATTACTCTTCATCCCCACGCCCGTGTCCGGCTCATTGAGCGCGGAGCGACCGAAGCAGAGGTAATCGAGACCGTGCGGGAGGAAGAGCAATTTCCCGCCCAATACGCTGGTCATTACCGTAATTGTGCGGTACTATTGATTTGGAGACACTCTCATGAAACTGACCTATGACTCTCGCTACAACATCGCCTACCTGCGACTCCACGAGAAGGTCGGCCAGGTCGAGACGATCCGAGTGAGTGACCAAATCAACGTGGACATTGCGCCCGACGGTATGGTCTACGGCATCGAACTCCTCAACGCCAATGAGCAACTGCGTGCCGAAGATCACGGAAAGCTGGTGTTGGTTGACGAGAGCACGGACCAGCGGCAAGAAATTTCGCTGTGAGCATCATCACGCTAACTACCGATTTCGGCCACGGCAGCCCGTACGTGGCGGCAATGAAGGGGGTGATCTTGTCGATTCACCCGGCGGCGACGATTGTCGACGTCAGCCACGACATTCCGCCGCAGGACATTCGCCGCGGGGCCCTGGTGCTCGAGGAAGTGACCCCGTGGTTTCCCACCGGCACGATCCACGTGGCGGTGGTCGACCCGGGCGTGGGCACGGATCGGGCCATCGTCTACGCCCGGATCGGCGCGCAGCACTACATTGTCCCCGACAACGGCCTGCTGAGCCGGCTGGCGGCGCGCACTCCGCCCGCCAAAATCATCCGGCTGGCGAATGCGGAGTATTGGCTGCCACCGGTATCGAACACCTTTCACGGCCGCGACATCATGGCCCCGGTGGCGGCGCGGCTGGCCGCGGGGCTCGATCCCGACTTGCTCGGCCCGCCGCTGGAGCGGCTGACCACGCTCGAATGGCCCGAGGCCTGGCGAACCTCCTCGCGCATCGACGGCGCGGTGATCGAGATCGACTCGTTCGGCAATCTCATCACGAACATCACCGGGGAGATGCTCTCCGGCCGGCCGACCGACCATCGGCTGTGCGTCGTCTGCAATATCTACGAGACGTGGGGCGTCTATCACGCCTATGCCAACCAGCCCAACGGCACCCTGATCGCGCTGATCGGCTCCAGCGGCCGATTGGAGCTAGCCATCGTCGGCGACAACGCCGCGCGGCGGCTGGGCATCGGCGTCGGCTCTCCGGTGACGCTGGCGTGGGAGTGGTAATCCGCACAAAACCGCGACCGGCGGTCGTGCCCAAATCGAGAGTTTGCAGGAGCGGCCGTTTATTTTCTCGGGTTTCCCGGATCCATTGACTTCCCGCAGCCGGGGGGATAGCATGGGTTGGGGGTGAGAATATGGCTCGCAAGGTTCATGTCTATGTCGATACATCGGTCTTTGGCGGGACCGAGGACGAGGAGTTCGCCGTTCCCAGCCGGCGGTTCTTCGCGCGCGTTCATCGCGGCGAGTTTGTGGCATTGATCTCGCAGATTACACTCGACGAGTTGGCGGGCGCGCCGAAGGAAGTTCAACAAGTTTTCAAGGATTTGCCCGGCGAAAGCTTTGTCGTTGTGCCCGCCGACCAAGAAGCCTTAGCGCTGGCGCAGGCATATCTTGACGCCAATATCTTGGGCAGGTCCAGTCTGGCCGATGCGATTCACGTAGCTGTGGCCACTGTTGCGGGAGCGGATGTGATCCTGAGTTGGAACTTCCGGCACATCGTCAACTACGACCGCATCCACAAGTACAATGGTGTCAACGCGCTAAAGGGCTATCAGCCCGTCGAAATCCACAGTCCCATGGAGATGACCGATGCCGACGACAACTAAGACGTTTGACTGTGTGGAGATGAAGAACCGCATTCAGGCCGAACGGTGGGCGGAATATCAGCGGCGGAAAGGCGAATTCGCGTCATACGTGGACTTCATTAACGCCAGGGTGAAGGATTCGGAACTGGCCCAGGCGATCCGACAGAAAGCACAAAAGTGCAGCACGGAGACGAAGGAATGAATTACTGGCTCGATCTCTTCACGGGCACCACATGGGATGAGTTCCAGAAGGCGGGGGCATGACGCAACGCTTATGAACATACCGCCAAGAGTCGTGACGATCCTTTGCTCCCTTCAGGTGTTCTTCATCGTCGTCGGCTATCTCATCACCCGCGTCTCGATCCGTGTTTTAGAACGGCTTTGGGGCGGGCCCCTGAATCTTGCTGGTCTGCTACACTATGTGCAGACCTTCGGCCCCTGGTGCTTACTCCTGCCGCTGATATGGGGCGTCCTCGCGATAGGGTTTGCACGAGTGGACAATGGAAACGCATCCATTACAAAGTTGATGTTCGTCATCGGCGTGATACTCACCGTTGCGTTGGCACTCGTTTTTTCGATTGCCGTGATCGATTCCCTTTGCACATGCTTTAGCCATTACGGTCCTCACGGGTTGTCGTAGATTGTGTTCGGCATTGTGATTGCTATTGAGGCGGAAAATGCAGCGGCCAGTGCGGTGTTCGCACCCAGAACCGGAATATGTCAATGTTATCGAGCGGCGGGGGGTGGCCAATTTTTGGGCTTGAAAAGCCGCGCTCTCAGGCGGTAAGATGCCTGCCGCCGGAACCTCTGCCCGGCGGCGCCTTCCGAGAACGCAACCAGCCGGAAGGGCCGGCCGATTTCGGAATCTGGCGATTCTGTTGACCAACAAAGCGCCCACGGCTACCAATGTCGCCGGCGGGCCAAGCTGGATGATCTGAACCGTCATGCTGAAGCATAACCTACGCGAATTACAGGAATGGGACCGCACGCTGGTCTGGCACGCCTTCACGCAGATGGCCGAGTACGAGCCGTTTGTGATCCAACGGGCGGAAGGCTGCGTGCTCGTTGATATTGAGGGAAACGAATATATCGACGGCGCGAGCAGTCTGTGGTGCAACGTCCACGGCCATCGCCACCCAAAGATCGACGCCGCGATCCGCGCGCAGCTCGACAAGGTGGCCCACGTTACGAACCTCGGCAGTTCCAATCCGACGACGATCCTGCTGGCCAAGCGGCTGGTGGACATTGCCCCGCCGGGCTTGCGGCACGTGTTCTTCTCCGACGACGGGGCCACAGCCGTGGAAGTGGCCATCAAAATGGCCTTCCAGTATTGGCGGCAGGCGAAAAAGGGGACATCACTGATTTCCGGGCAAATATCAGTGATGTCCCCTTTTTCCAAGACCTGCTATCTGGCCCTCGGCGAGGCCTACCACGGCGACACACTGGGCAGCGTGAGCGTGGGCGGGGTGGAGCAGTTCCACGCCATGTTCCGCCCCTTGCTGTTCGAGACGCTCCGGGTGCCCGCGCCGGATAGTTACCGCACACCGCCGGGCGTGGCGCGCGAAGACCTCTGCCGGCACCACCTGGACAAGCTGGAGCAAGTACTCGTCGAGAACCATCGGCGGATCGCCGCGCTGGTGATCGAGCCGCTGGTGCAAGGGGCGGCAGGCATGATCATGCACCCGCCCGGCTACCTGCGCGGAGTGCGCGAGTTGACGCGCAAGTACGACGTGCTGATGATCGCCGACGAGGTGGCCGTGGGCTTCGGACGCACCGGCCGGATGTTTGCCTGCGAACACGAAGCCATTACGCCCGACCTGCTCTGCCTGGCCAAGGGGCTCACCGGCGGCTACTTGCCGATGGCTGCCACGCTGGCGACCGACGAGATCTGGCAGGCGTTCCTGGGCACGTACGCCGAGAACAAGACGTTCTATCACGGGCACACCTACGGCGGCAATCCGCTGGGCGCGGCCGCGGCATTGGCCACGCTGGATGTTTTCGAGGAGGAGCGGACGCTGGAAAAGCTGCCTGCCAAGATCGCCCGGCTGGAAGAGCATCTTGCCCGGCTGGCCCGACTGCCGCACGTGGGCGACGTGCGCCAGCGCGGGCTGATTGCCGCCGTCGAGTTGGTACGCAACGTGGAAACGAAAGAACCGTACCCTTGGGAGGAACGGCGCGGGCTGCGAGTGTGCAACCACGCCCGAACCGAGGGCGTGTGGCTCCGCCCGTTGGGCAACGTGATCGTCATCATGCCCCCGCTGGCGATTACCCTGGAACAACTGGATCGAATCGCCGACGCGGTTGAAAGGGGAATACAATTCGCCACACAGTAGCACAGCGGAAGAGGTAGGGCAGACATTCCTGCCTGTCTTATTTGCCGTGATTTCTGGGGCAGACAGAAATGTCTGCCCCACGTGAGCTAGGTGCGCAACTGCTCCAGTTCCGTCAACCGCGTGGTGATCTGCCGGTCGTCGGGGATCACGCCGCGCTGCCGGTCGCCTTGGAACTCCAGTTCGAGGTCCAGCAGGGCTTGCTTGATCGACAGCAGCGCGGCGGGGCTCAGCCGGTCGATGAAGAGGATGCCGTCGAGGTGATCGTATTCGTGCTGGGCCGCCCGGGCGAACAGGCCGTTAAGCTCGCAGTTGACTTCCTCGCCTTCGAGGTTGTAGGCGGAGATGACGATTTTCTCCGAGCGCTTCACCGGGGCGTAGATTTCCGGGAAGCTCAGGCAGCCCTCCTCGGCCTCGGCGGTGCCGTTTCGGGCGATGACTGGGTTCAGGAACACGTGCTCCAGCCCCTTGGCTGGGTCGCCTTCGAGGTTCAGCACGAACATCCGGTAGGGCAAGTCCACCTGGTTCGCCGACAACCCGATGCCCTTATGTTCGTACATCAGGTCGAACATCTCGCGGACAATCTTCTTCAACTCGTCATCCACCCGGCGCAGGGGCCTGGACTTGTGGCGTAACGCGGGATGGGGGTATTTGACGATCCGCAGCACAGGGGGCTCCATCGCTCGGGGGAGATACCTAATTATAGGCGACGCCGGCGGCGGAGCGAAGGGGACTCAAGGACTACCGGCCTCGACCGGCTCGCGCCGCCGCTCGGAAACCGTTTCGGCGCGGGCGGCCTCGGGCGGCCGCTTGTCGATCGGCAGGGTTTGCTCCAGCAGGCGGAGTTCCACCAGCGCCAAGAGGAACGAGAGCGTGGATTCCGACCCCTGGTTGACATTCGGCCCTTCGGGCGAGAGGCCGTCGCAGCATCCGCCGCTGACGGGATCGTACAAAGAGTTGCCCACGTCGTTGCGGCCGAGAAACCATTCGAAGGCCCGGCGGGCGTACTGCCGCCAGCGGCGCTCGCCGGTCTGCTGAAAGGCCTCGATGCAGGCGGAGACGGTGGCGTGGGCCTCGATCGGCTGTTGATCGAATCGCGCCCGCGGACCGCCGCGCGCGTAGAACCCCTCATTGCCGACCGGGGCGAAACGGCCGGCCGGCGCGGTTTGCACTTCCATCAGCCAATCCAGCGTTCGCAGGCCAACCTCTACCATGGGCGAATGGTCCATCGAGCGGCCGGAAAGCAGCAAGGCGTGCGGCAGGGCGGCGTTGGCGTAGGTCAATTGCCCCTCAAACCACGGCCAATCGTCGGCGGAGTTCTGCTGGTAGGTCGCGTAGAGGCGCTCCGCCAGCACTGTGCGGATCTCCTGGGCCGCCCGGTCGCCGGAAAATTGCGGCAGGTAGTAATGCAGCCCGATCAGGGCGAACGCCACCGCGCGCAGATCGGTGAAATCGCGGGCCGCCGGCAGGATCAGCTCGAAGAGCCGTCCGGCGGCGCGCCGCAGGCCAAGTTGCTGCGAGCGGCCCAGCACGGCGCCCAGGGCCCACAGTGTGCGGGCGTGGCTGTCCTTAGAGCCGAACTCCTCCAGCCAGCGGCGGTCGAAGGCCATGAAGTTGCGCAGGTGGCCGTTTGCCGGATTGTAGGCAAACCAGAGGAAGGCCAGATACCGGGCGGCCAGCCCGCCGGTCTGCCCCACCCACAGCTTGCCGAGTTCCTCCAAGTGGATCGTCAAGACCAGCGCCCGGGCATTGTCGTCGGTCGTGTAGCCTTCGGCGTAGTTCGGCACGGTAGCCAGGGCATGCTGTAGGATGCCCACGTCGTCGGTCAGCCGTTCCAAATGGCGAAGATCGATCACCGGCAGTTCCATCCGCTTCTCGGCCAGGGTCTTGGCGGCGAAGGCGCCGCGCGGCCGGGCACAGCGCTCCTGGCAGGCGCGCTGGAAACTCTCCATGTATTGCCGCGCCACGGCCGACCAGACCATCTTCCGGCCGGAGAGATACGCCTGCTTGCGGATCGCGTGCCGCTGCGTTTCGTCCTCCAGTAGCTGAAGAATTGCGTTTGCCAGGGCATCCGGCGAGGCGAACGGCACGAGCAGTCCCCTGCCGTCGCTCAACAGCTCCTCGGCGTGCCAGTAAGGCGTGGAGACCACCGCCTTGCCCGCCCCCAACGCATAAGCCAGCGTGCCCGAGGTGATTTGATCCCGGCTCAGATAAGGGGTCACGTAGATGTCGGCGGCCCCGATGAACTCCAGCAGTTCTTCCAGGCTGACAAAGCGGTTGTAGAAGATGACGTTTCGCTCGACCTGCAACTCGTGGGCCAGCCTTTCCAGCGACAAGCGGTACGATTCCCCCTCGCTGCGAATCACGTTGGGGTGCGTGGCTCCCACGACCATGAACACCACGTTGGGAAACTTCTTCAACACTTCCGGCAACGCGCGGATGACGGTTTCGATCCCCTTGTTTCGGCCCAGCAATCCGAACGTCAGGACGACCAGCTTGCCCTCGACGCCGAAGTTGTCCTTGTAGAAGCTCGGGTCGGTGAACGCCACGTCGGGAATGCCGTGCGGGATAAGGTCGATCTTGCTCTCGGGCACTCGATACAAATCCATCAGAAACTCTCGCCCTTTGTTCGTCATCGAGACGACGCGATCGGAACGGTCGAGAACTTCGCCGAGCACTTTCCGCTGATTCGGGCTCGGGCGGGAAGGGATGCTGTGCAGCGTGGTGACCACCGGCGAGCGCAGATCGTCCAGCAGCGCCAGGATGTGGCTGCCGTCCGGCCCGCCGTAAATGCCGAACTCGTGCTGCAAGCAGACCAGGTCCACCTTATTGATGTTCAAAAAGTCGGCCGCCTGGCGATAGGTCACCAGATCGTTCTCGCCGAGCGCAAAGCGCACGCGGGCCGGATAATCGTAGCCCTCCTTCGTGTCGTTGACCGGCACCGCCAGACAGTTCAACTCGGGGAACTGCCCGGCCACTGCCTCGCATAGGTCGGTGGTGAAGGTGGCAATGCCGCAGACCCGCGGCAGATAGTTCCCGATCGCAGCAATCTTCTTCATGGCAACTCCCCTCTCTTGTGCAGGCAGTCACCGGTTGCCGGTTCGACGGTGGACGGTGAACCGTCATTGTACCCCCCACAATACCAGACGGCAAGAGCCCGCCAGTCGCGAGCAGGGCCGATCAGTTTTCCGAAAATCAAACCATGTCCGTAGTTAGGGCGTAATGTTGACCGCGATCATTTATGCGATTCTCACAGGCTCTCGCGGCTATCGAGCCATCGCACACTGGGTACGCAGTCAGAACGCCACGGTCTGGCAAGGGCACGGTTTTCACCGTAAGCCGCCTTGTGCCAACAGCTTCCGCAATTTGTTGTTAGCATGGCAAGACGCTATGCAATACGTTGGCGGCCCACCAGCGCAATGTTCATCTACTATCCTTGTTGAATCAGGCCACTGGAGGCGTTCTCAGTCAACAGACGGTGCCGCCGACTACCAACGAAGCCAAAACGGCCGTGGACATTCTGATTGGCCATTGGCGTGGTCATTGGGGCATTGAAAATCGCCTGCATTGGGTGCGAGACGTATCGTTTGGCGAAGACAAGTGCCAGGTGAAAAAGGGCCACGGCCCGCAAACTCCTCATTCCGCACTCGCCCTACTGCCGATCGGGCGACCAGGTGGGCCGCTGCGGTTTCGAGGCGGCGCTGCGCGACGAGCCGCGCCGCGGCGGGCCGGGCACACGCGCGGCCGGGCTTTGCGTGCGATGCAGCGATTCGGCCTCGGGGGCGTTCAACAACGCCGGCGGATCGGCTTGACTTGCGGTCCCGCCCGACCGGACCGACGACTCGGCCGGCGTCCATCGCGCCGGCTTCTCGCCCGCCAGCGCGATCTCGATCGGCTGATTGGCCTCCAGTTTCCGGCCGTCGGCGGTCGTGTAGCGGACGAACAGGTGCAGTTTGTTGTGGGCAGGCGGATCGCCGGGCCAAGGCGCCTCGACGTGGATCGCCTGGCCCTCGCTTGTGCGGCGGAACATCAACGCGATCTGATCGGCCGAGAAGTCCCATCGGGCCACGCGCGCGGCGTCGCCCTCCACGGCCGGATCGATCACGACGACGTTCATGTCGGCCGGCGCATCGACCGAATGGCCTTGGGCGTCGCGCGGCTCGACCACCACCAGCACGCCTTGATCGCCCGAGCGATCGCCGGCGTTGATGCCGCCGGTGAGCATGCGGTTCAGCGCGATGGCGGCGACCTGGCGGCTATCGCCTGCCGGGACGATGGACGGACCGCGGTCAACATGACCGTCGCGCATGGCGGCATAGGGTCCGGCCACATGCGCCCGCAGCGGTCCGCTCAGCGACGGCCCGTCGGGCGTGGTGGTCTCGCCGGTCTTGCCGGCGCCGGGGCCGGCCGGCTTCACCGGGGGCGAAGGGCCGCGCAGGTGTTCGGGCACGTCGGGCACGCCGGGAGGGGTCGATTTGCCGCCGCCGCGGATGATGTCGGGCACCTCGTTGGTCGGCAGGCCGGGCACTTCGACCCGTGGCGGGGTCGCGTGGTCCGGCTCGGACGCCGACCCGTTGCGGGTTCGCAGTTTGGACCCGCCGGCCGCGGGACTCGCTCTGTCGTCCTCACGGTCGCGTTTCGACGCACTGGACTGCTGTTGGCAGGCGCCGGAATCCTGGAGGTTTTCCACGGCTGCCCGGAGGCGGTAGATTTCGTCTTCCTTCAGCCGCAGTTCGCGTTCGAGAACGGCGACGGCCGGATCGCTGCGGCAGCCGGCGGTTGCCAGCAGGACCAGGCCCACAACGGCAAAGTGCCAGGATTTCATGATATTGCTTCCTTGCTGTTCGATGGCCGGGCGGCCATCATCGGCACAACCTTCCTTGGCAGTGCCCCCGCGGCGCGGCGACCGCCGTGCCGCAGGAAACGCACCAGTCTCCACTAATGTTGTCCGGCGTGTTCGATCACCTGATCGATCAGGCCGTATTCCCGAGCCTCTTCGGCCGACATGAACCGATCGCGGTCGGTGTCGCGTTCGATGGTTTCCAAGGGGCGTCCGGTGTGTTTCAACAGGATGCGATTCAGCCGTTCCTTGACTTTAATGAACTCCTTGGCGTGGATGAGGATGTCTTCGGCGGTGCCTTCCATGCCTGCCAAGGGCTGATGGATCATGATGCGGGAGTTGGGCAGTGCGCGGCGTTTGCCCGCCGCGCCGGCGGCCAGCAGCACGGCCCCCATCGAGGCGCACTGTCCCACGCAGTAGGTGGCCACGTCGCAGTTGATGAACTGCATGGTGTCGTAGACGGCCAGCCCGGCCGAGATGCTGCCGCCGGGCGAGTTGAGGTACATGTGGACGTCGGCCTTGGGATCTTCCGATTGCAGGAAGAGCAACTGGGCGACCACGGCGTTGGCCACCTCGTCGGTGACTTGCGAGCCGAGAAAGATGATGCGGTCTTTCAGCAGGCGGCTGTAGATGTCCATCGCCCGCTCTTCGCGGCCGCTCTTCTCGATGACAAACGGGATTAAGGGCATGGGGAGGGAGAGATTAGGGACTAGGGATTAGGGAAAATGACGAAGCTCGAATGACGAATGACGAAAGAATGACGAAGCTCGAATGACGAAAGGTGTTTCTGGCGTTGAGCATTTGTCTTTCGGCCTTCCTTCGTCCTTCGTCCTTCGTGCTTCGTCATTCACTTCTCGTCCTCCTCCGCTTCGACCTTTTGCTTGGTCAGGATATCGTCGACGACGCCGTATTTTTTGGCTTCTTCGGCGTTCATGTAGAAATCGCGGTCGGTGTCGGTGGCGATGCGATCGATGGGCTGGCCCGTATGGTTGGCGAGAATGCCGTTGAGCACTTCGCGTGTGCGGAGGATTTCGTTGGCCTGGATTTCGACGTCGGAGACCTGGCCGCCGACCTGGCCGTAGGGCTGGTGGAGCATCACCTTGGCGTGCGGCAGGGCGAAACGCTTGCCCTTGCTGCCGCCGGCCAGCAGCACGGCCCCGCCGCTGGCCGCCAGCCCGACGCAGTAGGTGTCCACCGGGCAACTAAGAATCTGCATCGTGTCGTAGATGGCCAGCGTAGCGCTGACGCTGCCGCCGGGCGAGTTGATGTAGAAGTGGATGTCCTTGCGGCGGTTCTCGCTCTGCAAGTACAAGAGCTTCATCACCAGTTCGTTGGCGTTGCCGTCGTGGATCTCGCCCTGCAACAGGATGATGCGGTTCTCCAGCAGCAAGTCGCCGAGCGTCATCTGCCGCTGGCGCTGGTAGTCGCGATAGGCCGAAAACACCGGGTCCACGATCGATGGCCGGGAAACGTCGCTCATGAGCAATCCTTCATGCTTGTGCGGTGCAATCCGTTAGGAGAGTTTTTCAACGGGCGAGTGGGCGGTGAACCGCCAACCCCTCCTCTCCAACCCCTATTCCCTGTCTCCTCGTCCCGCGCCCTTCGCCAAGTGTCCCTCAGTCCGCGACTCCGGCGTCTGTTCTTCCTCGTC
>Ga0315287_10001281_pt1 | contig 23021 bp, 16 predicted proteins | sample YL17G11_0_MG_FD_205037 | JGI IMG/M metagenome (GOLD analysis project Ga0315287, IMG submission 205037) | Sediment microbial communities from Yellowstone Lake, YNP, Wyoming, USA - YL17G11_0 | ecosystem: Environmental > Aquatic > Freshwater > Lake > Sediment | place: USA: Wyoming | collected... | reverse complement strand
ACACGCTCGAACAGCGTGTGCGTGGCCCCGGCCTTGTTGTAGACCGCGGAGCTGCCGGCGTCGCCGATCTTCAGGTCGCTGATCACCTGGTTGGAGCCGAAGTCGATGTGGCCCCGGAGCCAGGCCGATCTCCTTGAAGCACCTTTCATGGCGAGGCCGTCGGGCAGCTTGATCCGACCGAGTCGATAGGTCCCGGCGGGTACGAGGAGCCGCCGATGGGACCGTACGGCGGCTCTCATGGCCTTCAAGAATGCCGCCGTGTCATCAATCTTGCCGTCGCCTTTGGCGCCGTATGCGCGAACACTCACGTCGGTACCGGCGTACACCCTCCCGACAGCCGTCGGCTGCACTGCGTGCCAAATCGCGATCGCCGCCACGAGCGCGAACAGGGCGACCAGAAGATACCGCGATGCTGTCTTCATCAGCCTCTCCAGTAGCGAACTCGCATCATGCGGCTGATGCGAGCGATCACCACGCCCGATCATAGTGGACGACGGTGCCGCTTGCCACCGTTCGCGAGGGGCCGAAGTTCCTTCCAGGCAGGGGCGAGAGACTGAGGCTCTCCTCCGGGGGATGAGCGACTCGTGCGCTGGTGGCCGGGGCGGCCGGCGCACGAGGCATGTCGTGGTGAAGCATTGGGGACACGGTCGACCGCCGGCGTGGAGTCTGGAGATCAGGCCTCGGGCTTTGGGAGGGGCGTGCGAGGCCCGAGCCAATACGCTGTGTCTAGTCCACCGTGTTGCCACTGATCGTGTTGCCCGACGAGCCGTCGTACTCGTAGGTCAACGGCCGACCGCCGAGGTGGGCGACGTTGCCCGTGACGATGTTGCCGTGGCAGCCGCGCAGATCCATAGCCCGAGTGGCGTAGTTCAGGGTGATGGTGTTGCCGGTGAACTGGTTGCCGTCGTTGCGTAGCGTGATCGGAGTTCTTGAGTCCGGCGTGATGCCGTTGTCGTAGGCGAGGTCGAAGAGGTTGCCGGTTATGACGGCGCCGGCGCCGACGTAGGCGTCGTCGCGCGTGGTCATGTAGAACGTCATGCCCCAGCTTCTCCAGAAGGTGTTGTTCCTGATGACTGCTCCCAGGGGCAGTTCCAGATCGATGCCGTAGCCCCAGCCGAGGTGCTTCACACCGCCGCCCTTGATGAGGCAGCCCTCGACGAGGACGCCCGTGGCGCGCCGGTTGTACTCATCGCTGAAGTCGATGGTGTGCGCGTCGGCGGCCTCGAAGGTGCAGTCCCGCAGGGTGATGTTCTTCCACCCCACAGAGCCGGTCTCGCTGTAGCACTCGATGCCCATGCGCGGCGAGCCGCTGGCGGTGCCGTTAGTGACGCCGACGTGACAACCGTCGAAGAGGATGTCGGTGGCCGCTGTCGTCCCAATGGACATTACCGTGATGTCGTTGTAGCAGTTGCCATAATAGAGGTCGGTCGGTGACTCGGTGCCGATGTTACGCTCGACCTCGCAGTCGGTGAAGGTGATGAACGAGCAGGCCTTGGAGCCGCCCAGCATTACGACCGGAGCATTCGGCCCGCCTGGGGTTCCGCCTCCGCCGCGAAAGCGCACACGCTCGAACAGCGTGTGCGTGGCCCCGGCCTTGTTGTAGACCGCGGAGCTGCCGGCGTCGCCGATCTTCAGGTCGCTGATCACCTGGTTGGAGCCGAAGTCGATGTGGCCCCGGAGCCAGGCCGCGTCCGCACCGGCGCCCCGCAAGCTGACGCTGTCGGGGATGGTGATCGAGCTCATCTTGTAGGTCCCTGCCGGGATGTAGACGCTCTTGGTGGAACTGACCGCTGCCGTCATGGCAGTCGTGATGGCGGCCGTGTCATCCGTGCTCCCGTCGCCTTTTGCACCGTAGTCGGTGACATTGATGGCGGCCGGCGTCGGCGTTGGGGTGGGCGTCGGCGTTGGGGTGGGCGTCGGCGTTGGGGTGGGCGTCACGGTCGGCGTCACGGTCGGCGTCGGCGTCGGCGTTGGGGTGCGCGTCGGCGTCGGCGTCGGTGTCGGCGTCGGTGTTGGGGGGCGCGTCGGTGTCGGCGTCGGCGTCGGCGTCACGGTCGGGGTGGGCGTCGGGGTGGGCGTCGGGGTAGGCGTCACGGTCGGGGTGGGCGTCGGGGTAGGCGTCACGGTCGGGGTGGGCGTCGGTGTCGGCGCCGCCGTGATGGTGAGTGTGCCATCCGACGCGTCAGAGGCGACGACGTTGCCGTTGGGTTCATACTGGTATACCAAGGCCGTATAGGTGCCGACAGGCTGAGTGAGGATGCACTGCGCGCTGTAGTTCGTCGTGCCCCGCCGAGCCGGGGTGTCGCCCGCGGGCAGACGCACGGATGCCTTGGTGACAGTGTCTCTCAGCGCAACGTGGAAGCCGCCGCTTGAGACGCCTGTCGACGTCTGCCAGGTGAGAGTGACGCAGGCGCCGGCAGCGAACTCGCCGCCGTTGGGCGCAACCAAGGTCAGCTTCGGGCCCTTCTTCGGCCTCAAGGCCCGAAGAAGCACATACCTGTGCGCGCGCTTCACGACGCGGTAATGCTTGGCGTGTTGGAGGGTGACTTTGCGCTGGCCGTGCCGGACCACGAAGCGCGCGTGATGACCTTTCACGACGACGTAGTGCGGGGTTCGCTTGATGACGTTGAAGCGCAACACCTTAGGCGACGGCGAAGCGGCCACGGCGGCCGGCATCGCGCAGACACCCATGAGCCCGAGAATGGTTGCAAGGAAGACGACCGCGATGCAGGTTCTTCTGGACACCATGACTCCCGTGTCTCATGGAACGAGCGAGCAGCATCGGCGGTCGTATGTCCTGTCGCACCGGCGCGACTCACGTGAGTTCCAGTTGCAGATCCGGTACCGGTGGGCGGTACGCACTGCATGGAGTCGGTTGAGAGCGCGCTAACTTGAGGCAGCCGGAGTGGTTGGCGTAGTCGGCGCTGACGACGCGAGCCTAGGCTCGCTTCGTGGAACATCTGTCTACCGCGCCCACGCCCGAGTGGGATCCTGGTGGGCCGTGCGCTCCCTCGAGAGCACTGCCCAAGCGCTTCCCTCAGTGGAGGGAGAATCCACAGAAGAGGCGGTGCTGCCAGACTGGCCCAGGCTCCTCAGAGCTGGCCGGGCGCGTCGCGGAGGGCTCTCGGGGACAGGCTCCTTGCGGGCGACGCCATGCCTGCGCGTTCTATATACCCGGCGCCCGGGGCTGTCTTGGACACTAGGCTGCCGGTGAGTGTCCCCGATGTGTCGCCTGCGCAATCACCTGATCAGGGCACGAACGGGCCGCCACAGCGAGGCCAGCAGGCGGCGGGCAGTGCCCACGTCCTCTCTTGACACGCCCCCCAGAAGTCCGGACAGGATGATGGACGCCAGCACGGTGACGAACCCGCCGACCAGGGTGGTCACGAGACTGTGGCAGACGGGCCGAATGAGGAAGTACGCCGCGACGCCCGTCAGGCCCGTTCCTACGACCGTGGGCTGATAGCAGCGTCGCCATACAAGCCGCGACGAAAGCTGGAGGACTCGTCGGTTCCCATAGTGCAGAAAGAAGGGGACGGCCAGCGTGGCAATGAGCCACGCGAGGGCAGCGCCGTTGATCCCGAATCGGACAGTGAGCGGGTAGCTGGCCAGCAACATGATGGCGCTCTCGCTGTTGGAGAAGACCACGTTGATGCCGGGGCGGGCGGCGGACATGTTGACGTAGGACGCTGCCATCGTCGTTGCGTTCAGCGAATTCGCGAGCGAGAAGATCGCGAGCGCGACTGCGCCTTGTTGCGCGTAGGTCTCGCTGACCCAGTATCGGAGCAAAGGGTACGACATCACGCAGAGGCCCATGGTGATGCTGAAGTTGAGCACGAAGAACAGCCGCGAGGTGCGCAGGTACAGCTGCCGGACGCCCTGCGTATCCCCTGTGGCAAAGAGGGCGGAGGCGGTGGGGAAAAGCACTTGGGCGACGCGGGATATCATGTCGTTGACGCGCGAGGCCAACGTGTACGGCACCTGGTAGTAGGCGGCAGCACCTACCCCTGCGGCGATTCCCACCACCAGTCGGTTGGTCTGCTTCGCCACGGTGTAGCTGACCGTGTTCAACGCGATGAGGCCGGCGAACGACAGTGTCTTCCGGCGGATCTCCTGCCACGGTGGTCCGTCGGACACGGGGATTGGGCGCATGAGCCGGTAGCCGATGATGCCGTAGAGCACAAGAGCGACGAGGTTGAGGCCCAACGAGAACCACACCACCGGCACGAGCTCGTAGCCCAGGGTGACGATCACTGCCGGCCCGACCACGGACACCGTGCCGATGGAGCCGCTCATGGCAGCTGCGATGTCATAGCGCAAGAAGCTCTGCGGGATCGCCGTCCCCACGCTCACGAGGAGGGCCACGAGGAAGCTCGCCCCACTGATTCTCATGACCGTGATCGACGTGGACAGAAGGTCCGGGGGGACATTCAGCACCGACGAGCTCAGCCACGGTGCAGCTACCCAGAGGAACACGCCGCCGATGATTCCGGCTGAGCCGAACCAGCGAATGGCGAACCAGATGATCGCCCGCATCGGCCGACCCTGATCGAGCGCGCGATAGTAGGACAGGTAGCGCACGATGGCGCTCCCGAGCCCCATCTCCATGAGGCCAAGGTATCCTGTGATCGCGGCAGTCAGCGCGAGCAGCCCGTACTGGTCGGCGCCGAGCCCGCGGACAGTGATGGGTATCGCGACCAGGGCGGCAACGGCCGGCACCGCCCAGCCGAAGGCGCTGAGCACCGCGTTGGCGCCGAAGCTTCGCTCGCGTGACGGCGTCACGCGGGTCTCACGCTACCTGCGGCGGGCACCAAGTGGTCCGCAGCCGGGTGGCGAGGGCCCATGATTCTGCACGACCCTCGCAGGCACATCTCTCGGGGTCGACGCCGTGCAAGGCGACTCGCGCTCGTATCATGGAGTTCGGACCTCCCAATCGCGACGGCCGCGCAGCCGGCGTGGCTCCTCGCGGCCTCGAGCATCAGCGGATATGGTGACGCACCGCATTATACTTTCGGCGCGTGATGGCCAGACCATCGCGGGAGTGAGAGGGCGCGACGTGGGCAGGCGGATCCGCGAGACCGGGCGGGGGCCGAGCTAACGAAACCTCCGGGCGAGCCGATGACTGTGTGAGAGCGGCGTGCCTTTGTGCGGCTCCATGCGCCGGCCGCGGCGTGGCCCTGGTTTTGGGCCTTCGTTGCCGCCGAGGCAGCGCTACCTTAGTATGGGAGAGACTGAAAGGAAGCACTTTGGCTGCCGCACGCGGAGAAGGTCAGGATGCCACCCTGCGCGACTACGTTCGCGTGGTGTGGCGGAGAAAGTGGGTCGTCATTGGGCTGGCCATCGTGTTGATGGCCTTGGCCGGCGCTTACTCCTACGCCAAGACTCCACTCTACAGAGCATCTGCCCAGCTCATGTACGAGAACCAGCTGAATGTCGCCGATCCCCTGTCCTCCGGCGGCTACGTCGATCCGACGAAGATCCAGGTGGAGCTCGACAGCGTCAGCAGCGTGATCGCCAGCCCCGAGGTGTTCAAGCGCGCGCAGGCGACGATCGATCAGGGCCCCAATGCGCCCTACACGGTGTTGGCTGCGCCAGACACGCGGCCGGGGCAGACCTACAGCCAGACGGTGTCCATCACGGCGGTGAGTCCGAGCGCCGAGACCGCCGCCCGCGCCGCCAACGCCTACGCCACTGCATTCACGGAGTTTCGCAGGTCGAGCGAACAGGCTGTTGTGCGTCAGGCAGTGGAGGTCTTGCAGGCCAAACTGGGCGCGTACAAGACCGAGGCCGAACGCTCGTCGGCCGACTACCTGACGCTCCTTCAGCGCGTGCAGGACCTGCAGATCCTTGAGGCGACCGCGACCGGCAATTTCCGCATCATCGTACCGGCTGTGGCGCCGGCAGCGCCGTTCACGCCGAAGCCGGTGCGCAACATCGCGATGGCGCTCATGGCCGGCTTGGTGCTCGGCGTCGGTCTTGCCCTGCTGCTTGAACAGTTCGACACGCGCGTCCGCAGTCCGGAACAAGTGGCGGCCATCTTCCGGTGGCCGGTGTTGGGCCAACTTCGCAAGATCACTGCGAAGGCGCTGGAGCAACAGCCCCTCTACGTGCTCAGCGACTCTCACAATCCGCCTGCGGAGGCGATACGGAAACTGCGTGGCAACCTCGAGTTCGCCAACATCGACGGAGACCTCAAGTCGATCTTCGTCACGAGCTGCCTGCAACACGAAGGTAAGAGCCTCACGGTGTGCAATCTCGCTCTGGCGCTGGCAGCATCCGGCAATCGGGTTGTGCTTGTGGACGGTGACCTGCGCCGACCACAGGTCCACAGGTACCTGAATCTCCCCAATGCGACCGGCCTGTCGACTGTCCTCACCGGCAGGATCGGACTTTCTGAAGCCCTGCGCTCGCGTCACGTCGGACGAGTGTTCACACGAGGCGATGCGTCGGGGCACGGCGACGCAACCTCGGACGGCGACTACCGTCTCCACGTGCTCACGAGCGGACCCGTGCCACCGAGCGCCGCAGAGATGATCGCGTCGAAGAGCTTCGCGAGCCTCATCGCTCGCCTGGAAGCGGAGTTCGACATGGTCATCGTCGACGCGCCGGCTCTGCTCGCCGTGGGCGACACCGCCGCCATCGCTCGCTGCGTCGACGGTCTGATCTTCCTTGTTGACCTCACCCGGGCCAAGCGTCCACTGCTGCTCGAAGCCGCAGCGCAGACGGCGCAGATGCCGTCGCGCAAGTTGGGGCTGGTGGTGCTGCGGAACGCATCCAGCCGACGGTCCGAACGCGACGGATACACCTACTATTCGCATGCGCCCTCATCCCTCGAGGTCGACTTCCGCGCAGAGGAGCGCCCGAAGCGCGTCCGCACCTGACTGGCCGCCGGCTGGGCGCATCGCGGGGCCGGAGGGCGGGGCGCGTCTCGGGAATCTGACCAAGGGTACGCGCCCGGTGCCGACCGCCCCGGTGCCTGCCGCGCTCGCCGACAAGCTCCACGCCATCCTCCTGCGCAACCAGCCGGGCCCCGACGACATCGGCGAGGTCCTGAGCCGCCCGCGCAACCGCAACGGCGGTGTCGGGCTCTCGGGCTCGGCGGCCGTCGGCTTCTAGTGGCGTGGGCTTGCGCCGGCCTCGCCCGGCGCCTTGCTCAGGCGGAAGATCTCCCCGATTCCCCGCACGTGCCCTAGCGAGGAGCGGCGTGTGAAGGCGCCGGTCTCCTGTAGGAGTACGAGCGCCACACCCTCTGAGCTGACGTAGGCTTCCCGTGGTTCGAGCCGGTCCATCTCAGCCGCCAGCCGACGCAGTCGAGCAGCGTTGGCGGGCCGGTCCTCGCTCGCCAGGGCGAAGACCACCGCTTGGCGGCGCGCCTTCTCCGGCAGCTCCGTGACCTCGAGCTCGCCCAGCACCGTAAAGCGTCTGCCACATGCGCGTCGCAGAAGGCTGAGGAAGGCGCGGTCGCGGGAGTCCGTCTCCACGGCGATGCACTCGATGCCCGCCGCCTCCAGGCGATGGCACATGTAGCCCCAGCGCGCGTCTAGGTCGACGACCGCGACGGGGTCGTCGCCGAGGTGACGCGCTATGAGCTCGAACGCTGCACTCCAGCCGGGCCTCGACGGCACAGTCCCGAGGTCTGGATGGAGCAGCGGCTGCGGCGCCATGCCGCCATGGGCGGCGCAGTAGTCGGCGAGCTCCAGGCGAAAGGCCATCCAGTCGGCGTGGCGCAGCCGCACCTCGACGGGGATGGACGGTACGTTGAGCAGCTTTGCGATCGCCAGGCGGTGGGCGCCGTCAATGAACAGGAAGTCACCGCCGCGGCCGATCGCGACACTCACCTCGTCACCTCTGCCGACGACGACAACGGCTGGGCGCCGTTCGCGCAGCTGACGCTGGCTCAGGTAGCCGTTCGCCTCGATCTGATGATAGAGCGCCTCGACGGCGCGGCATCGCTGGTCGTACTCGGTGCGCGTGCGGCAGTACCATACGGGGGTGCCGTGGTCGATGCGTTCCACCGCCTGCTGGTAGCTCTCGGTCTGCTCCCAGGGCGCACCGCGAGTCATGACGTCGCGAATCGCGATGTAGCGGGGGTCGTCGGCGAATCGCTCGGTGTCCAGGTCCCAATCCCCGCCGAGGACCCAGCCCGGCCCCGTGTTCCTGAGTACACTGAAGGGCAGGCCGCAGACATCGCGTACCGCGCCGGGCTCGATGTTGACATCACGGTAGATGTCGAGGAGATCGTCGCAGGGCGTGCCTGAGGCCAGGAGGAACAGGCGGCCGATAGCCCTCTGGAAGCGGCGATAGGCCGGCACGACTGTCCAGTACAGTGCCGGCCGGGTCAGCAAGATCCTGCGAAACCGCGCGTTCAGAGCCTGGAGCAGGGTGCTCTGAGGCCGGCGAGGCGCGATCTTGAGGAAGCGCGGCTTGGCCGCGGCGTGCGGCGCTCTTCGTGGCATCGTCGCGGACTATATCGCATGCGCAGGGTGTCGGTGCCAGCCCCGCGCATGAAGGCGCGATGGCCGAAACGTCTCGAGGGGCAGGCCCACGCGACCATGGGCGCCGCTCGTGCCGCTCGTGTTCCTGCTTGCGGCGCATGGGGGCCCAGCGGCGGACCTGGCTGACATTCCGAACGAGCGTCGACGCAGCGCACCGTTTCGAGTGCGCTCTCCGTAGAGTAACATTGGTGGCAAGCGGCTTTGACGGCGCATGCGGGAGACCAAAGTGATGGTTCGTCGGATGGATGAGGGCCGGTATTCCGGTCATGTTAGTGGAGAGCGCCTGGCGATGCTCGAGCGCGTCACACCGCTCCGCTCGAAGAGCACGTGGCGTTGCTGAGACCCCGAGCCTCCGCACAAAGTGCCCTGACGCGTGCTCGCGCTGCGGACCATCCTCCCCTCGGCGTGGTCTTCCTCACAGCCTGGCTCGGCTTCCCCAGCGGCATGGCGCCCTCGATCCGGGTCCGCCTCCTGGCGCGAGCCATGGTGGAGGCCGGCGCCCACGTCCATGTTCTGTGCCTGCAGCCGAGCGAACGCCCTCCGGCCATCGACAATCGTCAGACGCGCGGCGAGTGGCACGGCGTGACCTTCGAGTACACGTGCGGTACGACGGTCCGGCATGCGTCGTTTCTCATGCGCCGCATCGTCGAGCTGCGCGGCTGGCTCACGGGCGCGCTCCGTCTCGTCGAGCTTCGCCGCACGGGGAGGCTGGATTGCGTGTACCTCTGGTCCATCTACGACCTGCGTCGCCCAGCGGTCGTCGGCTTTCTGCGGCTTCTCGGCGTGCCGGTCGTGATGGAGCTCAACGAGCGCCCGTGGTCACTCTACGAGGCCCCGACGTTCGCACAGAGACTAGTTCCCGAGCTGGCAGGAATGGACGGCGTGGTCAGCATCTCGAGGTTCCTGACACGTTGGGCGCGGGCAGAGGCGGCCCGGCGGCGATCGCCGCTGCGCATCATCGAGGTACCCATCCTCGTCGATGTGATGGAGCAGCCCGACCCTCGCGGGCCGTCCAGCCACGACCCTTACGTGGTCTTTGCCGGTGCTCCGGCGTACGACGAAACGGTCGACTTCATCGTTCGAGCCATGGAGAACGTGTGGCGGCTTTTTCCTGCGTGCAGTCTTGTCATCACCGGGACGAGGCCCGGTGACCGCGCGGCCGAGGCCTTCGTCAAACAGGTGACTCGCAGTGCCGCGGGCGACGACCGCGTGCATCTGGCCGGCTACCTCCCTCGAGAGGAGCTCCTCGAGCTCTATCGGGACGCTCGGGCACTGTTGATCCCCCTCTTCGACGACGTGCGATCAACGGCGCGCTTCCCCACGAAGATCGGGGAGTACCTGGCCTCGGCCAGACCGATAGTCAGCACCCGAGTCGGCGAGATCTCCCGCCACTTCAGGGACGGCGAGAACGCGTTCATCTCTCCGCCCAACGACGCGGAGGCCTACGGGCTCAAGATCTGCACACCGCTGGCCGATGAAGAGCTGGCCAGCGCAGTAGGTGCAGCAGGACGAGAGTACGCTCGTACGCATTTCCACTACGGTCTTCATGGCAAAGCGCTGGTCAAGTTCTTTGAGGAGCTTCGGACGGACGCGACGCCAGGATCAGGGTCATGAGCCTGCTCACCTGCGACTCCCACCGGGAGGCGGCGGAGAAGATCTTGGACAAGGAGGTCAGGCGCTGAGACTCACGCGCACCCGACGGTACTGGCTGCTGCGCAACGCCGCCAAGCAACTCCTGCCCAAGAGGTTCAGCGAGCATGGTCCGTTCGAGGACGGGCCCGCGTTGGAGGACGCCGAGCACGTGTTGCTCGAGTGGCCGGCCGACGTCCGCAAGCCTCATGTCGGCCTCGTGCGCGACATCGACAGCTATCCCTACTGGACCAAGTTCCGCCGGTTGCTGCAGGCCAACGACATCCCCTTCGAGATTTACGACATCCATCGGTCATCCTGGTTGCGTGACGCGCGGCGCTTCGACGTCGTGGTATGGCGGCCGGCCTCCTTCCCGTACGAATTGGACGAGTGCCGGCGCAAGTTCCACATCCTCGAGGGGATGCTCGGCATGCTCTGCTACCCGAGCTTCGCCGAAGCCCAGCTGTACGAGGACAAGGTCACCCAGTACGACCTCCTGAAGTATCACGGCCTCCCGGTGATCGATACCTTCATCTCCAACAGCGAGGAAGAGGCGCTCGAGTACCTCGCCACGTGCGAGTATCCGGTAGTCTGGAAGATCACGACCGGGTCGGGATCTGTCGGAGTGGAGCTGGTGCCGAACAGGCGCATCGCGGAGCGCTGGGTGCGCCAGGTCTTCAGCTTCGCCGGCCGTCGCACCTACTGGCCGTACGTCAGCCAGAAGAATTACGTCTATCTCCAGAGGTTCGTGCCCAATACGGGTACCGACATACGTGTCATCGTGATCGGGTCGCTGGTGTTCGGCTTCCACCGCGACGTTCCCCAGGGCGAGTTCCGCGCCTCGGGGATGAACCTGTTGCGCTGGGATCCGCCACCGCTGGCGGCGATCCGCCTGGCCCGCCGCGTCGCGCAGGCCCTGGACTTGCCCTCGATCGCCGTCGACATGCTCACCGACGCCTCGGATCACGATCTGCGCATCATCGAGATGTCGAGCTTCTCGACGGTGGACATGGTGGAGGCGCTGCGTCACGACGGCGAGGTGGGCGCCTACGTCTTCGATGGCCCCGGTGACGAGCACCGCTTCGTGCCCGGGCGCGTCTGGATGCAGGAGCTTACTCTGAAGCACTTGCTTGAGACGCGGTGGCTGGCACGCGAGATACGGGCTGGTGGTGAGCCGGCTTGACGGCGGGCATCCGGGATCCGATCGAGGTGGAGCAGGGGGGTCGTGCGCTCTGGCGTGGGCCACGCCGGGGCGCTCGCGAGATTGATCGCCGTCGAGCAGGACCCGCGTCGGCGAGCAGCACAGCGCTTGCGCTCATGGCCGTTGAGACCCGGGGTGTGAGGTGATACCTGCGACCGCCCGGAGGAGAGTCCTCCTCGTCAACAACGGTCTCGGCAACGGCGGGCTGGAGCGACAGCTCGTTCTGCTCGCCGAGCGCCTGCCGGAGACGTGGGAGGCGCGACTGTGGACGATGGAAGGCGGCCCGTACGCCGATCGTGTTCGCGAACTCGGCGTCCCCTGGGTCTGCAGCCCGCGCCGCGCGCGCTTCGACGTGTCGCCGGCAGCTGCCCTTTGGCAGGCGATGCGTGCGTGGCGTCCCGACGTCGTCCATGCATGGCACTGGATGCCCGCTTTGGCGGCCGCTCCGGCCTGCCGGCTGTCCGGCATTCCACTGATCGACGGATCGATCCGCATGGGGTCCGTGCCGCGCGGCGTCGGGCGGCCGCGGCGCAGCATCATGCGACTGGCTACGTTTGTGGTGGCCAACAGCCAGGCGGGACTCGATGCCTGGCGGGTCGGCGGCGACAAGGGCCGGGTGATCTACAACGGCTTCGACGACGCGCGTCTGCGTGCGGCCGGCCCCCCTCCGCACCGTCTCCGCAAAGGCGCTGAACGGTTCACCGTCGTGATGGCCGCCCGCATGCGCCCGCAGAAGGACTTCCATGCCGTCATCCGTGCGGCGAGAGAGCTCGAGCGCACGGGCCCGGGCGAGTGGCGCTTTCTGCTGGTCGGAGATGGCCCGGATCGGGCCACGCTCGAGACGACGGCACGCGATCTTGTAGCGTCGGGAGCGGTCGAGTTCAGCCGTCCGGGCCTGGAGGCGATCGCCGCGATCAACGCTGCACAGGCGGGGGCGCTCATGACCGACCCGGCGGTGTTGGCGGAGGGATGCTCCAATACACTCCTCGAGTACATGGCGTGCGGGCTTCCCGTTGTCTGTTCCGACACGGGTGGGTGCTCCGAGTTAGTGCGCGACGGCACTGACGGCTATCTCATCGCACCGTACGACCACGTGGCGCTCGCCGCGAGGCTGGCTTTTCTGCGCGCCGACCCTCCGAGCCGCGAGCGTATGGGCGTCGCCGGCCGCGCTCGCGTGCAGACGGACTTCACCGTCGCGCACATGGTCGATGCCTACCTGCGCGTCTATGAAGAGGCCGTGGACAGGCATCGGCGCGCCCGGAGACTCGGGAGTTCAAGAGCACACGCCACGCTGAGCGAGACGCCCTCGTGACCGCCGGCGCGGCCCTCACAGAAGCCGGTCAGCGGGACGCCGAACGGCCGATCGCACGCTCGTAGACAGCGAGGGTCTGGTCGGCGATCGACTCCCAATCGTAGGCGTCGTGCACGCGGTCGACCGCCCTCTGGCCGAGCTCCCGGCGCAGGACGGTGCTCGCGGCCAGGCTGTTCAACGCGGCGACCAGCGCAGCGCGGTCCCTCAGCGGATACACCAGGCCCGCCGGTGGAGTGCCGAGCGCCTCCACGTTGCCGGGGATGTCGCTGACGACCACGGGGAGCCCGAAGGCCATGGCCTCCAGGAGGCTGATGCTCAGGCCCTCGACTTCCGACGGCAAGACGTACGCGAGGGCGGACGAGTACAGCTCCTCGAGGTCGCTGCCGTACATGTAGCCGGGGAAGAGCGCCTGTGCGCCTGCCGCGGACCTCAGGCTCTTCGTGTACTCGTCCGTGTGGCTTGAATCGCCGGCGAACACCACCTTGAGCCCGGGTAGTTCCGTGATCGCCGCCACGAGGTCGTCGGGGCACTTCTCGGGGATGAGGCGGCCGACGAAGAGCACGTAGTCGCCGCCTTTCAGGCCCAGCCGCCCGAGCAGCTCCCCGGGCGGGCGTTTCGTCAATCTCCCGGGGCCGTTCGGGATGTAGTGGACGTCGCGATGGTAGTGGTCAACCAGGTGGCGCTCACCGCTCTTCGAGACGGCGATCACCTGGGTGGCGCAGCGTACGGCGACCTGCTCGGAGATCCTCAGGACGGCCTTCGCTACGCGACCCCACTTCGCCCGCTCGTAGTCGAGGGCGTGGAACGTGAGCACCGAGCGCCGGAACCCCAGCGCTCTCGCGAAGGGCAGGAGGAGGCCAGGGCCGATCGCGTGGACGTGCAGCACGTCATAGCCGCCGCGGCGCGCGTGCCAGATGGAGTGCGCCGTATGCGTGATGGCCTCGGTGGAGCGGCCCGAGAGCGATCCCAGGCTCACGACGCGGACCCCGTCGTACACCGTGTCGTGCGGGACGTAGGCGCGGCGTGCGTAGACCGTGACGCTCACGCCGCGCCGTGCCAGCCGAGGGTAGAGCTCTTCGACGTGGCGCTCGATGCCGCCGTGCACCCCGGGCATGCCGCGGCTCCCGACCACGGCGACGCGCAGGCCCCTCACGGCGCGTGGCGTGTCGTTGTGCACGGGAAGCCCCTCGAGACTGGTCCTGGCTGGACCATCGACGGCGCGAGACGGCGAGTGCCTGCGTCGGGGCTGCTACGTGCACAGGAATGGTTCTGCCGGCCATCGCGCAGGGGGCTCCAGGGATTGGTTCTGAACGTCGCAGTCACACAGCTGTTCACGGGAGCATCCTTCTTTCGCGCCGCGCCGATGGTGTCTTCGCGGCAGTCGTCGCGGGTCGTCTGGCTCGCAGGCCGCCTCGGCTTCTTCTATCGACCGCTTCCTGGTAAACCTCTACCAGCCCATGCACGTGCGCCTCGGGGGAGAAGGCTTCGAGGACGCGAGTACGGCCTGATTCGCCCATTGCTCGGGCGAGACCCGCGTCCTCCGTCAGCCGTCGCAGCGCCGCTGCGAGTGACGCGGAGTCGCCGGCCGACACGAGCAGCCCGTCCACTCCGTCGCGCACCTGCTCCGGTATGCCACCCACTCGGGACGCGATGACCGGTCTTCCCGCTGCCATCGCTTCGAGGATGACGAGCGGAGCGTTCTCGACACACAGAGAGGGGACGACCACGGCGCGGCAGGCGGAGATCAGCCGACTGACGTCGTCTGACTCGACGCGCCCCAGGAACGTGACCGACACGCGTCCTGTCGCGGCCGCCCTCTCCAGGGGCTGCCGCAGAGGACCTTCCCCGGCGATGACGAGGCTGGCGTCTGCGGACGCGGCGGCATCGAGGAGTGTCGAGACGCCCTTCTCGACTGACAGACGCCCGGCATAGAGGAAGTAGTCGCCGGGCGGACTGACGCGAGTCACGGATGCGGCGTTCGGCAGGATGCGGAGCGGCGTCTGGTGCCACCCACTGCCCGCCAGAGTCTCCGCCAGGTAGCGGCTGGGAGCGATCGCTACGTCCAGCAGCGAGGCGTAGCGGAGGACGTTGTGTCTCCATGCAAACTCGGCGGCGCTCAGCGCGCTTGCCGCTGCGCTCCCGTGATGGCACCGGTGAGCCACGCACGGCAAGGGGTTGAAACGGCTGCAGCGGGGCGGCGAACACGGTTCCAGCCCGCCCAGGAGCAGCACGTCTGCCGGACACACCGCCTGATGGTCGTGGAACGTCTGCACGGCGGCCACGTTGTGGCGTCGGGCGACCAGCATGATGGACGGGGAGAGCTGGCGATGGATGCCGTGGAAATGGACGACATCTGGACGAAAGGCGCGCACGATCGCTGCGAACCGTCGCGCCGCCTCCCCGTTGTAGAACATGCGCGCCGCGGCGAGCGCCTTGTGCGCGGGCCGAAGCTCGCCGCCCTGTCCGAGTTCGATGTAGGGAACGAAGTAGTCCGACCACGGGGAGGGTTCGTTGGAGGGGTGCGTGGTCGAGAAGTGCGCGATCTCGTGACCCGAGTCCTCGAGCCAGCCGATCTCCCGGAACATGACCTGCTCGAGGCCGCCGCGGCCGTACCAGAACTTGTTGGCGACCAGGATCCGCATGTGAGGAGTCTATCAGCCCGTGCTTCCCGGCTGGCGTGCCGCGGCCTGACTGCGAGGCGCCACCGCCAGGCAGGCCACCGGGCCGGCGTGGAGCCTTGTAGGATTCTTCGCGTAGGGGGCGAAACCGTGGGGGGCGGGCCGAGTGACGTGAGCAAGGAGAAGTGCGCTATAGGGGACCTGCAACCAGGGAGTGATGTCCACGCGCCTGAGATCTCCATCGTCGTGCCTGCGTACAATGAGGCCGCGAACATCCCGGAGCTTGCCCGGCGCACGTGTGCAGCCGTCGGGCCTCTCGGGAGTTTCGAGCTGATCATCGTCGACGACGGCTCGACCGATGGAACTTGGGAACAGATCGAGGCCGCGACGGCGTCCTACCCTGAAGTCGTGGGCGTCCGGCTTCAGCGCAATTTCGGGCAGCACCCCGCGGTCTCAGCGGGCTTTGCTGCAGCGCGGGGCGACGTGATCGTCACCCTCGACGCCGATCTGCAGAACCCGCCTGAGGAGATCCCGAAACTCGTGGCGCGACTCGGTCCTGACTGCGACGTGGCCAGCGGCTGGCGCACGTTGCGCAAGGACAGTCGTGCGCGCACGCTGCCGTCACGCGTCGTCAACATCTCGATCGCCATGATCACGAAAGTCAAGCTCCACGACTATGGCTGCATGCTGCGTGCCTACAAGCGCTTGGTGGTCGAGCAGGTCCAGGCGTGCCCCGAGGTCAACAAGGGCATCACGGCTCTGGTGTCCTGGCTCGGGGTGCAGATCGTCGAGGTCCCTGTGGAGCACCACGCGCGGGTCGCGGGCCGGTCGCGGTACAACTACTGGCGCCTCATCAAGATGAACTTCGACCTGCTCACCGGCTTCAGCACCGGGATGCTGCAGGCGGTCTCCCTGCTGGGGCTGGCCCTCTCCGTGCTGGGGCTGGGAGCCGGCGTGGTCATGGCCGTGTGGCGCGTGGTCAACGGCTCGGGCCCGGTCGGGCTGGCCACGTTCCTCGCCGTGCTGCTGTTTCTTGTCGGCGCCCAGATGGCGGCCATCGGCATGGTCGGTGAGTACGTCGGCCGCATCTATGTCCAGGTCCAGGGCCGGCCGTATTACATCATCAGTGAGAGGATCGGGGGGGACGGTAGCCGGTCTCCGGGATGACGGCCTCGACCTCGTACCCCTCCAGGAGACCCCCATCACGGCTCTCGGAGGATTCCTCGCTGCCCACGGAGTCTCGCGCTTCCTGGTTGAACGACCCTATGCCGGCGAGCCCCGAGAGCGCTACCTGGCAGAACGGGTTCTTCGCGACGCCACCCGCGACGATGCGGTCGCGTGGGCGGCCCTGAGGAACGGGTCTGTCGTCGGCGTTGCCGTCCTGCGGTTCCCCGCCTGGGACCACGAGCACTTCGGGTTTCTCGCAGCCCGCGTCGAGCACCTGCAGGGGGCGGATGCGGCCGCCGTGCGCAGCCTCACGGATCGTTGCCTAGCGGAGTGCCGGACCCGGGGCGCGGTGACCTGCTCCGCGCGAGTCTCCGGGGATGCTCTCACGGTCGTGCGCGGCCTCGAGGAGCATGGGTTCCGGTTTCAGGAAGTGGTCCTCTGCCCCTGGAGAGACCTGGCGACGTGGCAACAAAGGTCCTTCGGCGTCACCCGCCCGACAGAGGCGGCGGACGTGCCGGCGCTGCGAGATATCGCCCGAAGAGCCTTTCGTACGGACAGGTTCCACAGAGACACTCGTTTCCCCGCAAGCGCCGCCGACGCAGTCTACGCGAGGTGGGTCGACACGTGGCATGCGGACAGGTCCAGTGGCCGGTTCAGCCGCGTTCTTCTCGTGGACGGCAGCGTTGCCGGTTTCTTCCTGTATGAGGTGTCGGACGGTCCCTCCGAGGCCGGTTGGCGCGTGGCCACCCTCGTCCTCGACGCGGTCGACCCGGATGTGGCCGGCCGCGGCATGGGCTATATGATGTATTGTGACGTGCTCGACGCCGTTTGTTCGCAGGCGAGCTACGCCAGCTCGACGGTGGCGGTGGCGAATCCCGCCGCCCTGGGCCTCTACATCAGGCTCGGGTTTCGTCTCACAGGCAGCGGTGAGGTCACGCTCCATTGGTGGTCCGATAGCCGGAAGGAGGAGTAGTAGATGCGCGTTCTGGTGACTGGGGGCGCCGGGTTCATCGGCAGCGCCTTCGTGAGACACGTGCTGGCGACGCGGCCGGACGATGAGGTCGTGGTCCTCGACGCATTGACCTACGCGGGTAACCTCGAGAACTTCGATGAGGCTTGCCGCGCCGATCCCCGCTTCTCGTTCTGGTACGGCAACGTGTGCAACGGCGATCTGGTGCACGACCTCGTGCAAAAGACCGACGCGGTCGTGCACTTCGCCGCCGAGTCGCACGTCGCCCGCTCGATCTACGACAACTCCCTCTTCTTCACCACCGACGTCCTCGGGACCCAGACTGTGGCCAACGCAGTGGCCAAGGCTGACGGCGTCCGCGTCTTTGTGCACATCTCCACCTCCGAGGTCTACGGGACGGCGCTGCAGGAACCAATGGGCGAGGACCACCCGCTGAACCCACTTAGTCCCTATGCGAGCGCCAAGGCCGGAGCGGACCGGCTGGTGTACTCGTATCAAGCGACCTACGGCATCCCGGCCGTCATCGTGAGGCCGTTCAACAACTACGGGCAGAACCAGCACCTCGAGAAGGTGGTGCCCCGTTTCATCACGAGCGCGATCGACTGCGTCCCGATGACGGTCCATGGGGACGGTACGGCGATGCGCGACTGGCTCTTCGTCGAGGACACAGTGCACGCTCTGTCGCTGCTGCTGGACCACGAGCCGGACCCAGCGGTGCCGTGCGAAGTGTACAACCTTGGCACCGGCCGCGCGGTGAGCGTGCTCGACATCGCCGAGTCGATCCGCGCGGCGTTCGACGGGCGCTGCGGTGTCGTGGAGCACATCGGCGACCGCCCCGGCCAGGTCGCCAAGCACATCGCCGACGCATCGCGCTTCTCGGCCAGATTCGGCTGGCGTCCTGAGGTGAGCTTCGAAGCCGGCCTTGAGCGCACCATCCGCTGGTACGTCGAGAACGAGGCGTGGTGGCGCAAGCTCGAGTGGATGAAGGTCGTGCCGGTGCGTACCGCGTCGGGAAGGACCGAGTATCACTAGGCGGCGGCCGTCGTGATGGCAGAGCCCTCGGACGATTTCATCAGGTTCCACCGGCCGTCGCTTGGCGAGGCCGAGGAGAAGGCGGTGCTCGATGTGCTCCGCTCGGGATGGCTGACGACGGGCGCTCGCACAAAGGCCCTCGAGGAGCGTTTCGCCGCCTACCGCGGATGCGCTCGCGGGGTCGCGACCAACAGCTGTACTGCGGCTCTGCACCTCGCGCTCGTAGGCCTGGGCGTCGGCGCTGGGGACGAGGTCATCACGTCGCCGATCACCTTCGGCTCCACCGCCAACGTGATCGTGCACACCGGCGCGATGCCCGTGTTCTGCGACGTGCAGCAAGACACCTTGAACCTGGACCCCGAGTCGCTGGCGGCTGCCGTCACGCCCCGCACCAAAGCGGTCATCGCCGTCCACTTCGCCGGGCACCCTTGCGACATGGACGAGATCATGGAGATCGCGAGAGCTCGCGGCGTCGCGGTCATCGAGGACGCCGCACATGCGGTCGAGGCGGAGTACCGGGGGCGACCGACAGGATCTCTCGGGGTCGCGGCCGCCTTCAGCTTCTACGCCACGAAGAACATCACGAGTGGCGAGGGAGGGATGTTCACCACCAACGACGTTGCCCTGGCCGACCGAGTCTCGATTCTCGCGCTGCACGGCATCAGCCGGGACGCGTGGAAACGGTACAGCGACGAGGGGTACCGGCACTGGGACATTGTGGCTCCTGGCTTCAAGTACAACATGTTCGACCTGCAGGCCGCCCTCGTGGATGCTCAGATGGACCGCATCGACGAGTTCTGGCGCCGCCGCCGCGCGCTGACCGAGATGTACGACGAGGCCCTGGTGGAGGTGCGCGGCCTGGAGCCGCTGCGCCGCAGGGACTACGTGAAGACGGCGCACCACCTCTACGTGTTGCGGGTCAAGCGGGAAGCGGGGATCACCCGTGACGAGTTCATCGACAGCCTCCAGCGGCAAGGCATCGGCGTCGGCGTGCATTTCCGGGCGGTGCATCTGCACCCCTACTACCGCGAAGCCTTCGGATTCGGGCCGGGCATGTTGCCCGTTGCCGAAGTGGCAGGGGATGAGGTGGTCTCTCTGCCGCTGTATCCGTCGCTGCGGGACGATCAGCTGGAGCGGGTCGTCAGGGCCTGCGGAGTCGCCCTGGGGCAGGCGTCGTGAACCGCGCCTGGGTGTTCGTCGCGCTCTGCCTGATCGGCACGGTCTCCGGTCAGCTGATCCTCAAGTACGCGGTGGGCAAGCACGGCAGTATCCCCGACGAGGGGACGGCCGCGATTGGGTTCATCGGACGGGCGCTGCTCGACCCGCTGGTGCTGCTCAGTCTGGCACTGGCCTTCGCCGCGTCGCTCGCATGGATCGCCGCCGTGTCGCGCCTCGACCTGAGCACCGCCTATCCCTTCATGAGCCTGGCGTTCGTCGCGACGGCGATCCTGAGCGCGCTGGTGCTCGGCGAGTCGGTCAGCGTGACGCGATGGATCGGCATCGTCGTCGTCGTGGCCGGTCTGGTCCTGGTAGCGCGAGGGTAGCCTCGGGGACCCGGCGGCCCCCGGCCGTCAGCGCCGGGGCGCTTGGAGTCGGAACACGGTACTGGTGGCCTCGCCGTTGGCGATCCGTTTGACCGGTGTCGCGACCCACGACCGAGCCATGTCTTTGCTCTCGGCCTCCCCAAAAGCGATGCCGTAGAGGGGCCTCCCCTGAGGCACGGTGGCGTCTCCCGGCACCGAAAACGGCTCGAGCGTCATGCCGGGCCCTCTCAGGGCAGTCAGAATGTTCTGCAGCTCGTCAAGGTCCATGACGGGCACGACTGTCGCACGATACTCGAGACCGCGATTGCGCCAGTCTTCTTTGGAGAGTCCGCGCTGCTCGTCGGAGAAAGCCAGGACCGTCACGTCGCCTCCATCGAGTGAGGTCAGGTACGCGACGGACTCCGCGAACGTGCGATTGGTGTCCACGAGGCCCGTGACCGCGGCGCGCGCCGAGGAGAGCGTTCGGGGTCCGACCAGCAGCCCCGCCACGATGCACGTCACCGCGACGAGTGACACCGCGGCGAGAATCACCCCGCGAGCGAGCGCTCCGGAGCTCCACAGCGAGCGCAGGGCAGCGAAAACGGCTCGTGCCAGGAGGGGGGTGCAGCACGCGGCCATGAAGCCGACGCCCAGGAAGGCTTCGAGGATGTAGGCCTGGTGATAGAACGCAGGCAAGAGGTAGACCGAGAAGCCGACGAGAAACCACGCTACGCCGACCCAGAGCGTACGCTCGCGGCGGGCGCCGAGTGCACCGGCCGCGAGCAGGGCGACAGGGCCTAGCTCCGTGACGTACGCGGTGGCCACCGCCCCCACGATCGCGACGGTGAGCGAGAGCAGGCTCAGGCCTTCAGCGTCGGCGGCGCGTCTCGTGCGGCGGCGAGCGGCGATCAGGCCGTAGTAGAAGGGTGGGATGAGCACGACGGCGCGCGGCCCGACGAACAGCGTCTCGGCGTAGAAGCGGTAGCGCTGCGCCAGGTACGCGGGAGCCAGGGAGACCCCGTGGGAGCCACGGCCCAGGCTGTCCACGATCACCATCGCAGCGACCGCCACGATGAACGGGCTCAGCAGGAGCGCGAAGCGCCTCACGGCGGCGGTCCGCGAGGGCCATGATCGCGTCAGGGAAGGCACAGCGATCAGGGCCGTGACTACCACGGCAGGAACGAGGAACAGCGCAGACTGGCGGGACGAGGATAGAAGCCAGAACGCTCCCCCGAGGAGGATGAACATCGTGCTGCGTCGCTTGGCGCCGATCAACAGACAAATCAGAGCAGCCATGATCTCCAGGTAGCCCAACGGGACCATGAGCCGGAAGGACTGGTACAGCAGCGTGATGCCGCCGAACAGAGCGATGTAGAGGGCGATCACGGCTTTGGACGGTCCCGCGACGATCCTCACCACGACGTAGTAGAGAGCGACGGCGCCGGCCATCGTTGCGCCGGCGAGAGCCAGCAGGACGCCGGCGTTGGCGTGGAAGATGCGGACCAGCGCGAGTGCCTGAAGGTAGGCGGTGGGCCGGTAGTAGCCGCTCATGCCTTTGAGGTTGCCCCAGATGTTGACGCTGGGATCGGTGCTGAAAACGTGGAGCAGCGAGCCGTGGAAGCGCGCCGAGAACAGGATGAAGGACGAGTCGTCGTGCCTGAAGTACAGCTGAGAGCCGATCGCCGGCAGCGCGAGGAGGGAGCAGAATCCCAAGATCGCGAAGATCGTGGACGGGCGCGGGCGGAAGTGGGTGCGAGTCAGCATGACACAGGATTATGTCACGACATCACGTGTAGCCAGTAGCGGCGACGTGAGAGGCTACTAGACGAATGGACGATTGGCGGTCGAGCAAGGGTGGAAGTACTATGACATGAAGTGCACGTGCCGGGGGCCCGGTGTGCGGAGCCCTCGGCCGTTCGGGCATTGCCCGAACGACGGGATCTGCCTACGGGAGGGGTGCCATGTACGGTCGCCAGATCTTCAGGACGCTCGGCCTTCTCGGCGGCGCGCTGCTGCTCGCCGCTCTCTCCGCCCTCGCCCTCGCCGCGATCGCGCAAGGCGCGACACCGGTGCGCTCGGACGCCCTCGTGCTCGTCGACTCCGCCAGCGACGGCTACGCGGACTTCGCGCAACGCATCCAACCGTACCTCGACAACTTCGGCGTGCCCTACACGGTGCTCGATATCGCGCACGACCAGGTGCCCGCCGACGTCGCGGACTACAGCCTGCTGATCGTCGGCCACCGGCGGCTCGACGTCGGCGGCGCGTACCTCGACGCCGCGGAGCAGGCCGCCCTCGCCGCGGCGGTCAGCGGCGGCACCGGGCTCGTCAACTTCGACAACGACCTGTGGACGAGCACCGGCACCGCGCGCTACCCCTTCCTGCAGTCCGTCTTCGGCTTCGGGCGCGGGGGCTCCTCGACGGGGACGGGGGTCGCGTTCTCGTCCGCCGGTGGCGGCTCCGGCGGCTCCGGGGGGGCCGGAACCGAGGTGACGATCGACTGCTGGGACGACGCGCATCAGGAGCCGGTCCTGGAGACGACGACGAGCGCCGGCGCTCTGGTGAACAACGACGGAAAGTGGACCGAGTTCCTCTACTCCAGCCGTCGCACCTACCCCGCGGTGTTTGCGGGCGCCAACGAGTACGAGAACAACAGCCTGCCGGCGATGCGCTTCTACGCGAGCGGCATCGCCGACGGCGAATACGACGTCTACGCCAATCTCTATACGCAGGCGAGCGGCCGCGATATGCGCTACTACTTCGGCTACTCGCCGAGCGCGACGAAGCAGTACCATGTCGACACCGTCGGCGGCAGCGGCGGGACCGCTCAGTTCACCGAGTACCGCCTGGGCTCGGTGGGCATCACGGGCGGCAGCTTCTCGCTCTACGCCCAGGACGCCGATCTGCTCAGTGGCTCCAACGACCTCTTCGGCTGGGCGTGGATCAGGCTTGTCCCGGCCGTCCAGCCGCCGGCGACGACGGCGCACTACATCACGGCGCTCCACGCGGCCGACGAGTCGGTCGCCACCGGCGCCATGCGTCTGCCGAGCATCACGCTGCCGGCCTCGGACTCG
>Ga0315287_10001280_pt1 | contig 23022 bp, 18 predicted proteins | sample YL17G11_0_MG_FD_205037 | JGI IMG/M metagenome (GOLD analysis project Ga0315287, IMG submission 205037) | Sediment microbial communities from Yellowstone Lake, YNP, Wyoming, USA - YL17G11_0 | ecosystem: Environmental > Aquatic > Freshwater > Lake > Sediment | place: USA: Wyoming | collected... | reverse complement strand
CGTCCAGGCTGCCTGGAATGCGTCCTTCAGGCCGATCTTCTTGCCTTCTTCATAGGTGCGGCCGTGGTAGCTGATCGGCACCTCGAAGATCCGCGCCTTCATCCGCGCCACCTTGCAGGTGATCTCCGGCTCGATCCCGAACCGTTTGGACTGGAGGTCGAGGCGGTCGACGACCTCGCGGGTCATCGCCTTGTAGCAGGTTTCCATGTCCGTCAGGTTGACGTTCGTGAAGACGTTCGACATCAGCGTCAGCAGCCAGTTGCCGACCGAATGCCAGAAGTAGAGAACGCGGTGTCCCGCGCTCGTTCCGAGAAAGCGCGAGCCGAACACGACGTCCGCCTCCCCCTCGAGAATGGGCCGCAGCAGCACCGAATACTCGCGCGGGTCGTACTCGAGATCAGCATCCTGGATCAGGACGACATCTCCCGTCGAAGCGCGCATGCCGGTCCAGACGGCGGCTCCCTTGCCGATGTTCCGGGGGTGGAAGAGCGCGCGCACCCCGTCCTTCCCGTCCAGTTCGCGCATCATCTCGCGCGTCCCGTCCTGCGAGCCGTCGTCGACGATCAGGAGTTCCTTCTCCACTCCCGGCAGTTCGACCGCGAGGACCCGTGCGACAATTTCGCGCAAGGTGGGCGCCTCGTTGTAGGCCGGCATCACGATCGAGAGTTTCATCGCCGCCTCACTGTGTCTGGTTTCTTCTGACGGGCAATTATGGGGGATACGCTCGGAAGGCACAATGCCATGTTCGACGAAAGGACGGGGCTCAGATCGGTTATACTGAATTCAATGACAATTATGCCTGCGGTCTTCCCGTTGGCACGGGAGAGCCCGGTGCCGCTCCCGGCGGTCCCGGTCCGGGCGCGGAGGGGCGGGCCGGAGGAGGACGACGATTTTCGGATTCCCTCCGCCGAGAGCAAGTTCGTCGGGAGGGCAGACCAGGAGGAGTTTGTTCTCGCCTGGCTGCGGCACGTCTGCCTGCCCGATCCCGGCTACCCCGAAGCGGTCGTCAAAACCCTCTATTACGACACCCCGGTCCTGAGTTCCTACCACGAAAAGGTCGGCGGCGATTTCATCAAGACCAAGTGCCGTCTGCGCTGGTATGACCCGGATCTCTCGACCGATCCCGCCCTGCGGACGACGTACCTTGAGATCAAGCACAAGATCGGCCAGGGCCGCCGCAAATCCCGGACCCGGGTGGCGGTGGATCGCGACTGGCTCGACACCGCCGGTCTCGATCACCCCCGTTTTCTCGAAATCCTCGCCCGCGACGCCCCGTCCCTCGGGGAGCGGTTGCCGTCGGGGCTGACGCCGGCGGCCGTGGTCGAGTACCGCCGACGCCGGTTCATCTGCCCGTTCACGCTCTCCCGCGTCTGTCTGGACACCGCCATCGGACTCGGGCGGATCAACGAGCGTCTCCTGCCGCGGCTCGGCCCGAAGACGGTGGGGACCATCGTCCTGGAGATCAAGGACGGCGGGCGGGTGCGCATCCCCTGGCTGGGGACGCTCTACGCCGCCGGGATTCGCCAGCGCAGCTTTTCCAAATACGGCGCCTGTATCGCCAGTCTGCTCAAGGAGGAGTGACCGTGTTCGACCAGCTTCAGAAAATCAAGGACGTTCAGGATCTCACGGCGAGGATTGACCCCTGGCTGTTCGGCATCGCCATCCTCGTGTCGCTCGGCGCGTCGCTCGCGGCAAGCTGGCTCTACACCCGTTACTATGAGCGTCGGGGGACCGGGAGCCAGATCAACCGCGCCTTCCCCCTCCTCGGCATTTCCATTACCTCCCTGTTCATCTGCATCCAGGTCTCCCTGCCGCTGTCGCTCGGTTTGCTCGGCGCGCTCTCGATTATTCGCTTCCGTACACCCGTCAAGGAGCCGGAGGAAGTCGGGTTCATCATGCTGGTCATCGCCGCGTCGATCATCTGTGCGACGTTCAACTTCCAATTCCTGCTCTTCCTCTATTTCGTTGCCGTGGCCGCTCTCTGGGGGATCAGCCGATTCCGCCGGGTGAGCCGGTCCGGCCGCGACGGCATCATTCTCGTGACCCTCGGCGACGAGGAGGCGCAACTACGCCAGAATGAGATCGAGGAGTGCATCGGGCGCCACGCCCGGCGCAGCTTCGTCGAGAGCGCCGTCAGCCAGGAAGGTCTGGCAAGCCTGCAGTTCTCCTTCACCGACTTCCAGGGCGGCGTGGCCGACCTGCAAACCGAGCTCAAACGGCTGGCCCCGGTCAACTCGGTCCAGATATTCTTCAATCGCCCCGGCGGCGTCTCCTGAAGGGGACTGCCGGCCCCCGAGGTTGTCCGATGAATCAAGACGTCCGGAGGAGGATCGGTTTCGCGGCCGCGGCCTGTCTCGTCGTGCTGGCTTTGGCCGGGTTGCTGGGTAGCGCCGATCATCTCCTCGACTCCCTGGCGAACGCGGTTGATCTTGGCGAGCGCGGCGTCGGCCACAAGATGCGGCAGGCCGGCGTCCTCGCCTACTGGGATTTCGATGACGCCCGGCCGCGCGACCGGGTTGGCCGGGCGGCGGTGGTCACCGGGGGGACCCGCCTCGTCGCCGGGCGCGACGGGTCGGCCCGGTCCTTCCTCCCCAAGGAAAACGGCTTCATTCGCACCGCCGTGCCCCTCTCCGCGCTGGGCGAGAGCTTTACCTTCTCCTGCTGGCTGCGTTTTCCGGAGACGATCCCCGACCATCAGATCTTCCAGTACCTCGCCGTCAAAGATGGGAACATCGTCCTGCATCTCCCCGATCAGGAGGTTCTCGCGGGGCCGGCCGCGGTCAGGGGGCGGTTCTTCCACGTCGCCTTCACCGTCGACTCTGCCGGCAAGCTGGCCCGCCTCTACCTCGACGGGGTCCAGGTCGGCGTACTCCCGCTGCGTCCGCTGCGGCACCGCGGCAGCGCTCTTTGTTTCGGGCAAGACAGCAATTCGCCGCCGCCATCTTTCGCACTGGACGAGGTCTCGGTCTGGAGCCGTCCCCTCGCACCGGCCGAGGTCGTGAGGCTGAGTCGGCTCCACTGGTCCCTGGACGTCGACAACGCCTTCTCCGTTGTGATCGCGCTCCGGCTGGCGGAGGCGGCGCGCAACTCCTACCGCGCGTTCCTGCTCGCGGCGGATCTCTTCAACCCCTTTCTGCATGAAAGCCGGATTTTTGCCGCTCGCCTGCCCGCCTATGCCCTGGCGATGTCGAGAAACGACGTAAAGCACTTCACCCGCTATTTCAACGAGCAGGATGAGAACGGCCTCAACGCGCCGGGCAGTTCCAAGAGTCGCCGGATCGAGTTCCTCGAGGGCGACCGCATGCGGAGCGCAGTCATGGAGTTGCTCTCCACTGAGCTGGAAGGCCCCGCAGGATCGTCGAAGTGGACGTTCACGCTGGAGATGCTGTCGGAGGAGGGTGAACCCGGGCGCAAGGTCCTTCTGCGGCCGATCGAGGGGCTCCCCTATCTGCTCGATGCACTGGCCGGAACCCTGGCACGCGAAAGCGGTCTCCCGGTTGCCGGCCCCGAGCTGTGCACGGTGAGCGTCAATGGCACCTTCGAAGGCCTCCACCTCTGCTCGGAGGTGGGGCGGGATCGCGGTTCGCTGCGGTATGCCGCCCCGGGGGCGCTGCAGGCCCTGCTCCGGCGAGCTCCGGTTTTTCGCGACGAGGTCCTTCGGGACTTCGACCGCCTGGTGTCCGCGCTCGAGGCGGCGCTCCTCAGCGACCGGAAAAGCCCCCTGACCAGCCGGGAGATCCTGCATGCGATCCGGTCACAGCGGCGACAACTCGAAGCGGCGCTTCCCGACCGGACACCTCGATCCGACGAGGCGCTCGTCGCGCGGGTTGCCGATCATGTCCGAGAGGACCTCTTCCTGGGGGACAACCCCCACGCCGCTCTGGTCCTCGGCGATCTCGATCTTTCGACGCGGCGGATCAACGGCGCGGACCTCGCTTTCGAGAGCCTGACCCCGAACGTGCTTGGTAGCGACGGCCGCGTCGTACAGCCGGGGAACGCGGCCGCCGCCGGCCTTCGGGTGACCGTCCGCAGCGGACAGGTGACTCGGACCCGGGACCTCACCTTTACCATTCTCCCCGGCCGGCGGCGCATCCCTGTCCTGCGCGTGGACTCCGCCGGAGACCCGCCCGCCAGAGCAACCGTCGCCTCGGTGGCGGAATTCGTCGAGGGGGACGGCCGCCGCAGCGGCCTCCTGGAGGGTCGGGTTCGCCTCCGCGGCAACACGGCGCTCTTCCGGGAGAGCAATCAGAAGAAGTATTACCGGATTACTCTCGACAAGCCCTACGACGTACCCGGGATCGGCCGCACCCGGCGCCTCTTCCTGATCTCCGGCTGGCGGGACGTCACGCTGATGCGGGACCGGCTGGCCTACGACCTCTTCAGAAGCTTCTCCGAGCCGGGGAAGCCCCGCTACAGCCCCCACGTCCAGACGGTGGAGTTGGTCGTAAACGGCGACTACAAGGGGATCTACAATCTGGTGGACCGGGTGGACGCCGACCTGCTCGAGTTCGAGAAGGGCGCCGCGGGCCCCGACCGCCCCGTGCTCTACAAAGCCAAGGACAGCCAGGCCAACTTCATGACCCCTGTCCGTGGCGCGTACGTGCAGAAGGTCCCGGACTGGCGGGACGGCGAGTTCTGGGGCCCCTTCGACACGCTGATCACGTTCATCGGCCAGTCGACTCCGGAGGTGTTTCGGGAGAGGATCGAACGGCTGGTCGATGTCGACAACGTCATCGACTTCGAGATCCTGCTGAAACTGACGAGCAACTTCGAAGGGGAGAATTACAACCTCTTCCTCGCGCGCAGAGGCGGTCCCGACGCCCGGTTCTTCATCGTCCCGTGGGACTACGACATGACCTTCCACGTACCGGACATCCCCTCCAACGCTCTGATCGAGCGCCTCCATCGGGATTTCCCCGGATACAACTGCAGGATGCTCGACCGCTGGCGGGCATTGCGCGGAAACCAACTGTCGGAGCGGGAACTGATGGCGCGGATCGACGGCCGGGAGGCGGAGCTGTCCGAGGCGGTCGCGCGGAATTACCTGCGCTGGCCGAACACGCCGGGAGAGACCTGGTCGGGGAAGGTCCGGGAACTGCGGGCCTTCATTGTCGAGCACCTCCCGCGCCTCGATGTTCACTTTGCCACCCTGGAAACGCGATGAAACCGCGGACAAAGAATATTCTGTTGGCGCTGCTGCTCGTGATGGGGGCGCTCTACCGCCTCTTCGCCGCGTACCCGCTCTATCTCGAGCGCTTCGCCCCCGCATCCTCGGCGCTGCAGGCGATGCACATCCTGCACGGCTGGCGGCCGATCTTCTACTCGGGGCAGGCCTGGATGGGCCCGGCCGGCGCCTACGGCCTCGCCGCGATGTTCGCGCTCTTCGGGGCCTCCTCGCTGACGCTCGGGCTCTTTTCCTGGGTCATCAGCGTGCTCTTCCTGCTCTGCACCGTCTGGCTGGCCTATCGGCTCTTCGGCATGGACAACGCCCTGGTCACGGCGGCGCTGTTCATCGTCCCGATCGACTACCTGATGCGGCTGGCGGGGCAGCCGCGGGCCCACTACACAATCATTTTCGTCCTCGTGCCGGCCGTTTTCCTCGTGGCGCTGGCCCTGCTGCGCCGGCACCGCGAGGGGCGCTCACTCCCGGTCACCTCGTTCGCCTTCGGCCTGCTCTGCGGCTTCTCCTTCTGGACCAACATGGCGATCGGCCCGGCGGTTGCCGTCGCGATGCTGCTGCTGCTCTGGCGCCTCCGCAGGGCCTTTTTCGCCGGGGTTCTGGCCCCCTGGCTCGGCGGCTGGGCCATCGGCCTCTCGCCAGTCATCTGGTACAACCTGACCAACAAGGCGGTCATCGCCGGCCAGGTGAACGCGCAGAACACGCAGCGTCTCGGCCGCGTCCTCAAAGCATTCGTCATCAACGCCTGGCCGCACTTCTGGGGGGTTCACTTCGATCAGGTCGCCAACCCGTCACTGCGCGCGCTCTTCATCGTGCTGCTGATCTGGATCGGCGTCCTCTACGCCTGGACGCTGGTCCAGGGTCTGCTTAAATGGCGGCGGGGCGAGGACGTCAGCGGGTACCAGCTGGTTTTCGGGTATTTCATCCTCCATCTTGCGGTGACCACGGTTTCCAGCTACGGGAGCCGCTTCGAGACGAGCACGCCGCTCTCCTACGTCGGCCCCCTCTTCGCCGTCGCGTTCTGCATTCCGGCGCTGGTGCTGCAGTCGCGGCTCTCCCGCACCGTGAAAGCGCTGGCACTCCTCCCCTTCGGGATCTTCGTCGCCAACAACCTGGTCGCCAACGCCGCGTTCCCGAAGAGCTTTTTTGCCACCCTCGGGGAGCGCGGCCTCTCGGAGGTGACGCGCTACCCCAACGAGAACAACCCCTTCCTGCGGCTCTCCCGGGAGCATGGGCTGGAGGCCGGGTACCTCGGACGGGCCTTCAAGGGAGATTCCGCCAAGCACCTGAACTTTCAGCTCAATCTCGAGGGTTTCGGTCTCGTCACCTACGCTGATCTCTCCGGCGAGCGCTATGTCGAGAGCGCGCTGGCCGTCGATGCCGCCCGCCGCATCTTCTGGGTCGGCATCGACCGTGGCGGACTGCAGATGATCGGGGCAACCGCGACGTCGGAATCGGTGCGGCAGTTCGACTACTACTATGATTTCCGCAAGGACCTGCGGGAAACGACGGTCATCCCGGTCGCGCCGGCGGGTGCGCCGCCGAGTCGGGCGGGATTCGGTCTCGTTACGGACGGGAACTTCGACACCGCCTGGCAGGTCACCCCGCCGCAGTTCCAGGAGGCGATCCTCGATGTCTCGTTCGACCGGCCCGAGCGGCTCCGGGAAGTTGTGATCTTCCCGGCGGACGTCTCCCGTTCACCGAGCAACGTTATCGTCGAAGTCTCCGATGATGGTGCAACCTGGCGGCGAGCCGTCGAAGTTGCCGAGGCTGTGCCGATGTTCTGGTCGGTCTGGCACCCGTATCTGAAGCAGGTCAAGCCCCGGATGGAGATTGCCCTGCCTGCGGTCGAGGAGGCCCGGTTCTGCCGCCTGCGCTTCGACGGCAGCCGGAACCGGGGCGGGCTGGGGATTCGCGAGGTCCTCTTCCTTCGCGACGGCCCGGTGATCGACCCCGCCGACTGGGAGCGGGAGATCGACGCGGTCGTCCGCGCTGTCCAGGAGTGGGGGAAAGGTGCCGTCGTGGTTGGCGACCACTGGTTCGCGAACTATTTCCGGCGGCAGGGGTTCGCGACGGACTTCATCTCGAACGAAACCGTCACCGACACCGGAAGCGATAACCCCAACCTGAAGGCGCCCGTCCCGCTGGATTTCTCGCGCCCGCACCTGCTGGTTGTGCCACGCGCCTTCCTCCCCGCGGCGCAGAGCCTCCTGCGGGGGCGCGGCATCGCCTTCAGCGAGACCCCGCTCCGGCACTATGTGCTCTGCCTGACAGCGCCGGCCCGTGTCAATCCGCCGCTCTACTGGAACGGGCTTGCGCTGAACGAGTTGAACACGCCGTCCAGGTGAGGGTCCGGCCGCGTCAGGCGCCCCGGAGTTCGTCGATGAAGGCGCGCAGTTGTTCGATCGATTGCCCCTCGATGCAGAGCCGGTGCCAGATCTCGAGGTTGAGCAGGATCCAGAGGCGGAAGTTGTGATCGACCCGGCCCGAGAGGTGCTCGTCGAGCAGGGTGTGCATGTACCCGCCGTCGAAGAGCCCGAGCTCGACGAAGCGTGAGCGGGCGAAGAGGTTGCGCAGCACGTCGGCCAGCTCTGTGCGCATCCAGCGCGCGATCGGGAAGCCGAAGCCCTGCTTTTGCCGGCTGATCAGTTCCGGCGGCAGGTAGCGTGCGGCGACCTTCTTGAGAATGTACTTGAGGGTGCGCCCCCGCAGCTTGAGGTCCGCCGGGATGGATGCGGCGTACTCCACGAGCCGGTAGTCCATCAGCGGCGGGCGCACTTCGAGGCCGTGGGCCATCGACATCCGGTCCGTGATCGCCAGCAGGTGGTCCGGCATCCGGGTCATCAGGTCGGTGTTGAGCATGCGGTCGACCAGGTCCTCGGCGGCCTCGGCGTCGAAGAAGGCCAGGATTTTGCCGACCGAGTCGCGATCGGTGAGCCGCGCCTGCGCCGTCGGAGTGAAGAGCCGCTCCTTGCTCTCCTCGGTGAACCGCAGAAAGCTCATGCTGCGCGCGTAGCGCTCGCCGCTCGAATAAAACGACATGTCGTTCAGCCACGCGAGCTTCTGTGCGAGGCTCTTGTAGCCGAAGCTCTCCGGCACCAGTTTGATCGCGCGCGCCATGACCTGGCGGCGCAGCCATGCCGGGAGGACGCTGTAGATCTCCGCCAGGCGCTGCCCCGCGAAGCGGTCGTAGCCGGCGAAGTTCTCGTCCCCGCCGTCCCCGCTGAGCACGACTTTGACCTCTTCGGCCGCGAGCTGGGAGACGAGGTAGACGCCGGCACCGAAGGGGTCGGCCGGCTCGTCCATCGCGGCGACCATCGCCGGGATCAGGTGGATCATGTCGGCCGCGACGACGCGCTCGCGCGCCGCGAGGCCGTACTTTTGCGAAACCATGCGCGCCCAGGGCAACTCGTTGAAGCCGTGCTCCTTGACGCCGATCGAGAAGGTCGGAAAGGCCGTGCCGGTGATGCCGGCCATCATCGCGGTCACGGTGCTCGAGTCGATCCCGCCGCTGAGGAAGGTCCCCACCGGGACGTCGCTGAGCAGGTGCAGCTTGACGGTATCGCGCAGCAGCCCGTCGAGCCCGTCGGTGATCGCCGCCTCGTCGTGCGGGAGCTTCTCGCGGAAGGAGAGATGCCAGAACTTCTCCTGCGTCAGACGCCCGTCCTCGAAGACGGCGACGGTCGCCGCGGGGAGCTTGTGGACGCCCCGGAACAGGGTGTAACTGTCGGGGAGGTAGCGCAGCGAGACGTAGTGCCAGAGCCCGTCGAGGTCGACCTCCCGCTTGACGAGCCCCGAGGCGAGCACCCCCTTGACCTCGGAGGCGAAGACCAGGTTTTCCCCGGCGATCGCGTAGAAGAGCGGCTTCTGCCCGAGGTGGTCGCGTGCGAGCACGAGCCGTCGCGCCTTCCGGTCCCAGAGTCCGATCGCGAACATGCCCCGCAGGCGCCTGACGCAGGCGGCGCCCAGCTCCTCGTAGAGGTGCAGGACCACCTCGACGTCGGTCGCGGTGCGGAAGCGGTGGCCGCGGGCGGCCAGCTCGGCGCGCAGTTCCGGGCTGTTGTAGATCTCGCCGTTGCAGACGAGTTGGATGTCGCCCGTCTCGTTTGCGATCGGCTGGCGGCCCCCTTTGATGTCGATGATACTCAGGCGCCGCTGGCCAAGCGATATCAGTTCGTCGTGGAAGAAGTTCTCGTCATCCGGACCGCGGTGGGCGAGGACCCTGGTCACCGGGAAGATGGTCTCCCGGTGACCGGGGCCGATTACGCCCGCTATTCCGCACATGCCCTTGGTCCGTCTGGGGTGCGTGACGCTGCCGACCCCGAAAGAACCGCGGGCCCTGATCGGGAGGCGCGCGTGGTGCGCAGCCAGCGCCGCGCCGCGCCGGCCCACGTGCAGCGGCTGCCGGCGCTGCCGGCCGCGGCTGAAAGCAGCAGCTGCCGCGCCGATTCGACAGGCCGCGCCGGGTCGATCGTCCCCGTGAAGATCGAGGCATAGCTGCCGAGCAGGCGCTCCTCCCCGGCGAACGGGAGCGGGTCGGAGCCGGCGATCACCCGCACGCCCCGGCGCCTCGCCGCGCGCATGATCGACGGCTCCGGGCTGAAGTCCGGGCGCAGCGCGGTGTCCCCGAGCAGCAGGGAGTCCGCGCCGAAGCGCTCCAGCAGCGCGCGCACGAGGCGTCCGCGCCCGAGCCACCACTTGCCCGGAGACCATCCGAGGACCGGAACCCCTCCGGTCTCCAGGATGGCCGCGACGGCCCGTTCCGCGGGCAGGCCGTCGCGGGGAGCCTCGGGTGCGAGCAGCGCGAGAATTTCGATCCGTTCGGCGGTGGCAATCTGCCGCCCGGCGAAGAGGTGGACCGGCGGTGTGCCGGCAGCGGCGACCAGCAGCACACCCGGATCGGAGAACTGCCGGATCTCGAAGCCGTCCCGGGAGAGCCGCGCCGGATCCCCGCGCAGCGCCGCGAACATGTGGCAGTCGTGCCGCTCGGCGAAAAATCCGGCGCGCGCCCCGGCTGGCGTACGCCCGAGGTTGGCGGCGAGGCTGGCGAGTGCCAGCGCCAGGTCGTAGCCGGGGTAGAGATGCACGTGCGTGTCCGCGACGACACGGGTCCCCGCGGCAACGTGCGCGCTCACGCTGGCGTCCATCGGCTCAGAGCGTCCGCACGACCCGGGCGGGCACGCCCACGGCGATGCTGTGCGGCGGCAGCGCCCGGGTGACGACGGCGCCGGCGCCGACCACGCAGTGCTCGCCGATCTCCCCCCGGTCGGTGACGGTCACGTGCGCCCCGAGCCAGCAGTTGCGGCCGACGCGCAACTCGCGCGCCTCGTGCTGGCCGCTCTGGCGCGCGAAGGGGGTGTCGCTCGAGGGGTCGTACTCCCCGCCGCTGAGAAGGTAGCTGAAGGAGCCCACGACGGTGTCGTCGCCGACCTCCACGAGGCGGGTGGAGGCGACCTGGCAGTTCGCCGAGAAGCTGACGCGGTCGCCGACGACGATGTCGCCACCCTTGCAGTAGAGGATCGTGTTGCGGCCTACGAAGACCCCGTCGCCGAGGGCGATGCCCCGGTTGCCGTCGCCCTTGGCGTCGAGCACGGCGTTGTCGTCGACGATTACCCCCGCGCCCAGCCTGATCTTGTGCGCGTGGCGCAGCGTGACGTTGCGCCCGAAGAGTGCGCCGGCGCCGGCGTCGGCGAACAGCGGCCGGTAGAGTTTGCTGCGCAGCCAGAGACCGGCGGCGCCGCCGAGGCCGCCGAAGAGCGTGGTGACGATCTCGCCGTACAGGGCCCGGTGCCAAGGGGCGTCTCCGTAGACGAGCGCCCGGTAGGCGAGCGCACCGGAAGAGCGTCCGCCGGCCCGGAGGTCGCCGACTTTGACCGGGGTATTCCCGGGCCCGGGTGTCGTCGTCACCGTCCCGCGTCCCGGGTTTGCCGCGCCGCCTGCTCCTGCCAGCGCCGCACGACGGGGATCAGCGACTCGGTCACGCGCTGGGCCTTGATGCGCTCGCCGGCCAGGTCGACGTGGCAGAAATCCTTGAAACTGTCGGGGCCGATCGCGCCTTCGGGGAGATCGACCAGGTCGAGACGGTAGGCGCGCGCCAGATCATCGACGACCTGCCGATCCTTCTGGAAGCAGAGCAGCATGGAGTCGGCGTAGCTGCCGTAGGTGCGGTCCGCGCGCAGGCGCTCGAGCGGGGCGTGCACGAAGGGGAAGAGCACCGGCACGGCGCCGTCGGCGGCGATGGTCCTGATCAAAAGGTCGAGATTGCGCCGGAACCCCTCGGGGGCGGTGGACTCGACGTTTTTCAGTGCCTCAGCGGGAGGGATGTTCGTGATGACCTCGCGGCCGATCGTCGCCTCGAGGCTGACCGCCCGGAGCCAGTGCGCGTAGGCGATCCGCACGAGGTTGCTCCCGAGCAGGGCGCGCTCCCACGGGCGCGGCGCGAGCGGCGTGGTGCGCCAGCCGCGGATGAAATTGGTGTACTCCGGGTCGTAGCCGGGGAAGTGCAGCCCCAGACCGTCGTTGCCGCCGACGTGCAGCACGACGATGTCCGGTTTGAAATAGCGGTCGCGGAAGACATAGTGCGCCAGGTGCTCCGCGCTGGTGGCCGCGTGCAGGCCGGCGTTGATCACCTCCACCCGCGCGCCCGTGCGCTCGGCGAGCAACCGCTCCACCTGGGCCGGCCAGGCGTCCTCCGGGTTGGGGACGTACGGGAAGCCGACAGTCGTGGAGCCGCCGACGGCGAGGATGCGCAGCGCGCCCGGATCCTTCGCGCGCGGGATTTCGCGGCCGCGGTAGCCGTTGGCGTTGAACTGCGTGAAGCCGAAGGCGGAGTACCCCGGCCGGTACGCATAGAACAGGTAGGGATGCTGCACGAAATACCCGGTCGCGGCGTTCTCCCCGAGGAGGGCGGCGACCCCGCTGCGGCCGCTTGCGGGAGTGATCCTCTCGTACAGCAGTCCGGCGAGGCCTTCCGCGGCAAGGAGCGTCGACGCGATCATCAGCAGGACAACCCCCCGAAAAATGAAGATTTTCCGCTTTGAAAGCGACACGTCATCCCCCCAGCGAACGGCCCTGTGCCGTATGGCAGTCCGATTGTGCATGGCGGCCGCGCCCTGTCAAGGATTCCTCGCCTCGAATCGCGCGGCGGCAGCTTGACGCCGGGTGGATTTTCTCTATCCTCTAGCCGGAAGCAGCGGTGATTTCGCAGGTTGTCTACAGCGTGCCGGGAGGGCTGTGTGGTAAGGAAGGGCTTGATGGGGCTGGCGCTTTTCGCGGCGCTCACCGCGCTTGTCGTCGGCGTCACGTGGCCGTGGGCGCGCACGTTCGCCACGGGGTTCGTCAGGCACTGGGACCCGCCGTTTCACGCCTGGAAGCTCAACCTCGTCGCCGAGAGCATCCTGCGGGGGCACCTGCTCCCCCCGGATCGCAACACGAACGTCTTCTTTCCCAGTTCCCTGACGCTCTACTACGAAGCCCTGCACTGGCCGCAGGCTGTGGCCGCGGCAGGGCTGCGCCTGGCCACCGACAACCTTGTCCTGGTCTATCACCTGGTGCTCGTCGGCTTCTGGGCGCTGGCGGGCGTCTGCTTCTTCGCGCTTTGCCGGGAGGTCGGCCTCGGCCGATCCGGCGCCTTGCTTGGCGCGGCGATCTTCACCATCATGCCGTACCGGACAAGCTACCTACCCGAGTTCAACATGCAGCTCTGCGCCGGGCTCGTGCTCTTTCTGTTCTTCTTCGTGCGTTTCATGCGGGACCCGACCGTCGGCAACGCCCTCGGGGCCGCCCTCTCCTTCTGGTTCCAGGCCGTGAGCGAGTTGTACCAGTCCCTGATCGCGCTGACCGTCCTGCCGCTGCTCGCCGCGCCCTACCTGCGCGAACTGTCGGCGCGGCACCTGCGCAGCCGCCCCTGGTACACGGCCGTCGCCGTCGCCTCCCTCGCGGGCGGGGCCCTTTGTTGGTACTTCCTCTGGCCCTACCAGGTCCTGCACGCCAACGAGGGTTTCTCGCGCAGCCTGCGGGAGATGGAGACCCACTTTCTCGAGCCGCTCTCCTACCTGCACGGTTTTGTCGCCGAGTCGCTGCTGCCGCGGGTCTCCCAGATCCGCCGCGACGAGATGTCGGTCACCGTCACGGCCGCGGTGCTTGTCGGGGCGCTGCTCCACGCGGTGCTCAACCGCCGCTTGCTCCGGGCCGGCGACGGCCCATTGGAGCACCCGGCGCTGCGCGCTGCGCGCTGGGCGCGCCTGGTCGCCGGAGGACTCTTCGTCGCGCTCGCGGTTGGTCTGGCCTCAAGCCCCGGGCTCGGCGCGCATGCGTGGTCGGATGTCGCGGCCAATCTGCTGCTGTCCGTGCTGCTCGGGTGCAGCGCAGCGCTCGCCGTTGGCGCCCGACTCGACCGGACGGGACAGGCGTACGCCGGGCTGGCGGCGGCGGCCGCCCTCAGCTTTATCCTGAGCCTCGGGCCCCGCATCAACGCGACCAATGCCGGCTGGTCGGCCCCGAACTGGATTTTCGAGGCGCTGTTCGTGCATCTGCCGCTGATCAGCGGGATGCGGGTCGTCTCCCGGTTCAGCGTCATCGTGCTGATGTTCCTCGTGCTCGCCGCCGTCTCCGGCTTCGAGGCGCTGTGGCGGCGCCGGCCGGCGGCGCGTTGGCTCTGGCTGCCGATCGCCGCGGCCGTCTTCCTGGAGGCGCGGGTCGGCCCCCTCGCTGTCGTACCGTTCCGCGAGCCCTGGAAGTCCGCCGCGATCGAGGCGATCGATCGTGGCGGCCCGGCGACGCTGCTCGTCATCCCTTTCAGCGACCGGAACTGGGACAGCCAGTACATGCTCGCGATCGCGGGCGCCCGGATCCCGCTGGTCTACGGCTGGGGCGGGTTCTATCCCCCCTACCAGGTCGAGCTGCGCCAGGCGTTCGGTTCCGGCGACGTCGCGCGCGGCCTGACGCTGGCGAGGAAGGTCTGGCCCGAGACGAGGCTGCTGGTCGACAAGCTGCACCTGCGTGGCCTGATCGGGGGCAAGAGGGGCGAGGGTCCGAGGATCTTCGAGGAAGCGCTGCTGCGCTCGTGCGAGACGATCGCGGAAGACGAGCGTTTCACGCTGCTGCGGATCCCGCCCGACAGCGGCCCCGCGCCGTTCTTCGAGCGGATCACCCGGCAGGCGACTCTGCTTGACTACCCGGTGATCGCATTCACCGCGGGCGCTACCGGAGGTCGGCCGGTCGCCGTGCCGGTGACGGTGAACGACACGCTGGTAGTCACGCTGACACTCGACGGTCCGAGTCGCCGGTACTCCGTGCCAGTCCCGCCCGCTGCGCTCGTCGCTGTCCGCCCGAACACCATCCGGATCGGCAGCGGCGGCGGCGCTCCCTTTTCACTGGAGGGGTTCCGGCTGCTGCCTCCCGGGTGACGGCGCAGCAATTCTCGCCGCCAAGCCCCCCCCAGCCTCGTAAAAACAAACGGACCCCGCAGCGCACGCTGCAGGGCCCGTCGAAAGACGCGAAGTGCCGGTCTACGGGTTGATCGTGATCTTGACGATCTGCGTCCGGTACTTGTTGCTGTCGTCGACGTAGGCGCGTGCGTGCGTGGATATCATCACGTAGGCCTCCTCGCCCTTGACCGGCCGCCAGTCGGTGAGGTCGCTGTACATACCCGCATTTCCGTTGAGGTTGAGATCGTTCATCCCGCTCCTGTTGACCCCGACCCAGTCGACCGTGGCGCCGTGCCACTTGCCATTGACCTTGCCGATGATCCAGTAGTTGCCGACCGAGGGCTTCGACCAGCCCTCTTTCTGGACATGCTTCCAGACATCCGAGCAGTTGTTTTGCATACTCAGCGTCTCGCCGCGGTGATACGCGGAGGTGATCTTCGCGTTGACCGGCCACTTCTCGACGTCCATGTTCGTGCCCCGGTTGTCCCAGGCAATGTTCTCGACGCCGTACGGGAACTCGTCGCCGGTATTTGTAGAGCTGGCCGGGGGTGAAGCGGGCGGGGCGGATGGGGTCGAGGTGTTCGGCGTGGTCGTCGAAGTCGGCGTGGTCGTAACATCCCCGCATCCCACGATGGCCGCAGCAACCGCAAGGCCGGCAAAGCCAAACAACCGGAGTATCCGAAAGCCGCCGGGAAAAAAAGTCCGAAGCAGATTGCGCGAATCCATCCCTTTAGTTCCTCCTCCAACGTTCACCTGCATCGATCTGCCGATAGCCGGGCAGATCAACCTTTTTCTCGTGGTTGCGAATCTAACTGTTTGTTTTCTTTTGTCAAGTGATATTTGTCACGTTGCGTGGCACGACCGACGCATCCGGAGCAGTCGTGAGCATGAGAGCGGGACACGCGGGCGGCCTCCTCCGCACGAACCAAGATCGCTCATCCACCCGGTATGCACTTTACCTGCCGGTTTTATTATAGTAAAAACCTGTTTGCAGCATTGAAAGCTTTTGCGGGTGCGGGTCAACGCGCGCGGCGGGGAGAGACGGTCCGACATGAAGAGATGTGACTGGACGGTGTGCAGCAAGCCGGTGTTTCTGGGGCTCGTTTTGTTTTTCCTGCCATTTGTCGGGGGATGCCCCGGCGGCCATTCGGGGCCGACCGAACACGACATCGGCGGCAACGACCCCAACGTGGTCGTTGCCTTTGGCGACAGCATCAGCGACGGCTACGATTCCTACAACGGCATGGGCTACCGGGACGACCTGGAGTATCTCTTCGCCGCGGACGGGCGCTCCGGGATCAGGGTGCTGGACGAAGGGGAGCCCGGCACGTATTCGTATCAGGGGGTCGAGAGAATCAACGGAGTCCTGGCACGGGACCGCCCGGCGGTCCTCATCCTGCTCTATGGCACCAACGACGAGCATTCGTCGCTGCCGAAGAGCGTGTTCTCAAGAGTCGTGAGCACAACAAGCGACAATCTGCGGCAGATCGTCTATTCCGCGCGCGCCAACCAGACGATCGTCGTGCTCTCGACCCTCCCCCCGGTCTGCGGGCCCGCGCGGGAGCTCCAGCGCAACAATATCATTGCGATGAACGTGGAGATACGGAGGCTCGGAGCGGAGTTGAGGGCGGCCGATGACGGTGTCTACCTCGCGGATGCGTGGGAGGCGTTTCTGTCCGCGGCTCCCCCCGATGGCTGCAGTCTCATCAACCCGGACCCCGGCAATCACCCGAACGAGGCCGGTTACGCCGTGCTCGCCCGGACCTACTACAACGCCCTTGGCGATGCCCGCTGGTAGGTCCTGCCCCGGCGGAACGGTGCGGTCTCTTTTCTCGCCTTGAGGGAGAAGTTGGTCCGCCGCCCGGAGCGAAAGTCCAGGATCTGCGAGCGCTGCGGTTGAAGCGGCGGGCGAAACCTGACACTATTGTCAACCAATACAAAAGACGGCAGCTCAACAGGAGGCGGCGTGCGCATTCTCGTCACGGGAGGCACCGGATTCACCGGCAAGGCCCTGGTCAAAAGGCTTCTCGACGACGGTCACCAGGTGGTGGCCCTCGATTACAAGGAGGGGCTCAAGACCTCCGAGCTGCGTTCCTGGGGGGCGGAGGTCGTCATCGGTTCGGTTACCGACCGGGAGGTGGTGCGCCACTGCATGGCGGGCGTGGAGGTCGTGCAGCACCTCGCCGCGGCTTTCAGGGAACTCAACGTCCCCGAGCGCCACTACTGGGATGTGAACGTCGGGGGGACGCGCGTCTGCCTGGAGGAGGCGAAGGCCGCCGGCGTCCGAAAGTTCATCTACTGCAGCACCTGCGGGGTGCACGGCGACGTCAGGAACCCGCCGACCGACGAGGAGCACAACATCGCTCCGGCGGACTACTATCAGCAGACCAAGTACGAGGCCGAGCCGGTCGTGGCCGAGTTCGCTCGCCAGGGGCTGGCGACGGTCATCCTGCGGCCCGCCGCGATCTACGGGCCGGGTGACCCGGAGCGCTTCTTCATGATCTTCCGGCGCGTGGCCAAGGGCGTCTTCCCGATGTTCGGCAGCGGCCGGACGCTCTACCACCCGCTCTACATCGACAACCTGGTCGACGCCCACGTGCTGGCGATGGCGCCGGGCCGGGGGGACGGGAAGGTCTACCTGATCGCCGACGAGGAGTACGTCGCGATCGAGGACCTCGTGCGTCGCGTGGCGCGGGCGATGGGGGTCGCGGTGAAGGTCCCGCACTACCCGATCTGGCCGGTGATCGCGGTCGGCCACGTGGTGGAGAAGATCTGCAAGCCTTTCGGGATCACGCCGCCGATCTTCCCGCGGCGCGTCGACTGGTACCGGCAGAATCGGGCCTTCAAAATCGACGCGGCGAAGCGCGACCTCGAGTACCGGCCCGCGGTGGGGCTGGACGAGGGGCTGAAGCGGACCTATCTCTGGTACCAGGCCGAAGGTCTTCTTTCCTAGCCGGACTTTTTTAGCGTTCGTCCCTCGAGAAGCGGGCGACGACGGGTGAGCCCCAGCGCTTCGTGAGGCCGAGCCCGCGGCAGGCCGCCTCCAATGCCGCCGAGCAGGGGCGGCAGCGCAGCGTCCGGTGCAGCACCATCGGCAGGAAGAACTCCCCGCTCCGTCCCGCCGGCGCGAATCCGCCGGCCGCGAACGCCGCCTCGATTTCCCGGTGCGTGAACAGCGTGAAGGTGCGGGTGTTCCCCTCCAGGCGCTTCTTCGCCCCAAAGAGCGCCGGGGCGACGCGGTTGAGGCTTTCCAGCGTCGGGTAGTCGACGACCACCGCGCACCGCGACACGCGGCAGAGTTCGGCCACGAGCGACGGCCAGCGCCCGCAGTGCGGCAGGAGCCTGACGCTCACGGCAAAATCGAACGCGCGGTCGGGGAACGGGAGCGCGAGGACGTCGCCGCTCACGAACTGCACGCGGCCGTCGGCGACAGCCGGCGCGATACGGTTGGCGCAGACGGCCTCGCTGCCGAGCACCGTGACGCGCCAGCCGGCGGCGGCGAGCGGCAGCGCCAGTTGCCCGTGCCCGCCGCCCACGTCCAGCACCGTCGCGCCGCCCGGCGTGCCGAGCAACTCGCGGACCGCGCGCAACTGCGCCGCGAGCATCCAGGCGCCGACGGGCCCGGAGAAGCGGGAGGCGTAGCCCTCGGAGGCGGTCTCGACGTCCGCAGTCTCCCTCACTCGATCTCCCTCCCCGTCAGGCGCCGGTAATGCGTCTCGACCAGGCCGATCTCCCGCTCGCGCCGCGCGGCGTCCCACCCGAGTTCGGCGGCAAGGATCTCAGCGCAGGCGGCGAGCGCCGCGCGCCCCGGGTGGCCGAACGTTCCGAGCGGCGTGCGGCGCAGCACGACGTCCGCCAGCGAGTGCGCCATCTCCTCGCGCACTGCGTGGATGACCTCCGCTGTCGTCGTTGGCTGGTCCGGGGTGACGCGCGCCGAGCGCGAATGATCGCCGGCCAGCTCCTGGAAGATCGAGGCAGCTGCCCCGCCGTAGGTTTGAGCAAGCCGCTCGGCGAGCGCCGGGTCGGTGCCGCCCGGCGCGCTGGCGGGCACCGGCCGCAGGCAGGGGGCCCGGGACGGGGGAGCACCCGCGCGTCCGAGCTTGTGGGCGGCGAGATCGGCGGCCCGGGCGCCGACCGTCAGGCCAGTTGTGTATTTGATGCCGACGACGCTCACGAGCCCCTCGATGCCGGACTCGCGCGCCGCGTCGATCACGCGGGGACGCTTGAGCAGCCGCGCCTCCTCCGACCCCGGCGCGCCCGGGCCGGGGGAGAGCGGCAGCAGGCCGGCGTGGGCGAACCGGACCTCCTCCGGCACGAGCGCGGCAGCGGGGTGGATTCGGTTGATCTCGCCGGCCATCGTCGCCAGGTCTCGCGCCGTCACCGCGCACGCCCCGGCTGGGCCGTTGTGCGGGAGATAAAGGGTGCCGATCATCGTGCCGCCGCGCCAGGGGACGAAAAAGAAGAGGCGGCCGCCGTGGCGGGCCTCGACGCCGACGGCGGTGTCGCCGAAGATCGGGCGGCCGACGACGATGTTGATCGCCTTGGTCAGGCCGAGTTGCTCCCCGCCCGCAGTCAAGGGGCTCTCCAGCTCTCCGCGCCAAGGCCCGGCGGCGTTGATCGTGACCCGCGCGCGGATCTCCAGCGCTGCGCCGCCGAGTTCGTCGTGGGCGAGCACGCCTTCGACCCGGTCGCCGCGGCGGAGGAAGCGCTCCGCGCGGACGCGGTTGGCGACGGCAGCCCCGGCGGCAGCGGCGTCGAGCACCAGTTCGAGGACGAGCCGCTCGGTGTCGCGGGCAATCCCGTCGTACCAAAGTGCGCCGCCGCTGGCCCGCTCGTCCGCGAGGCCGGGCGCGCGGCGCTGTAATTCCGCGAGCGAAATGGTCCTCCCGCGCGGGAGCAGGCTCTCCGGCGCGACACCGAGGTTGCGGTCGGCGCTCAGCGCATCGTTGAGCAGCAGCGCCGCGGCCAGCGCGGGGCGGCTGCGCAGGCCGATGCCGCGGGTCGGTAGCACGCAGGGGAGGGGGGCGACGAGGTGGGGGAAGCGGCGGAAGATCTCGCGGCGGGCCCGTACCGAGTCGCGGACCTTCGCGAGGTCGGCGCGCTGGAGATAGCGCAGCCCGCCGTGGACGATCTTCAGGCTGTTCGCCGACGTCGCCTCGCCGAAGTCGTCCTTTTCGACGAGCGCGGTGCGCAGCCCGCGCGCCGCCGCCGCGCGCGCCGCCGCCGCCCCGTGGATGCCCCCGCCGATGACAAGGACGTCGTAATCCTCGCGGCCGAGGCGGGCGAGGTCGCGTTTCACGGGTGCGGCACCGGCCGGGTCTCGGGCGCGGCGAGCAGTGCGTAGGCGTCGCGGAGCTTTTCGCGGTAAGCGGCGCGCGAGTAGCGCTCGGCGGCCCGCGCGGCCCCCGCCCGCCCGAGGCGCTCGCGCAGCTGCGGGTCGCCGGCGAGGCGCCGCAGGCCGGCCGCCAGGCAGGCGGGGTCCGGCGGCACCAGCACCGCGCAGGAGGCGTCGAGCGCCTGGGTGTGCGAGCCGATGTCGGTTGCGAGGACGCTGCGGCCGGAGGCGAGGTAGGAGTAGATCTTCATCGGGGTGTTCTCCCCGAGCGTGCGCGGCGAGACGAGGATGTCCGCCTGCGCGAGATACCCGCCGAGCTCCCGCACGGGCCGGGGCCCGGCGAAGTGGACGCTCCCGGCGAGTCCGAGCGCCGCTGCACGCTCCCGGTGGCGCGCGATGTCCGCCGGGCTGCCGCCGATGACGACGAGCGTCACGGCCGCGTCGGCGTCGAGGGCCGCCATCGCCTCGAGCAGCAGGCCGATCCCCTGGTAGGGCTCGAGATTGCCGACGTAGAGCGCCAGCGTGTCGACGGCGCCATGGCGCGCGCGCAGGTCCTCAACTGGCGCGTCCTGGCCGTCCGCGAGCGGGATGTCCTCGAGGACCCGCACGGGGACGCCCGGGCAGAGCGCGCGGGCCCGGTCCGCGAGGTGCGGGCAGACCGCGAGCACGAGGCGGCAGGAGCCGAGCGCGCGGCGCACAGTGGCGTCGAGCGCGCAGCGCAGCAGGCCCCGCAACCGCGAGCCTCCGACGAGCTGGTCGACCAGGTCGGAGTCCATGTCGCAGACAACCGTGGCCCGGTGGCGCCGGCGCAGCCAGGCCGCGGGGAAGACCGCCTCCTCCACGGCGTGGACGACGTCGTAGCGCCCGGGACGCGCCAGACGGACGAACGACGCCGTCAGGGAAACGTCGCACGCCAACTTCTTCCAGGAAAAGCCGATCGGGACGTCGCGCACCAGCGGCGGCGCCGGAGCGCGCAGCAGCCGCAGGCCGGGGTGGGAAATCTCCTCGCCCTCATGGTAGACGAGCAGGTCGACCGAGTGGCCGAGCGAGCAGAGCGTCTCGGCGAGCAGCCGAACGGCGATCGGGGTGCCCCGCTCCCGATAGAAGGGCTGGGGCGCGAGGAGCAGGACGTTCATCGGGCGTCCCCGGCAGCGTCGACTCCGGGCAGCAACCGACGCTGCCCGGAAAAGGCGGCTAGGGCCTCCTTGCCTGGATTTTACTCAAGCCGCTTGCCGACATAGACGAAGGTCTTCGCGGGCGTGTACTTGTCCTCGATAAAGTTGAAATCCATAGCGTTGTCACTCGTCAGCGTTGCCGTGAACCTGCCGACATTCGGGCTGCCGGCCGACCAGTTGCCCGAGGAGCTCTCGCCGCTGATCGTGCAGGTCCCGCTCCCCTTGGCGGAGGTACTCCCGGTGTTATAGAGGACGATCGTGGTCTGGTCGGCGTTGAACCGCCAGTCGAAACCAGGGTCGGCGGCGTCGCTGGACAGGGACATGTGCCAGAGGCCGATGAACTTCGAGGGCGAGTCCGCGCTATCGGAGCTGGAGCACCCGCCGATGAGACCGACGATGAGCGTGATCAAGAGCATGGATCCCAAAGGCTTCTGTTTCATACGACCTCCGCATGATAGTTAGCGAGACTGTATACCCTTTCCGGCGGGTATTGGCAAACAGGCGGTGCTTCAACTCCCGGGCGTGGAGCCGGCGCTGTCGATTCCCGGCCCTGTCGATCAGGTTGTCGTGCCCCCCGCGAGGGTGAGCCGTCTCCCCTCCGGGGAAAAGATGCGGAATTTTGCCAGGCCGGAGCGCTGGAGCAGGAACTTCCCCGCGGTCCCGAGCACGCCGAACCCGTAGCGCACGCTGCGGCGGAAATTGATCGAAGAGGCTTCGTCAAAATATTTCGTCGGGCAGCTGACCTCGCCGATGCGGAACCCGAAGGCGACCGCTTGGGCGAGCATCTCGTTGTCGAAGACGAAGTCGTCGGAGTCCTCCTCCAGCGGGAGGGTCTCGAGCACCGCGCGGCTGAAGGCGCGAAAGCCGGTGTGGTACTCCGAGAGCTTGACCCCGAGGGCGAGGTTCTCCGCCAGGGTGAGGAAACGGTTCGAGAGGTATTTGTAGAGCGGCATCCCGCCGCGGCGGGCCTGGCCGCCGAGGATCCGGGAGCCGAGGACGACGTCGTAGTGACCCGAGGCGACCATGGAAGCCATGGCGGTGACGAGCCGGGGGGAATATTGGTAGTCCGGGTGGAGCATGACGACGATGTCGGCCCCCGCGGCGAGCGCGCTGCGGTAGCAGGTCTTCTGGTTCCCGCCGTAGCCCCGGTTCTCGGGGTGCAGGATCGTCCGGATGCCCAGCTCGCGGGCGACCTGCACCGTGCCGTCCCTGGAGGCATCGTCGACGAGGATGGTCTCGTCCACGTACTCGTGCGGCAACTCGGCGTAGGTCTGTCGCAGGGTGCGCTCGGCGTTGTAGGCCGGCATGACGACGACGAGCGTTCTCTCGTTGATCATGTGTTTCCCCTCGTAAAACTGCGCAACTATAGAGCATCGCCCCGGGGGATGCAATCGGCTACCAGAGTTTGCCGATATCCTCCGCCGTGTAGGCGTGGTTGCGCGCGTGCCAGTAGCTGCGGTCCTCGCCGGCGCGCCTTTTCAGGTGCAGGAAATCGCCGCTGGTCAGCCGCGCGAGCAGAGCGATCGGCGTCAGGACGAGGTAGAAGATCGCGCCGAGGATGATCCGCGAGTTCACCGCGCCGAGAAGCCCTCCGAACTTCAGCCAGGTGCGGGCGATCAGCGCCCCGGCCGGCTTGACGAACAGGCCGGCCGCGAGTAAAAACGCCGCGGCGGCCAGGAACCCGCCTTTCAAGCCCGGACTCTTCGCCAGGTGCCAGACGACGAGACAGGCCAGGGCCAGTACCCCGATCGTCTCGAGAACCTTTTCCCGCGTCAACTCGGGCTTCGCGTTCATGCGCTTCGTCTAAAACAACGTGTAGATGAACGGGGCGACGGCGGAGCCGCTGGTCAGGACGATGAGCACCCCGAAGAGCAGCAGCACGAGCACCATCGGCAGCAGCCACCA